>Ga0209541_10001722_pt1 | contig 42791 bp, 49 predicted proteins | sample RifCSPlowO2_01_FD_184027 | JGI IMG/M metagenome (GOLD analysis project Ga0209541, IMG submission 184027) | Groundwater microbial communities from Rifle, Colorado - Rifle CSP2_plank lowO2_0.1 (SPAdes) (version 2) | ecosystem: Environmental > Aquatic > Deep subsurface > Groundwater | place...
TCTTCTGCAAATGGAAATAATAGGAGAGGTATTGCAATCTCAGGAAATAATAATTTAGGAAAACCAATTATTTATTATGGAAATGATAAGATGAAAATTGGAAATACTGGGGATTTAAGAGATGGTGTTTGGCATCATATTCTTGTTTTGTATAATGGAACAAGTCCTATTATATATGTTGATGGAGTTAGTGCTACCTTAGGGGCTGAAGATATCACTAATAGTGGGTCATTTTCCTCACAGTTAAAGATAGGTAATTCTCTTACTAGTCAGGAAAACAGTTATTTTAATGGCACTATTGATGATGTAAGAATATATAATAAGGCATTAAGTTATTCTGAAGTTCAGGAAGTATATAAGTATGGGATAAGTACAACTTGTACTCCTTCTTGGAGTTGTACTTCTTGGAGCACTTGTTCAAATGGACAGCAGACAAGAACATGTAGCGATAATAATAATTGTGGAACAACTTCTGGAAAGCCTGCAACATCTCAAAGTTGTACAAATACTCCAGTTTGTGGAAATGGAATTTGTGAATCTGGTGAAACTAGTTCAAGTTGCCCAAGTGATTGTCAAACTATAGAAGTAAATAGAACTTGTATTGATAAGGATAATGGTTTAAACTATTATAGTAAAGCGCAGGTAATTAATTCTTCTTTTACTTTATTTGATGTTTGTAGTAATAGTAATAACTTAAATGAAGCTTATTGTGGGGATTTAGGGTATATAGCTGTACAAAATTATGCTTGTCCAAATGGTTGTTTAAATGGTGCATGTTTACAACAGAATACAAGCTTACAAAGAGTTGATGGATGTTATTTATTAAGTGATAGTTTGAAGAGTAGTGATTTGTTTAAGGATGGCCAGGATAGCAATGGTGACAAAGTTTACTATAATGAAGGTGATAAAATCTTCAAGAGTGGATATGCTGTTGTTGATGATGGCAATGGGGGAAGTATCTGGGAGTTAATATCTATATATAATGATACATCTTCTGCTACTGGTAGTGAAATAAGATTTTATAATAAAATTACTACACAATGGAGAGTTTCTAAAACAACAAACTGGGGAACAGGAACTATTGATTTTGGTGTAAAAAATTATATTTTTATTTTTAGGGATAATAAAAATGCTGAAAATGATGAACATGTTGTTCTTGACTTTTTACATACTTCAGCAACTCAATATATGAGTTTTGATAGTTGTGTTATTCCAACTCAAACTTGTACAGATAGTGATGGAGGAATTAATTATTATGTGAAAGGAGAAGTCAATGATACTAATCAAAATGGAATTGATGAATGTTTATTATCAAATGGTTGGGGGTATACAAGTATTGAAAGCTGTTCTGGTGATAATTGCTATGTGCATGAATATTATTGTCAGGAAGATTCTACCATGAATGCTGTGATTAATATTTGTTCTAATGGATGCTATGATGGAGCTTGTTTAGAAAGTAATAATACTCAAATAAATAAAACATGTTTAGATTTAGTAGCTCAGGTAAAAAATCCAACATCATTTGAAAATAATGGTGTTAAATATGATCTAAATTGGAATTCATCTTATTCTGGAAATTGGAGAGATGGAGAAAGTTATTCAGAGTATGATGCTGGATGGACACTTAGTTATAACGACGGAGATAATTACAAATATGGTTATTTGGATAAGAGTACACTAGTTTTTGATAATCCAGATTTTAATGCAATTGATGTTATGGATGACTTCACCCAGTATGAAGTCTGTCAGGTTCATACATATGGAAGTAGTGATTGGAATCAAGATTATAGAGTTTATGTTTGTAACTGGAATGTATTTGATAAAGGAGTTAGTGTAGACAGGTATTCTTATGAAAATAGAGAAATTGTTTGGGCTAGTGATAATGTTATATTAAGAATGAGTTATGGAACTGGACAGTATTTAACAGACGAGCAATTATCTCAAATTATTGAAAAAGGAACAGTAAATTTCCTTAATGCTTTAATTAACAACCGTGGGAGATATCTTGGATGGGAAAACTTTAATATTGATTGGCCATTTGATATTCAGATATTTGATGCACTTGTTTACTGTCCTTCTGATATTCCAGAAGATACTTGCAGTCCTTACTGGGAGTGTGTTACAGAACCTGCTATATGTCCAGAATATGGAACTCAACAACAAACATGCAGAGATGCATCTTGTGGAAATGAAGACATAACAAGCATAATTTCTTGTAATCCTGGAATATGTTCAGGTTGTTTAGTTCCTAAATGGCTTGACTCAAAATCTTTTGCAGATAACAAATGTATTCCATATGGTTTTAGATTTGAGAACCAAATAGGATTTGGAAATGAAACTGTAACTAATCAGGAAAATGCAATTTTGAGTGTTGCTCAAGCAACGAATGACGGAGAAATTAACTTATCTATTTCTCCTAATGGAGTTGCAACTCTTCATGTTGGTGGATGGGGAAATCAAATATATACATTTTCAAAAGGAGACAAAGTTGAAATAGATGTTAGTGCATGGGGAGGAGATGCTATTAGTGCTAGTTTATTTGTTAATGATGTAGTTTACAATGCTGAAGATTATGGGAAAAGTTATATTGATGTTAGTTTTGAAATAACTTATAATGGACGAACTATTAAAACTGCTAATTCTTATTGTGAGATTGATGGAAATATAAAAGTTCAGAAACCAAGTGTTCCTGGACAAGAATGGCCTAAGTGCCAGAATAATTATGAATGTGAGAGTAATGTTTGTTCTGGAGGAGAGTGTATACCTGTTTCACAGTATATAAAAGAGGGTGGTAGGCTAAAAGGATTTTTCTTTAACCTTTTGTGTAATATTGCTTACCCAATTAATGAAGACAAAAGAGCTCAGTGTGTTGCTAATTTTTTAGGAGCATAATTCTAAAAATGTAAAGATTTATAAACAGTTGTTATACTATTATAACATATGTTAGAAAATAATAACAGATATAAATTATTGAAAGTATTTTTGGAAAATCCTCTTGATAGTTTTAGACTTCGTGAATTATCAAGGATTGTTAAAATATCTCCTCCAAGTGTTATGGCTTATCTTAAAGAATTTGATAACGAAGAATTAGTAATTAAATTTGAAAAAAGAGGGATACCTTTTTATAAAGCTAATAGAGAAAATGAAAAGTTTATTGTTTATAAAAAAATAAGTATTATTTATGAAATATATAGTTGTGGAATTGTAAATGAAATATGGGATAAACTTGCTCCTCAAGCAATAATACTTTATGGAAGTCATGTTAAAGGAGAGGCAATAGATGATTCTGATATTGATATGTTTGCAATAACTAATAATAAAAATGTTAAGAGAATGGATAATAAAGCAATGGATATTGATTTAAAAAAATATGAAGAATTATTAAATAAAGAAATTCATTTAATGACTGATAATGTTAAAAATATACCAAACGAATTAAAAAATAATCTAGTTAATGGGGTAGTACTTAAAGGTTATTTTAAAGTTTTTTAAATAAAAATGATAGTAAAAATAAATCCTGATTTAGAAAAAGCAAAGTCAATATTTGGATTAGTAAAGAGTAGGATTTCTATAATTGATTCACTTAAAAAAGTAGAATTCCCAACTGTTGTTGCTGAAAATTATTATGAAATAATTAAAGAACTTATAAGTATAAGTTTGCTAGTTGATGGTTTAAAGGCAGTTGGAGAAAATGCCCATAGAGATTTAATTGAAAGATTTGGCAAATATACTGTTCTTAATAATCAAGAAATTGCTATTATTCAAGATTTAAGAATTAAAAGGAATAAGAGTTTATATGAAGGAAAACAAATAGGAAGGGTTTATTTAGATAATAATGAGAATAGTCTAATAAAAATAATGGTTAAATTAGAAAAATATGTTAAAGATAGGTTAGGTGAAAAATGAAATACTCTGAACTTTGCAATGTTTATGAAGCTTTATCAAAAACTAGCAAAAGACTTGAGAAAGTTGATATTTTAAGCGATTTTTTAAAAAAACTTGCTAAGAGCAAGGGAGATAACAAGTGGATATATTTAATTCGCGGAAGAGTTCTTCCTGATTATGATGCTAGAGAATTTGGTATATCCAGACAATTAATAATTAAAATTATTTCAAAGGCTTCTGGGGTTTCTTCTGACCAAATAACTAAAGACTTTAATAAAATTGGAGATCTTGGGCAAGTTGCTGAAAATTTAATGGCAAAAAAGAAACAGCATACTTTATATCACTCTAGTTTAAATGTTGAAAAAGTTTTCACAAACCTTAAAAAAATATTTGAAATGGAAGGAAAAGGCAGTGTTGATAAGAAAGTTTCTTTAGTTGCAGAACTTTTAGTTAATGCAAATGGTTTAGAAGCTAAATATCTTATAAGAACAGTTTTAAATGATTTGAGAATTGGCGTTGCCGATTCTACTTTAAGAGAGTCTATTGCAGAAGCATTTTTTCCTGATGAAAGAAAAGAAGTTTTAAACAAAATTGAGGAAGTTTATGATTTAGCTAATGATTTTGCTCAAATTTTTGAGGCAGCAATAAAAGGTAAAAAAGCATTTGATGAAATTGAAATTATCCCTGGAAAAGCAATGAATGTAATGCTTCCAGTTAAAGTAACTGAAATTAGTGAGGCATTTAGAATGTGTGGTAAACCTGCAGCTATAGAGCATAAATATGATGGTTTTAGAGTTGTTATTTCAAAAAATAAAAATGGGAATGTAAAATTATTTACAAGAAGATTGGAAGATGTAACAAATCAGTTTCCTGATGTTGTAAGTGTTGCTGGGAAAAACATTAAAGCAGAGAGTTTTATCGTCGATTCTGAAGTAGTTGGTTATGATCCTAAAACTAAAAAGTATAAACCATTTGAATCAATAAGCCAGAGAATTAAAAGAAAATATCATATTGAAAAATTAATTGATGAACTTCCTGTTGAGATAAATGCTTTTGATGTAATTTATTTAAATGGAAAAAGTTTAGTGAATTTACCTTTTATTGAAAGAAGAAAACATCTTGAAAAGATAATTAAAGTTGAAAAATTAAAAGTAAGAACTGCAGAACAGATAATAACTGATGATGAAAAGAAAGCTTTAGAGTTTTATAAAAATGCCCTTAAAATTGGTGAAGAAGGTATAATGGTCAAAAATTTAGACTCTATATATAAACCTGGAAGAAGAGTTGGGCATATGGTAAAAATGAAACCATCTTCCAGAGATTTTGATTTAGTAATAGTTGGAGCAATGCATGGAACTGGTAAAAGAGCTGGTTGGTTGACAAGTTATATTGTTGCTTGTAGAAATAATAAAGATAGTAAGGATAAATTTTTAGAAGTTGGAATGGTTTCCTCTGGATTGAAAGAAAAGGAATCAGAAGGAACAACTTATAAAGAGATGACTAAAATGTTAAAACCTCTGATTACTAGTGAAAAAGGAAGGATTGTAAGAGTTAAACCTAAATTAGTTGTTTCAGTTACCTATCAGAATATTCAGAAATCTCCTACTTATTCTTCTGGTTATGCTATGAGGTTTCCTAGAATAACTGTATATAGACCTGATAGGAACACAAGTGATATAGCAAATATTAGTGATATAAAGAAAGAAGCTAATTGATTAACTTTAAAGTGATAACTGTGTGATTATTTGCAATAATATTTATAAATGATTTTTATTATAGTTTTTTATGGGTTTTAAGGAATTGAGTAAGCATAATTATTTGCTATTATCTTTAATTAGTTTAGTTTTTTTATTAAGTTTATCTATTGTTCCAGCACAGAGTTCTTGTACTAATGATTTGCAATGTGGATTCACTGGTTTTTTTGGAAGTGAATTCTGCAAGACCAATGATGTTTATAAAAATTATCAAACAGCTGGATGTAACTCAAATATTTGCAGTGTTTTAGTAGAAGAAAAATTAGTTAATGATTGCGATGATGTGGATAATTCTACTTTAGACACATGTATTAATGGAAATAACTTGGCTTATTGTAAACATGACTTAGTACAATGTGTTGAAAATGATGAATGTGGTAGTCCAACAGAACACTTTTTTTGCCAAAATGGAGATGTTTGGCACCAGGTAAATAACCCTGTTTGTAATGTTAATGCAAGTCAGTGTATATTTGATTCTAGTGAAGAATTATATGAACAATGTCAGTATGGATGTAATAATGCTGCTTGTATATCTCAAATTTTATGTAGCTCTAATGCTGACTGTCCAAGTTCAACTATTTCAGAAAATTTCTGTTTTAGTGATGATGTTATAAGGGAAAATGTTAGTTATAACTGTGTATATCCAGGTACACCTGCAAGTTATTGCCAACAAACTACACAACAAGAATTAGTTCAGACATGTAGTAATTCTTGTTCTAATGGAAAATGTGTTAGTAATAATGATAAAAAAACTAGTCGTGGTGGAATTCAAGATTTTGATGATTTAGATCCTTTATTTTTTGAGAAAAAACAAGAACCACAATCTATTGGAATGATAATTCCTGCTAGTGAGATAAATGAAAGTGTTTTTAAAGTAACTAAAACTTCTAGTCCTAATTTATGGCTTTTGTTTTGGCTATTTTTATTATTAGTTTTAATATTACTTTTACTTTTGATAATTGTTGCTTTTAGAAGAAGATAGTGATTTAAGATACAAATTTTTATAATGCAACATATTTTTATTCTTTAATGGCTGAAAGAGTTGATTTATAAATAGCTTATATAAATTAGACGAAAGCTTTATAAATAGACCTCCTTTATAAATCACATGGCTAAGGGAAACTTATCTGTACAAAATATTGTTGCTACAGCTTCTCTTGGAAAACCTGTTTCTTTGACAAAATTAGCAAGAACTCAGAGTAATACTGAATATAATCCAGAACAATTCCCAGGATTAGTATTAAGAGTAAAAAAGCCGAAATCAGCTGTTTTAGTCTTTAGTTCAGGAAATTTAGTATGTACAGGAACAAAGTCAATTGCCCAGGTTAAAGAGGTAATTAACCAAGTAATTAAGCAATTGGCTAAAATTGGAGTAAAAATTACTGATAAACCTAAGATTACTGTTCAAAATATAGTTGCCTCCGGTAGTATTGATTTAAAGTTAAATTTAAACTATTTAGCTTTAGCATTGGAAAATACAGAGTATGAACCAGAACAATTCCCAGGATTAGTGTATAAATTAGCTGAGCCTAATGCAACTTTCTTATTATTTAGTAATGGTAAGCTTGTTTGTACAGGAACAAAGAATAAGCAACAGCTTGATGAAAGTATGGTTATACTTAACAAGAACATAAAAGAGGCTTTGAAAGATTATAAATAACATTATAAAACTGCTTTGAAAAATTGAAATGAAAAATTTTTTGAAAATTGCTGCTTGGTCAGGAGTGTTGTTGAGCCCTTTTTTCTTTTATTTTTCTTATTATTCCTTTTGGAAACCATTTGTTGTTTCTTTTCCTTTTTTTGGTATTTTTCAGTTATTCGGGTTATTTCCATTTACATTTAATTTTTTCTATCCATTAACTTTATTGCCTTTTACATGGAATCGATACCAATCTTTATTATTTTCTTCTTTATTCCTAATATTTATTCATATTCTAATGATTTTATTTTATAATGGATACCTTTCCCTTGGTAGATATCTACGAAATAAACCAGTAGTCATATTATCTAAAATAGCTATTTTTGGTATTATTCCACTTAATTGTTTATTATTGTTTTTTATCATTCTTCCCAGTAATCGGGAAAACCTAGGATTAGGATTGCTTTTTTTTGGGCTTATTTTATTGTTCAAAGTTTATTTTATTATGTTTGGGTTTTTTATATTAAAAATTAGGGATGAAATAGATTTTGGTTTTTGGATAGGCATATTTAGTATAATATTTATTCTTAAGCCTATTGCTTTGATTTTGGAGACAATAATGTTTTTTAGATTAGGTAAGATTTATCATTCTAATTTTTAATATTACTCTTTGTGATTTTATTAACTATTCTAAAGTTACTTCTTGTCTTTGATTTTGTTGCAATTACTATATGTCAAGATATCAAGTATCTTGAGCATGCTCAATAACTAAGCATACCATAAAATTAATTACACAGTTATTGACATTTTTGCATAGAAATTATTATAAACACTTTGTGTTTCCATAAGAAATGGAGGTTTTGAAAAAAGAGGAGTTTATAGCTGAATCAAAAAATTTCTTTAATACTTATAAGAAAAAGATAGGTGAAGCTATACGGGAATCTGAAAGAGTAATTTTTGTTAGTTTTAATGATCTGGTAAGCTTTTCTCCTGAACTTTCAGAAGCTATTTTGGAGAAACCAGAAGAAATGCTTTCTTCTTTAGAACTTGCTTTAGATGAAATAGGGTTAGTTAAAAATCCAAGAATAAGATTTTTAGATTTGCCACCTAATAGTTTTATTAAAGTAAGGAATATAAGATCTAAGCATCTGAACAAATTTATCTGGATTGAGGGCATTGTAAGGCAAGCTTCTGATGTTAGACCTCAAGTTGTAAGTGCTAAATTTGAGTGCCCTTCTTGTGGAACTTTAATTTCTGTTTTACAGTTAGACAAAAAATTCAAAGAACCTTCAAGATGTTCATGTGGTAGAAAAGGATTTTTTAAATTAGTAAGTAAACAAATGGTAGATGCTCAAAGATTAGTAATTGAAGAGTCTCCTGAAAGTTTATCTGGTGGAGAACAACCTAGAAGAGTTAATGTTTTTCTTAAAGAAGATTTAGTAGAACCAAGAATGGAAGAGAGAACAACTCCTGGAAGTAAAATAAGGGTTTTTGGAATTTTAAATGAAGTGCCTGTTCCTTTACCTACTGGAAATGTTAGCACTAGGTTTGATCTTGCAATTGATGCAAATAATGTTATTCCTTTAGAAGAAACTTATGAAGATTTAAAAATAAGTGAAGAAGATGAACTCCAAATAAAAGAATTATCTTTAGACCCACATGTTTTTAAGAAACTGGCAGAAAATATCGCACCAAGTATTTATGGTTATGAAGAGGTAAAACAAGCTTTAGTTTTACAATTATTTGGAGGAGTTAGGAAAGAAAAATTAGATAGAACTGTTTTTAGAGGAGATATCCATGTTTTACTTGTTGGAGATCCGGGAGTAGCTAAATCAGTTACTTTAAAATTTGTTTCAATGATAGCTCCTAGAGGAAGATATGTTGTTGGTAAAAGTGCTTCAGGAGCTGGACTTACAGCTACTGTTGTAAGAGATGAGTTTTTGAGAGGATGGTCTTTAGAAGCAGGAGCTATGGTGCTTAGTAATAAAGGAATTGTTTGTATTGATGAGATCGAAAAAATGGATCCTAATGATAGAAGTGCAATGCATGAAGCAATGGAGCAACAAACAGTAACTATTAGTAAAGCAAATGTACAGGCAAGTTTAAGAGCTGAGACCTCTGTTTTAGCTGCAGGAAACCCAAAATTTGGAAGATTTGATCCTTACCAGACAATAGCTTCCCAGATTGATATCCAACCAACTTTATTAAATAGGTTTGATGTTATTTTTATTTTAAGAGATAATCCAGATAAAGCAAAAGATGATGCAATTGCTTCGCATGTTTTGTTTGAACATAAAGATACAAAAGCAAGAGGTAGTATTGATGTAGAATTATTTAGAAAATATGTTGCATATGCTAAAAAAATAATTCAGCCAAAATTAAGTGATGAAGCTATAGAAGAAATTAAAAAGTTTTATGTTACTTTGAGAAATGCCCCTACTGCAGCTGATTTGCCTTTAAGACCAATACCAATTACAGCAAGACAACTAGAAGCTTTAGTAAGATTAAGTGAGGCATCTGCTAAAACCAGGCTGAGTGAAAAAGTTGAAAAACAAGATGCAACAAGAGCTATTAATTTAATGAAATATTATTTAATGCAAGCAGGTTATGATTATGAAACAAAAAGTTTTGATATTGACAAAATAGTCACAGGTGTTACAGCAAGCAAAAGAGGAAAAATTCTTGAAGTTAAAGAGTCAATTATTAGGTTGGAATCTAAAATTGGAAAATTAATACCTGTAGAAGAAATTGAAAAAGAGCTAGAAGGTAAGATGCAGAAAACTGATTTAGATGATGTTTTAGATAAATTAGCTTTAAGCGGGGATATTTTCCATCCTAAAAAAGGTTATATCCAGAGAGTATAATTTTACTTTTGATTTCTAAAAAATCCTATTGAGAAAATTACTAGGGAAATTATTGTTAGTATTGCTGAGACTGCAAATATTATAATAAATACATAGGCTAGTACAAAAATTGTTTGAGCTCCTTGAATTATTGTTAGATTTGCCGTTTTTAATAGTAGATATCCTGCTACCAAGAATGATATTACATCAATAATATTTAGTGCAAAAGCTGCTTTAAACCAAATATTATTTAATTTTGTTTCCCAAAAAGCAGCTATATATAATAAAAAAGTAACTATCCATACTAAGATAAATGATACAAAAAATATTAAATCATTAGGATTAGAAAAGTTCAATGACCCTTTAGTGAGCAAAGAAAAATATATGACAATTATTAGTATAACAGTTATTGTGTTTAGTATATGAACTAATCCCCCTTTTCCCATTATTTATATAGATTATTTTGGTTTAAATATGTTGTTTTTAGTACTCTAAAATTTATTGCCTTTCATTAAATAAAACTTTAAATAGCCTTCAGATTTCTTAGATTTACTTAGTAAAAAAGAGAATAAACCTTTCGAAAGGTTTCGAAACAAGAACTTTGAAAAATGGCAGACTATAAAAGACATGTTGCGTATAAATTAAAAATAGGAGATGTTATACAAGGTAAAAGGATATTTGATGCTGATAAATTCAGTTTTATTGAACTTGGTGATAAAAAAATAAGTAGAGTTAATGTTATTGCAAATGTGGTTGATAGGTATTCTTCTGTTGAAAAATCATATATAAGTCTAACAGTTGATGATGCTTCTGGACAGATTAGAATTAAAATTTTTGGAGATGATGTAAATAAATTCTCTGATATTTCTCAGGGAGATACTGTTTTGATAATGGGTTTGATTAGAGTCTATAATGATGAGCTTTATATTACGCCTGAAATTATAAAGAAAAAAGATCCTAAGTATCTTTTAGTGAGGAAATTAGAATTTGATAAAATAAAACCTAAGGAAGTTAACAAAGATATTATAATAGCTTTATCTGATAAAATAATAGATAAAATAAAAAATTCTGAACCAAATGGAATCGGAAGTGATAAACTAATGGAAGAGTTTAAAGAAATTGAACCTTCATTAATAAATCAAGAAATTAAAAAAGCACTTGAAGACGGCATTATTTATGAGCCTCGCCCAGGAATTGTAAGGTATTTGGGTTGATGATTGTATATTTGAGTAGTAATAAAACTTTAAATATATCTTTAGTTTTTATTTTTAATGTCAAAAAGAGACAGAGAATATATTAATAATTTTAGAACTAATCTTTCTTCTTTAAGTGAAAAAGTTCAGGAATATCAAGGTAAACCTGTTTTACTTGTTAATGTGACTGAAGATGATGCAATAAAATATTTACATGGACATGGACATCATGGATGTTTTGGAGGACATGGCAATTGGAAAGTTCAACACCATAAATATTCTTTAGGAATTCTTGACGGACAATTACCTGAAGTAGAAGATGTTAAAGCACATTTTAGTACTTCTTCTGAAATGAAACTTCCTACAAAGAAACATATTTCAAAAAGAGATCATTTTGATAAGAAGTGGGAAGTTAATGATGGCGGAATACCTTTCCCAGATTATACTTTAGTAGAAAGATTAGGGATATTTCAATTAGGTTATGTTGGAAGATATCCGGGAGCTAATTTCATATTATTTGGAGATGAAGAAGTTGAGGGTTATTTTTCTTTACCTCATGATTGTGTTTTTGGATATATTGAAAAATTAAGAAATGGTGGAATGAGTGAAGAAGATTTTGATAGATTAAAAGTAGTTTTTAAAGATCTTCATTCTGATGTAAGAACTTATGTTTCAGGATTAAAACTTTTGGGTTATAAGGCGCCTGAAGAATTTGAAAAAGTTTATGATGCAGAGATATTAAAAGAAAAAGAGGAAATTATCAGAAGACTAATTGGTTTGAAAAAAGAAGAAGGAGAATTACTAGGAATAATAAGGGGAGTTGAACAAATAGCTGAATCAGGCAGTGATATTATTGATGATGTTGCAGCTGTTTTAACGACTGTAGGAGAAAGAGATAGAGTTGATGATATAAGAAGGACAATTTTAGGACATTTAGATAGAGCTCAAGAATTAGAGATGTATAGAGGAGATTTTAAAGTAACTCTTGAAAGAGGGATTGATGTAAATGTTCCAGATTATTTATCTTCTTTAAGAGAAGAAGCAAATCTTAGAGAAGAAAGGAAGAAAAAAAGAGCTTAAATTTCTAATAATAACAAAACTGCCATTACTAAAATTCCCAAGAGGAATAATATTAATTGAGCTAGAGAAATTTTTAGCTTTGTTTCTTTATGTAATTCTGGTATAAGATCAGAGCAAGCAATGTAGATAAAATTTCCTGTTGCAAACGGTATTAAAAATATAAGTAAACTTTCACTTTTTATTCCTATTAACAGCGTTAGTACAGCTCCTAAAACTGATGTAAGTGCTATTAAAAAATTTGACATAAGTGCTTTCTTTTTTGAATATCCTCCATAAACTAAAACTCCAAAATCAGATATTTCTTGAGGTATTTCATGTAAAACAACTGCTAGAGTTGTTGCAAGGCCTACTGGAATTGAAATTAGATAAGATGCGGCAATTATTATGCCATCTATAAAATTGTGTACACCATCTCCAACTAAATTCATTGTAGATAAATGATGAGGATGTTTAGATGTTGTTGGATGATGGCAATGCCTCCAATGGATTATTTTTTCAGCTGTGAATGAAAACCCTATTCCAGCTAAAACTGATAGGGAAATCATTATTGTAAATCCTGAAGTTTTTACAGCTTCTGGAAGCAAATGGATAAAAGCATCTCCTAACAATGCTCCTGCAGAAAATGAAATCATATAAACTAATAACTTTTCTAATTTTTCAGATTTAATTGAAAGAAAAAATATTCCTATTAAACCAATAATACTTACAGCTAATACGCTAATAATTGTATATAACCATACTGATAACATTAAATTAATAGTTTAATTTAGTTTTTAAAGTTGGTTATCTTCTTTTCTTAATTAGATTCATTATTAGATCAATTATTATTCCGATTATTATTCCAAGTATAAAGAAATAGGTGAGATTATTAGTATTACTGATATCTAATACAAATAAGATTAATCCTATAATTGATACGAATATTCCCATTCCAATTGGCCATGCAATTAATATTAAGAAAGATTTAGTTCCATTCTTTTTAATGTGCTTTTTTGTTATTTTAATAATGAAACCAATTATTGCTCCAAGGATAAAACCACATATTGTTAAGAATATAATTTGAATCCAATGCCATGGGGATGTTAAAAATTCATAAAATGTACATGATTGAGCATCAACAAGAGCTACACAAAACCACCCATCACTAATACCAATTGAAAACATTAGACCCCCAAGAAGGATGAATGTAATAACCCCCACAATTATTCCACCTTTAAGCCAATAAGGCCAATTTTTCCAACCCATTTATCTCCTTTTTCTTTTTATTAATTTTTTGAAAAAACCTTTATTTTTCTCTTTATACTTTTTGTTTATCCAGTATGCAAGAATTATTACTAAAACTAGGCCTGCTAAAGAGATTATGAAACGAATCATATTATTTGCATTTGGCCAGTAATTAGCAGCTCCATAAATTAGGGTTACAATTCCTGCTAACATTATTCCTGCACCTACTGCTTCTAGAGCAAATAAAGCTGCCCCAACAACTATTAGAATTACTCCTACTGGAACTGTTATTATAAACAACGTTCTAGAGTAAGATTCTTGAGATTTTTGCAATTGTAAATTACAATCATAGTATAAATCACAATATCCTACAAGACCTGACTTAACAGGCGTTGGAGCGTATCTCCCATCAGTGTATGTAGGATTCCATTTTCCGTTTAAATCTGAACATTGCTGGGAAGTATTAATTTCATATAATGGTTGTAGTATGCTTCCACAATATTTGTCCCATTGAGGAGCTTCTCCGTAAAATGCTAAGATACCATAAATTGCAACAAAACTTCCAAGTATTGTTATTGCTAAGCCTATTAGAATATTTTTTATTAGCATTTAACCTCTTTATTCAATAAGATTATCTTCTTTATAAACATTTTTAAACTAACATTAATCTTATTGATAATGGAAGATTATGATAAATTGCTTGAAGAAGCATATGGTAAAGTTAAAAGAATAGATACTAAATCTGAAAGATTTGAAATACCAAAAGTAGATGTTCAAAATGTTGGGAATAAAACAGTTTTTTCTAATTTTATACAGGTTGCTTCATACATAAGAAGAACTCCTGAACAAGTCTGTAAATTTTTAACTAAAGAACTTGCTAGCTTAGGAAAAATAGAAAATGATAGATTAATTTTTAACAGAAAGATATCTTCAGTGCAAGTTCAAGATAAATTTAGTCTTTATGTTAAAAAATATGTTTTATGCAATCAGTGTGGTAAACCTGATACAGAAATAACTAAACAAGACAATTTACAATTCATTCATTGTCTTGCTTGCGGAGCAAAACAATCTCTTGGAAGATGATTTACTTATATTTTAAAAGCAATAATGGACAACAAAAGGATTTTTAAACATCAAGTTTTTTAGGTTTTCAGTTAAACTTGTGGTCTAAAAACTTATAAATAAGTTTTTAAATGCAAAAAACAATCAAAATAAATGGTAGAAATTAAAATTACAAAGGAGGTAGCTTAATGGCAGAGGGATATTGTGTTAAATGTAAAGCAAAGTCTCAGATGAAAAACCCAGTGGTAAGTAAAACTTCCAGGGGGGGATATATGTGCCAGGGTACATGTAGCAAGTGTGGGACTAAGATGAGTGCTATGATGTCTGAAGATAATGCGATGAAGGCAATCAAAGAAGGCGCTAAAAAGTCTTTTTAATTTAATTTAATTTTTTTAATTCTCTTTTAATTTTTTTGTAAAATGAAAAAACATAAAAAAGTTTTACCAAGTGGACCACCAGAACAAATAACTAGAGTTAGGCTCCCCAGGGGAAAGGAAATACTTGGACTTGTTGATCAGAGAGTTGGTGGTGGAAGAATGTTGATAAGATGTAGTGATGGAAAAACCAGAAACTGCAGAGTTCCAGGCAGGTTAAAAAGAGAGTTATGGATAAGAGAGGGTAATATTGTTATTATAGAACCATGGGAATTTGATAATGATAAAGGAGATATTTTATTTAAGTATAATCCTGCCCAAACTGACTTTTTAAGAAGAAATGGTCATTTAGGGTCACTTGAAGAGATATAGGAATATTTTTTAATGCTCATTTTCTGGAATAATAGATGAAGAAATTATTTGTTTCTAAAGTAAGGAAAATTTCTCAAAATAAGAATGAATTAGAGAAAAATCTAGATGTTAAAATTAGTATTAGCGGAAGAAATGTTAGTATTAGCGGAAAAGAAATTGATGAGTATTTTGCTTCTAGAGTTATAGAAGCTTTAGATTATCCTTTTCTTCCTGAAGATGCTCTTTTGCTAAAGGATGAAAATTATATGATGGAAGTTATAGATATAAAAGATCATACAAGAAGGAAAGACTTTAGTGTTATTAGGGGGAGGATTATTGGTACTCAAGGAAAAACTCTTAAAGTTCTTGGAGATTTAACTGGTTGCGAGATAGTTGTTGAAGATAATAATGTTGCAATAATTGGAAAGGCGGAGCACATCTTAGATGCTGTTCAGGCAGTTATTTCTTTGATACAAGGAAGCAAGCAAGGAAATGTATATGCTCGTCTTGAGCATAGGAATAAAGAATAGTTTTATAAATCATTTTCTCTGGATATTATTATGCCTCGGTAGCTCAGTTGGTAGAGCATACGGCTGTAAGACAAGAAGTTTAAAGTTAAAGATCCAAGAACTTACAAAGATCGAAGAAAGTATAACATTGAAGCTGTTTCAAGACGAAGAAAAGAAATTCGTCTTAAAGCAATTTTGCACCTTGGAGGAAAATGTTTGAAATGTGGATATTCAAAATATCCTGAGGTATTAGAATTTCATCATAGAGATCCATTGCAAAAAGATTTCAATGTTTCAAGTAAAGGTCATAGTAGAAGTTGGGATAGAGTAAAATCAGAAATAGAAAAATGTGACTTGCTATGTGCAAATTGTCATAGAGAAACTCACGTTGAACTTCATAAGTTAGCAGCTTCCGAAAGAAATTTCGGAATGAACAGCGAGTAAATTCAGGGAAACCCTACATTAAGTTGAGGGCAATCCTGAGCCAAGCCAGAAATGGAAGGTGCAGAGACTAGACACTCGCCACCTAAAGCAAGCGTGTTATGGTGAAGGTATAGTCCTACCCTCTAAGTAATTGGAGAAGGTTGTAACCGTAGGGTCGGAGGTTCGAGTCCTCCCCGAGGCGTTTATTTATTTATATAAATATTTAAAAATCTTTATGAGATGTAGTAAAATGGCTACAGTTATAGGGACAGGAACTCAAGATAGAATTGAAGATATTGATGAAAGAGACAGACAAAGAATAATTGACGGATTATTTTATGCTCCTTGGCAAGATGAAGTAGCACAATTTACTGGAGTTTTTCATTATTCTAAAGGAGATGATTCTGATGCTATTGAAGGATTAGTTGAAGATTGTTATGGACGTTCACGAATTGAAGGATTCTTATCTGAGCAAAGTAATTTAACTTTTAATAAAGCTTATCATAGAAGGCCGTCTATAGAGTATAAATTTGCATTTGACAAAGAGATAGGATTATATGTTGGAAAATGGAAAGGAAAAGATGCTTTCGAAGGTCATGCAGTTTGCAAATTAGATTATAATCTTATCCAATTAGATGCAGACTGGATAATTGATTATTTCAAATCTTTCCCTATTATGACTAATGAAGAACGAGCAAAGTTAATGATAGGTCAAATGGTAGGTGAGGGACATTTAGATGTCTCACGAGATCAAAGAAGTGCAAAAGAAATGTTAAGTCTTAGTGAAAAAGGTAAAAAATTAGCTGAAGAAGCAGAGGAAACGATAACTCCTGAAGAAAAAAGACTTATAAAAAGAGCTGTTGACAAGACTCTTGAAGATGATGATATTCCTTTCTAAAAAATAGGGTAATTTTATAAATAATCTTTACATAACTTGTTTATGGATTTTGACAAAGTTATTAGAGATAGAAAAAGTACTAGGAAATTTAAGAAAAAAAGGCCTGATTGGAGAGATATTCTTGAGTGTATAGAAGCCGCAAGATATGCACCAAGTGCAGGCAATTTACATGCAACTAAATTTATTTTAGTTGATAATCCTGAAATAATTGCAGATTTATCTGAGGCAGCTGACCATGATTTTATACTAGATGCTCATTATGTTGTTGTTGTGTGTAGTGATCCAACACAGGTTGAAAGAGCTTATTATGAAAGGGGAGAGAAATATTTAAGACAGCAGTCTGGAGCTGCAATTGAAAATTTTCTTTTGAAATTAACTGATTTAGGATTAGGAGGATGCTGGATTGGAGCTTTTGTAGATGACCATGTAAAAAGAGTTTTAAAAATTCCAGATAGAGTTAGTGTTGAAGCTTTAATTCCTATCGGATATTCTGCTGATATTTCAAGAAGATCAAAAAAACCAGATCAAGATTCATTTTTTTACTTCAATAAATATGGAGCTAAGTTCCTTAAACCAAGAAGAGTTGTAGAAGAGAGATAATAGAAATTTTTATTAAGTGCTATTTTTATGTATTTGAATGAAAAGAACAATAATTGCTTCTGGACCAGTTATTATTGAAAATGGGAAATTACTTGTTAATAAAGATAATAAGGATGACTTTTATAAATTGCCTGGAGGAACAGTTGAGGAAGGAATTGAAGATATGGAAGAAGCTTGTTGTCGAGAGGTAAAAGAAGAAATTAATGCCGAAATTGAAATAATTAGACCATTAAATCCTATGATTGTCTATAAAAATCAACAAACTAATGAAAGTATGACTATTGTTTTAATCCATTATTTAGCTAAGTTAAAAAATAAAAAAGATATAAAGCCTATTTATCCTGTTAAAGAAATTGTTTGGTTAGATATTAAAGATATAAAAAAAGGAAAGTATAATGTTGGAAAAAATATTTTATTTCTTATTTCAAAAGGGGATATAAAATAATTAAACGTGAACTTTATATCTTAGAATAGCACCAACTCCTGAAAGATTTGTGAATTGCTTTCCTTCATCTGTTTCATCACTTACTAAAATAACTGTTGTACCCATTTGTTCTGCTATTGTTGTAAGTTCTTTTATTATTGGTCTTTCTAATGTTTCACTTAGTAATAAAGTATCTACAGCACCCATTTCAAGAGCCTTTTTCACTTTTGGGTATTTGTAAAATCCTTTATCAGGATCTTTCCCTAAAATAGTAAAAAATCTTTCCATTATCTTTTTCTCCTTTGTAATATCTTGCTCTGCTAATTCATCTTGTGATGCTTCAACTAATAATTCTAAACCATGTTCATCTGCGTAACCAATATCTTTTACAGCAATTACTTTGTTTTTTAGTGATGTAGCTAATTGCCCTTCTTCTAAAAATTCTTCTTTTGTCGGAATAGGACCTCCAACTAAAATACCCTTAAGTTTTTTCATTTCAAAAAACTCTGATTTCATTACTTCTGCAACTCTCCTATAAAATTCTTTTGCCATACCTTCTGTTATTCTCGCAAATCTTTGTGATGAATTGTGGACTATAAGGCCATTTGCTATAAAATTATGATTTTTTGTTTCTATATCAATAGTTTTTTTAATTCCTATTGATTCAATTTTTGATATTTTTACAGCTATTAAGTTAGATGAATAGAATAATTCCAGCCTTTTTTTAAGGTCCTGGTTTCCAATTTTATCTAATATGTTTTTCTTAAACACTTCTTTACTTAACTGTTTTTTATTATTGAAGAAGTCTGGACAATTGAATTGTGTTGTGTTTAAACCTGAATTTCTTATTATTCTTGCTACTTCCTTTCCTGTAACAACGATCTGTCTTACTTTGTTTCTATTACTTCTATTATCAATCAAATAATTTACCCTTTCTCTTTTTTCTATTGAAGCGAAATTAATTAATTCTCTAAATTTTTTTAATGATTCTAGATCATCTATTGCTAGAGTGTATCTTGTATTTCTTGAATAAGGATTTCGCCTATTATCATAGGTGTTGATAGAAGATATTATACCTAATCTTAATAGCGATATTTGGATTTGTTTAGATAGTTTTTCATTATTTATTCCAAAAGCCACTCTATTTTCTGAGACATAACCTTCTGCATCAAAAAATCCTGAAATAAATGAGGCTAAAACATTATCTGGAGATTTCATAATTATTTTGGGCATTCCCTGATTAAGTGTTTTGTCCTTTTCTGGGAATATTTCTTTGAAAAATTGAGAAATTATTCTACTTCCTAACCTTATTTGATAATATCCTTTATTTTCTCTGAATTTTAATGAAGGTTTTACTTTAAAATAATCTTCAATAAACATTAAATAATATTCTGCCACTTCTTTTCTCTGCTCTGAAAAACTAATTCTATCTTTTTCATAATTTCCATCACCAAGATAATATCCTAATATCTTGGCTAATTTTACATCTAATATATTTGGTATAAACACTTTTTTTGTATTCCATTCCTGTTTTATAATCGGTTTAAAGTTGATAATTTGTTCTTTTAGATTAAGGTTTATTTTTTCAGGCATTACTAAATATTCTCCTTCTTTTATTCTAGAAAGGGGCTTTTCTTCTATTCCATTTTCACTTCTTATAAAAAACAAATGGTCTTTTGAAGACTTTATTTCAAACATTGGATAACTAGTTGTTATTTTAAATAGTTCCTTATTATTTTCCCACTTTGCTATAACTGGAGTTATTTCTGTTTTTTCAACATTGAAATTTTCAGACATTACAAATAATGGATTGTGAGATTCATTTATTTCTATTAACTCACCATTATCTTTCATTATCAAAGTATCTGGAGAAAGGCACTGTCCTCCTGCTCTTATTTTTCCAGGAACTCCTGATGTCATTTTTTGTAATACTTTTATTCTTGTCCCTTCTAATAATCCAATAGTTGCTTCTTTTCTTTCAATTACTAATAAACCATAAACTTCAGCTATTTCAGTCATTTCAAGTAAAGGATCTGCAACAAAAACTTGATCACAACGATATAACCTAGTATTAAGTGGTCGAGGAGGTTTAATTGCAAAAAACTCTATATTTGGTTTTCCTTCATCCATGCTTGTGTTGCCACAAAATATTGCAATTCCATTAGTATATTTTTGAGGTCCTTGTTTTAGTTCACGAATTATTTTTTCTAAAGCTTCTATAACATTATTTCTAGTAGAACGTGATTTAATGTTATTTGCAGTTGATTTTTCAGCTTCTAATTGTGAAACTACAGCATTTACATTATAATCTGCAGGTATTAACACAGTTACAAGTTCTGTATGTCTCCCCCTATAACTTTCAATTTTTTCAACAAATTCTTTGAAATCTTTTAATTCTTGATCAACCATTTTAATTACCTTATGGAACTAATGATGTGTTATAAATTTTAGTGTTATGATTTTGCCTGCTTCCACATATTTTCAAAGTATTTTTTATATGATTCTGCCACAGATTTATCTTGTATTAAAAATAATATTGGTTCATCGCCCCAAACTATAACCCCTACTTTATCATCTTGAATATGAGTTTCTGTATTTGGCTCAAATTCTTTATTAAAATACTTTACTTCTGTGAATTTATTCTTTATTTTTGCTCCATGATGTTTTATTGAGTAGTTGAATATTAATCTGGCTTTTATCTTTTTTTCAGCTCTTTTTATATCATAATTATACCAAAAAGTTTCTCCCATTAAATCTATTGATTTTTGAGGACCTCCAAAAGTCACAAAATCTTTTCCTTTAAGGGTCTCGTTGTAAAATGATTTTATTCCCTTTACACCACGATATATCATTGCTTCTTGTTTTTGAGGAATCAACTTAAGCGATTTTTCTATTTCTTTAGATATTTCAATGGCTTTCTTCTTTTGCCTCCCTAATTCTTTTTGTTCTTCTTCTATATTATCTATTAAAGCATTTGCAGAAGTTAATTGGAATATTCTTTTATTTCCTTCTAAAATAAATGTTACTAGACCTTTATCTATTAATTTTTCAAGATTATCATACACTATATTTTTATGGAATTTTGTATCTTGAATTATCTGGTGGGCATCTGCTTTTCTGAATTTAATTAGAGAAATATAAGTTTTTGCTTCATTTTTATTCATTCCAAGTTTGATTAAGTCTGTTATTTCTACCATTTAAGTAGTCATAATATATGACAACTTGTATTTAAATATACTATTTTTACTATGTTATTATACAGTAGTTACAAAAACTACTAAATATAATCAGGAAAAATAAAAATGAAAACAAGAAATTTAATAAAAAGTGCAGGAAGAGGATTAGTAGCATTAGCTTTACCTCTAGGTCTTGTTGGATGTAATTTGCAAGAGTATCATTTTTTTAGTGTTCCTTATGAAGAAAATATAATAGTTGTCCATGATAATGAATATAAAAGAGAATTAGAGTTTAAGGATCTCGCTGGAGAAATAAGAGTAAAAGCAATTGATGGAAAAGAGCTTGACGCCTTATTAGACTTTGAACGTTCAAATGGTACTAAAGTTAAAGACGGAAGATATGATTTTGTGGAATTTTTTAATGTACCTAAAGGAAGCGAATTTGAAAAATATATGGATTCTTCTGAATTAGCAAAAGTGGATAAATTTGTTGATACAAAAATTGAAGAATTAAAAACAATGAAAGTGGAAATAAAATGAAAACTAGAATAGCATCTGGACTTGTATATTTGGGAATAGCAGGCATACTTGGAGGTAGCGCTTTAGTAGGGTATGAAGATTATAAGTTTCAAGAATATTTTATGTCTCATTTATCCGATAATAATATAGTTCAATCATATCAAGAAACAAGACTAGATAGGGCTATTGGATATGGAGGATGTGCATTAATTTTGTCTTCTTTTGCTTCTTTAGCTACTGGTTTAGCTTGTTTAATGACAGATACCTCTAAAAAAGATAAAATGAAATGGGGTGAAGAAGAATGAAATATATTCGCAGAAATATGATAATAATTGGCTTTTTGGCAGGATTAATTTCGGGAGGTTTATCTAGAAATTTTAGAGATTCTTCCAATAAAGAATCCGAATATTCTCAACTACCAATTATGCAAAGACCAGGAGCTTGCTACATTGATAATAATGACAGAAGAGAATATATTGGAAAAGTAAGATTATTTGATTCAGGTGCTGAACAGAAAGTGTATGTTGATAGAGTTCCTTTTGGGAGTCTTGATGGAGTTAGAATAAGACAATGGTCAAGAGGAGGCTATCTTGGATTAGAGGAGTTGCCTGAGAGAAAACCTGAAGCTAATGAAGAAGACACTTTTTTAGTATTAGAAGATTATGGTAGAAAGGAACATGCTTTACTTCAAGATGTAGCATATTTTGATGAATTAAAGAAAATGAACTATCAACTCTAAAGAACCTCAACACTAAAACTTTCCTTTTACTTTTTCTTAAATTTTATGACAAGCTTTTAAATCTTTTTCGAAATCTTTCAGTTCTTTAGGTATTTTTATGCCTTGAATTGGTTCTCTTAGAGAAATATTTTTTTCTTTTTTTGCTTTCCATACCGAACTATTGAACTCAGATATTTTATTTATTAATTCTAAATTTGATTTTTCATTTTTTAATTCTAAATTTGATTTTTCATTTTTTCCAGCTTTAGTCTTTGGAAATTCAATTTTTAACAGATCAAGGTCTTTTTCTTTCGCAATTATTGTTGTAACTTGAGGAATTATTGGATACATTAAAATAAGAAACCTTTCAAGCAAAAAATGTAATGTGTATTTTGCAGATTCACTTTCTTCTTCGGTAAATAGACCTTCCTGGTTGTAAGCACGGTTTTTTACAAGTTCTAAATAGTGTGAGGCAAATGTCTCCCATATAAAATTTCTTAGTTCTAAAGCAGGATGAAAAAAATCATAATCATTATAGCAGCTATCTATTCTTTTTGTTAAGTCTTCCATGTAATATACAAATAATTGATCCAGTTTTGTTAGTTTTACTTTTTTTCCGTTTTTTGGTTTTGAAAATTGGAAGATAAATCTGGAGATATTCAGAATTTTATTAATTGTTTTTGTTTCTCCATGTATCCTTTCTTTTGATACCCTTAAGTCCTGTTTTGATAAGTCTCCTTCTGTTGCAGCCCATAGCCTCATAGCTTCTGCACCATATTGTTTTATAATTTCTTTCGGATCTATTACGTTGCCTTCTGATTTAGCCATTTTTCTTCCTTTTTCATCTGTTAAATGTTGGTGTATCCAAACATCTTTAAAGCAGGGTTTTCCTGTTTCTAAAAATCCTCTTAGTAAAGTGTAATATAACCATGTACGAACTATTTCTTTTCCTTGCGGGCGTAGAGTTGAAGGATACGACTTCTTGAAAAATTCATTATTTGTTTTATATTTAAGAATATATAATTCTGAAATTGAAGAATCCATCCAAGTATCAAATACTCTTTCCTCTCCAATAAATTTTTTATCTTTAAATTCTTCTAATTTCCCTATTTTCTTTCCATTTCTGTATACATCTGAATTTTTTGGAGGTGATTGTTTCCATGGAATGTAGTATTTTCCTGCCCCGGGAAGAGCTACTAGGTTTTCATCTTTACAATGCCATAAAGGTATTGGTGTTGCATAAAATCTTCTTCTAGATATTGGCCAGTCTATGCTTATAGAGTCAATCCAATCATCTAGTATTTTTTTAGATTCTTTCGGATAAAAATTTATTCTCTTTGCTATCTTTTTTATGTCTTTTTTGAATTTTAGTTGTTTAATATAGAATTCAGGCATTTCTATAAATTCTATTTCTGCTTTTGAACGTTCTGAAATTGGGGTTCTATGGTTAATATGCTCTTGTTTTACAATTAATTTTTTTTCTTTTAGCAGTTCTATTATTTTTTCTCTTGCTTTTTTTACTTGTAGTCCTTCTAATACTCCTGCATGTTGATTCATTGTTCCATCTTTATTTATTGCAATAACTGGTTTTAGTTTTTGTTCTCTGAAAAATTGTATATCTGATAAATCTCCTGCAGAACACATCATTACTATTCCAGAACCTTTTTTTGAATCTGCCAAAGGATGAGATTTTATCAGTATTTGTTTATTGAATATTGGGGACACAGCATGTTTTCCCTCTAAATGTTTATATTTTTTATCCGAAGGATTAAAAATAACCATTCCACATGTACAAATTAGTTCTGGACGAGTTGTTGCTATTATTATTTCTTCTCCAGTTTCCTTCACTTTCCATTTTATATCATTAAAAGTGCTCGGAATGTCTTTATATTCTATTTCTGAATCTGCAATAGTTGTCTGTAATTTTGGATCCCAGTTATTTATTCTTGAGTCTTCATATACAATGCCCTTTTTATATAATTCAATAAATGTTCTTTGAGTTAGTGCACGATATCCTGGAGAGTCTGTTTTGTAAACAGCACCTATATGTTTTCCTTCTTTGTATGATGTGAATGATACCCCTAGTTTTTCAAAGCTTTCAGTTGTGCCTACAGAACCTTCATTAATTAGTTTTTCACAGTATTCTATGAATTTTTCTCTTCCTATTGCAAAAGGAGAAACATTGAATTTTTTTTCAGCAGCCATTTCTATCGGCAAACCATTTCTATCCAATCCTAAAGGAAATAAAACATTGAAACCCTTCATTCTTTTATATCTTGCAAAAAAATCCATGTAACAATATGTTGTTGCCTGAGCGATATGGATTGGAGAGTTAACATATGGGGGAGGAGTATCAATAGAATATATCTTTTTCCCAGACTTTTCATTAATTAAAAATAATTCTTTACTTTTCCATTCACTAGTTATTTTGCTTTCTATTTCTGGATTCCAATTTTTCAAATCTTTGAATTTTATTTCTGACATTTATTATAAAGAAAATGCTGGATTAAAAACTTTGTCTTATCTTAAGTATTCCAAATCTTGTTCTGATAAATAAATATAATCTTCAGTTTTTTTCAACCCCCTTTTATTTGTTATATGAATATAATAAATTGGATATTTAGATGAAATTTTTCTAATATGTTTGGTCTTCCCAACATATTTTGAAGCTATGTATTCTAAATCTCTGTCAAATTTCATTAAATTCCTTATTTTTCGTATTTATTAAGTTTATAGTAAGATTTTTATATAGTAATTTAATTGTATTTTTAAGGTAATTTTGTAAAATGGCAAAAGATGGATCAATAAGCATGCCCGGAGTTTTCGGCGGGTTAATGAGATATAACGAGGAGTATGATAGCAAGATAAAAATAACTCCTATACAGGTTATTATTTTTGTTGTTGCTTTTGCTGTAGGCGTTGTTCTTCTCAAGCTGTTTTTGCCTGCTTAAATATTAAAATGATGCCAGGAATAGACCCAAAGAAAATGCAGGCCCTGATGAAACAGATGGGCATTAAGCAAGAAGATATTGATGCTTCTAGAGTTATTATTGAAAAATCTGATGGTAGTAAAATACTAATTAATAACCCTTCTGTTGTTAAAGTTAATATGTCTGGAAATGAGAGTTTTCAGATAACTGGAGATGTGTCTGAAGAGGAAGAAGCTATAACTAGTGATGATGTTAACATTGTTATGGAAAAAACTGGGGCTTCAGAAGAAGATTCAAGAAAGGCTTTGGAAAACAGCAATGGCGATTTAACAGAAGCTATTATGAGTTTAAGTGGATAGTTTTTTATACTAATTCCTTCTTTTTGGTTTGATAAATATGGAAATCAAAAATTTAAAACCTAACACTAAAGTTAAGCTACATACTAAAACTGGGGATTTTGAATGTGTTATTCTTGAAAGTCCTAATCCGGAAATTATTCTTGTTAAATTAAACTCAGGTTATAATATTGGTATTAGAGAAGAAGATATTTTAGATGCTAAAATTTTAAAAAGTGAAAAAGCTAAACCTGTAAAAAATAAAATATTAAAACATAATAAAAATCTTAAAAATATTGCTCTTATAATAACTGGAGGGACTATTTCAAGTAAATTAGATTATAAAACAGGAGCAGTTAAATGGCTTACTGACCCAGAAGAGCTTTTAGATTTTTATCCAGAACTTTTAGAAATTGCAAATGTTAAAAAAATAGTTGTACCATTTATGAAGGCTTCTGAAAATATGGATATTAAAGATTGGAAATTAATTTCTGAAAGTGTTGCTAAACTATGTAATGATTCTAGTATTGATGGAGTTATTGTTACACATGGAACAGATACTTTGCATTACACAGCAAGTGCACTTTCATTTTCATTGAAAAACTTAAACAAACCGGTTGTATTAACCTATAGTCAGAGAAGCAGTGACAGAGCTTCAAGTGATGCAAGGCTTAATTTAGCATGTGCTGCAAGAGCAGCTATTTCAGATGCAGCTGAAGTTATGTTAGTTGGACATGCATCTATTAATGATGATTTTTGCTATGCTCTTAGAGGAACTAAAGTTAGAAAAATGCATACATCTAGAAGAGATACATTTAGACCTATAAACACTGATCCTTTGGCTAAAGTAACTCCTGAAAAATTTGAAGCTTTGTCTAAATATAAACTAAGAAATAATGGTAAAACTGAAATAAAAGCTCATTTTAATGGGAAAGTTGCTTTAGTTAAATTTTATCCTGGTCAAGATCCCGAGATAATTAATTATTATTTGAAGAAAGGTTACAAAGGTCTTGTTATAGAAATGACTGGATTAGGACATGTTCCTACAGGAGAAAGCAGAAATAGCTGGTTACCTAATGTTAAAAAAGCAATAAAATCTGGAATGGTTATTTGTGCAGCTCCTCAGACTCTTTATGGTAGATTACATCCTTTAACTTACAGTGTTGGTAGAGAGTTAGAAAAAACTGGAATTATTTATCTAAAAGATATTTTACCTGAAACTGCTCTTGTTAAATTATCCTGGGTTTTAGGAGATAGTAAAATAGCAAAAAAACCAAAAGAACACTTGTTAAAAAATTACTCAGGAGAATTTTCTGATTATATGAAAGCAGGGGAGTTTTTGAACTAATGCTATTAACCCTTTTTTGTTACTACTAACTAGTTAACCACAATAGAAAGGTTTAAAAGGTGTAAGAAAGTTTATTTTTTATGGATACAGATGGATCGTATAGAGGAGTTACTAAAAAGTTTTTAATTGAACCAAAAACTATTGATGACCCTATTGTTAAAAATGGACTTGTAGCTGTAAGTATTTTAAATAATAGTGAACCTTATTTTTTAGTTGGAGGAGTAGCAACTCAAAGCTATTTACCTTCTTCTTGTAGAAGAGACACTGCTGATATTGACCTTTGTTTACTTAGACCTCTTAGTTTTCCAGAGTTTAGAGAAATGGTTGTTCCATTAGAAGAATTTCTTCATGATTTAGGATATACTACTGAGATAAAGAAAGGGTCTAGAGCTTGTACTTTAACCTATACTTCTCTTGAGCAAGGGAGTGTTTCTATTGAAGCTCCTAGGAGAAATTATAATAATATTGGTAGGAATATGAAAAGATTAGAAAGAGAATATGAAAATTCTAGAAAGAAAATTGTTGAGGGAAAAGATGTTTCTATTAAGGTAAGTTCTCCTGAAGACATTGCAATTCCTAAATTAGTTAGGTCAATTAATGCAATTGGCAGATATCCTTATCTGCAAGGATATATTCCTTCTACTATAGAAGTACTTAATGAGAGGATTATTGAAAGAAGACTAAGCAGGATTAATCAAATGAGGAGAGAAGCTATGACCAATCCTGGAGATTCTGAAATTGCTGAAAGATTAAGATTTAAATCAGATTTATTTGATATTCGTATTTTAGGTGAGTTAACTGGTTTTAATGAAAGTTACTGGTGTGAAGCTGAAACTGATTGGGATACTTTAAGAGAACATTCTGATTTAAGAAATGTTATTTTAAATTCAGTAACTCCTGACCTTAGTTGTCATAAATGTTAACTTAGCACTACATTAGTTTTATATAGATTAATTTTTTAATTTTATCATGGATTATAATAAGTTGGGACTTAAAAGTGGGTTAGAAATACATCAGCAGTTAGATACAAAAAAACTATTTTGTAATACTTCAAGTTTTCTAAGAAGTGATGAACCTTCATATTCTATTAAAAGAAAACTTCATGCAATTGCTGGAGAAACTGGAATTATTGATGAAGCTGTTAAACATGAAGCAAGTTTGGATAGAGAATTTATTTATCAAGGTTATGATTCTATAAGTTTAATTGAATTAGATGAAGAACCTCCTTTAGCTATTAATGAAGAAGCTCTTGAAATAGGTTTACACATTGCTTTACTTTTGAATTGTGATATTCTTCCTGTAAGTCAGGTTATGAGAAAAACTGTGATTGACGGTTCTAACACCAGTGGTTTTCAGAGAAGTGTTTTAATTGCTAGAAATGGTTATATTGAAACTAAAGATGGCAAAGTTAAAATTGATACAGTTGTTTTGGAGGAAGATGCTGCCAGAATTATCTCTAGAGAAAAAGATAAAACAATATACAGGTTAGATAGATTAGGAATACCTTTAGTTGAGATTGCAACTGCTCCTGATATAAAAACTCCTGAACAGTTTAAAGATGTTGCTTTGTATATTGGAGATATATTAAGAGCATGTAAAGTTAAAAGAGGAATAGGAACTATTAGACAGGATGTTAATCTTAGTATTAAAGGACACCCAAGAATTGAAATTAAAGGATTTCAAGATGTTAAGATGTTTATACCAACAATTAACAAAGAAATAGAAAGACAGGTTAAAAATTTATCTTCCAAAAGTTTAAAATCAGAAGTTAGAAAAGCTAATTCTGATGGAAGTACTGAATTTTTAAGACCAATGCCTGGAAGTGCAAGAATGTACCCTGAAACAGACCTGCCACTTTTGTTTTTATCTAAAGATCAGATTGATAAAGCTAGAAGAAATATTCCAAAACTAAGGTCAAATATTCGTGAAGAACTGAAAAAGCAAGGACTTAATGATGAGATGATTAATTTAATAGTTGGAGAGAATTTACTTGAAGAATTTAAGTCTTTAGTTCATTTAAGTAAAAATGCTAACCTTATAGCTAAAATACTAGTTTTATGGCCTAAAGATATTTCTAAAAAATTAAACAAAGATATAGGAGAAATTTATGAAATTTTAAGTTTAGACGTTTTTGAGTATGTTATAAAAGAATCTCTAAAAAATAATTTTAGTAGCAGTGAAATTCAGAACGTTTTAACTAAAATTGTACAGGGATTAAGTGTTCAAGAAGCTTTGAAAGTAGAAAAAAAATCATTAGATGAAATTGAAGAGTTTGTTTCAAAACTTGTTAAAGAAAAGCCTGGGTTAAGTGCTGGAGGGTATATGGGATTGATAATGCAAAATTTTAAGGGTAAGGTCTCTGGAAAAGAAGCTGGAGAAATACTTAAAAAGTACATAAAGTAAGGGTTAATATGGTTAAGGCTAAATCTAAAGAAATGGAAAGGACATATGTCCAAGATGCTTTTTCTAAATCTGGAAAGGTTTTATTGAAAGGTTGGGTGCATGAAATTAGAGATTTAAGTAAAGTTAGATTTATTATTCTTAGAGATATTTCAGGGCAAATACAAACTGTAGGCATTAATTCTAAAACAGATAAAGAAAGCTTTGAATTAATGAAAACTATTAATAAAGAAAGTGTTGTTTTAATTATTGGAGAGGTTAAGGAAAGTAAGCAAGCTCCTGGCGGGAAAGAAGTTTTAATTGAAAAAATTGAGCTTATTGCTAAAGCAGAAAATCCATTGCCAATAGATGTAAGTGATTTTTCAAAAACTGAATTGCCTAAAAGACTGGATTATAGATTTTTAGATCTACATAGAAAAGAAACACAAGCAATTTTTAAAGTTCAATCAACTATTCAACAAGCTTATATGGAATTTATGATTAAGGAAGGAGCTGTTATGGCTCAATTTCCTTCTATAATTGGAAGTAGTAGTGAAGGAGGAACTGATTTGTTTAATATCCAGTATTTTGAGAAAAAAGCTTACTTGTCTCAAAGTTGCCAACTATATAAACAAATGTTAGCATGTTCTATGGAAAAAGTTTTTGCAATATTCACTGTGTGGAGAGCTGAAAAACATAATACTATAAGACATTTAAATGAATCAAGACAGTTTGATTATGAGCAGGCATTTGCAGATGATAAAATTGTTATGGAGGTTTTAGGTAGATGTGTGCAGTATATTGTTAAAAAAGTTAATGAATTAAATAAAAAAGAACTTGAAATTTTAAATGTTAAATTAAAAGTCCCTTCTACAAAATACATTACATTTCATGAAGTTTCTGAAATGATGAAAAAATATAAGATCCATATTGGAAAAGATGATTTGTCTGGAGAAGCTGAAAAAAAACTTGGAGAGTTATATCCTGATACAATTGTTTTTGTTCATGACTGGCCAATTTCTGGAAAGCCATTTTATATAATGCCTAAAGGAAAAGATTTGAGTTATGGTTTTGATGCAATTTATCAAGGAATGGAAATTTCTTCTGGGGGACAGAGAGTTCATCTTCCTGAATTGCTTATTGAAAGATTAAAAGCAAAGGGGTTAAATCCAAAAGATTTTAAGTCTTATGTTGATAGTTTTAGATTCGGTGCCCCTGAACATGCAGGATGGGGAGTTGGACTTGAGAGAATAACAATGTTAATTTTGGGTTTACCTAATATAAGAGCAGCTGTTTTATTCCCAAGAGATAGAGATAGATTGACTCCTTAGTTTTGATTTGAGATAATTACAAAACCAAATCAAATTGAGTTCTTCTTATCTCTTTTGGAAAAATTCTTTTCATTATTTTAGGTTTTACTTCAGGGAGCTTTCCCATTTCAATAAAGATAGTTTGTTTTGAAACAGAATCTATACCAGCGAGCATTACATAGTCAACTAGTTCACCTCTTACTTTTTTTATGTTTTTTTCGCGGAATTTCTCTTGGAATCTTGATACAAAATCTTCATATGATTTACAAGTTTGCCCATAATTTTCATACAATGAGTAATTAAATCTTCCAGTTTCACGATTAGCTCCTCCAGTTGAGTTAGCTCCTTCAATTATCCTAAATTCATAAAAGTTATATTGATTATCTTTAATAATTTTATTAGAATCTTCTGCCCTATTAAGAAGAACTATTTTTGCTTGAGCTACTTGAGGTAGGGTGTCTTCTTCAGGGATTTGGTATGGGATGTACCATATCAATCCAGAACCATATGCCAATCCAGAGTTAATCTCAAGATTATGCACTAAACTCCTGCATGCGCTCGTTAATACTTTAGTTAAATTATTTCTGCTTTCTTTTTCTGCTGCCTGTAACCTTTCTATTTGGTATCTTACTTCACCATTTCTTCTTATTTCCGGCATATGTGTTATGATTTGTTCCTGAGGCGTTGCTTTTTTACTTTTTCCAATTAATTCACTTAGTGGTTTTAATAACATTTATTTTAATAATAAGTTGGTTTTATAAGATTTTATGGCCTGGAAAACAAGCCTGTTTTATTATTACTGTAAATCAATGAATTTGATTTTTTGAAAGGGTTTTTAATATTGATTTTACTTATTTTTTTATGAGGATTTTAGTTTTAGGAGACCCGCATGGTAAAGTGCCAAAGAATTTGCCTAGAGACGTTGATCTGATTTTATTAACAGGAGATTTAGGTAGAGCTGATTTGGCTAGGAAGATGGCTTTTCAAAATATTGAGAGAAAAAAGCTTAGTTTGGAAGAAATTGAATATTCTCCTAAACAAAAGAAAAGAGCTTTTATGGAATCTTATTCTTCTTCTATGAAGGTTGTGAAATTTTTATCTTCTATTAGCCCTGTTTTTACAATTTATGGTAATGTTGAGCATAGAAATTATGAAACTAGAAGGTTATCAAAAGAAATTGGATTAAAATTACCTTTTTTAACAGATGATTTAAGCTCAATTAATGGAGTAAGGGTTATTAATAATAGAGTTGCTAATTTTAAGGGATTGAGAATTGGTGGTCTTGATTATTTTATTGATACTTCTTGGGTAATGGAATTTAAACCTTCTGATTATAGAGAAAAATTAAGAAATGCTAGAGATGAAACAGAGAAAGCTAGAGGAGTTTTATCCAGGTTTAATTCATTGGATATTTTGGTTTGTCATCAACCACCTTATAGAGTTCTAGATAAAGTTACTGCTAAATTTGCCCCTAAGCATTGGAAAGGCAAACATGCTGGAAGTAAAGTTATTTTAGAATATATTAGAAAGAGACAACCCAAATATGTTTTTTGTGGTCATATCCATGAAGGAGAGGGTCATAAGAAAATAGGGAGAACTGATGTTTATAATTTAGGTGTTGGCAGATATAAGGTTATTAATCTATAGATTTTTAAATTCCTTCATTTTCTAATTATAATGGCAAGTGAAATGACTTGGAGGAGACTTTCAGACAAAGAAAGAAAAGAAGTTGAACTAAAAGCTAAGAATGTTATGCTAGAATTTGGTAAAACTTTAGAAAAACTTCCTGATATTCCTGAGGCAATAGTTGATAGAGATAAATCTGAAAGAGATGAGAATTTTGGAGAAATTACTTGTGACGATATGTTTAGAGATTTAATGTTTGAAAATGCTCCTAAAAAGAACAACGATTTTATAATTGCTGAAAAAGGAAAATGGACAAGCAAATAAATTTATCTAAACTAAGGTCTGAAATAAATGAAATAGATGAAAAGTTATTAGGGTTACTTAAAAAAAGATTTGAAATAAGTTGTGAGGTCGGAAAATATAAATTAGCGAACAGGTTAGCTATTGAGGATAAGAAAAGAGAGGAAGGAATAATTAAATTTAGAATAAATTCTAGCGGATTAAATAAGAATTTTATTATGGGATTATTTGAAGTTATTTTTAAGGAATCTAAAAGAATTCAAATGGGGTTAAAATAATTTTATTAAAATGAATGCAACTGAAAAAGTTAAATTAATTAAAACTGGCAAATTAAAAGCGGTAGACAATGTAAAAGGTTTTTTAAGTGTTATTGAAAAAGACAATAAAAAAGGTAAGGTGATTAATGCAGTGCTTGTTTTAAATAAAAAATCTATTGAAGATGCTAAAAAACTTGATGAGAGAATTAAGAAAGGTGAAAAAACTGGAAGATTGGCAGGACTTGGAATTATTATTAAATCAAATATTTGTGTAGAAGGAATTGAATGCAATTGTGCTTCAAAAACACTTGAGGGATGGATAGCTCCTTATGATGCAACAGTTATTTTAAAAATTAAAAAAGAAGATGGAATAATTTTAGGAATGGCAAATATGGATGAATTTGCGTGCGGAGGTTCGGGAGAGACTAGTGCTTTTGGACCTACTAAAAATCCTGTTAAATTAGATTTGATTCCTGGCGGAACATCTAGTGGAAGTGCTGCATCAGTTGCTGCTGAATTTTGCGATTTAGCTTTGGGAAGTGATACTGGAGGAAGTATAAGAAATCCTGCTTCACATTGTGGAGTTGTTGGGGTGAAGCCTAGTTATGGATTTGTTTCTAGATATGGTTTAGTTGATATGGCTATGAGTTTTGATCAGATAGGACCTTTAGCTAAAGATGTTGAATCAGCCAGTTTATTATTAGATGTGATTAAAGGTAGAGATGAAAAAGATCCTATTAGTTATAAAAATTCAGATATTAAACTAGAACCTCTGAAAAATAAAAAAATTAGTATTGGAGTGATAAAACCTCTAGCTAAACCTGAAATTCAAAAGTTAATAGATGATAAAATATCACAGTGTATTGAGAAATTTTTATGGAGTAAAAAATTAATAGAAATTAAATATATTGATGTAGCTGTACAAACTTATTACCCTATTATTTATACCGAAGTTTATTCTGGTACGAGAAAATTTGATGGTAGACGTTTTGGAAAGAAAATAGAAGATGTCGCAGGTCCTGAATTACTTAGAAGAATATTAGGTGGAAGTGAAATAACTAAAGCAGAGTATAAAGGAAGATATTACAAAAAAGCTTTACAAGTCAAGGAATTAATCAAAGAAGAATTTGAAAAAGCTTTCAAAAATGTTGATTGTATTATTATTCCGACTTGTCCTGGTTTGCCATGGAGAATTGGAGAAAGTATGGCTTTAGAAGAGGTTTATTCTTATGATGCTTTAACAATTCCCGCTAATTTAGCAGAGATCTGTGCTATTAGTATACCTGCTGGGAAAATAAATGGAATTCCTGTTGGACTTCAAGTATTTTGTGGAAAAGGGCAAGAAAGCAAGATGTTTTCTATTGCTAAACAGATTGAGAGTTTGAATAAAAGTTAATATCATTAATTTTTTAAATGGACTTTTGCTTATTGTTCTATGAGGATAGGTGATGTAAATCTTTATTTTTTAGGACATAATGGATTTTTAATTGAATATCTGGATAAAAGGATTTTTATTGATCCATTTAAGATTCCTACTAATAATAAAATTGGAAAGGCTGATTTAGTTCTTATAACACATAGCCATTATGACCATTGTTCTATTGAGGACATTTCTAAGATAATTAAAGAAGGAACTGAGATTGTAATTCCTGTTGACTGCCAGAGTAAATTAAATAGACTTAAAAATGTTAAAATAAGAATTGCTACTACTGGGATAAAAATGAAAGCTATTGGAATTAATGTTTATCCTTTTCCTTCTTATAATATTAATAAAAAGTTTCATCCTAAAGATGAAAACTGGATGGGTTTTATATTAAAGTTTGGAGATGTAATAATTTATCATGCAGGAGATACAGACAAAATTCCTGAAATGGATTTTCTTCCAAATTTAGCTCAGGAAGGAGAAAAAGTTGTTGCTTTGCTTCCTGTTAGCGGAACTTATGTTATGAATCCAGAAGAAGCTGCAGAAGCAGCTTTATCTATAAAACCTGATTTAGCTATACCTATGCATTATGGTTCTGGAGTTGTTAAAATTGGAGAAGAAGAATTAAAAGATGCTGAAAAATTTGTTGAATTATGCAAGGAGAAGGGAATTAATGCAGAGATTTTGAAAAAATATAATTCTTAAACTGCTTGTAAAAGAGCTTTAATAATTATAAATCCTATTATTGCTATGGCTACTATTTTTATTATTGCAATTAAAATTTCTATAGGGTCATTTGACTTGCTCATTTTTCCTTAAATATCTTTCTTTTCATTTCTCTTATGTCTAATCTTATATCTTCTAATTCTTTGTCTCTTATAAGCTTTTGGTTAAATTTATCCTGTTTTTCTTCTAAATCTTTTATTTTGTAGTATATATTGGATATAATAAATGCTAACGCAAGGATTAATGAAGCTACTGTAATAATTAAAATATTCAAAGTAGACTTTGTTTGATTGTATATAGAAGTTTATATCAAATTCTATTATGGCTATTACTATCCCCAAAAGTTCCCAATTTGATTTTGACACGCTTTTATTTTTAATTTTTTTTATAAATATTTATATACTCTTTTTTGTTGAATTTTCAATGGATAAAATTAGTTTTTTAGCTGGAAACGAGGCTAGAGCATTGAAATTCTTAAAAAATATTTCATCAAAAGATAAAGTTGCAATTGTAAGTCATGTTGATCTTGATGGAATAGCAAGTGCAAAAGTTATCTCAAAGGTTGTTGAGCATGACTTTTTAAAATTCGTTGCCTATGAGCAGATTAATGAAGATTTGGTTAAGGAATTAAAAAACAATAAGATTACTAAAATAATTATGACTGACCTTTCTATTGATAATATTAAAATTATCAAATTGATTGAGAAATTTGCAGATATTTTAATTATTGATCATCATCTTTTTGATGAAGATTTGAATTCAAGTAAAACAATTTTTATTAATTCTCAGGAACATTGTGCCTCCTATTTATGTTATATTATTTTTTCTAAGGTTAAAAATATAAAAAAATTAGATTGGCTTGTGGCATGCGCCTGCATTTCTGATTGGAAGTACTTCAATAATCAAGATTTTATGGCAGATGTTATGAAAAAATATGGAGATAAATTTGAGATAGTTAATAATAAGACTGATTTTGGTGGTATAAGAAAATCAGGAAAGTTTTGGGGTCTACAATTAAAATTAAATTTAGCTTTAATTTACTTTGGATATGAATTGATTAAAGCTTTTAATTTATTAAATGATGATATTAAAAATTTAAATAATTTAACAAAATACGCTGATGATGTTCAGGATGAAATTGATAAATCTGTTGAGAAATTTGAAAAAGAGAAAGAGAGTTTTTGGGATATTTATTTTTGGGTTTTTTCAGAAAAATTTCAGATTAAAAGCATAGTGGCTACTTTAGCCAGTGTTAAATATCCTAATAAAACAATTATTATTGTTAAGGAAAATCAAAAATATTATTCTTTTTCAGCTAGAAGACAAGATAAAAAGATTAATGTTGTTACATTATTAAAAAATGCCATTTCTGGTTTGAACGGATCTTTCGCAGGAGGGCATGTTGCAGCTGGAGGAGGGTATATTTTATTGAAAGATTTAAATAAATTCAAAGAAAATTTGAAAAAATTAAGCTAAAAACTTTTAGAATTCTATATTTTTTGCAAGAATAAACTTTTTTAAAATGAACCTTTAGGAAAGGTTCTCAAAACAACAACGGTTTCCAAACTATATTTTGACCAGAATAAACTATATAAAGAAGTGATTTTTTAATTTAAACATTATATAACTGAAAGGAGGTATGAATAAAAGAGATGGTATTGGATTTTGCTAAGGAAGCATTAGAACATTCTGAAACACATAGCATTAACTTTAATGAATTAAAAGCCGGAAAAGCTAATATTAAGGTTTTTGGTGTTGGTGGAGCAGGATGTAATGCTGTTACTTGGCTTTTTAACAAAGGAATCAATGGAGCAACAATTTATGGAATGAACACAGACGCTCTCCACCTTTCTATAACTAAGTGTGATGAAAAGTTACTTCTTGGAAAAGAGCTAACTAAAGGACTTGGTTGTGGAGGATATCCTAATAAGGGAAGAGAGGCAGCCAAAGAGTCTGTTTCAGATATAAAAAAGGCAGTTAGTAGTTCTGATATGACTTTCATCATAGGTGGTCAAGGTGGAGGAACAGGAACTGGAGCAATGCCAGTAGTAGCCCAGATGTCTAAAGAAGCTGGTGCTGTAGTTATTGGAGTTGTTACAATGCCTTTTGAAGCTGAAAAATCCAGAATTGATAAAGCTGAATTTGGTTTACAAGAATTGAGAGAGTCTGTAGATACATGTATTGTTATAGATAATAATAGGCTTGTTGATATTGCCGGAAATCTACCTATTGAACAAGCTTTTGCTGTTGCCAATGAGTTGGTTAGTACAATGATTAAAGGAATCGTGGAAACAATTACCTTGCCTTCATTAATTAACCTTGACTATGCAGATGTTGCCGCTATTATGAAAAACGGAGATGTTGCAGTTATTGGTATTGGAGAAAGTGATACTTCAAATAGAGTTGATGAGTCAGTTAGACAGGCTTTGACTCACCCATTACTTGATGTAGATTATAGAGGAGCTACTGGAGCTTTAATCCACATTACTTGCGGGCAGGATTTGAAGTTAGAGGAATTTGATAATATTGGAAGACTTATTACTGAAAACTTAAACCCTGAAGCACAAGTAATTATTGGAGCTAGAATTAATAAAGAGTTTAATGGAAGAGTAAGAGTTATAACAATAATGACTGGAGTCAAATCACCTTACATTCTTGGTAGGCCTGCATTTGAGTCTGCTCCTATGAGATCTGAAGTTTCTGATTTAGGTATCAGAACTTTTAGGTAAATAAATTAAATTTAAATGAAGGTTTTATTTTTTCCTTCTTCTTTCTTTTTATAACAATATTTAAATAATTCTTAGTTTTATTTTTACTATGAGGATATTAGATTATTTTGATATAAGAAGATATTTTTCTGGAGGAAGTACATTTTCTCAGGATGAAGAGTATGTATTATCAAGTGAAGAGAAATTAAGAAGGCATAATAGTAAACTAGCTAGAAAATTAGATGAGGATTTTCCAAGAAGTAGTGCTGAGATTGAGTATGTTTATTTACAACCACAGGTTATGAGAGCAATTCTTAGGGATTGTGTTAGACAAGGAAGTAGTTAATCTAGTTACAAAAGCCTTTAAAATCTCGTATTCTTTTGTCTTTGTATGGATTTAACAAGAGATACACAAGAAGAGATAGATAATGCAAGAGATGTTGAAAATCTTAAAAGAGTTGAAGCTGTGCTTTTTATTTCTGGGAAGTTTTTAACAGCTCAAGAGCTGGTTGCTTTGACTGACCTAAATCCTATTCTTTTGAATCAGGTCTTACAAACTTTACAAGACAAATATAATGATGAGAGTGCTGTTGAAGTTGTTAATAAAGGAGATTTGTGGAAAATGGATGTTAAAAATGAGTATATGGATATAGTTAATAGATTAGCAACTGGTAGTGAAGAATTTAGCAAAGCAGAACAAGAGACACTAGCTGTTATTGCTCATAAAAATCCAATAACTCAGAGTAAGATAGTTCATATGAGGGGGAATAAATCTTATGATCATATTAAAAAATTCTTAAGTTTAGGATTGGTTAAAAGCAAAAAAGCTGGGAGAACTAAAGAGCTTTCTCTTAGCAGTGAATTTTATGATTATTTTAATGTTAAACAGAAAGATACTGATGGAAAAGAAAGTAACATTAATGCTGAAGTTAATGATGAGATTAATGATCAAGCTAACGAGGAAAACTAGATAAAATGGTTGAGTTTATCACTTGGATATATTTGTTCTACATGTTTATCGCACTTTATTTTCTTATTTTATTTACACTAACTTTCATTCAAAATAGAAAAGAAATGTTTGATTATCCTAAATTGACTAAAGATTATAGTGTAAGTGTTTTAATTCCAGCTTATAATGAAGAAGATAGTATAGAAGGAACTGTTAAGAGTATTTTAGACTTAGATTATAAAAATGTGGAGGAAATTATAATAATTAATGATGGAAGTAAAGACAAGACTAAAGAAATTGCTTCTATGTTAGAAAAGAAGTACGGAAAGGTTATTTTATTTGATAAAACAAATTCTGGAAAAGCTGATTCTTTAAATCAAGCAATTAAACTTGCTAAGGGAGAATTAATTGCTGTTGTTGATGCAGACTCTTATCCATCACAAGACTCATTTAAAAAAATGGTTGGCTTTTTTAATGATGTTAAAGTTGGAGCCGTTACTACAAGAATATTTGTGAGAGAACCAAAAACATTCATACAAAAATTACAATCAATAGAATATAGAGTTATAGCTTTTAGCAGGAAGTTACTTGGATTTTTAGATGCTATTTATGTTACTCCTGGACCTTTAGCAATTTACAGAAAAAATGCACTTGAAAAAGTTGGAGGATTTGATACTAATAATCTTACAGAAGATATAGAAATTACCTGGCATTTGACTTTTGAAGGCTATAAGGTAAAAATGTCCCTTGAGCCATATGTTACTACAGTTTCTCCAAATAAATTCAAACAATGGTTTAAACAAAGATTAAGGTGGAATATTGGAGGAATGCAGACTATATCAAAGTACAAAAAATATTTTTTTAAAAAAGGAATGCTTGGATTTTTTATACTACCATTTTTTACTTTTTCTCTTTTATTAGGTGTTTTAGGATTAGGAATATTTATCTATAGAATTTTAAGAAGACTAATTGTATCATATCTTTCAACCAAGTATTCTATAGAATCTGAAGTTGCTATAATCACTTTACAGGAGATTAATTTTAATCCTTCTATTCTTAACTTTTTTGGACTTATACTTATGATTTTAGGAGCTGTATTCTTACTTTTCGCACTTTTTTATGTTAATAAATCTCTATCAAAAAAAGACGCTCCTTTTGTACCGGTAATTTTTTATTCAATAGTTTATATGACTCTTTATCCAATTATTTTGATTACATCTTTGTGCAAATTTTTAAAAGGGGGAAAGCATTCATGGTAACATGTTAAAAAGTAATAAACATGTTTTTTGGCAAGCTTTGTTAATTACAGTTTTGATATTTGCTTTAGGCTTAGTTTTTGGAGTTTATCTTGAAGGGATAAGGAATGATAATGCTAATATTATTTTTTATCAGTCAGAAGCAAATCTTTTTGATACTCTTGCCTTAACTTATCTTTTGAATTCTCAGGAACTTTCATGCCAGGAATTAGAAAATGTATATGTTAATTTTGCTGACAAAGTTTATGAAGAAGCTAAAAATGTTCGTGAGTTTGATGATTCTGCTAAAATAATATCATCTACTATATACATACATAAGAAGTACGATTTATTAAGGACTATTTTATGGATAAATATTGCTGGAGTTGAGGATAAGTGCAAAGATATAAACAGTGTAGTTTATCTTTATGAGTATAATACAGATGACTTAAATAAAAAAGCAAAACAATCAGTTTTTGCTAAGATATTGAATGACTTAAAAGATGAAAAAGGAAACTCTTTCATACTGATACCTATTGCAGTTGATAATAATATATATTCTCTAGAAAATTTTATTGATTCTAAAGATATTAAAGAGTTTCCAGTGGTTATAATTGATGATGAACATTATATTTATAACCTAACAAGCGTTCAAGAACTTGAAAAATACCTTAAATAAATGACTTATTTTAGTATGTCAAGATATTTCTTGAATTTAATTATCTTGATCATGCTCAAGAACCCTAAAATACCAGAATAAATCATATGGTTCTTGACACCATAATATTAAAAAACACCTAAATATTTTATTTTCAATGGAAGCTTGTGTTTTTTGCGGAAATCCTGATAATTTGGTTGAAGCTATAGGAGAAAAAGAGATAATTCTTGTGTGTCAAAGCTGTGCTAATGATAGAGGTATACCTCTTATAAGAAGACCTAGTGTTGATCAGATAAAGAATACTTATAGAACTCCAAAGCTAAATGCAAATGATGGAATTGTGATAAAGAAAAAAGACCCAGAAACTTTGAAATTAGAAAAAGAGCTTAAAGATATGGTTAAAAAAAATGTTTCTAAGGACTATAGTAACTTAATTGATAATTTCCATTGGCATGTGCAGCAGGGAAGAAGGCACAAAAAGCTTTCAGTTAAACAGCTTTCAGAATCAATTGCAGAGCCTGAAGTCCTCATAGAAATGATTGAAAATGGGCAGTTACCTGAAAATTATAGTAAAGTTATAACAAAACTTGAGCAGTTCTTTAGAATTAAACTAAGAAAAATAGATGATAAGAAAGAGGGCGATGTTTTGAATATTAAGAAAATAGACCCAAATGAGGTTACTGTAGGTGATTTAAAAGAGATAAATGAGAAAAAGAAAGGTATATTTGCAGGATTATTTGGAAGGAAAAACAAAGAAGATGATATTTCAGAGGAAAAGACTGAGAAAGAAAACTTAAAAGAAGATCCGGTGGAAGAGATTAAATAAATCTTATAAAGTGTTAAGTAAACCTTAATACTTAACATACAAATTAGCAGGATAATCTTTAATTCCATAACTATATCTCTTCTCATTAAACCAACAAATCCAACCTCCTATTTCTTGTCCAGTTAGTAACTTATGAAAGATAATTATTATGTTGATTAATTCTTCGGCAATATTCCTATTTGTTCTTTCAACTTTGCCTTTATCTTGTGGATAGTAAGGGTGAGCAAAAACAGCTTCAATATTATTATTTTTGCACCATTCTCTCCAAGAATCTTTGAATGGATTATTATCAGTTAATATCTTTTCAGGATGATATTTATTTACTAAAGAAGCAATTGTTTGACTTATTTCTTTTATACTTGGAGCATGGTCAAACAATTGCAGGCATAATAAATATCTGCTGTAATCATCAATACAAACAACAAAATAATATTTCTTCCCTTCAAACTTAAACTCTTTCATATCTAACTGCCAAAGTTCATTAGGATATTTTGCCCTGAAGAATTTCCAAGCCTTTTGACTTCTTTTATTATGATAACCATTTAGCTTATGTTTCTTTAGAACATTATAGACTGTCTGCCTTGAAACTTCTAATCCTTGAACATATATTTCTGTTTGCTTAATTTCTATCTCTGGAGCAGAGAATAATCTCTGCTTTATTCTTGCACATCCATATCCTAAACTTCGCAAGAATAAAATAGTTATTTCTGCTTCAATAGTTATCTTACTTTCATAATTTCTAATAATATCAAACCTTGTTCTTAGGTCTTGATTTTTCCAGTGCCAAATAGTCTGCCTTGAACAAAAAAGAAACTTAGCAATAAGATTTATAGATACCTTAAGCTTTATCCAAGTGCCGATTAATCGGCGTTGCTCTGGTTTTAATCTCATGGTTTTATCAGAGCAACTTATTTTCTAAGTTGCTCTATACCTCCTTTCAGATATTTCTAATTAATTCTAAGAACGAGTATTTTTCCTTATATTTTCCTCATTCTTTAAAGAGAGAAAAGAGAGAAACAGAAATATAGACATATTTAACTTTAAAAATCTGCCGATAGCTATTTTGAATAAAAATTAGATAATGTTAAGTTTGATTATTGACTTAACAT
>Ga0209541_10001726_pt1 | contig 42766 bp, 41 predicted proteins | sample RifCSPlowO2_01_FD_184027 | JGI IMG/M metagenome (GOLD analysis project Ga0209541, IMG submission 184027) | Groundwater microbial communities from Rifle, Colorado - Rifle CSP2_plank lowO2_0.1 (SPAdes) (version 2) | ecosystem: Environmental > Aquatic > Deep subsurface > Groundwater | place...
TGACGAATCCGCCGCTTGAGTTTTGGTTAAGGCAAAAGCGTTTCCAAGATCTTGTCCTGCCACGAAGACACTCGCACAATGGTTCCTGGAAGCAATGGGAAAGCTCCCTGATTCCATGGCTGGTCAAACAGGTATATATGAATGCCATCAGCGGCGCATTGTTGGGCGCCATGAGGATGATCTTCAAGCATGATACCCGAACCAATTTTTCTGCACACATCACTTTTTAATTGAGCGCGTGTTGTTCCTCCGTTTTTGGTGCAAAAATGAATGTCTGAAAAAATTCCTGGAAAATGCACATCAATGAGCTGATAAGTTTCCTTGTCAGTTTCCAGTGGGCGATTGGTAACGACGTGCAGCTTATGAAATTGCGCAAGCCTTGCGACCATTGATTTAGCCCCGGCAGCTGCGGGAGTAAACTTGTGGGACTCGGCTTTGGAAAACCTCATCCACATTTTAGCCACATCTTCTGGCGTGGCGCCCCAATTTCGGTGAAACTCGTGGTGGGTAAAGTGTTCTTTTTTGAATGAAGTGCCATGTACGGCATTCCAGAAAGCAGCAAATGTTTCGGAGCTGTTTACAAGCACATCATCAAAATCAACGCCGATGATCATTGGATTTCCTTTCGTAAAAAGAAGAACTAATTAATTTATATCACTTTATTTTATTTATTACAATTCCAATTTTATTGACTAATATGATCTTTAAGGATAGAAATAAATTGTGTTTGTTAAACCAGCAACTTGACAATTTAACTAATAATAGAAAGGTAAAATCATGAACGTCCAATCTCTTTTTGAAAAAGCGAGTTCTTGCTACGGTTGCCTTTCAGAGCTTAAGACCACTGAAAGCCGCCGCCGACATCCTCCAGAGGAAGATGAAGATCGCCTTGATGTTAAAAATCCTTTCCAAAAAGACAAGTCCAAACTTCTGCTTTCTAAGGCTTACCGGGTGCTTTGGAAGAAAACCCAAGTGTTCAGTATTCCTGAAAGCCCGCTTACGCGCACTCGCATGACGCATGTCATGGAGGTGGTTGGCAATTGTATTACCGCTTCAGAACTTCTTGGACTCAACACGGACCTTGTGGAGGCCGCCGCCATCGGCCATGATATTGGGCACGTTCCTTACGGCCATCCAGGCGAAGAGTGGATGAAAAATAATCTGGAGGGACTTGCGGGATTTTGCCATGAGAAAATGGGCGTTGTGACTGCTCAAAAAATTGAGCGGGCAGGCAGGGGATTAAATTTGACCTGGCACACCTTAGAAGCCATGATGTGTCACAGTGGTAACATGGCCAGGGAAGGAATGTCCCAGGAGGCTTGGTTGCTTAACTACATGGATAAAATTACCTATCTTTTCCACGACTACAACGACATATTCAATGTAGAGCGAGCTAATTATCCAAAACCATTGGAATTGGAAAAGGTGGTGAATTCTTTCGGTAGCAACCAGCGCGAAAGGACCAATACCACTATTGCCGGTTTGGTTATTGAATCTGCTCAGGAAGGAAAAGTGAGTTTTCGGCATTCAGAACTTGGTCAGCGCTTCCAGCATCTACGAGCGCTGATGTACAAGGTGTATTACCGGGTCACTAAGCAGGATGTGGGAAAACTCATGAAACCGGCATACGATTTTTTAAAAGAGCAAGATATTGGCGACCCTTCTTTGTTGCTCGCCCTTTCAACAGATGGCGACGTTTTGAGTATTTCAAGGAAGGATAATGTCAATTCGCATGATTTTAAGTTAAGTACGGTGTTTGAAATCGTGCCTCGCCTTGAAAAAATTTATCAAAGGCATGGCAAGATTGACTTGTGCAATCCCGATTTGGACACTTGGTAAAAATCTTTTAGCCCGCTTTCACGCAAGGCGGGTTTTTTATTTAATTGGAAATTATGTATAAATTATTGGATAAATTTTAAATAAAAAAGCAAAGCCGGAGTGGTTTTGCTTTGTTGCAGGTTAGATTGAAGTTTTGTATACGATGGTTCTTTTAGGAACGATGTCGGAGGAGTTGGTGTTTTTTAATTCTGCGTCGCACTTGGGGCAAAACTTCATATTTTTCCGAAGTAATTTTTCTGGACAACATATGTTTCTGCACATATCTGTCCTGATTTTTTCGTCCATGATTGCGTTAAAATCCCTTAGGGATATTTTCTTCGGGTTAATCTTCTGAAAGTTTAGGTTTTTAAAGTTTATTTTTGTTCTTTTTTTAGTGCGCATGACATGGTTCCTCAAAAAAGATTGTGAAAGGGGCGGTGAGTTAATCTTATGTGATTTTGACAGCATTGTCAAAACTCTTTACCATACATCAGTGAAGGGCCAATTATACACTTTTAAAATTGGGAAAAGTGAGTATACTAATATAAATAATATGATAAAAATTGACCAACAAAAAATTGACGAAATTTTAAGCAGGGGAGTGGAAGAAATTATTGTTAAAGAAGATTTAGAAAAAAAACTGCTTTCCGGCAAAAAGTTGAGGATTTATTATGGCATTGACCCAACGGGATCAAAAATCCACTTGGGGCATGCTGTTGTTTTGCAAAAATTAAAAGAATTCTGTGACTTAGGGCATGAAGTTATTCTTTTAATTGGGGATTTTACCGCAAAAATCGGGGATCCTTCAGGCCGCGATGTTATGCGCGTTCCGCTTAGCGATAAACAGATAAAGGAAAATTTTAAAGATTACAAAAAACAGGCTTCAAAAATTTTAGACTTTTTTAAAGTAAAAATAAAATATAACTCTGCATGGCTGTCAAAAATGAAATTTGAAGATATCTTGAAGCTTTCAGAGCATGTGACAGTTCAGCAAATGCTGCACAGAGATATGTTTGATAAAAGAATAAAAGAAGATCTGCCCATCAGCGTGAGCGAATTTATGTATCCATTAATGCAAGGGTATGATTCTGTTGCAATGGATGTGGATTTGGAAATTGCCGGGTCTGACCAAATGTTTAACATGAAAATAGGCAGGCATTTGCAAAAAATTTATAATAATAAAGACAAAGATATTTTAACTACAAAACTTCTTTTGGGAACTGACGGCAGGAAAATGAGCAAAACATATGATAACGCAATTTACTTAAATGACTTGCCAAGCGACATGTACGGAAAAATAATGTCTATAAAAGATGAGCTGATTGATGACTATGTCGGCCTTTGCACAAATTTATCTTTGCAAGAAGTAAAAAAAATGCCAAACCCGCGCGATCAAAAAGCCAAGCTGGCTGGCGAAATTGTCAAAATGTATCATGGCCAAAAAGCCGCTATTGAGGCGGCGGAAAATTTTGATAAAATTTTCCGCCGGCACGAAACGCCTAGCGATATCCAAATTTTTGAAACTTCGCAAAAAACATATCCAATTTTAGACTTATTGTGCGACAGCGGATTAGCCGTTTCCAAAAACGAAGCCAAAAGATTAGTTGAAGGAGGCGCCGTTGAAATAAACAAGAAAAAAATCACCGATTGGCATCAAGAAATTACTTTAGAAGAAGGCACAATAATCCAATCCGGCAAACGAAAGTTTGTTAAGGTTAAGCTATTATGAAACAGAGAACAAAAATTTTAACTCCGAAATTGGCGCAAAAGATGCAAGACCAGATTTATTATGCTATGCCTGACGAAAAAAAAATTCAAATTGTCAGCCAGTTTTTTATGTTAGCCAATGCTTTAAAAAATTCTAAAACCGTTTCAAAAAATGAATCCGGACGAACTGCTCATAAACATCAGTGAAATTTTACAAGATTTGAAAATCCCTTACGCGATTACGGGCGGATTTGCGGTAACCATTTGGGGTAAACCAAGATACACGGCTGATATTGATGTTATTGTTGAAATGGCGGATAGGAATATAAAACCTTTGGCAAAAAAATTACTTGCCATAGATAAAAACGTTTATGCCGATGAAGACATGATACGCGAAGCTTTGATGTACCATGGGGAGTTTAATTTTATCCATTCTGATACCGGCCTTAAAGTTGATTTCTTTGTGCAAGACAATAAGCCTTATAATAAGGTAAAAATGGAAAGAGCTGTCTTGCGAAAAATGTTTCACCGCACTATACCCTTTGTTTCACCCGAAGATTTGATTTTAAGCAAATTGATGTGGTCAAAAGAAAGTGAATCGCAAAAACAGGCAGAAGACATAAAAAGCGTTCTAAGAAATCCCAATATGGCCTTGGATATGAAGTATTTAAAAAATTGGGCGCAAAAACATGATACACTTGATATGTTGGAAGAATTAATAGAGCAAGTAAGGTTAGAAAAATAATTATTTCCACGTTTAAATTTACCAAATGAAGATCATCAATGATAACATTGGAGTCGCGGAACTAAAAGAAATGGCCAAGAGCTTTAACGGAGTTTTTGTCAAAGCTGTCGTGGATGTTGAAAAAAAAATCATGGCCGTTGATGCTGAATTGCATATGGATTTGGCAAATTTGTTATTTGAGCAAGAAGCATCAGAGCCAAAAAATGTTTGGGGGATTAATCTGTATCCAGAAAAAACAGGGGAGGATTTTATTGAATTTGATTCTATGGTTAATATAAAACCAGGTTTGGGGAATAAAACCAGGAGTGTAGATAGTATAGAAATCCAAGAAAAAATTAAAGAAGTCGTAAAAAATTTGATAGCATAAACCTCTTATGAGTTATATCCATAAAAATTTAGCAGATGGCCGATGGATTACACTGTCTTTTGCCGAGCAGATGGCTAATGTTGGCGCAGAAGTTGGCCGAGCAATTAATTGGAAAAAAAAAGATGAAAAATTAAGCCAGTTGGCATTTGAGCGGGGAATTGAATTGCTCGACTTGACCATTGATGACAAAAAGAACCATGGCAGTCGTTTAGGGGAGCTGTGCAGACTCAAAGAGGTTTTGGGAGACTATTTTATGGGTGACAATGAGTATGGTTCAACCAAAGAAAATTGGAACAGTTATTTTTATTTTTTTAACGCCGCCGCTGCGGTAAAGTATTTTTAACAAATGGAGTATAATTACAACAAAATATCAATATGGAAATGGATTTTACTGTATGTTTTGGTTGGTGCTGTTGCTTACGGCGCGATTTATTACTTCTTTTTTTTCAAAACCAGCAGCTATAATTCGCAGAATTACCAAACTCAAACACAAAACACTGAAACAAAAGATTGGAAAACTTATAACAATGATAAATTCGGGTTTGAATTTAAGTACCCTGCCATATTATTTGATGAAATTTTTATGTACCCCTTAAACGGGAAAACCGAATGCGAGATAGTTCAAGGTGATACTTATTCGTCTATCTCTGTATTTGAGGGAGATGGAAAAGGGTGGGGTAGTATGACTATAAGAGTTTTTTGCACTATTTTTGATAAAAGTAAATTATTAAAAGGCAAATTTGCAGTACCTGGAGAATTTGGACAAATAAATTCTGAAAGTTTAGAAAGTATAAATATAGGCAATGCACTAGGTTACCAGTACGTTGGTCATATACTAACCTACAAAAATATACGTAATTATGTTGGGTTGGGAGATAATACATTGGAAATTAGTTTTTCTGTCGGTGGTTCGGATGACAAGAAGAATCCAATGATAGACAGTGTGCTGATGAATAAAATTCTTTCCACCTTTAAAGTTATAACATCTGATAAAACTTTTTTCGATAATGTTGCAAATAGTGGTGATACTTATGTTCATGCAAAACAAATTTTAATGCAGAATGGGTGGATGCCTATTATAAGTGAAACAACGGTTATTGACCCTCAGTTTCCTGAAATAGGTAATTGTGGTTCGGGTAAGGATGCAATTTGTAATGTTGATTTTCAAAAAGGGACATATAAAAATCATCTGAATGTGCAATCTCGCAATATAAACGGCAAGTTGCAGTGGATCGTTGTTGGAAACGAGTAATCTAAACTATTAAATTTCAGTAATATTATGCAAAGATTTTTAATTCAAGAGGCGGCAAAGCATGTGGGGGAAAAAGTGAAAGTGGCGGGGTGGGTGAATGTCCGCCGGGCCCACGGGAAAATTATTTTTATTGATTTACGAGATAAGAGCGGCGTTTTGCAGTGCGTTTTTGTGCCAAGCAATAAAGATGCTTATGAAGCAGTAAATGATGTGAGGACTGAATGGGTGGTTGAGTTGACCGGCCAAATTGTAAAAAGGCCGGAAAATATGGTTAATAAAAATATTGAAACAGGAAGCGTGGAGCTTTCCGTGGAAGAGTTAAAGGTTTTGTCAAAAGCGGAAACACTTCCTTTTGATGTGACGACCGACGGCCGGGAAATAAATGAAGAGATAAGAATGAAATACCGGTATTTGGATTTACGGCGCGAGCGCATGAGAAATAATCTTATTGTGCGACATAAAGTTGTAAAGTTTGTTAGGGATTTTTTGTCTGCAGAAGGTTTCACTGAAATTGAAACTCCTATGCTGACCAAGTCCACGCCGGAAGGTTCACGTGACTTTGTGGTGCCTTCAAGGTTGCAGCCGGGAAAATTTTACGCATTGCCGCAAAGCCCTCAACAGTACAAGCAATTATTCATGGTGGCGGGATTAGAAAAATATTTTCAAATTGCCCGCGCTCTGCGTGATGAAGACGTAAGGGGGGATAGGCAATTTGAGCACACCCAAATTGACATGGAATTAAGTTTTGTGGAACAGGAGGATGTGATGGACTTAAATGAAAGAATGATAATTGCTATTGTTAAAACTTTATTTCCACAAAAAAAGATACAAGAAATTCCTTTTCCAAGAATGAGCTATCAAGAAGCGATGAAAAAGTATAATTCAGACAAGCCTGATATTAGAAAAGATAAAAACGATCCAAATCTTTTGGCTTTTTGCTGGATTGTGGATTTTCCATTTTTTGAGAAAGACGAAGAAACAGGAAAATGGACATTTACGCACAATCCATTTTCAGCTCCCAAGCCCGAATTTATGAAAGATTTGCTGGCTCAAAAAAACATAGAAAATATTTTAACCACCCAATACGATATTGCTTTAAATGGAGTTGAAATGTGCGGGGGAAGCATTAGAAACCATACACCGGAAGCTTTGGAGGCGGTGTTTTCAATTATGGGTTACAAAAAAGAAGAAATACAAGAAAAATTCGGCCATATGCTAAAAGCTTTTAGTTTTGGAGCGCCGCCACATGGGGGAATCGCTTATGGATTAGACCGATTTTTATCAATTCTTTTAAACGAAAGCAGTATTAGGGAAGTAATTGCTTTTCCAAAAACCGGTGATGGCCGCGACTTGATGATGGATGCGCCTTCTGAAATTTATCCAAAACAGTTAAAGGAGCTTCACATAAAAATTGACATTGAAAAACCAATAAAAGAGAAAAAAGTTATAAAAAAGAAAGCTAAAAAATAATGGCGATCGTTAAAATACTAAAACATTCTTTGTTGCTTTTTGTGTTTGTTTTTTTGTCTGCATGCTCTTTTTATGCAATTGATTTTTTGATTGCCGGCGCGGGCGGTTTTTTTTCTACAAAAGCCGCGGCCAGCGTTTCGGACGGTTTTGAGTCAGAAATTGTAAAGATTGAAAATACAGAAAATCCGATTATTAAGCAAAAAGAAGAATTTTCCATAAATGCAGAATCTTTTATTTCTATTAAAGCAGAAAATGGACAATATAATATTTTATTAAGTAAAAATGAACAAGATAAATTGCCCGTAGCAAGTTTGACAAAATTAATGACGGCTCTGGTAGTTTTGGATAATTATGATTTAAACCAAAAAGTAACTGTCAGTAAATTGGCGATGGCTCAAGAAGGTGAACAGGGTAATTTAAAAGAAGGGGAAGTATTGTCAGTCAAAAACCTTCTTTACATATCATTAATAGAGTCCAGTAATAGGGCGTCTTTTGCACTTTCAGAAGTCGTAGGAGCAGATGAGTTTATTATTTTAATGAATAATAAAGCGCAAGATATGGGTTTACAGAATACATATTTTGCAGATAGTTCTGGGCTTTTGGAAAATTCTACTTCAAGTTCTGAAGATTTGGCAAAACTGTCAATATATTTGTTTGAAAATTATCCTTTATTCAGGGAAATCATAAATTTTAAAGAATTTGATTTATACATAAATGGCAGGTTGCATCACAAGCTTGTAAATACAAATAAGTTTTTGGGCGAAGTACCTGGTGTGGTGGGAGGAAAAACAGGCTGGACCATTTTTTCAAAAGGATGTTTTATGGTTGTGCAAGAAATTCCGGGCACTGGAAATTATTTGCTGCATATTATTTTAGGCGCTGATGACAGGTTCTTGGAAATGCAAAAACTTATTGATTGGGTGAGAGCGCATTATTAACCAAAAAATAATGATTACCGAATTAACATTTAATGTAATTAAAGTTTTGGGCGTCTCGGCCCTGGCTTCTTTGATAGCCATTTTGTGGGCGCCGTTGTTGATTAATTTTTTATACAAACACAAGTTTTGGAAAAAACAAGGCGGTAAAAAAGCCATCAGCGGAGAAGATGCGGTTGTTTTTAATAGTTTGCACAAAGAGCGGGAAACAAAAGCTCCGCGCATGGGAGGGCTTTTAATTTGGGTGACGGTTGTGTTTGTTATATTTTTATTTTATATTGTTTCGCTGATTTTTCCTGACAGCTTTTTTGCCAATTTTAATTTTTTATCAAGAGGCCAGACCTGGCTTCCTTTGTTTACATTAATTGGAGCGTCTTTAGTCGGCCTTTTAGACGATTTTTTAGTAGTATCGTCCCTTGGCAGTTATATTGGCGGCGGGCTGTCTTTTAAAAAACGGCTTTTGGTTATTGCATTGATGGGTTTGGTTGGTGGAATCTGGTTTTATTCAAATTTAGGGTGGGATGTTATAAGCATTCCTTTAATCGGGCACTTTTCCATTGGTATTTTTTATATACCGCTTTTTATTGTGGTAATGATTGCATGCTGGTCCGGCGGAATTATTGACGGATTGGACGGTCTTGCCGGCGGGTCATTTGCTTCAATTTTCGGCGCATTTGCTATTATTGCTTTTTCTCAAAATAAAATTGACCTTGCTACTTTTTGCGCAGTTATTGCCGGCACGCTTTTTGCGTTTTTATGGTTTAACATACCGCCTGCCAGATTTTATATGTCAGAGGTTGGAACGGTGGGGCTTACGACAACTTTGTCAGTAGTGGCATTTTTAACAGATTCTGTATTTGTTTTGCCGATCATCGCGGGATTATTAGTTGTTGAAGTTTTATCTGTGATTGTGCAGCTTTTATCAAAAAAATTCAGGCATAAAAAAATATTCCTTTCAACACCCATCCACCACCATTTTGAAGCCATTGGTTGGCCGGCTTACAAAGTCACAATGCGATTTTGGATTGTGGGTATAGTTTTAGCAATTATTGGTGTAGTAATAAGATTAATGGGGTGATGTTGTGAAATTTTTGCTTCTATGGCAAACTAAATAATATGTTTAGCTTAGATTTAACCCGCACACCAATTTTGAAAACTAAAATCATGGCGGCGCACTCGCTTTGCTCGGGCTTATTCAGCCACTGCGCCGCGAGAGTTTTAACTTTTTAGTTAATAATATAAATTGTCTACATTAAATGGTGGCAAAATTGGTGAGGGGTTATTTAGTTTTTATATATTTTTTAAATGATACTAAATAAAAAGAAAATACTTTATGGGTTGGCATTAGTTGCGCTTTTTTTTGTTGTTTTTGGCGGCGGCTTTTTTCTTGGAAAAAATACAGTGGTTTGCAAAGCGTGCAAACCGGAAGCTGTTGATTTTTCTTTGTTTTGGGATGCTTACAATAAATTACACCAAAGCTTTATAGCCAACGATACAATGGACGACCAGAAAATAATTTACGGAGCCATTTCTGGAATGGCAAAGAGTTTGGGCGATCCTTACACTGATTTTTTCAATCCCCAGCAGGCAAAAATGTTTAAGCAGGATTTAATGGGTTCATTTGATGGTATTGGCGTTGAAGTGGCAATAAAAAAAGACCAATTAACAGTGGTAACTCCGCTAAAAGATACTCCTGGTGAAAGGGCCGGATTAAAGGCAGGCGACCAAATTATTAAAGTAGACGGCAAAAACACTTCTGATATGTCTTCAGACCAAGCGATAAGCATGATTCGCGGTAAAAGGGGCACCAAAGTTACGCTAACTATATTCAGAGAAGGATGGACCCAGACAAAAGATTTTACAATAATAAGAGATACCATAAGAGTTGATTCTGTAAGCTGGGAATTGAAAGACAATGATGTAGCTTATATAAACATCCGCCAATTTGATCAGGCTCTTTCGTCTGATTTTCAAAAAGCTGCTTTTGAAATACTAGAAAGCCCTGCCAAAAAAATTATAATTGATTTAAGAAATAATCCTGGTGGATACCTGGAAGTTTGCCAGGATATTGCGGGGTGGTTTTTGAAGCCAGGCCAAGTGGTGACAATTGAAGATTTTGGCAAAGCCAGGGAGCAACAACAGTATAAGGCCCAGGGTAGCGCAAGGTTTTCGGATTATCCCGTGGTAATTTTAATCAACAAAGGCTCTGCTTCCGCCTCCGAAATTTTAGCGGGAGCATTAAGGGATAATAGAAAAATAAAACTAATAGGTGAAAAATCTTTTGGCAAGGGTTCTGTGCAAGAGGTAGTTGATTTACAGGATGGAGAATCATTCTTGAAAATAACCATTGCAAAATGGCTGACACCAAAAGGTGCTTCAATTTCAGAAGTCGGCTTAACTCCAGATATAAAAGTGGAGTTGACAGATGCTGATGCAAACTCGAAAAAAGATCCGCAACTGGATAAAGCCCTTGAAATAATCAAAGGATTAAAGTAAAATAGTAATTGTTAAAATTCTATACTATGAACTCTTCACCCTAAGCAAAGTAAGGGTTCATAAAAAGTAATACTAACGAATTAATATTTCTAAATTAAGAATAATACATTCGTTAGGATGAAGAGTGAAAGTGATACTTTTAGAAGACATCGAAAATATCGGTAAAAAGTATGAAGTCAAGGATGTAAAGCCGGGTCATGCCAGGAACTTTTTAATTCCAAAAAATCTGGTAAAGCTAGCAACAAAACCAAACTTGAAATGGTTAAAAGACCAAAAAGCCGTTATGGAAAAAGAGGCCGAAGAAGACTTGAAAAAGTCTCAAGAGGTGGCTTCAAAAATCGATGGCATTGAAGTAAGTATTGTCGTAAAGGTGGGTCCGGAGGGGCAATTATTTGAGTCTATTAATAATGTAAAAATATCCGAGAAGCTCAAAGAAATGGGTTTTGATGTCAAAAAATCCCAAATTAAATTGGAAGAACCGATTAAAGACCTGGGAGAGTTTCCGGTCAAAATAAGTTTGCCTCACAACTTGGAAACGGAAATAAATTTAATTATAACCGCCGAAAAAGAAAATGGCTAAATATATTTTTGTCGTAGGAGGTGTAATGTCAGGAGTGGGAAAAGGAGTGGCTTCGGCGTCTATCGGTAAAATTTTAAAATCCAAAGGTTTTTCAGTCACTGCCATCAAAATTGACCCATATGTCAATGTGGATGCTGGCACTATGAACCCCACCGAACACGGTGAGGTTTTTGTTTTAAATGATGGCACGGAATGCGACCAAGACATGGGCAACTATGAAAGATTTTTAGGCGAAGATTTATCAGTGACTAATTATATGACTACTGGAAGCGTTTATTTGTCGCTTATCCAGCGCGAGCGCAACCTTGAATTTAACGGGCGATGTGTGGAAGTAGTGCCCCATGTTCCCATGGAAGTGATTGACCGCATTGAAAAAGCGGGTAAAAAAGCCAAGGCTGACATTATTGTGGTGGAAATTGGAGGAACAATGGGCCAATACGACAACATTTTATTTTTAGAAGCGGTCCGAATGTTAAAACTTCGCCGGGGGCATGATGTGGCTTTGGTGCTGGTCAGTTTTGTGCCGGCATTAGGGGCTGGGGGCAACGAATTAAAAACCAAGCCCACCCAGCATGCCGTCCGTGATTTAAATAGCGTCGGCTTGCATCCCGATTTTATTTTAGGCAGAGCCCATATTTCTTTAGACGAAAAACGCAAAGAAAAAATTGAATTCATGTGTAGTATTAAAAAGGGGCATGTCATTTCAGCTCCCGATGTGACTAATATTTATGAAGTCCCGCTTAACTTTGAGAAAGACAAATTGGGCGATAATATTTTAAAAACATTATCTTTGCGATCAAAAGGCAAGGATTTAAAAGAATGGAAAGCGCTTGTTAGCCGCATGGCTCAGGCCACAAAAAAAGTGAAAATCGGCATTGTTGGCAAATATTTTGGCACGGGAAACTTTGTCCTTACCGATGCGTATATTTCCGTTCTTGAATCAATCAAGCACGCTGGTGCTTTTTGGAAAGTAAAACCGGAATTAACCTGGATAGACCCTGAAGACTTTGAAAAAAATGCTTCAGCAGTAAAGATGCTTTCGGATTTTGATGGGATTATTGTGCCTGGAGGATTTGGAAGCAGGGGAGTGGAGGGTAAAATTAAAGCCATTGAACATTGCCGAAAAAATAAAATTCCGTTTTTGGGATTGTGCTTGGGTTTGCAGCTTTCAGTGATTGAATTTGCCAGGAATGTCGCCGGTATTAAAGACGCCACATCGCGGGAATTTGATAAAAACGCAAAAAATCCGGTCATTGATGTAATGGAAGAGCAAAAGTCTTTGATTAAAGAAAAAAAGTACGGCGGGACGATGCGTCTTGGCTCTTACGATTGCCAATTAAAACCAAAAACTATAAGTCGCAAAGCATATGGCGCCGATAATATTACAGAAAGGCACAGGCATCGCTACGAAGTAAATAATAACTATCGCAAAATCCTTGAAGAAAAAGGCATGGTTATGGCTGGCATAAATCCAAATAAAAATCTTGTGGAAATTATTGAATTGCCCGGCCATCCGTTTTTTGTGGGGACCCAGTTTCATCCGGAGTTTAAGTCCCGACCATTAAGCCCGCATCCATTATTCAGAGAGTTTATTAAAGCTACCATAAAGTAGTAACAAAAAAGCAACCCGTACGCGCGGGCTGCTTTAAAGATTTTTTGTTATTTAGATTCTATAACATTTACCACTTTCGTCCTTCTTTGAGTTCCATTAAACAGTTTTTTTAATTTTGTACCAAATTTAACAACACCGTTTTTCATAGCGTAAATAGTATCATCAGAACCCTTTTTTACATTTTTTCCAGGAAGATATCGCGTGCCCCGCTGCCTGATAATAATGTTTCCGATTTTTGCCATTTGACCGGCAGAAATTTTAACACCCAATCTTTGCGCGGCAGAATCTCTTCCTAATCTTGAAGCCCCAGTTGATTTACTTGTAGACATGACAATTTGAAAAATTGTCACCGAGCACCAAATTTTTTTCAAAAATTTCGGTGCTTGGTATACAATTAATATTTTATGATTCTATCAAAAATACTCCAATTTGTCAAAGCCCATGCAGATACGATCATTTTGGCAGTAGTAACCATGCTTTTTATATTGTTTTCTTTTGCCACAGGATATATAATAGCAAAGTATCAAGATAGGCCGCCAATACAAATAGAAAATAGAAAGTAGAAAAATAGAAAGATAGAATGCGAAAACTTTTACTTCTAGTTTCTATATTTCTAAATTCTAGATTCTCGTTTTATGAACATACCTCAACACATAGTTTTATTCCCCGATGGCAACCGCCGCTGGGCAAAAGAAAAAGGCATTGCGTCTTTTGAAGGGCATCAAAAAGGATACAGAAATATTATTGATTTTGGAGAATGGTGCAGAAAGAGGGGAGTGAAAGTGCTTACCGCTTTTGGGTTTTCAACAGAAAATTGGAAGCGGTCAAAAGAGGAAGTAAATTATTTAATGCAATTATTAGAAAGCGGACTTTTAGAATCATCTGATCGCTTTGCAAAAAATGGAGTTAAGGTTAAAATCATCGGACAAAAAGAAAAACTGCCGGCATCATTGCAAAACGCTATAATAAAAATTGAAAAAGAAACGGAAAACAATAAAAGCTTGCATTTAAATTTGGCTGTAAGTTATGGAGGCAAATGGGATATTTTGCAAGCGGTAAAAAAAATTGTTGAAGAAAAAGTACCAGTTGAGAAAATTGACGAAGTATTATTTGAAAATTATTTATCAACCGCCGGTTTGCCAAACCCGGATTTGGTAATTCGAGCGGGCGGTGAAATGCGCCTTTCTAATTTTGTTTTGTGGCAGGCGGCGTATTCGGAATTGTATTTTTCACCAAAAATGTGGCCGGAATTTTCAGAGGAAGATTTTAATCTGGCTTTGGAAGAATTTGACAAGCGCACCCGCAGATTCGGAAAGTAAATCATTAACCAAAAAAGAGGCCATTAGGCCTCTTTTTTGGTTAAAGTTTTTGCCATTTCCATCCATTTTGATTTTCGGGGTTTTTGTTTGTACTTGGCGGTTGATTTGTGTATTTCCATTAAAGAATGTAGATCGCTTTTTTTCCACTTTGTTAAATATACCCCCTTATTTTTATAAATTATTTCAACGGCCCTTTGCCATAATTCAAAATCTTTTTTCTTTTTTTCCATAGTCAGTTTATTTTTCCTAAAATAGGGGACTACCTTGTCGTAAATATCATCAATTCTTTGCACGGAAAAACGAGCTTGGTCTTTAATGGTATTAATCTCTCCGCACCCGATTACGCTTTTTACTTTTTGCATTAATTTGGATTTTTCTTTCGGACTTGTGATTACAAATTGCAACTTCCAGCGGTAGTAAGTGGGGGAGCCCGTCCTTTTGTGCCGCGTATCTTTTCTGAATTGCAAATCAAAACAGCAATCGTTATTAATTAAAGATGTAATGGTGGAATTTTCTTTTTGCATAATATTATTGTATCAAATAATTAGTTGTGCGACAATACCCAGTCTATATTGTTTTTTGACAGTTTTTTATGTAATATAATGGTAAACAATCTAACAATTAGAAAGGAGAAAAATATGCAAATAGTTCTTTCAACAGGCAACCCGAGCAAAGTAGAGCAAATCAAGCCAATGCTTGCCGGATCTTCCATTTCAATCCTGACGCTTGAAGAAGCGGGCATTGAAGACCAAGCTGTTGAAGATGGCTTAACCCTTCAAGAAAACGCTTTAAAAAAAGCCATGTTTGTCCATCAAAAAAAGCCAGGAGTTTGGGCTATGGCCGATGATACGGGCATATTCATTAATCATCTTGGCGGTTTGCCGGGAGTGAACACCGCAAGGTGGTCGGGTGGCAATACGGACACCGACCAAATAACCCAGTGGATACTCAAACAACTTGAGAGCGCCACTGACCGGTCAGCAACTTTTAAAACTGTTGTTGCGCTTATTTCACCAGAAGGCGAACAGTATTTTTTCAACGGCAAGGTTCAAGGATGCATCCTCCAAGCGCCAAGGACAAAGGCGCAGCCAAAAATGCCTTACAGTTCCATTTTTGTGCCAGAAGGCACCGATAAAGTCTTGGCAGAAATGACTATTGAAGAGGAAAACGATGTTTCGCATCGCGGGCAAGCTTTTCGCAAAGCGAGGGCTTTTTTAAGAACAGTTCGGTAAATCAAACCATGGTAACGGCTTCGCAAAAAAAACAGCGAGGCCTTTTTATTGTGCGACACTCATGCAATTTGTCGCACAATAAAAACGGGACAGGGACTGGCGGGTGAGGGGAGTCAAGTGATTTAAGATGTATGATTTTAGATTGCAGATTTACATTGTGCGACACTCTTGTATTTATGCAACGTTGCATAAATACAAGACTATATTGTGTCCCGATTGCAAAATTTACGTTAAAATTTTGCAATACGGGATCCCGTATAAAAATTTTGATAAATTTTTATCGGGACGACAAATTAGGAAGAGAAGGGAATTATGATTTCAAATCCTTGCCGCCGTGGAATTGGCGATGGATGTCACGCAATCGTTTATTAGTGACATGGGTGTAAATTTGAGTAGTGGCAATATTTTTGTGGCCTAAAAATTCTTGAACTGTACGCAAGTCAACTCCTTGGGTCATCAAATCTGTCGCATATGAATGGCGCAATGTGTGCGGCGTTGTAAACATTGGGATGCCGGCCAACATGGCGTATTTTTTTATCATTCGTTCAATGGATCGGCTGGTTAATCGGGTGCCCGTGCCATCTTTATCGCGGAAGTTTATAAAAAGCGCTTTTTCTTTTGAATTGCGCAAAGACAAATATTTTTTTAGCCAATGCAAAGCCCGATCTGAAAAAAATACAGTTCGCGGATTTCCGCCTTTTCCGATAACGCCCAGTTCAAAATCTTTTTTATCTTTTATGTTGGCGAACTGATCTACATTTAAAGAAACTAATTCTGCAATCCGCAAGCCGGTTGAAAAAAAAGTCTCTAAAATAGCCCGATCCCTGATACCTTGGGCATTCTTGGGCTGGGCGGCGCCTAAAAGCTTCTCTATCTGCTCTAAACCAAGGAATTTGATGCTTTTTTCGCGTTTATCGCCTTTAGGAAGGGTTATTTTGCCTGGGGGCAATGAAAGTATGTCTTTGGCCACAAAATAGCTTAAAAAGGCCCTTAAAGCGATTAAATAGTAGTGCTGGGTGCTTTTTTGCAATACGCGGCCATTTATAGGGTTTTGGCCTCGGGAAAGGTATAAACGGTAGTTCCAAATATGATCTGTGGTTAATTGATGGGGGAGCAGGCCTTGTAATTTCTGGGCCCTCAGCCATTGAATAAACTTTTGCAGATAGCGTTGGTAATTTTTTTGAGTATTGCTGCGCAAACCTTTTTCTACTTCACAGTAATCCAAAAAGTCTAAAAGATGATCTTCAATAGGTTTGGTTGATTGGTTCATAAATTATTATTTATAGGTAAAGCGCCCTTTATCTGTAGCCCATAGGTAAACGGCGCTTTACCTACATTTTGCGACGTTTCCTATATTCATAATAACAGGCCAAAAGGCCATGTCAACTACCGTCTTGTGGATTACCCTACTTCACTTGCGTTCCGGAAACCAGAGCACTCAAAATTTGAGTGCTCGGCCGAGCACTTATTTTTTCCAAAAAATAAGTGCTCTGGTTTTTTCAAATAGGTAATTTTTCACTGTCTCCCCTATTGACTGAATAGTATTATTTCTTTGGGTGGTTACCTCCTCTTTGACCACTTCTCCCCTACTTGCCACCTCTTGGCTCACCCGCGGGTAAATGTTGGCTGTAAACCATTGTTTGCCCATGTCTGCATATGGACCGAGGTTTTTACTTGCTTGATTATAAGCATTTTGGGCAATTGGCCTAAAAGACGGACTTTGACTCAAAAAGACGATGGCCAATAGTACCACCACCATGACAATATTTTTTATGAATCCCCCATTATTCATTTAAGATTTACAATATAAGATTTATGATTTATGAATTGTTTAATTTTACCAAATAATTAAGTAATAAAAAAGCCCGAGGCGCTGCTCGGGCTTTGCTTTACTCTATGAATCGGAATCGTCTTCGGTCTCGTCTGAGTCCCGCAGTTCCTTTAAGATTTTTCCGAGAAAGTTTTCAATGTCGCGTTTTGCTTTTTTAGCAACATTAACTTTCACAATTTGCCATCCTTTGCGAATGCCAACCATACTGGCATCAGCAAGGTCAGGGAACTCATGGCGCACAGAAGTCCAAAAACATTTTTTTAGCAGCTCATATTCGCTTTGCGCTAAAAGGTATTTTTGGTGCAATTGTTTTATCTCGTCCATAAAACTGTCTTTCATATCATCGGATATTCCACCGAATCGGCGAAGTCCTTCTTCATTGATTTCCTCTGATCTTTGTTCTGTAATTTCCATGAGAATCCAAAGCTTTTTTAAGCCGTTGGGCAGAGCGGCAACGTAGTTATCTTCGGGTTCTCGCTCCGTAAGATAGATAGTCTCCTGAAGAGAAACTTTTTCTGCCCGCTCCAGTAACTGTTTAAGATAACGCATACCAGATTCCTCCGTTGGGTTGGCATTTTCCTTGCTTACTAGCAAGGTTAAGTTGGGTGCTAATTAAATAATATGTTAATTCTATAATTTGTCAATAGCTTCTTGGATTCTTTGTAATGTTTTTTCTTTGCCTAAAATGCTGGCGATTTCAAATGGGCTGGCGGAGGCTTTTTTGCCGGACAAGGCAACGCGCAGTGGCCACAGCAAGTATCCCCTATTTTTTGCATTGAATTTTTCCGCTTCTTTTACTAATAATGTTTCCAAACTTTTTTCATCCCACTTTTTAGCAGATGACAAAATGTTTGCCGAGTGCTCCAATGATTGTCTCACTTCCCCACTTTCCATTTTGGCCCATGCTAATAAATTTTTGTCATATGTTAATTTTTCCGCAAATAAAAAATCAGCCAGCTCGGTAATGTCTGAAAGTTTTTTCATACGGGGTTTGTGGACTTCAATAATTTTTTCCAAGGTTTTTTTGGGGAATTTTTCGGATCCTTTAGGCAGATACGATTCGCAGAGTTTTAATAGCGCGCTGTCTGATTTTTCTTTTATGTAATGATTGTTTATATGGTCTAATTTTTGGACATTAAAAACAGCGCCGGACTTTTGCACTTTTTCCAAAGAAAATTCTTTAACTAATTCCTGTAAAGTAAAAATTTCTTTTTCTGTGCCCGGATTCCAGCCCAGCAAAACCATAAAATTGATTAATGCTTCAGGTAAATATCCTTTGTCATGGTAATCTTTCAACGCCACATCGCCCTGCCTTTTTGAAAGCTTGCTTTTGTCTGGATTTAATAACAAAGGAATGTGGGCGTATATTGGCGTGGTAAAACCCAACGCTTCTTGCAGGAGTATTTGGCGCGGAGTGTTGGCAATGTGGTCTTCTCCGCGTATGACATGGGAAATTTGCATTAAAAAGTCATCCACTACAACTGTAAAATGAAACAGCGGCGTTTCTAAATTTTTGGCAATTACAATATCGCCCAAAAGCCCCATATCAAATTCCACATCGGTGCGCACTAAATCATGGAACTTTATTTTTTTATTGGTGATTTTAAAACGAATAACGCCCGCGGTATTATTTTTGTCCCTGCATTTTCCATCGTATTTTGGAGCCAATCCCCTACTTGTTTGATCCTGGCGCTTGGCCTCTAATTCTTCCGCGCTACAATTGCAATAATACGCTTTTTTTTCTGATAAAAGTTTTTCCAAGTATTCTTTGTAAATGTCCAATCTTTGCGATTGTTTGTATGGGCCGAAGGCGCCGCCGATGTCCGGGCCTTCACTCCACTCAATCCCCAACCATTTTAATTCTTCAATAATTTCCTGTACCCATTTTAATTCAGATCTTTCTTTGTCAGTGTCTTCAATGCGTAAAATAAAAGCGCCTTTATTTTTCTTGGCAAACAAGTAATTAAATAAAGCGGTTCTTGAATTTCCAATATGTAGCTGTCCAGTTGGTGAAGGCGCAAATCGAACCCGTATTTTTGTAGTTTTTATTTTTTTAATCATTGATATTTAAGTATTCTAAAATTTCGCGCGCGACGGCTTTAGCCGCCAATGGCTTTGCAAATTGCAGTGCGGCCTGTTTCATATTTTCCATTTTTTCAGGATTAGAAAGCAGATAATTTATTTTTCCGACAAAGAAATTATGGGTCAGGTTTCCCTGTTCTATTATTACCGCGGCTCCCGTGCTTGAGTATTGGTAAGCATTTTTTGACTGGTGGTTTGATGCCGATTCAGGAAGCGGAACTAATATGCTGGGCTTGCCGCAAGCGGCGATTTCAAAAATGCTTCCAGCGCCCGCCCGGGAAATAATAATGTCTGCGGCTTTGTAGGCGTGTTTTAACTGGACTTCGTCTAAAAATTCCCAAAGGTGGTAATATTTTTCCGATTCTTTGTCTAAAATTACGCGAGATTCCATTTTAACGTTTTTGTAATTTTTGCTGCCGCATAAGTGTATGGTTTCAAAATCTTGCAAAAGATCGTTTAAAATGGTTAATACAAAGTCGTTCAGCGGTTGCGCTCCCTGCGAACCGCCTAAAAATAATACGACAGGTTTTTCCAAAGTTAAATTAAAAATTTCCCTGGCGTCTTCTTTATTGCCTTCGGTTAATTCTTTTTTTATTGGATTTCCAACTAATATGGTTTTGGATAAATCAAAATATTCCGTTTTTGGAAAAGAAATAAAAATCTTTCTTGCCCATTTGGACGCCGCTTGGTTTGATATGCCCGGCACAGAATCTGATTCGTGTATAAATAGCGGTATTTTAAAAATTCTTGCGCAAAAGCAAACAACCAAAGACCCCGATCCGCCTTTGCTAAAAATTAAACGCGGCCTGATAAATAATATCAAAAAAAAGCTTTGCAAAAACCCAATCGGAATTTTAAATAAAATGTCAGTGATATTCTCAAAAGCAAAGTACCTTCTTATTTTACCGGAAACAATGTTGTGCGTTTTAATGTTTTCTTGCGCAAGCAAAAGCAAGGAAAGTTCGTCTTTAGGGCCGATATAGTGGATTTCCAAATTGCTTTTGGGATGCAATCTTCTTATTTCCCTGGAAACTGCTATGACCGGCATTAAGTGCCCGCCCGTCCCCCCTCCAGTAAAAAGAATTTTTATTTTTTTGTTTGGCATTATTTAAGAATGTTTAGATATATTTAATAATATTCCCACGCCAATCATTTCGGCAACGATGTGGGACCCTCCGTAGGAAAAAAATGGCAGAGGGATTCCGCTAAGCGGCAAAAGTCCAAGCGTGGAGCCGATATTGAAAAATGCCTGGAAAACAATCCAAGTGGTAATTCCAATAGCTGTTAATTTTGAAAATTTATCCGTGCTTGCGCTGGCAATTTTAATTCCCTGCCATAAAAAAAATAAAAAACCAAAAATTAAAATCGAACATCCGATAATCCCTATTTCTTCTCCCAGTATGGCAAAAATTGAATCCCCCATTGCCTGGGGCAAAAAACCGAATTTTTGTGTTGACATGCCAAGACCGTTGCCGAATATCCCCCCCGATCCAACTGATATTAAGGATTGTTTTAATTGAAGGCCTATGCCAAGCGGATCTTTTTCCGGGTGTAAAAAAGCTAAAAATCTTTGCACTCTGTACGGTTCTATTTTTATCAGTATTAAAAGCCCCGCAGCGCCGGATAGTATTAATAATATGGTGTGCCAGATTGGCGTTCCGGCTGAAAAATAAATTGCAAGCAATGCGGCGCTTATTATAATCAATGTGCTTACATCTTTTTGAAAATAAAAAATTAATACTATAATTGCCAGCAGAGCCGCAAATGGTAAAAAGACTTTTATAAAGTCATGATAACCTTTTTTTGCCGAAATAAGCCACCCCCTTTTTAAATTTTCAGAAAATTTTGTTGAAAGCCAGGCGGAAAGGTATAAAATTACCGCAATTTTAAAAAATTCAGACGGCTGGAAAGTAAGGCCACCAATGTTAATCCACCGCTTGGCTCCCCAAAATTTTGCCCCTAAAAATGGCAGAAAAACGGCAAGTAAAAGCAGTATGTTTATTATTAAAAAAGGCAGAGATATTTTTTTTAAAATATGCAAAGGGATTTTATAAACCAAAAATCCCGCAACCAGGCCTATTGCAAGGGCAATCAGCTGGTGGAATAAGTAATAATTCGTGTTGCCAAAGTACTGCATAGAGGCGGGAGCTGAAAGCGTAGCCAAAAACAATATGCCAAAAATAGCCAATGCCAGCGATATGCCTAAAAAATAATAGTTGACATGCTTATGCATATTTTTTTATAAATTTCTTGAATTCATCTCCCTTTTCTTCAAAATTCTTCCATAACGAATAACTGGGCGAAGCGCATGATAACAAGCACACGCTTTTGTTTTTTGTATATTTATAAGCAAATTTAACTGCGTCTTCCATGTTGCGGGTTTTTAGTACATTAAAACCCTTTGTGGATTTGATAATTTTGCTTCCGCTATCAGGGAAAAGCACAACATTCTTTATTTTATATTTTTTTATAGTTTTTTCCAACTGGGAAAAGTCATATCCCCTATCTTGGCCACCTAAAAATATTGTATCTATATTTTTAAGTGCTTTAATTGCCTGGATAGTTGATTCCGGCGTGGTTGAAATGGCGTCGTCGTAAAACTTGATCCCCTTGAATTCGCCCACAAATTCCAGCCGATGCGGCAATGACTTGAAATTTTTAATTGCTTTTTGAATTGTTACATCTGGAATATTGAATATTTTTACCGCGCTTACTGCAGCTTGGATATTTTGTTTATTATGCTCGCCGAGTAAACTGCTTTTATAATTATTTTTTGAGAATGGAAGCACCTGGCCCTTATATTCCTTTAACCACTTTTTCATTTCTGAATTTTTTGGGTTGTAAATTAAAAAATTATTTTTAAACTTTATAATATTTTTTTTAGCTTCATAATATTTTTTAAGACCGCCATGAAAATCCATGTGTTCGGGAAATAAATTTGTCACCACAGCAATGTCCGGCGAAAATTTGATGTCGTCTAATTGGTAACTTGAAAGTTCTAAAACAAAAATCACATCTTTTTTTACGGGAGTTATCAGATATTCAAGCATCGGTTTACCAATGTTACCCAGTAATTCCACATTTTTTCCGGCGGTTTTTAAAATTTCGTAGATTAAAGAAGACGTTGTACTTTTTCCCTTGCTTCCCGTTACCCCAATTATTGTATGCCTGCCGAGCATGCGCGAGAAGAATATATTTGTTGCTGTTGTGTATGGAATGCGTACCAGTTCTTTTTTAATGCCAGGAGTTTTTACAGCAATGTCAAAGTTTTCCTGATTTTTTAAATAACCACTCCCCTGCTTTTCATCAGCTATCCCGATTTTTAAATTTGGATAATATTTTTTTAAATATTTTTCGGTAACTTTTCCTTCTTTGCCGTATCCCAAAATCAAGCCACTCTTCATGCCCAAAAACTTAAATTGTTCTGGAACAGAGTTTTCTTTTTGTGTTTTGAAAACCTCTTGCGACAACTTGGCGCGCGCGCCAAGTTGTCGCACAATAAAATCACCTTTAAACTTGTTTTTAGCCAGAAACATCGCTGTTTGCGCTTCTTGAAATGTTCCCACGCAGTCAAAGGGTTTCATCTTTCCCAGCCCCAAGATGTCTTTAAATAATGGCAATAATTTTTCATCCTCGTATAAATTCTTGCCAAAAATATTTATTAATTCTTTTTTGCTTAAATATGCCGACAGCAATGTAAAAGCGAAAACGCACTTGGCGCAATGACCGCACCATAGTTTTTCACTTTTATTATTGAATTTGAAGTTTGAATTACAGCTTGAAAAATGCGGGAAGTATTTAGGAAACTGCGCAAACATTTTGACTATTCTTATTTCATAAAAACTGCGCATTAAAGAAAAGTAAAAAATATCCGGACTGATAAATTCCTTAACATAATCTTGAAAAAGCTTTTCAAATTCAAAAGATTTAGACCATTGGTGGTTAATTTGTAATCCTTTGTATTTTAAATTTCCAAAATTACTGCTGTATTCGTTTCCCATAATTATATAGGAATAATCGTAGAGAACTGCCGCAAACACACCTAAAAATGCGTACACGGCTGAAATGGGAATGTGGCCGTTATATTTATGTTGCTGGTAGATTTTTTCATCCAAAAACCGTTGGATTTTCAAGTCTCCAATGCCAATGGTTTCAATAATATTTTTAATTAATGGAGACTCTTTGTTTGTTTGTACAGAAAACGCCGTGATGTCAAAATTCTGTTCTTTTAGTAATTCCGCGGTGACAATTGAGTCTTTACCTCCACCGATGCCAACAAGACAACGCGAGTGAGTAGTTGGTAGTGAGTAGTTTGTAGTTTTTACGTTTTTGTTAAACGGAAACTTCGGGGAATTTTTTGGATCCAAATTATTTTTGTAAAAAAATTCTCCAAGGCCTTTTTTGTACACCACATTCCAAAAATCGGCCTCGTTTTTTGATAACGTATAGGGCAGTTTTATTTTTGTTGGGCAATAAAACTTGTAATAACTTATCCCCAAAATAATATGCAAACTTTGTAATAACTTTTCCAATAATTCTTTGGAAGTGCCAGCGGCGGGCGCTTTGGGCAACAAAATAGTTTCGGTAAAAATGAGTGGTTCTCTGTCAGAAAATTCGGTTTTGTAATTAAAAACCGCCCGTTTTTTTGCGGGGTCAAAAGAATAAGAAGTAAATTCAAAAATTGTGGCTTTTGCGTCCATAATTGAGCAATTATACCAGAATTTACTCGTTTTGCCAAGTTAAAATTTGTATGAAAAAAGCCCTACAACAACAAAGTGTTGCAGGGCTTCAAGAACGCTGGCCCCCGCGTGCTACACAACAATCTTCAAGACCTCTTGTCTGAAGTTTATCCATGTTGTTCTTCTGCTTGCGCAGAAGATTGCGTGCGCGAGCTTAAGCGCCCCAAGTAGGGTTTTTCCAAACTTGGCAATCTGCTCATCGGAAATCATTTCCTTAAGAAGCGGTCCTTTTCCGTCGTAGAATTTTAAGCAATGCTTGCGGTATCCCACGAACAGTTCGCAAAATAGGAAATCCATCATGGATGTATACTTTTCCATGTTTTTGCGACGAGCCAAATGCTGGAGCGCTTCGTAGTGGTCTCCTTCAGACAGAATCCACGCTTCTGCGTCGGGAAAAATGGACTCTGTCGCTCCGCCAACTGCCAGCATTTCGTGTTTGTGACTTGCGCATGCTAACAAAGACATTGACATCATGGAAGTATCTCCCTGAAAAACTGTTTACGATCCTAACCAACAAGGTTTTAGATAATAAACAAATTTAATGTGCTATCCACTTCAGAAAAATTTACAGTGGTAAATTTTTCTGAAGTGGGGCGAATCTTTCGATTCGCCGCTCACTATTAAGCGTTATTAGAAGACAATCGTCTGAATATAATTACGAATAAAGATATCAATACAATAATTCCAATAACCCATAAATACCACTGCTTTACAAAACTCATAAATGGCGAATCAATTAATGATGCGGTAGCAATGCTGGACTTTGATATGTTTAAAGCAATCAAGTCTGAATCAGAGGCGTCGCCTGAATTTGCAGTGACGGTAACTTTTATTCCATTTTTTTCATCCTGCGAATTAATAACGCCATTGAAAGAAATTATTTTAGATGTTCCTTTATCCATTGAACCTAAGTTAATTCCAGAATAAATGTTGCCTGTTGCCTCTGAATTATCAATTTTTATATTTTCCGCGTTAATGTTTTGGGCAGTGTCAATTTTAAAAGAAACATTTTCAGCAGTTGCGTCAGATATATTTTTAACAGTTACCAAGAAATTAATTTTTTCATTTTTTGAGGCGCTAATTTCTTTTGACCATTCAGTTGATGTTGATTCATTTCTTGCCAAAATAGAAACGCTTAATGTATTGCTCTTTACAACAGAGGTCGTTGTTACAGTCGTAGGAGCCGGTGTTGTTGAAGCCGGTTTTATGTACGCAGGTGGCGTGTAGTAAGACTGGCCTCCAATGCATGCTCCATTTTGGCAGGTTTGGCCTGACAGACTGCAGTTTTGGTATATATCTTGCTGGGTGCCCAATGAGTTGTACCAATACACAGTGTTTCCAACGCATCCTTTTAATGTGTGAGATGTAATAGTTGCCGCAACGCAGGCATTGTTAGGGCAAGTTTGGTTGGAAGCGCATGTTTGGTACAATTGGCTTTGGTTTCCATATTTGTCAAACCAATACACGGCGTTTCCAACGCATTTTAAGTAATTGACATTTGAATTTATGACGCCGCCTTTTGCGTTTTCAACGCATGATCCATAACGGCAAGTTTGGCCAGAGGCGCATGATTGCTGGTGTTTTGAAACAGTTAATTTTGAGCAATATGAGTCTGCGGTTCCCGGGTGGTTGCAGGTATAAGTTATATAATCTTGATAGACATTATTTCCGTCGCATTGCTGTGATCCTGTAAATTGGTTCGTGCCGCATTCAGCATTTGTATTGCAGGTAATATAATAACAATTTCCGCCAGAGCATCTTGTCTGGGCATTTGCAATATTTGGATTTATTGCATAAAACGCTAAAACACTAAGGCAAACAAGCCCGATTAACAAGGCGAATTTTTTAGATTTTGCCATGTTTTTGTATGTATTGATCATATACTTCATTGTATCATATATCAAAGTCCTTGTCAAGTCTTCACCCAAAATAACGGCTGATGGTAATTACCTCTTAAATTTTACGAGTGCCAAAATACATAGATGCTTTAAACTTGTACCTCAAATGTTATTTTGGGTGAAGACTCAAGCCTCTCACCCAAAGCAACGCTGATATTATAGACTTTTGAGTTGTTATAATCCCTAAAAAAATAACTGTTGTTTGAGGCTTGTGTTTCAATGTTGCTTTGGGTGAAGACTCAAGTCCCAACAAAAAATCCTCACACAATGTGCGAGGATCTGAAAGAACAAATAAATGACGGATACGATCCATCCTCCGGCCTGTGTTGATTGTGGGGCACCACTAAAGAACAAAGCAGGAATTAGCTTTACTGAGAATCAAAGACGGAGTGATCCATCGCGTATTGTGTTTGGTCAAGCGGAAGTGGGCATGGCGACGTTCTGCGACAATCAATGATGGATACAATCCATCCAGCAATGTATTTTCACTAAATCTTAGAACGGAGGAAAGAACAGCACTTTACGGAACAAAATTAATGACGGAATAAATCCATCCCTAACTTAACATTGCACGGCTATAACCTGGGGCACGTAGCAAAACCAGACTGCGCGGGAATCAGTGACGGATGTTATCCATCCTCTAGTCTAACGTAGGAAATTGCAGCGTACCGGACTGTAATCAGGTCCACAGAATCAATGACGGAAAAATCCATCCCACGTTGTGCAAAATAACATAAGTGATTGACAGTGCTTTACGCAACGGTAATCAATGACGGAATAAATCCATCCCGGAAAATGTAGCACAGCTTTTAGGCTCTAAGATACTAGACTCAACTCTGGGCTACTGCAAAAAATAAATGACGGATTCGAGGCATAGGCCTCAAATCCGTCCTGTTTTTAATGCGTGAGCAATCTTTTCGCATCTTCTAGGCACTCGTCAAGCATCTTGCCTCGCTTGTAGGCGGGTTTGAGCCATTCGGGTAGCCCGTGGTATACGAAATTCTCGAACGCTTTAGACATGAGGAAGCACACGCCGCGGTCGCGATGACCACGGATGTTGCGCCCCATTGCTTGCTGGGCTTCCAGCATTACTTTGTAGTACTGGCGTTTCCAGTACCCGCCCTCTTTAAAGCGCTCAATCTCAAATTGGGCAGTAGCGCTTTCGGGGTCGGCGTATCCTGGCCGTAAAAACCAAATAACGCTGGCAGTGCTGTCGGGCAGATCAAGACCTACGCCGTAGTGAGCCACGCAGCCCACCAGCACATCTCCAATTCCTTCCTTAGCAAACTTTTTGGCCGCATCCTTAGCGATCACATCGGGTGAATAAGTCAAGGCATCAACGCCTTCTTCTTGGGCTAATTGCATAAATTTGGCACGCTCGGCATTGGAAATAACCAGTACCAGGCTTCTGATGCCTTTAGCTGAAAGTTGACGGCAACCTTTGGCGATTTGCCGCAAAGTCTTTGTCTTTTTCCGGCCTGTTGGGTCGGAGTTTCTGGACAAATCTTCCGCGTCGGCAGGCAGATAAATCCGCCTGTTTTCAATCGGAAAGGTTGACGGTGCAGAAAAAAACTCATCGCTGATACCGCTGTCATAAGCAAACAAATCGGGTTTGCCGATGGTTGCTGAAAATGACACGGTAGTGGGCACACGAAGATGTTTTTTCACTAACGGAGCGACGTAATGGCAATGGAGTACTAGCTTGCTTTGGACGCGTTCATTTTCCCCCAACTCCTCTTTAAAATACGAGCAGCTGTAGTTAAATGGACCGCCGCGTTTGGAAATGCCACTGCCTTCACGGTCTTCTCCTGGCAAAGCGTACTCCAAAGTATGGATGTAGCGCTTGATATCCCGGGCTAGCGTTTGAATAGTTTTAATTTCCTGCCAGTCCTTTTTAGGATTCAAGAGTCCTGCCCTCATGGCTTCTCTGATGCGTCCAGGGTCAAGCATTTTAGGATCTATTTCCTCCAAAATTTCCACTAGCTTGATAATCTCTTCACTGGTGAGCAGATGCTCTTTGCGCGGTTGTTTTTCATGCGCTTTGGCAATGTTGTCCAACGAGCGCAGAAATTTTTGAAGCTGGCGGTACTCCGGCGCTTGGATGCGCTTTAACAATTCAATCGCCTTTTTCAAATGCCAGTCGGTAATGTCGTATGACAAGGTATACCGGATGACATCGGCAAAGCGATGGACTTCATCAATCACCAGCGCCGATACGCGGCCATAAGCCGTTTGATGAACGCTGTCATCAGCTTTTCGCCGGGCAAAAAGCTTGGCGAAAATGTAAAATGACATGGTGGCGGCAATGATTCCATTGCCGCGCTTGGCTTCGTAGGTTTGCTGGTAGTAAGTACAGCCCACTGCTCCCGGCGTATTGGTCAGGCCAGTTTCCTGGCTGACAAAATGCGGGCAGTTGGCGCACAGGACTTGCGGGATTTCGCTTACGCGAGGTACTTGCTTGTTTTCGTAAAGCAAGGGAAGGCTTGTCCGTGTTACCGGTTGCTCCGGTTCCTCATTAAAGTCTTCTGTCCACCAAAGACAGGCGTGTTCGTTTTTACCAAAAATAGTTTTGATCGAAGGATGCATTCCTTTGGCTTGTTGGACCAAAGCCTTAGTTGGGAAAATCCAGAAAACAGTTTCGCCATCCTCAAACTTATTGAGGCTGGCTTTGGCAAACATGTATTCAAGCGCTGTTTTGCCAGTTCCTGTGGGAAGCTCTAAAAGCCGTTTTCCCCTTGCTATTTGCACGATTGAATCGTGCTGAATGGGTCGGGGTTGCCGGATGTCGGCATTGGTCGGAAAAGCATCGTACAATTCTTGTTCGGTAAAATCTAACTTACCGGTTGCCATGGTTTTTCTCCTTGGTAAGGTTTTTTTAGGCAAATTCAGTTGTCAAAGAATCAGTCACAACAACAAGTTGTGAATTGCCTAATTTAACATAAAAATAATGCGATGTCAATATTAGTTAAAAGTAAAAGGCGCCGAAGTCATACAACTTTGGCGCCACGTTTTTCATTCTTTTTTAAACAGGTCTTCGTAAAGGATTAGTGTTTTGATGGCCCATTCAAGGCTGCCAATCTCGGCCAATTCATAATGCAGTTCTTTTGGCCGAGCTTTGATAATCTTTTTTCGAAGATAGTCCGCGCGTTCATTCAGCCTTTTTAGGTGCACCCCTCCCCTTCTGCCAGAAACTGGTAAGGCCCTAGGGATTTCTTCATCTGTAATCATAGCTACCCTCCTGGGATTTGTATTATCCCAAATTTGAGAATGAAATTGACTCTTTTTGATTATAAAACTAGAATGATTATTTGTCAATAATTGCTTTGTGCAAAGCAAGAAAAAAGGACAGCGGTTTTGGCTGTCCTATACAAAAACAAGTTAATGACGGATAAAATCCATCGTGGGATGTACGCGGATCGATTTTAGTACACACTACTTAAGATTACTCCACAAAATAGAACAGAATTAATGACGGAATAATCCATCCTGCACTCTAACATGCATTAAAGTACGCCAATCCACGTAGAACAACCGAACTGAATCAATGACGGTAAAATCCATCGTATATTGGAATGCATCGCACCTCGCTCTGCTTGACGGAAATCCGCTTTGCTGTGAAAATCAATGACGGAATAACCCATCCTGAACAAGACTTCACACTACGCCACGTAACATTACCATGCTTCACTATATTTAATGACGGAATAAATTAATGACGGAATAATCCATCCTTTACTAACGCACAAGATTAATGCAACGAACAATAATGTATTGTATTCTATATTGCAACACGGCATTGTGTGATCAATGACGGCACATGCCATCGTTAGGTCAGACGAATTATGCTAGACATAATTATGCGCGGCATTGCTAAACTAAATTAATGACGGAATAATCCATCCTCTAAAGCAACGTAGTTCATTAGACTTAAACGGGCTAAACCAGACAAGGCGTAACTAAGCCCCACGGTATTAATGACAGATTTAATCCATCGTTCAGTGTATTTACGGTGTAATGAATTACGCCTCGCGTCGCAATGAAGTGCCGGACAACAAATTAATGACGGCGATAAGCCATCCTGAAAGGGATTTTAAACCGACCACATGGTACTATGATCTGCGGTGCAGAACTTTGATACGCCCCACTATGAAGGTTTCGTTAGTGACGGATAAAATCCATCCCTGGCCTGGCGCGAACAGACGTGAATCTACTCAACTAGGATTAGCCTAGCTCGGCGAAACGGAAGATTAATGACGGAATTTAATCCATCCCATGTTCCACATCTGAGGAATTGTACCGCAAAGCACTGAACTTTGGCGTAGTGGATGCTAGTTTACAGCATTAGTCAATGACAGAATAATCCATCGTACACGGTAGCCCACATTGATACAACGGGCAAGGCATTGCTGAATTCCACCTGGTTTAAGTTTGCTGGGCTCAATTAATGACGGAACAAATCCATCGTTTGCAACACTGAAACTGGCAGGGCGTTGCTTAAAGAAAATGTGCCTCGCTGTACTAGAATCAATGACGAAAATTATTCATCCCATGCAACAATCTGCGAAAATGAGGCTAACAGTACAGTGCTCAGCCGAATTAATGACGGATATAACCCATCTGGCAAGATAGTAAAGACTACGGCAAGTCACTCAACCCTACTAGAATAAATGACGGATACTAATTCCATCCTCGGCTGGGATTCTGCTCTAGTCGACGGAGCAATACACGGCTATAATACACTAAATCAATGACGGATTAAATCCATCTGGCGTTTGGGGCAGCTGAAAAGAGTGTCACTTCAAGGAACAACACCCTGTACGACTCTGCGCGGAATTAATGACGGATAGAATCCATCGTGCACTACTGTTTTGACTGACAGGGATCGTACTTCAATGTGCAAAACATAAAGGCACAGTATTGACATTAGTGACGGATAGAATCCATCGTAGGCTAAATTGCAATACGTAGTGTCACAATAAACATAACTACGGCGCGCAACATTTTTCTTTTCCATAAAAAAAGATAATTTTTCAAAGGACTTTCAATAGTTTATTATCCTAACATAAAAGTTTTATTGGGTCAACTCCCCACCCCCGCTTTTATAAAAGCGGGGGTGGGGAGTTAGATGTTGATGCAAGAAAAAAGGATAACTGTTTGGTTATCCTATGAAAGAACAATTAATGACGGAGTAATCCATCCGCTAAAATACTGCGTTGGCGCTCAACAACAAAGGGCCACGCCTAACCCTAATGGACACTGCTATACCCTGTACTTAATGACGGAAAATTTCCATCCGAGGCACTGATTAGGTCAACTCCATTGCACTCTATGTAATTTCAATGGACTCAACAGTACCTGGCGGTATCAATGACGGAGTAATCCATCCCAGGCCATTCTCAGTTGTAGGCTGATTGACTGTACTGGTGCGAAACTCTACCGCAAAAATCAATGACGGGTAAAACCCATCCCCAGGCCGACTGAAATGAACGTGAGGATAATTGTGTTTCACAGGACACGACTGAAAGATTAATAACGGAGTAAATCCATCCGGTGTGGAACACGACTGAACTGTGGAATATTTCGCATGACGAAACTAAACTGAACCTGAATCAATGACGGAAAAATTCCATCGTGTAACGCGCGCGAGTCAACTCCATGTTGGTGTATCACATCAAGCAGTGCTGTGAGATACGTAATTAGTGACGGAATAATCCATCGCCTACTGAAGGGCAGCGAACATACACCTGACAAGACTCAACCACGCCGGAATTAATGACGGAATAATCCATCCTGAATAGTAAGGAGGTGTAAAGGACGTTGCCGAACTTAGGCAGGCGCAACGCTGTTTTTATTAATAACGGGTTTGTTCCGTTCTTTGTAGTGCTACAAAGCACTGGTAGAAACGTTGACTGAAATTACTGAACTACACCTAATATTAGTGACGGATAAAATCCATCGTATATTGAATTGCAACGCAGATCGATCTGCTTGGCGGAACGCCGCCTTGCTAGTAAGTCAATGACGGAGTTAATCCATCGGACAGGGCGGGCACGATTGAGCGCGACTGTGTATTGCATAACTTAACTCAGGTGGGATTAATGACGGAATAATCCATCGAGCAATCTGGCCGACGAAATCGCACTACGAAATGCCTCACTGCAGTGAACGGAGTGTATTAATGACGGACAAAGTCCATCGAATACTGTGTTCTACAAAACTCAATGTTACTAAACTCCACGCTGGAACAAATAGAAAAAATCGCAGCGCAAGGGGGCACATTTTTGTGGCCTTGCGCTGCGAAAATTAACAAATGGCACTACATGGTGACTTCAATCCCGCCAACTTGAAGTTGGAATTGGGATTGCCGAATCTTGCGAAAATCGGTTCCGGGATTTTTGGGCGGAACGCGTAAATCACTGAATTTCACCCGCTCCCCTTCTTGAAGGTATCGGAGCCGCGGCCGGGCGGGCACATCAGTCCAGTGGACTCGCGCCGAACCCTGGCAGGTTGTGATAGAGCCCATGTTGCGGGGCGTATACCACGATTCAACAATCCCCTCGTAACGGCCCAGACTTTTGTCCGGCTGGTTGCGTTCAATGGGAACCAGATCCTCACCGGGAATAAGTGGAAGACCCTCCGGGGCATTGTCCAAAAGAAGTCTTTCCAGTAAAGGATGTCCTCTTGTTAGACGCGGAAAGTACCGGTGGCCCCTGATGCTTTTGCAGGCGGCAATGTTGTAGTGGCGGTGCACGGTCAAGAAAAATTCTCCATACTGTGACACCAAAGCCACTTCCCACACATGGACGCGGCCAGTAAGTCCCTTGTTTTGCCGCACGTATTGGGCAAGCGAAAGGGTATTTTCCGGATAATTGACCATGTTGACGGGTTGGCCTCCATGGTGGTAAACGTGCAATGGTATTTTCACGCCATATGCTTTCGCATCGGTGTCAAAGGACCGTCCAACGAGGAACTCCCTGCGTTTTGCTTGCTTCTCTTTCATAATCGGCGTTGGGCAAAGATTCGGGTCCATAAGCCAATCCTTTTGTTGGCTGTAGTGGTCTTGTCCGTCGCGGAAGAAGCCAATCGTTTTGTCGGCATCCGGATTAATGACGGCTAAAATGGTGGCAAAGCCCGAATACAGCTTGCCAACATAGCCATCGCTTTCCGGTGTAAGTAGGCGGTCTTGTTTGTAGACCTCCAAAGTCACGCCCGGAATGCTTAAAACCGTGTACATGTGCAATTCTCCTTGTCAAAGAAACATCAAACTCTTTCCTTTATTACCCATGAACACCATGGTTAGGAATATATAGTTTTTATCATATAATATGGCCATTGTCAACATAAATGCTTGACATTGAAATATTATTATGTTAGGGTCTTGATATGTTCGTGTTATTTACGCAGGCAGACGCCTGCGACACGACAAGTACCTTTTTTTAAGAGGACATGTACGATGATCGATTCTATCTTGGAAGTGCCGGTCATGACAACTAACCGCATCAAGGAGTTGTTCGCGCAACCGACGCGCAGCACGGTGGAGGTGGCTCTTTACGAGTACGCCTGTACCGGCCTGTCAGCAATCATGTTTGATCGGATGACCCAAGCTCAAGTCCGGGGACTCGTCACTGGCGAGAAGGTGGACTATCCCAAGGATGAACCGTTGGAGCTCAAGGCATTGCGCAAGATGTACTCCGACAAGTATGAAAACGACATGCCGGTCGGAGCCCTCGGTATCCCGAACGAAAACTTCTGTGCCGCCCTACGTGACACCGGTAAAAAGGTCAAGTACGGACAGGGCACGTGGGATTTCATTACTTCCGGAACCAACGGTACGCTGCTGTACTGTATGATCCGGTTGGCAGAGCCTTTCATTGTCCTCCGAGACCTGGAAGGCAACCCCGTCACCAAAGACCAGATAAAGGTTGACTGCCGCAAAGGCAATGCCACACAAGGAACTGGTGCCGTGGGCATCATTCGTCCCCGTATGGATGAATGGGGTTTCGCCGGACATCTATTTTTAGCGGTCAGTGGTGAATATGTGCTTCCGGAACGTCAACTGGAAAGGCTCATCAATATGGCCGGCCTCCGGGCAGGTCTGTGCTCCGGACGACCGGGCATGCAAATGCCCTTCGGCCAGTTCGTTTTGCGCCATCTCAAGCACATCGGTGGCGCCAAGCCTCGCGAGATTACCATCTCTGAGGCAAATGGCGAACCGAAGAAGCGGGCAACGCGCAAGAAAGCAACCCTTGTGGAAAACGGCGAAGTCGCCGGACATCTCAATGGCGACCCCAAAAAGCCGGGCGAAGGCGAACCTCAAAGCACAAAATAACTTCTCCTCTTTGCAAACCTATGCCGCAAATGTGAACTATTCACGTTTGCGGCTTTTATTTGTAATCTAAAATTACTTAAGATACTTATATAAGTATCTTAAGTAATTTTTTTCATGACGATAATCTGCCGGATCACTAATTCATCCGGCTGTATGTATTTGCCCTTAAAATCAAACCAGACTTTTAAAAAATCATCTTTTTTTATTTTTCGCACTCTACCAATTTCCGGATCTTGCAGATAAATATATTGTTTATCCAGTCCCACAACAACAGAATAATGTCCGTCGGCAATGTCCGAATCTGTGTAGTTGTCCCCTCCCCTCGTGAACCAGTCCACAATGATTGGCACTTTTTTATCTATCCAATGCTGGATATCTTCAAACGTGCTATTTTCTTTTATTTCTACTTTAAAGCCCAAACTTTCGGCGGCATATTTTATTTTTTCAGCGCTAGTGCCCAGTTCCGGCGAAGTGTCGCACAATAAAGCCAGCTCTTTTTCAGATTTTTTGACTCCGTAATATTCCAGAACCATCTTCAAGCTTGCTGGCCCGCACATGCCCGGTTTTTCTCTAAAAGGTTTTATCGGTAATACGTTTAATGGCATATTTCACTTTGCTAATATTGTTAATATTTTTACTACCAAAATTGACGTACGTCAATTTTGGTAGTAAAACATTTTTTTATTTTACTTTTTTCAACGCCTCTTTGGCGTAAAATTTAATATCAGGTTTGACATTGAATTTTGGGTCATCTAAATCTTCTTTGCCAAACCAGCGGATGTCACTGTGTTCTTCTTTGTTATGTATGAATTTATCTGAATTTGTTTTAGCTATGTAGCGTAAAGAAACATGGCGATGGGTGCTAGACACATCATGAATATCCAAAAAAGCCGGCAGATATAAAAACTTTGTACCCTTTGATTCAATGTTGGGCTTTGTTCCCAACACTTCAATTTCCAAGCCACATTCTTCTTTTACCTCGCGGAATAAAGCTTGTTCAGGGTCTTCGTTTAATTCAATATGTCCGCCAATCTGTAACCACATATTATGCTTTCTATGGAAAATCAAAAGCACTTTATTTTGGTGCACAATAAAAACATCAACGGTAAAATCTATTAAGTCATGAATGTGTGGCATAATAATTTTATCTTACTACAATAATATGAAAAAGCATATTTTCTTCGCTCGTTCGGGAAATAATATTTTCGTTCATGTAAATTAAAATATGTTTTAATTTATATTTCTCTCAATATTCTTTCCCTCTCTCGCTTGAAAATAAAAAACCCGTTAGTGTGAGTAACGGGTTTTGGCTTTTCTATCCATCGCCTAAGATTTCCTTAAAGAGCGTTGCCTCGCCCTTAAGAAGGTTAGAGGGGCGAAATAAATTGTTCCATGTGCTGTAGTTTTCTGGAACAATGAAAATTTTGGCCAGCGCCTCATTCCATTTTTCAATATCTTCCTTTGATGTTGCTAATTGGTTTGAGGTCTGCATTGGGCATTCGACTATGATGTCCTGAATGGATGGAGGTTCTTGGCGGATGGTGCATTGTGCCTCTATCAGCATGACGTCGGCTTGGGCTAAAGAATCGCATAATTTTTCCCGTGCTTCTTTTTGCCAGCCTGCCGCTTTGAAAGCATTGAAGGCGGCCAGTTGTACAATCCGATAAGCGTCTTCCGTGGAAAGGCCGAATTGAGCTCCGTGATGGCGCAGGAATTCTTTGGCTTCTCCGGCTGCATAGCAGCCGCAAGAATCAATGATTTCCAAGATCATGTTGTCGGGGTAGACTTGCAGGCCTTCTAAGACCTTGGCCATGGTTTTTATTGAATGGATTGCCACATGGAAAAGGTCCGGCCAGGCAACCCGTTCAACGCATGATTGCTCAATAGCCCGTTCTTCCCAGGTGACAATGTTTTTCATAATCATCTGGAAAAATCCTTCGGCCATGCGTGCCATGCCTTCAATTTGTTCGGTGGCAATGGTATTTTTTTTGTGGGGCATGGCTGATGATCCTTTTTGCTTTTTGCCAAATGGTTCTTGCCAAAGGGGCCGGCCGCTCCGGGCTCCCAAGCGGATGTCCAGGGCAATCTTGTTTAATGTAAACACAAGCTGGCACAAGCTTTGGGCAATGGGAGCATAAAGTTCGCGCGGCATAATTTGAGTGGCGCCGTAAAATGGCGCAAATCGCAAAATACGCAAGGCTTCCCTTTCTACTTCGGCATCAATGCCGCGGTAGTTTCCAATGGCTCCGGAAAGTTTTGAAAACTCTAAGCTTTCAGATGCTCCGGTAATATTTCCGGTGGAAAGGTTAAATGCCTGCAGCCAGGTAAGGCATCGTTTGCCAAAAGACTGAAGCTCTGCTTCTTGGCCGTGGGTCCGGCCATTCATGATTGTGTATCGGTACCGCCTGGCCATGGCAACCAAAATGTCGCGCATAGAGCCAATTTTTTCTTTTAAAATTTCCAGTGAATCCCAAAGCATTTTTGCAAATGCCGGCTCCTCGGTGTCGTAAGAGGTCAGGCCGTCGTGGAAATACTTTTGCAATTCAATGGGCAGGAATCTTAGGCGTTCGTCTAAAAACGCATTCAAGTCATGGTTGACTTCTTTATCGCGTTTCAGCCACCAGTCAATGTCAATGGCGTTGGCGCCCAGATGGATTGAGATTTTTTGAAAAGTGCCCGCAGGCACTAATCCCAGATTTTCTTTGGCGCTAATGACAGCTAGTTCGGTTTTCTGCCAGAGATCCAGTTTATTTTCACTAGACCAGATGCGGCTGATTTCAGAGTTTTCGTAGCGTTTGTGCATGACAAAGCCCTTTCTTTCTAATTGTGAAGAGTGCTGGTTAAAATATATTTTCAGATTACACGAAATTAAGAAAAAAACAAGAAAAATATAAATTAAAAAATCCCCGGCACACGTGGTGCACGGGGATTATGGCCAAGCTTCATCAGAAGTTTTTAAAAACGTTCATTTGGACGGGTTTTTCAACCCTGGGTTTTGGGGGTGGTAATTCGCCCCAGATTATGCGGGATAAAGCTTGGTCCGAGCTTTTGTAACAACAGCCTTCAATTTCATTGGTAATCACCGGATTAGGTAACTCTTCAATTGAAAGCTGGGCAGCTTGCAATGATTTGCTCCCCGGTTGTCCGATGGCAACACCAATCACCGGAATATCCTTGCCATAGAAACGAAGCCACGAATCAAGTATACCGGGCAAAGCCAATGCCTTGCTGCCAATGCCTACAACCACATCCGCGCCGCCACAGCCTTCCTTGGCAAAGTTTTGCAACTCCGCAGGATTGCGGTGGCAACTCATTACATGAACCGAGATACGAGCGACTGAACTATGGATTCGCCCGATTGTTTCCTTTACCTCTGGCAAATCAGACTCGCTCCCGCAAACCACGACAATTTTTTTAGTTTTATCGTGTATTCGGATCGACATTTTTTCCCGACGGTATCTTTCGCTTGTGTCTCCGGTCAGACGCCAAAAGATGTAGCGGTAGGTTTGGGTCAACTGGTTGATAAGCTGATCTGGTACCATAAGTGCATGCGCCTTGGCAACATCGTCAGGATTTTTGGGATCTAAGGCGTCCATGCCTGCGTGGGTTGCCCATATCCTGGCCAGTTCTTTATCCAAAGGCGTTGGCGCTTTCCTTTTACCCTCCACTCCCCTGCTTGCTTTCCATCCCAGAAAGTCAACGAAGCGGCTGGAATCAGGAGTAATAGCTTCGTCGCAAAGTGTGCCATCTTCGGCAAATTCAAGTTTGGTATCAGCCAAAATGATGCCACGGGTCACGGCATAGTTGAAAGCAATTAAAAAAGCCTTCAAGAGCAAGTAGGTTTGCTCTGGGTAGTGCTTGCGAACTTCGCTGGCCGGTAAACTTTCGTCGTGCCCTTCATCGGCTTTCGTGGTGGGCGTATCAAGGATAAAAGGCAATGCATCGCCATCTTGCAATCCTGGTGATAGCACATGGCCGCATACCCGGCCAGTTTTTTTGTATTCTTTGAAACCTCCACCGGTAATGAGATGCCGGGCAACAAACTCAACAGGTGCCATTTGGCAAGAACGCACCACCATGGCTTGTGACTGTAGCTCCAAGTCATCTCTGTAACATTCGGGAACTCCGTAATGAAAAATTTCAGGGCCGCAGGCTACAAAGTGGGTCTTTATTCCAAAATCCTCAAAGCGCTTTAACCAAAAGTGGTTTAAAGCATTAAGGATGGCGCCTTTTTCAGGAACCAGTGTATTAAGGATGATATCCTTAACGCTGATGCCATTGGTGGCGACTTGAAGCCGGTTGCCGTTGGGCAGTTCATAGGTGTCACGGACTTTGCCACGCGACAAAAGAGTCAAACCTTTCAACAATGGAACATTAGCTCGAGCGGGAGAAAGTTTTGGCATGGGACGGTCCTTTCGTTGGTTGGGGGCGAATTGTGAAAAGATCGGACGATGCGTTTTATCTTATGAAAATTATCTGTTCGTGTCAATTAAAAAAGCGGTTTTGCCTTGTGATAAACAAGGCAAAACCGCTATATTGTATGGCTCAATAAACCTTAAGCGGCTGGCGGCCGCATTTCTTCAAGAACTCTTCGCAAGGCCGCGACTTTTTCTTCTTTGGTCGGCTGTTTTAAAATTGGGCTGCCGCAAACCGCGAAGTCAGCGCCTCGCTTTACAACTTGAGCTGGAGTGGCTTCTTGCGCATGCCGGTCGTCCTTGTACCATGTGGGACGCACACCGGTAGCTATCTTGATGGTTTTTAAATCCTTGACCACATCAAGAGCACTGCCCGGCACAATGATGCCGTTACATCCTGTCTCAATAGCAAATACAGAGAACTCGGCAATGGCTTCTTTGAGGGTCCGCTTAAACCACTTCTGGCAATATTCGTTGTCATAATGGCTCAACACAGTCAGGCCGAGGATTTTGGTATTACTCCCTTCAGCGGCTTTTACAGCTTTTGCCATTTCCTTGTCTGCAAAGCTCCAGACATTGACAAAGTCTACGCCTAGAGCCACAAGTTTTTTGACAATGTCTCCCATTGTCCGCGAACCATTCCACATTTTCAGGTCTGCGAATACTGGTTGGCCAAAACCCTTGAACAGTGCCACAAGGTCGGCAAATGGCAGTCCCAGCTTGAACACCGCGTCAAGGTTGAACTTGATGCCAAAGGGTTCGCCTGACTTCGAAAGATTGCAGATATCAGCGAGAAATTCGGGTGTTCCATCCTTGAGATCGTCAAACGCCACGAACAATTGAGTTGACATTACTGCGTCCCTCCTTTTTCAACACGGGTTAGGCCTCGATCCGCTTGCCACTGTAGCGGGTTTTTTAGGAACTGCCGATAATCTTCCAACAAATCTTTTGGATGAGAGGAAATTTTTTCGGCAACGTCGACCACTCGGGACAGGGTGAGCAAGCAAGTCACATTAATTCCCGCATTGGCCAAATCCTGATTGGCCACGGGGTTGTCATAGTAAAGAATACAGGCGCCATGGTTGCACTGATAGCCAGCTTCTCTTAGGCACTTTGCCCCGTTGATAATAGTTTGGGCGAAGTTCACTAATTCTTCCATGTCCAAAGCATGGGAACCGAGAGGAATTTCAGGGTTATTTTGGATTCCGGTAACCAGTTCTTTTTGGCCGCCGGTTTTGCGTAGTTCTCGAATGTACACAAATGGGATTTCTCGTCCCAAAATAAGTCCAAGCACTTCACTGACTATCCATCCGGGAATTATGCCGCCAGTCACATTGCCAGCGACAAATTCAATTTCTGCCCCCCATTTTTCGGCAATTTCGAGCGCCAAACAGTTAGCAAGGGACCGGATCAAATTCTTGCGGCCGACTAATCCTTTAATCATCAAGTAACCTGGGCCAAAGTTGCCTGACGCATAAAGGAACGGCCTTTGATTGATAGGCAGGGCTTCAATTGACTCGTTTGTCAATTTTTTGGGAACTTCTCTGATTTCCAATACATTGGCCCTTAAAACTTCAAGGGCCAGCCTGTCTAATGTTGCGTCGCTGAGCATAAAAAGACTCCAAATTGGGAAAGTGCAGTCGCTTTATCAGTCCAACGGACCGATTCCTGAAATAACATTAACAAAAAATTTTCAGAAAGTAAACAAAAAATCGCCGAGAGGCGATTTTTTGTTTACTTTTTCCCTTCCTTATGTGGTGTGTGTTTTTTGCAAGTACTGCAAAATTTTGACATCTCCAGCTTTTTTTCGGCTGATGCCTTAGTTTTTTTTGTAAAATAATTGATTGTTTTGCACACTGTGCACTGCATTTTCAAAAATGGTTTTTTGGTTGCCATTAATCATGGAACATGGAACATACAACATGGAACAAAACGATGTGTTGTGTTATGTGTTTTATGTTATGTGTTATGTGAATTGAGCCGATGGTGAGGATTGAACTCACGACCTTTTCCTTACCATGGAAATGCTCTACCACTGAGCTACATCGGCTTGCTGTGGGCAGGATAGGACTTGCACCTATGAAGGGGAAACCCCGTCAGATTTACAGTCTGATGCCTTTGCTGCTCAGCCACCTGCCCGTATCATACACGATATCAAATTTTTTTCAATTATTCAATCACTTTGCCATGTTCTTTTTTCCACGCCTCAATTTTTTTGTGGTCGCCTTGGGTTAAAACCGTCGGCACTTTCCAATTTTTTCCTTGCGGAGTTTTAAAAATCTCCGGTCGCGTGTACTGCGCGTATTCAATAAATCCTCCGCTTTTGGTGATGCGCTCTTTTAACAATGCTTCTTTGCCCAGCACTCCCGGGATCAATCTTGAAATGGCTTCAATAGCTACCATAGCAGGCAATTCTCCGCCCATTAAATCATAATCTCCAATGGAAAGCTCCATATCAGCGATTTTTTCTGCTACGCGCTGGTCAACACCTTCGTATCTTCCGCAAATGAAAATAATATTTTTTTCTTTTGATAATTTGTAAGCCAATCTTTGGTTGAATTGTTGGCCTCTTGGTGTAAAGAGTATCACTTTTGACTTCAATCTGTACGACGTCAGACGTCGTACAGCTTTGAAAATCGGTTCTACTTTCAATACCATCCCCAATCCCCCGCCAAATGGCCGGTCGTCAACTGTGCCACGCTTATCATCTGAAAAATCCCGTAAATTATGGATATTTATTTTTATCAGTTTCTTTTTTTGGGCGCGCGAAATCAGCGACTCTTTTAAGTAAGAATCAAAAATACCGGGGAAAATTGTTATTACATCAAATTTAATCATTCGCTAAATTATATCATAAAAACAAAAAACCGCCAAGCGGCGGCCTTTTGTTTTTTAAATTATAAAGAGATGTTATCAATCTCATCTCCTGACATTTCCTTTTTCTCCATTCTTGGAGCTCTTCCACCCTCTGGTTCCTCAATTTTAAGGTTTACCCTGGCGTGGTTTTTCAATCCGACAATTCTTACCAAGTTCCTGATTGCTTTGGCGGTTGATCCTTCCCTTCCAATGATTTGGCCCATATCTTGAGGGTTTACAGTCAATGAAAGCAAGACTCCCATTTCGTCAACTTTTCTTTCTACTTTGACGTCTTTTGGGTTGTCAACCAATTCCTTTACAATGAACTCTAAGAATTCATGATCTTTTTCTTTTGCCATATTATTAGAATTCAGAACACAGTATTCAGTATTTTGAATTGAATCTTGAATTTAGAATTCGGGATTTTTATGCCCAGCATTCTTTATTCCATATTCTATTCTGACTTCAGAATACAAAATTCAGAATTCATTTTTCACTCGGCAGCTCGACCGTTCTGCACTTTATTATCATTTTACTCGTTTTTAAAAATGTGTCAAATTTTGTAATAACCCCATCACTAATTTTGCGAGACAAAAAAATGGCGGCGCACTCGCTTCGCTTCGGGGCTATTTACCCACTGCGCCGCGAGATTTTAAATATTAATGCAGTGATATAATTTATTTTTAGTAAATACCGGCAAAATTAGTGAGGGGTTATTTTACTTTTTATTTATTTTTTTAATTTGAAAGTAAAATAAAAAGAGGAGCAGAAGGATTTTCATCCTCGTGCTCCTTTGCCTCTTGGACTCTGTTTCCGCGTTTTATTCTCGGTAATTTCTTTTACGCCCCCGAGATAGGCGCCTGGTTGCTTCAGGCTCTTTTGAACCCTCTGCCGCTGTTTCTTCCTGGCTTGAGATGTCGTTTAAAGACTTCTCATAGCTGTCCCAATCCAAGTTGGGATCTACCCGTTCTGGTGATCCACTAGAATCGGAAAGAAAAAGTTTGCGACCCATGATCCACACTCCTTTTTCCACAGATGACGTGAGACTCCCTGACATGGGGAAGGGAGTCCCTCTGGATAGAA
>Ga0209541_10001730_pt1 | contig 42750 bp, 50 predicted proteins | sample RifCSPlowO2_01_FD_184027 | JGI IMG/M metagenome (GOLD analysis project Ga0209541, IMG submission 184027) | Groundwater microbial communities from Rifle, Colorado - Rifle CSP2_plank lowO2_0.1 (SPAdes) (version 2) | ecosystem: Environmental > Aquatic > Deep subsurface > Groundwater | place...
GAAGAGAATGTGAGAAAGATTATTTCTAGGGAAATAAAAAAATATGTTGATGAAATGAAAGTAGACAAAATGGGCAACTTAGTTGTAAGAGTAAAGGGAAATGGAAGAAAGGCAATGCTGACTGCCCACATGGATGAAATTGGCTTGATGGTTAACAGAATAGAAAAAAACGGGCGCTTGAGATTTTCTGCCTTAGGAGGAATTGAGTCAATTACCTTGGCTGGACAAACTGTAAGCATATTAAAAAAAGACAATCAAGAAGCATGCAAAGGAGTAATAAGTTTTTATGAACTTCATGAAGCACTTGAAATAAAGAATATTCCAAAAATCGAGGATCTTTATATTGACACAGGACTAACAAAGAAAGAGCTTGAAAAAAAAGGCATAGAAATAGGAAGCTACATTGTCACAAAACACAAGTCAAGCAACCTGGGAAATGACAAAATACTTTCTGGAAAAGCCCTTGACAACAGAGTTGGAGTTTATATCCTTATTCAGCTAATTAAAAAGATAAAGAAGATAAATCTTGATTCTTATTTTGTCTTCACTGTCCAAGAAGAGGTTGGATTATATGGGGCAAAAACTTCTGTTTACAATATCAATCCTGAGTTCGGCATTGCCATTGATGCTACAAATTCAGCAGACTCAGAAACAGAAACTATAATGGGAAAAGGCCCTGTCATTACTGTAAAAGATGCAGAGATAATTGCAAACAGAGAATTAAATGAATATATAAGAAAGCTTGCAAAAAGATACAAAATACCATTACAATTAGAGGTTGTAGACATAGGAACAACTGATGCAACAAGCATAATGTTTTCAAAAGGAGGAGTTCCCAGTACTGTAGTCAGTGTTCCTGTAAGAAATCTTCATTCAAATATAGGCATAGTTGATTTTAATGATGTTCAGAATGCAATAAAGCTTCTGGAAAGGCTTTTGAAAGAGCCTCCAAAAATCAACTGGTAATCAGCTTCTATAAGGATTTAAATCTTCGCCAATAGGCAGGCCATAATATGCAATTAGTACTCTTGCTTCATCATCTGTTATTCCTGTTGATGATATTGAGTTAGGATTACGTGGGTCTTTAAATATTGCATGAATGTCATCTTTTGAATATCTTTCAGCACTGAATAAAACAAAACCTACTTCCCTTAATGCAACTTTCTTTACATCTGTCAGGCTTAAATTGTTGTCAATTGAGATTTTTGCTTTTTTTATTATGCTTACTCCATCCCTAGATTCATATTCAAGAACCTGTGTAAATCCATTTGGACCAATACCAGAATATGCAAACTTGATTTTTGCATCTCTTGACAAGTTTGTTTCCTCAAACAATGGCAAACCAGTTTCTGACTGCCACTCGTTTAAGGCTGACTCTACAGAGCCAGCATAACCTGCTGAGCCAAAAGGTGAATTTTGCCTGTCTAAAAAAACTTTTACCCTACCTGCTAAATCAAATCTCCTAACTTTTTGAACTGAATCTGGCCTTGTGCCAGATCTTCCATCTCTGTTTCCTGTAACATCTTTTAACATTTCAAGCAAATCTCCATATTCAGTGCTTAAAATTGGATGCTTTCCTATTAAAAAGAAGTTCCTTGAAATGTCACCATGCGCGCTTATTATTTTTACAGAGTCTTCATAATTAAAAAAACCAGGTATATTTTCCAAAGTTAAAACATAGTCTCCATTTGGAACATTTAATATCCTATAATTTCCATTTTGATCAGAGTCTGCTTCATATGCTCTGAAGTCATTCCTGACTCTCAATTTCACTCTTGCTCCCTGAACAAGATTGCCTTCTGTGTCCATTAATGTACCAGAAAAATGATGAAAATCTTCCTGAGGACTAGGCTCAGGGCTAGTGTCTGGAGTTTCTGGTCTTTGAGTATCTACTGGAAGCGGAAGCCTGCTTTTTTTGTCCTTGCATCCTGCTAAACCTAAGGCTCCTACTAAAGCTAAAGCTAAAAATTTTCTTCTTGATATTTCCTCATTTGTTATGTTTTCAAGGCTGGACATTTTAAAATAAAACCATTAGAATATTTCTTATATAAACATTATTATGCTAAGAAATCTATAACAAAATAACCAACATATAAATCATAATAAGCAAAGATATAATATTGATTACTAAAAATACTGAGTTATTTTCCTGTTTTTTAATATCCTGACTTATGGTTTCAACTTCATTTTCAACAACAAGATTATTTTGCTTAATTGTTGAACACTTGTTTGCTTTTACTAATTTTGTTAATTCTTCCCTGTCTTCATAATCTAATGATAATGTAAATTCATAAGATCCTTTTTCAAGATTATCTGGCAAATTAAAATTAAAAAAGGCCTTTTCCTTGCTGTCTTTTTTACTGTACTTGTCCAGAATTATCTTCTGATTCAAGTTTATACCCAACTCATTATTCCACAGGTTAAGACTGACTTTTTCTGATTTTTTTCCCAGGTTTTCAAGACTCACTGTTGCAATAGTGTTGCGACTGCATTCCAATACATTCGGCACTATTAAAAAGCTGTTAACTTTAACCCCATGATCAGGTCTTTCAATTTCTATCTGCTTTGACTTTTCCTTGCATTTATTTTCTTCATTATCCTCTTCATATACTTTTACAAACAAAGTATAATCACCTTCATCAATATCTTCCAAGTCAAAAGTAAATTCTGATTCTTCATCATCAATGTCCTCTGTTTTCTCCAGAATTTCCTCTCCATCTTCATCAACCAGAATAATTTTTGCAACTAAGTTATCATCATTTGTTTTTAATTCAACTTTCAAGCCCTCAGCTACATTCACTTTATCATGGGGCTCAACAAGTCTCAAGCTTATGTCACCTTTCTCCCCGTTTTCACAAAGACCTTCAAAATCCTCGTTTGAGTTAATACTTTTCACAGCATAGCTGCTAAATCCTGCAACCTCAAATATTACTGTGCCGTCATTTGTTGGCTCCTGAGAGAAGCTAATTATTTTGCATTCTTCGCAAATATCATTTATTAAAGAAATATCATTTGTAAAATGTGATGAGCCAAATATTTTCGGCTCAGTAATATATTCCTGATGCTTTAGCGTAATTCGTGCTTTTTTATTTAATTCAGGCAATAAATTTGAGTTGACTGCAACAACATTTTCTTTTATTATTACATTATTGTTAATGTCTTTATTCTGACCAAAAGAAACTGTTTCCATGAATAAGATCTTCCCAAACTGTGTTTTTTCCAAGATTAAATTTTGAATATTATTTAAATCTGTTTTGAAAAAGTCTGTTGTTTCCCCGTCAAAATTACTGCCATCTACATTTTCAATAACATTAATTATCCATGTATGTTCTTCTGTTTCTCCCCAGTTATCATTTAAGATTAATTTAATTTCATTTATCCCTGGCTGGGAAAACAAATAAGTAAGTTCTTTTTCTGTACTTTCCAGATTATTATTAAAATACCAGTTATAGAATATTTCCTGACTGTCAATATCTTCAAATTCTACATTGAATTTTATTTCTGTGTCCTGAAGAATTCTCTGGCTGCCAGAAGGAGATGTGTTTAAGATCAATGGGCCATCATTAATTTCCAAGACATCAATTAAAATACTTATTTCTATTGTGTCAAGGTTATCTGATACTGTTAAGATACAAGTTTCCTTTCCTGCAAAATTGCTTTTTGGAATAATTTCAAGCTTATTCTGGGTTATCCTGCATAAAATATTTTCCGAGCTTGCTGCATTAAATATTAAATTATCATTATCAGGATCAACAGCAAGTATATCAACTAACTTATTTTCATCCTCATTTACTGAAATTTCATCTAGCATTTCAAAATAAGGCTGCCTGTTGACATTATTCACAAAAATCTGATCTTCCAGCGATGTTTCAGATACTTGGTCTTTTACAACAAGATTTAATATCTTATTTCCCTGGCTATTGAAATCAAATGCGTAAACAAATTCATTTTGTAACCCGATTAAATTATCATTTAAGTACCATTCATAAATTAAAACTTTGTCTTCAATGTCTGCTGCATCTGCCCTGAACAAATAAGACTTATTTTCGTAGAATGTTTCTGCAGCAAGATTTGTTTCAATGTCTATTTTTTTTATTGATCTTATAACTGGGTTATCATTTATGCTATTTACTATTATATTGATATTATTTGAATCCTTAGCTAATAAAGAGTCAGAAGCTGATATTATCAAACTATCAGAACCATGCCAGTTTTCAGGTGATGACAATAGCAACTGGCTGTTTGATATCTGGGTATTTATGAATAGGTTATTTCTAAAAGTGAAAATCAACTCGTCATTGTCAGGATCTTCAAAATAATTGCTTAAATTTAAAGAAATTGATTCATCTTCATCCCATATCAAATCAAGTATATCTGCTTTTAAAACAGGCAGGTCATTTACATTGAGAACTGTCAGCAAAAATTCATTGCTTGAAGATGAATCAATATTATCAGATGCTGATATAATAATATTTTCTTGGCCAACAAAATTATTATCAGGCATTACATCTACCTGGTTATTGATTACTTCTACAATTACATTTGAATTTCCAGTTACTATGAAAATTAACTGGTCTCCGTCAGTATCAATAAAATAATTGCTTAAATTAATTAGACCTGTATTTATTGAATCCTCGTTAATAATCTGGTCAGGTATAGAAGAGATTAAAACAGGTGCGTCGTTTCTGCAGTTCTGGTTTATGTTATCAAGAATTTCCGTTGCATTTGGATTTATGCCTGGGTCGTTGTCATTGCAGTCATAAGTCATGTTAAATCCGTCATTGTCAACATCAACCAAATCCAGGTTGTCACAGTTCTGGTCTATGCCATCATAAGGAATTTCTATTGCTCCTGGATATATTGTGCTGTCATTGTCATTGCAGTCCTGGCCCCCAGTCAAAATATTTCCAAAACCATCCATGTCTGAATCATATCCTCTTAAAGTAAAAAGCAAACTTCTCTTAAACAATTCTTCTGCCCCGCTTGTCCAAAAGTTACTTTTTGTTATTCCAAAAAAAGTAATTCTTCCCTGACTTATTCCTTTATTATTAGATAATCTCGTGCCTGGCATATTAACAGCAATTACGTGATCAGCAGTAGGGCTGTTGTCTGCTTTATATTCCACAGAAACAATATATCTTGAAATAGATTCTGCCCTGCTTAGAGAATAAAGCGGAATATTTCCTTGTGTGTAAACCTGCAAAACTCTGCTAAGACCATTTGTAACAAATTGGTTAATGTCAATATTCCTTATATTTAAAGGCTGATTAGCTGCTGTCACCCCTAATTTTATTGAGCTGCTGATTAAACCCCAATCTTCTAAATGAAAGGTATTAACGACGAAAGAATTAAGATTATTTACAGGAATTAAATCAGGATTGTTAAAAAAATTATCTCCAACCAACATCATCCTGTAATTAGAAAAGTTTGTATTAACAACATCGCTTTCCATAACAACATCAAAACTTAAGGCAAGATCATTTAAAACATCAACAAAATCCTGGTTTGCAGTTGTCCTTACCACATAAGCAACATCTTTCTGCTGAGCATTTACATAAGTGCTTAACAAAATTAATACAGCAAGCATTAAAAATAGTTTTTTCATTTTATATTCTTCTCATCAAGACAGTCAGGCCAGCAATTACTATAACTGCAACCAAGACTACAAACAAAACAAGACTTAAATCCAAGTTAGACAATTGAGAGGATTTTTCTGAAACTATAGACTTGGTTATTCCATTGATATTTTCTTCTTCTGCCTCAACATCTTCTTCATCTTCAATAATTCCGGAGCCTTCTCCCACTGCTTTTATTATTAAATTAGATTGAAGAACAACACCAGCTCCTCCTCCTTCTGGTGGGCTAAAAAAAACTACAATATTTCCATTATATATTCCTTCTTTTGGTATAGTCACCTTATATGCTGCTTTTTTCTCTTCATTTGGGCCAAGCACAAATTCCTTTTCAATTATCTCTGTTATAAATTCAATATCTTCTGCTGGCTCTAATTTTATGTTTATAGCAAAATCATTTACATTTTTTACCAGAACTGTTCTTTCTAAAATATTAGATTTAGATAAATCTACTGTTACTATGGCTTTTGCATTACCTATTGAGCCTGTAATAGCACTTGCAAAAGGAGTTAATAATAAGCAGAAAATAACTATAATAAAGAGTTTCTTGTTCATTCATCCCCCTAAACTTTTTGGAAAAGTTTAATCAAAATCTGATTAAGATCCTCTTTTGTTACTGCAGAATTCTAACTAGAAAACATATATAAGTATTTATTGACTAGAAAATATATAATGAAACTAAATACCAAGTACTTTAATCATATAAGAATTTACTTTTTCATATTCACTTGGATTATCTACAAGAGATTTAACTTTTTCTTTTAATTCACCATATTTTTGTAAATCTTCTCTTGTTGGTTGTTCTGTAACTTGTTCACTATTATAAACTAGACATTCTTTTATTAAAAATAATTTAATTCTAGGACTAAAACCTTCGAATCCTGCTTCTTTTGCTAAGGTTCTAACTTTATGGCTAAATAATTTAAAAGCCTCATTTAAGGATATTTCCAGCTCATTTTCTGTTACTAAAATTACTTTTTCTTCTTTTGCAATCATAAACTAAATTTTTAAATTGGATGTTTATAAAGTTTCTGGTTATTACTTATAAATAATAAAAATTATAAAAAGGAGTTTATAAAGAAAGGTGAATTATATGCATAAAATGAGATCTCAAGATCCAGATTTTAAAGCAGGGGTTGTTTACTTATGATAGAGGTTTGTATTTATGGGGATGAAGAACTTGATGACAGAGGGAAGGATTTAGTTGAAAGATTAAAAAGAAAACCTGCTGATGAATATATTAATGAATTACTTGGATTAAATTGTTCTGTCGCATTTTAGTAAGAAGCAATCTTAGAATTAATTTAAAAAGAAATGACATAATGAAGAATTATGCTAGTAGTTAATTTATTCTTGTAAAAAAATATATAAGTAAGTAATCCCCAAAGATTACTATGAAAACAATTACAATAAAACTCCCAGAAGAGGAAGCAAAAAAACTTGATCTTTTTGTAAAAGAAAAGAATTATCTATCCAAGTCTGAATTTATAAGAAATCTAATAATGGAAAAAATAGGGTCTATAAAAAAGGAAAAACAAGGCTGGTTAGTATTAGCTGAAAAATCAATGGAAAAAATATGGAGTAATAAGAAAGATGAAGAAACTTGGAGCAAATATTTATGATATCACAAAGAGAAATTCTACTAGTACCATTTCCGTTTTCTGATCAATCAGACAAAAAAGTTAGACCAGTTATAGTAATAAGCAATAACAATTTCAATTCTCATTCGGAAGATGTAATAGTTGTTGGATTAACTTCTAATATCTCAAAAGACAGGTATACTGTTGATCTAAATTTAAATGATCTAGAAGAAGGACGAATTGATGAACTAGGCTGTATAAAAGTTGAAAAACATATTAAAAATAGATAAAGACCTTATTATTAAAAAAAATTGCAAAGATAAATAAAAATAAATTAAAAGAGATAAATAATGTTCTAAATTATATAATAAAAGAAGATGGGAATGTTTGACACTGTAATCATAAAATTACATTGTATTTGGTGTGGTGCAGAAATAGAAGATTGGCAGACCAAAGATTTAAACAATAGTTTGGAAACTTTTAATATAGAAGAGTTGAAAAAAATAAAAAAGACCCAGCCAGAATTATTTAAAAAAACATTTCCTCAAATTGATAAACATAAATGGATTGAAATACATGGTATTTGTCCGAAATGTAATAAATTTATAAGCTTACAATTAGATTTAGAAACTAATATTTAAATTCAAAAAATTAATGTACTAACATCTATTGTCTTATTGTTGTTTGTCATCAAGTCTACTACCCTGCTTAGTGATGGGCGCATTATAATGTGATGGTTGCCAGAGCTGTCTCTTAAATTATGACAAATAATTCTTACATTGTTCCAGCCTTTTTTTAATTTTAACAGGCCTGAACTTTCAAAGTTTTTTGAAAATCCAGGTGAGTCTAATATAAATTCAGACCTATTATTTATGAAGACTTCTAATCTGTTATCACAAAAGAATTCAATTGCCATGTCCCTGTTGTTTTTCATAAAAACATCTGTTACTAATTCAGTAACTGTACTTTCTGAGTAAGGCAGGGACATGTTTTTTCTCTGAGTCCTGTCATCTTCTATTTTATCAATTAAATTTCCATCCCTAAAATAAGTCCATAAATCTCTTCCTGGCAATCTCTGAACATTTACATTAACTGTTTTTGTTACTTCTGTTTTTCCATCACTTACTTTTACCAAGACATCATGGTTTCTGTTGTCTCCTATTCTTGTAATCCATTTCCCTTTATTGTCAAAAGGAGGGGAAAATTCTATAGTTAATTTATCACCATCTTTGTCTTCTGCTTTTACATCTAGAAATGCTAACTGAGCTTCAAATAACTTAATATCATTTACTTTTAAAGTTGGAGGGTCGTTTCTGCAGTTCTGGTCTATATTATCTAGTATTTCTGGAGCACCAGGATATATACTTGGGTTATTGTCATTGCAATCATCTTTTTCTTCAAATCCATCCCTGTCTTTATCATTAAATTCACTTATTGAAATATTATTTACTATGTTGGAGATTTTTCTTCCAGTTATTATTAATGTAGAGCCTGGTTTTGAAGTGAAAGTATTTACACTTATGTTGTTTAATAGAACATAACACATGTCTCTTTGATCTTCTTGTATAACTGTTGTTTCTTTACTTAAAGATACTTCATTTTTCTCAAGACATTTTTCATCAATAACAGAGCTTGATAATATAATTTTATGCTTTCCTAATTCTGTTGGGGTAAATATGAATGTTGAGTTTCTTGCTTCGCTATAATCAAAGACCAGGTCTTTTATCTGTTCATTAATTAATTCATTATTTTTATTATAAATCTTTAAGGTTACTCTTTGCTTAACTGTATAATGGTCTTTTATTTGCTCTGGAACTGCTATTAATGGGCCTGCTTGTTTAATTGATGAGAATGTTTTTACATCTATACCTGTTCTAAAACCTATTGTCAATGGCAAATGCGGTTTAACAATGTTTTCTACATTTAATTCTGACAAAAATGAGGTGCAAGATTCTTTTTTAGATAAATAAACATTAAAAGGACCTTGAGGATCATTATGATTTGTACCAAACCAATTAGGATTGCTTTCCCAAGGGATATAACCTTGCTTAAAATAATAAACACCATATCCTGCTCCTGACAATAATTCTGTTGGGTAAATTAACTGAATAAAGTTAACAAATCCTGAATTCAATATTTGACTGTTAAATATTCTTCCATTTAACTTTTCACAATTTGTTTGCTCGCATACAAAACCAAGAACATTTACGCCAGCTACTGGATTCTGTGTTTTTACCAATGTGCCGTTATCCAGAATTATGCCTTCATAAAAATTGTAATTAACAAATCTTGCAGAATTTACAATAGCCAAAGAAGTAAATATCATCAAGAATATTAAAAATAATTTTTTCATTTTACAGCCTCTACAAAAATTGTCAGTCTTACTGACTCTTCATTATTTAGCCTGCATTCTAATGCATCTGTTCTTCCCAATATCAGTAAGTCATAAAAACCCACTTCCAGATCTGGATTTAAATCAAATGTTGTCCTGAATTCTTCTTGGTCAAAGAAATTATTATTTGCATCTAGCTGGATTGTTTTGCTTTGGATAATTTTATTGTCTATATTTCTTATCAGCAGAATTTCAAGCTCTGTCTGCCTTGGTATTAAAATCGGGACTGTTTCTTTTGGCTCTTCTTCTTCAGGAGGTGGCGGAGGTATAACCAAGTCCTGACCATCACAATTTTCATCTATTCCATTATTTGGTATTTCTATCGCGCCTGGATGAATATTTGAATTATTGTCATTGCAGTCTTCATCTTCTGAAAAGCCATCATTGTCATTGTCTCTTGAATTTATTGAAAACAAAACACATTCCTTAAACAATTCTTTGGCATTGTCTGTCCAGAATCTTGTCTCTGTGATTCCATAAAAGCACATTCTTCCTTTGCTTACTTTATCGTTGCTCAATAATTTTCCCTTATTTACAAAACCAACCACGCTGTCTTCTTGATTTAAAGTTGTAGAAGCAAGAGTAATCACGTTTTCATTCTTACTTAAATAAGATAAATAATACATTGGTATGCTTAAATGATTGCTAAAGCAACAACTACTATACACTTGTTGAATTTCTCCATTAACATTTACTTTTAAATTAGAATTAGCACCTATTAAGGAAATCTCACCATTTGTTAATCCCCATTCTTTTTCATGAAAATAGTTGGCAACAACAGAATTAAAGTCATTCACTGGGATGTCTTTTGGGTTTCCTAGCATCTCATTGCCTACAAAAATAAGTTTGTATGAATTAAAGTTTGTATTTTTTACATTGTTTGCATTTATTTTGTCTACAGTTAAATTTAGCTCTTGAAAAGCATTTAAGAAATCATTGTTTGGAGACCTTGGGTTTTTTAATACATAGGCAACATCAATGGCACTTGCTAATGAAATATTTAATATTATCAGTAAAAATACCAAATACACCTTCAACTTATCACCTTCTTTGGATTTTTTAAATTATGAAACTTTATATTTAAGTATTGTTATGCTTTAGCACCGAAAAAATACGAAATTGATTTACTACTTCTTCTTACAAACTGCTTATTGTTTTATCAAAACTTGGTTTATCATAGGCGCTATAAAAAACAATGTTGTGGCTTTAAAGCGAGAGAGGGGGCTTGAGGAAATATAAAAAGAATTAGAATAAATCTTTTGATCTTTTTGTATTTATACAATTGTGAATGTTCTTGCAGAATCTTTAGAATTCCCGGCAAAATCAATGCTCTTTATTACAAGATTATGAACACCCTTTCCAAAATTCCTTGTCTTGTTATATGTCAGACAGTTGCTACATAATGAGGCAATTTTTCCGTTTTCAGTGTAAGTTAGCGACTTTAGTTTTTCATTGCTCTGTATATCAAACCTTATTGTGCTTGTATTATAATTTGTATTGTCAGGGTCAAGAACATTTAGAACAGGATTGCTGAAATCAAAATATATCTCCTGTTTTTTTGAGGAAACTGATCTTATTTTGTCAGTCACATTGAAATAATAAACAACAGTCTTTCCATCAAGTCCAGCACTATTTATCGTAAGATTGCAATTTGCATTTGTTCTATTATTGCAGTTGTTTAATGCAGTTGCAATGAAGATGCTGCTTGTATTTTCCCTATAGTAAAACTTTATGTTGTCAAGAAGTGTTTCACTATATTTTAAATTAAAGAAAGTTGAGTTTGTTATTGTCTTGTTTTTGTAATTCAGTTTTATTATCTTTGGTTTTGCAATGTCTACAAGGAAATTAACATTAACACTTGTATTGTTGCTCCCATTATCGCTTGCTATAAATCTGATAATGTGTTGTCCTTCTTTAAAGCTTAATGTCTTGTTGAACAGGTTGCATTCCCTGCATAAAAGCCTTGTCTTGTTGCTGAAAACATCAAAAATCCATAATTTGTTTGCTTTCTCTCCTAAAGTTATTGTAACTGGAACTCTGCTGTTTCCATAATCCTTGTTTTCAGGTGACAAAACATTTATTGAACTTATATTTGATACATCAACATTAAAAAACCATGTTAGGCTTGCATTGTTTCCAGCAAAGTCAATTGCATTTACAGTGACATTATGGATTCCACTTAAAAGAGAAGCAGTATTAAAGCTCGCATTTGCACTAAGAGTTCCAGCCATGTTAACATTTGCATTTACCATGTCATTATCTAAAAACATTTTTACTGTATTCAGATTAATCCCGGAAGTTCCTACAAAAACATCGTCTATTAAGGCATAGATTCTTGTGTTTGTTCCTGTAAAGCTGTTATTTGCAGGCACCAGATTTCTTATTTCAGGTTTTTTTGTGTCAACTTTAAATGTGAACTCTTGCAAAGGTTCTTCTCTGGGTGAAATTATATTTGTGAAATTTGTAAAGTAAAAAATATCCTGCACTCCGCCTAAAGAGCTGCTTCTGTTAAAAGGTTCTGTATAAGTGTTGAAAGCAAAGCTATTGAATCTGAAAAAAGTAGTTGTCTGGTTTATATCAGGAAGCAAAGTAATTATTGGTTCATTTAGATACCATCCATTTAATCCATTTGGAACAGAAGGTGAAAAACTTATGTTTGTCCTGCTGTTCAGCCTTGAAATTATTAAATTCCCTTCTCCAACATTGTTTGCCTTGTCAGCAGCAATATATTTCCAGATTAAGATTTCACCATTTTCAAGCAAGCTTGAGTTTACTATATGACTAAAAATATTACTTGTATTTGTTACAGCAGTATAATTAATTAAAGAGCCTTGCCAGTTTCCTGTAATTAAAACTTGTTTTAGCCCAAATATATCTGTAATAGTCCCATTTAAGATTAAGTTGTCTGTGTTGAAAGCAATAAATGGGTATTTTGCCTGGTTTGTTATTACAGGATTAATATTGTCCATCTTTACATTAAAGGAATTGTTGGAAAGAGTAGTGTTGTCTAAATTGTCAAATGCAATAACAGTAATGTTCACAGAATTAGTGCTTGCAGCGCTTAAAATTGTGTAGTTTATAGTGTAGCTTCCGTCTCCATTGTTGACTACTCTTTGAGTTCCATTAGAGCCTGTTTCAATGGTAGCAAAATCAGCATAAATGACATATCTGTTGCTGTTCATTCTTACAGACATGTTTAATCTGTTGTCATTTACACCATAAACATTGTCCTCGTCATTTGTGCTTATGGAAACAAAGAAAGGCACTGCATTTACATTAACTATTAATAAAACAATAAGAACTAATATTAAAAACAACCTCATTTAGCCACCATTTTGTTTATAATTGTAAACTATATAAATTAATCGGAGTTATTGTATATTAAACACAAGGCTTTCTTCGTCCATGTTCCCTGCCTTGTCCAGAGCTTTTATTATTATGTTGTGTGTTCCTGACTTAAATCTTACATTTCTATTATAAGAATTGCAATTTTTGCATAAATTAATAAACCTGTTATCTCCGTTTAAATCTTTATAAATTAAATCTGATTTCTCGCTTATTGTCAAATTTAAAAGCAATACTTTTGCATATGTCTTTATTTCACTTGAAACCAGGCTTGGATATAGAAGAGTAATTTCAGGGTCTATATTATCTATAATTATCTTCTGCTCTTTTGACATTGCTTTTCTTCCTGCTATATCTTCAATTTCAAATTTATAATATAAATCTCCATTTTCCAAATTATTTACACTTATTGTGCAATTTTTTTTAGTACCTCTTTCACATTCGTTTGTTGTTACACTTGCATATTGCGTGCTTGCTCCTATCCTGTAAAACAAAGTGGTTTTAACCAAGCTTTCTTCATCATAATAAACATTAAAATCACTGTTTCCATACTTGCCAGACTTGGGCTCTGTTTTCGAGATGCTTGGTTTTTTTGAATCAAGTGTAAAAACTATTCTTTTATCAGCAATATTTTCACCATTATCTGTTGCTCTTATTGATATGTCGTTTAATCCGTCTTTGAAATTTACTTTTCTGTTATATTTTAAACAATTTTTACATAAAAACTTGAAACCTTTCTGGGCATTATTATTATCAATATATTCTAGCTTTGATCTTTCACTAACGCTTATATTGAAATCAACAGACCTCTTCGCATAAACATTATTTTCAATTGGATTATTCACAGTCAATACAGGTGCTGTTAGATCAGTAGAAGTTCCCTGGCTGCAGGAACACATTGGTTGTGCGTTTCCACCAAAACAATCTCTGCTTGGGCTTCTTGAAACACACAAAATGCAGCATGATCTTTGGCATATCTTATTACTGTCATGCCCCTGACCCACTCTTCCAAAAGCATCACCCCGGCTTTGTTCCCCAGAATTTGTACATTCCCAATAATTATCCCTAAAATATCCAAAAGCTGTAAAAGAATAAAGTATTAATATAATGAATACGAGTGATATAATGATTATGAATTTTTTCATTTTGAATTTCTCTAATAATTTATAAAATAAAAAAAGAAAAAATAATTTTTTTAGACTGCTTCTCCCCAGAAGAATATACTTCCTGATGAAAAGTCCCCATTACATGGCTCTGGCAATGCTAATCTAAATGTCAAAGCTACTTCAGAACCTGGAGACAATACATTTCCTGGTGAGTAAGTTGCTACTTCGTTGTATCCGCAACCAGCTACTTCAGTTCTTAATGTTCCTGTACACAAAATTTCATCTGCGTCAGTAATTCTTGCGCCTAAAGGTATTGCTATATAATCTTCAAGTTGTGCATCTGTTGTTTCTCTTGCGTCGTTACTTGAACTATAAGCTCCTTTTGAAGCAAAGTACCTTATGTTGCCCAATGCTAGCTCATTTGTCACAGGACATTTTGCCCCACTACTAGACGGGTCAAAGAAATTAGTACCTGATATGAACATATCAAGCAATACACCAGAACCTAATTCTGCATCATTTCCAAGCAAAAATGTTGGAGTGTATGAGTTAGAGCCTGGTCTTACTGTTCCAAAGTCTAATGTTCCATCAATGCTTAAAGCGATTACTGGGTTGAAAAACCAGAATTCGTTTTCATCAAATATGTTGCTTAAGCCGTCTAAGTCTTCTACTTCTGCTGTTACAAAGAACTCACCAACCATTGAGTCTGGAGTTTCTACTGTTAGAATACAGTCATAAACACCCATTGTGTCAGCGTCGCCAAGGACAATTCTTTCTTCTAGTATTCTAGCGTTAAATCTGCTTACGTTTTCGACATCTGTTGTAACATGATCTAAGTCACAGTTTGCTTCTATAGAATTTCCTATTCCTTGTGTCGGACCTACAGTTACAAAAACATCGCTGATCTTTTCAATGCCATTTTTGTCCATAACTAAAACTTCCCAAACTACTTGTTCACCTTCGAAAGCATAGTTATTTTCTCTTTCACCTAATCTTGTACCATCAGTACTATTTCTTCCTGGTTCAACGCCGTCATCTAAAACGATTCTTGAATCAGGGTCCATCCATATTAATGGTGCAAATTCTTCTGTTTCCATGTCAATACCTATTCCAACACCAACATCTACTGCTAATGCTGGAGTTAATCCAATTACTAGTAATAAAGTCATCAAAGTTGCAATTAGTTTTTGTTTCATTTATTTTTACCTCCATATTTTTTTGTTTTATTATTCTTATTTATTCTTATTTCAGTTTTATACTGAGAATATGATTGTGAGAAAAGACTAACTAAGTTAACTAAAAAGAAATCCAATTCCTTATTTTCAGATTCAAATATAGTTGCCACCTTGTGTAAATGTTCCAATTTTGTATTTCTGTGAGAGCTGATGATTATTTAAAGATTTTTTAGATTAAAGCTATATTTCTCAAAATTTGATATAGAAATTGAATTTAGGAATATAGTAGATACAACAAATATTAACAAAATAGTAGTTATAGTATATAGTAATAGAAAAATAATGATTATTGTTAATTATTTGAGAGTTAAATAAGAAATAAGTCAGTCAAGGAAGAAGAGAAGAATAGGCATAATCTAAAATTGAACCAGAAGAACTACCAATATATCCAAAATCAACAATCCTAATTAATTCTTCCCCTGAATAATCTCTTTTATAATATTTTTTCAATTTTTCCTTTAAGTCTTCTTTTGAAGAAGCATCAGAATCAAAGAATTCATTATCTGAAAGAGAATTTAATTTTCTTAATTCTACATTTAAGATTTTTATAATTCTCTGCTCTAAAAGAAATCTTCCATTTTCATGGATTCTACACAAAACTTTTTCACCAACATTATAGGCATTATCTTTTTTTTGTTCATGCAATTCTCTAAAAGTTCTTTTTAATTTACCTGAAATAATTAAATCTTTATATCCTGATTCAAACCATATTTGTTTCATTTTAGTCCTGCTTCTTTTTTAAGAAAATCAAAAGTTTCTTTCTTGACTTTCTTATTTAATTTTTTTTCAAATGCCAATTTGGCAGCTCTTTCGACACCATAATAAACCATTGGGATGCCGTCAATTGAATCATGCTTTGTTTTTCTACCTATTGCTGCAACAGAAGCTCTTTCACCATAATTAATATCTACAAACAATGTCTTTTCTGGGACTGCATTTGCAAAAGAATCTGTAACATAAGGATTTTCAGTAATTGCAGAAATAACAACATCAATATTTGTATTATCTTTAAGAAGATCAGTTCCTCCTGAAATTATTTCTCCTTTTGTAAGTTCATAAGATCTTAATTTTTCAGCTAATTTATGTGCTTTTTCTTCTGTTCTGTTTAAAATTATTAATTTTCCTTCACCAATTCTCTGGACAGCTTCCAAAGCAATTGAACTTGCTGCCCCTCCAGCACCAATCAATAAAATTGTTGAACCTTCAATTTCTCTCCAGTCTTTAACAGAATCCATACATGCATAGCCATCTACATTTTCTGCGTAAATATCTCCGTTAGGATCAAATAAAAATGGATTTACAACACAGCTTATTTTTGCACTTTCACTTATAGAAATTCCATTTCTTAGAGCAAAATCATAAGCAGTTGTCTTGAATGGATCTGTTACATGCAATAATAAAAATTGTGCTGCATTTTTTACAACTCCTTCTAAAAAATTAATAAAATTAGGCTGCTCTTTTGAAATTCTTTTGCCAGAATCAAATAATGATTCTATATCAAAACCATGAGCAATAGCTTTTATTCCTTCTTTTTGCAATAAAAGATTATGCAAGTGCACGCTTTTTGCATAATCAGATGGCTTTTCACCACCAACATTCCCTGCAAAAAGAAAGCTGTCAAAGAAATTTAAAGACTGAACTTTATATCTTGTTTCTTCAAAATTTCCCCCTCTTTTTGGATTAAATCCTTTATAAATAAAAGATTTAGTCTGGCCAGGAAAATAATTATATCTAAATGAACTTAAGTCATTTAATACAAGTTTTTGCAATGAACTGAGTGTATTCATAGGTTAAAAAAAAGATTATGGTTTTTTAAAATTTATGCTATAATTTAAATTTATGGAATTTAAATCTAGATTGGTTTTTCAGAATCTTTAATCTTTAATTGGGAAAATCTTGTCTTTAATTCATTAACTAAAGCATCTAAATTAGATTTTCTTGCTGTTACTCCTATTACAATATTTGTTTCAATTCCTTTTTGAGTGACTTTTGATTCTTCTTCTAAAATCAAGACTCCTGATATAATTCCATTATCAATAAAATAAGAATTTCCCCCTATATAGGTGCTATTATTATCCAAATACCCCTTAATTTTTTCTACAAATACAAGTGGCTGTTCTTCTGCAAAAAGTTCTTTTGTTAAATATTGCCCATTCATATCAAAAATTTCTTAATTTAGTTATATTTAAATTTTATTAAACGCGGGGTTTTGCACAAAAACTCCGAAAATTTTCCGAAAAATTCCTTGGCTGCTTTTAAGTTAAAATAAAATATTTTATGTAAATTTAATGTTTATTTCCTTTTTAATTCGAGAATATATTTATGAGCTTCTAATGCTGCTATTGAACCTTGTCCTGCTGAGATTACTGTCTGCTTATATGGAACTAAGGTTAAATCACCTGCTGCAAACAAGCCAGGAGTTTTTGTTTTGCATTTTAAATCTACAATAATTTCTCCTAATTCATTTTTATCTACCATGTCTTTTACTATTGTTGTGTCTGTGTCATAACCTATTTCTGTGAATACTCCTTCTAATGGTATTGTTTTTTCTTTATTTGTTTTTAAGTCTTTAATTTTTAATCCAGTAACAAAATTTTCACCTAGAATTTCCAATGGCATTGTGTTTAGAACTAGTTCAACATTTTTTTTCTTTTTCATTTCTTTAACTGTAATTTCATCTGCCTTAAAATCTTCTCTTCTATGAATTAGAAAAGTTTTTTTTGCTATTGAAGATAATTCTACTGCTCCTTCAACTGCTGAATTTCCACCACCAATTACTGCTACTACTTTTTTTGCAAATAATGGGGCATCGCAAATTGTACAAGTACTTAGACCACGACCAAGAAATTTGTCTTCTCCTGGAATATTTAGCTTTCTTCTTTTTCTTCCAAAAGCAAGAATAACTGTCTTTGATTCAAATTCCTTGTTACTTTCTAATTTTACAAGGAATTTATTTGATTTTTTTGAAACATTAATTACTAGGTCTTCTATAAATTCTGTACCAAATTTTTTTGCCTGTCTTTCAAAAGAGTCCATTAATTCAGAACCAGAACCTTTCTCATAACCAGGATAATTTTCAATATTCTTTGTCAATGCTGTTTCCCCACCAGGATGCGGGCCTTTAATTAATAAAGTTTTAAGAGATTTTCTGCAAGAATAAATTGCTGATGTTAATCCAGCTGCACCACCCCCAATAATAACAACATCATAAAATTCCATTAAAATTAAGGCAAAATTTAGTTTATTTAAAAGTTTCTTCTATGGATTCTGTAAAGTTAATTAATGGTTTATAAATAAAAGTTCATTTGAAAAAAATGAGATTAGCTTAAAACGACAAAATTTCACACTTTTGAGAGAAAGAATTTCTCCACCATTAGTTAATTATACAGAGCCATTCTATGTTTAGGTTTAGACCTAAGCATTTAAATAATTTTAAATATAAGCTAGTTTTTTTTGAGTTTATGGAAAAATCAGTAAAAATAACATTAATAATTTCAGCTGTTGTACTTCTTATTGTATTTGGCAGTTTATCTTTTGTAAAAGACATATTAGCTCCTTCAGACACTATTTCTGCAGTAGGGGAAGCTAGATTAAATGTTGAGCCTGATTTAACAACAGTTTATTTCTTTGTTGAGACAAGAGCTGAAAAAGCAGAGGAAGCAAAAAACCAGAACAATGAAATCTTTGAAAAAATAAAAACTTCTTTAATAGTTAATTGGATAGATAAAGACAAGATAAGAACAGAACAATTTAATGTAAATGAAGATGTTGAATGGAGAGATGGTGAAAGAATTTTCAAGGGATTTATAGCTTATCATTATGCAAAAGTTGGATTAGATAATATTTATCAAGCAAGCAAAGTAATTGATGCTGTCATAGACAATAATGGAAGAATCAATTACATTAACTTTGAATTATCTCAGGAAAAGCAAAGTGAATATAAATCTGAAGCATTAAAATTAGCTTCAAAAGATGCAACTAGAAAGGCAGAAGCAATTGCATCTGGATTAGACAGAAGATTGGGAAGACTAGTAAGTGTTGAAACAGATGAATTTTCATATAATCCCTGGCCAATTTATGCTGCAAGAGGAGTTTTTGAAGAAGCAGCTGTTGTAAAACAAGCTGTTACTGACATAGAACCAAGCAAGAAAGAAGTAAGTGCAAGAGTTGCAGTAAAATATAAGATCAAATAATCAGAAGCTTTCCAGGGCAGAAAGAATAGAATTAATTATTTTTATCAGTCTATTCAAGATATTTATGATTTCTCCTGATGTTCTGTATATTTCCCCTGTTTTTGAGAGGCTTGCTATATTTAAGCAGCATCTATTTATATCCAAAAGCATGTTCGCTGGATGATTTTTATTATTTTTTAGAGAGGGAAATTTTTTCTGAAACTCTAAAAAAAGCCTTTCTGAAGACAATCCAACTGCACCGAATTTGGCAGAGTAAAGCCTTATTTCTTTTTGCTTATTTTCAAGAGCTTTTTTATCCTCTATTGTGAGAACATCTGGTTCTGCCAATGGAAAAGACAAAGATATTTTTCTTAAATGTTCAGAATCAGTTTTAAGCCATGACAAGATTACTCTTATTTTCTGGTATTCCTCTGTTATTGTAGGGGTTGCTGACATAAAAAAGACAATATCTTTAAGATAAAAACCTTTTCTAAGCAGACATCATATATATTTTGAAATATATTATTCAATATCTACCGAAAGCTTTATATATTGGTTACAACTTGGGAATAACAACAATATATATTTTGGGGGGTTAATATGAATAAGATTTTAACTATATTATTAATGGTTTTATTAGTCTCAGTTAATTCTGTTTTAGCTGTTGGTGATTTAGATGTTACAAATGTTGTTAATCCAACACCTGGAAATCCTGGAACAAGTGTTGCAGGAAGTTTTAAAGTAAATAATATAGGAGCAAACACTGTAAGTGGAATTGTTTTTGTAAAAAATGATTTAATTTCTGCAGCAGATCCTACTCAAAAGATATTAAGCAGCCAGATTAGTTTTAATCCTGCTTCAATAGCAAGCTTGGCTGCAGGGCAAGACATTACAGTAACCTCAAGTGCAGCTATATTACAAGGCACAAAACCTGGATCTTATACAGGGGCTGTTGATGTAAGAGACGGAAGTAACCCTCCAGCACATTCTGATACTTTCCAGTTAACTGTTGTTGTAAACTCATTAGCACAGGTAAGTGTTGATACTTTTACAGATACTACTGCTTTAGAAATAAAGGAAGAGCAAGGAGAAACAGCAACTGGAACATTTGTCATAAGAAACACAGGCAATGTTGATTTAAGCAACTTAGGCTTAAGCCATAATATTACTTTAACAGACAATGATAATGATGCTATAACATTAACATTTACTGGACTGCCAGCTGTTTTGGCTGCAGGAAGTTCAGCAACAATAACTGCTAATGCAAATATTGATGAAGATGTAGATTTTGCAACTTATTCAGGCATAGTTACTGTAAAGGATTTAGTACAAAACGTACAAAAAACATTCAAACTAGATATAACAGTTGAACCAAGAATATGTGAAGAGGGTGTAAGAAGCGATGGTAATTCTGGCGGAGACAATTTAAGAGTAGAAATAAGAGAACCAGGAACATCTGACAGATTTTCACCTGGAGAAAAAATTAATGTTGAAGTAAGAGTAAGAAACAATGACAATGAAGACCAGGATGTAGTTGTTGAAGCTTTCTTATATGATTTGGATGACAATGATATTTTAGTTGAAATTGATCCTACTGACAGCATAGAAATCAACAAAGGAAATACAGAAGATTTTGAATTTACATTAGAAGTTCCATTTGATGTTGACATTGATCATGAAATTGTGTTATTTGTAAAAGCTTATGTAGATGATGAAGAGGATGAAAACTGCGGTGAAATAAGAAAAGACTTAAGCTTGAGAAGAGAAAGACACAGCGTAGTTGTTCAAAAAGTAACATTAACTCCAAGCTCATTAGCTTGCGGAGAGACATTTGATGCTACTGTAGAAATCCAGAATATAGGAACAAGTGATGAAGATGATGTGACTGTTAGATTATTTGATGATGAATTAAATATTGACCAAGTATCAAATCCAGTTGATTTGGACAAGTTTGATAATTCTGGAGATGAATCAACAATAAGATTCAGAGACATAAGAATCCCAACAAATGCTGAAAGAAAACAATATCAAGTTGAAGCTATCTTAACATTTGGAAGCGACACAAGAAGCGAATTTGGAACATTAACAGTAAATAGGTGTGAAGAAGATACACAGGCAAACGGAGAAACTGGGCAAGCAACTTTACAGACATTAGTTTCAAGCTTTAGTTTAAACAAAGGAGAGGCATTTACTGTGCCAGTAACTGTAACAAACGCAAACAAGGGACAAGTACAATTTACACTAGAGGTTCAGAATATAGAAGATTTTGCACAACTAACAACTCCAAAGATATTAACATTGAGTTCAGGACAAAGCGAAACAGTTTTCTTCAATTTAAGAACTAAACAAGATTTAATTGAAGGAAAATACACTGGGATTGTAGTACTAAAATCAGGAACTACAATAGTTGACACAAAATCATTTACAGTTGACGCACAATCAACAAGTTTCCTAGACAGACTAGGCTTAGGAACAGACGGATTGAGCGGAACTAAATTGTTCTGGATAATTGCTGACGTAATACTGGTAATTATAGCAATTTTCTTTTTAAAGCTAATATTTGGAAGCAAGAAGAAAAAGGTTGAATAAGGTTTATTAACCTTTAATTTTCTTTTTTTCTGAATATGACAATGCTTAAATTAAAAAAAGTTGAAAGATTTTCTAATAAGGAAAAGATTCTGGCTGAGCTTGAATTAAAATTATTTAATTCTATAAAAAAGAATGTAGGTCATGAGAATAATTTTGGAATTGCCTTTTCTGGCGGCGTGGATTCAAGCTTACTTGCTTTTATATGCAAAAAATTAAAATTAAATTTCAAAGCATACACAGTAAGCATTAATGAAAGCGAGGATTTAGAGTGGGCCAAGAAAGTTTCAAATAATTTAAAATTACAGCACTCTACAAGAATAATTGACTTTGACAGCTCTTATGAAATAATAAAAAAAGTCTGCAGATTATTAAAAACAAATAATCCTGTACAAGTAGGAATAGGATGCACATTGTTTAGTGTTTTGGAGCAGGCTAAAAATGACAATACAAATATTATCATGACAGGACTTGGAAGCGACAGCTTATTTTGCGGATTTAACAAACACAAAAAAGCACTTGAGAACAACAAAATAGAGGAAGAGTTTTTAGAGGGCATTGACAATGTTTATGATGTTGATGTAAAAAGGGATTTTTCTATTGCAAATCACTTTAAAGTTGATTTAGTTCTGCCTTATCTTGAAAAAGAATTTATGGAATTTAGCAAAAAAATAGATCCAAAATTAAAGATAAATAAATACCACAACAAAATAATTTTAAGGGAACTAGCTTTTAATTTGGGATTAAAAAGAGAGTTTGCATTCAGGAAGAAATTGGCAGCACAATATGGGAGCGGATTTGACAAGGCTATTGAGGTATTTGCAAAAGAGAATATGTTCAAGACAAAGACGGAATTTTTAAATAGTTTGCTTAAGAAATAGGGTTGGTGCATAATTAAAACTTTTTAGCGTAAATTTTCCTAAATTAGCGAGAAAATTAGACTTTTACTTAAATATTTAGGTTTTGCATAATGGTTCTGTATAATTATGGGAGCTCTATTTCGCACTAACTCCTAAGAAATAAATAGATTTAAATAATATTTTTCTTCAGATTTATTGTGAAAAAGAGGAATGCAAAGAATTTAGCAATAATAATTCTCTTAATTTTTGGGGCTGTTGATTTTTATTTTAGAGATTCAGAGTATTCTATAACTGGAAATATTGTAAAGAATTTTGATTCTGAAAACGGCATTAGAATAGCAAACTGGAATCTGCAGATTTTTGGAATTTCTAAAGCTTCTGATGAAGAATTAATGGAATTTTACAAAGAAAGAATAAATGATTATGACATTATATTTATACAGGAGATACGAGACGAGTCTGGAACTGCATTTGAGAAATTGTGCTCTTTATTAAAAGAATATGGATGCCTAATTTCCTCAAGAGCAGGAAGAACATCAAGCAAAGAACAATATGGCGTTATTTTTAATGATAGCATTAAAATAAATTATTTTAAAGACTATAATCCAGACAAACAAAACAGGTGGGAAAGACCGCCTATTGAGGTTAACTTTAATTTAAATGGATTTAATTTAACTGTTTTTAATATCCATGTAAAACCAGATGATGTGCAAAAAGAACTGGATTATTTGGATGACATTGCTTTGGATATTGGTAATGTAATTATTTTGGGTGATCTCAACGGCGATTGCAATTATTATGATAATGAAGCAGAAAAAGAATTTAATGAGTGGAACTGGATAATTAAAGATAATGAAGACACTACTTCTGGAGAAACTAATTGCGCTTATGACAGGATTATTTCAAATAATGAATTAAAACCAAGAATAATTAGATATGGAATTGAAAAAGAAATAAAAAAAGAACAATCAGACCATTACTTGGTGTGGGTTGAGTTAAGGTAAAGATAAAAATGGAAACAGAAAGAGAAATGACTGAAAGATGGGTAAAAGAAACAGAATATGCTATTAAAGGCTTTAGGAAATTTATTTACTTTCTTGCTTTAATTATTCTTATTTTTCTTTTTATAAGATATTTTCTTTTTAAAGATCTTTAAAACCAAAATTTTAAAAGGCATAATTTATCAATATTTAAAGTTGGGCCCGTAGCCTAGCCTGGATAGGGCGACTGATTAAAAATCCGCTAGAGCCTTCTAAGCTGTAGGTCGGGGGTTCAAATCCTCCCGGGCCCGTATACTTCTGAGGAGCGAGTAGCTGGTAGCCCGAAGCTTGTGTTTGAAGTTAAAAAATTTATTTCTCTTTTTTTATTAAACCTTTTTTAAGAAGATAATTTTCTAAAGTTTTGTTTGCTTTCTCGCCAAATGTTCTCCATTGTAATGGATAGTTATTATAAAACATTAAAGCATCATTATTATCCCTGCTCAACCCACACATTTCCATAACTCTTCTTATCCTTGTAGTCAAGCCTTTATCACCCAATGCTGTAAGAAACTCCCAATCAATCTTATTTTCGGACATTGGTTGTTTTGGTTTTAATTTTTCTGTTTCTTCATCAAATAATTTTTTTAATCTATCATCAAAGTAAAAGTGTATTTCGCTAATTGATAATTCTCTATTTGGATGTTCACTTAATAAATAACTTTTATATTCTGATATAATTTTCTCCAAATCTAATCTTATTTTTTCCAGATATTCGTCTAAATTCATAAAAAATAATCTCTTTAGAGTAGTATATAAAACCTGTTGTTTTATTTACTAATAACTATAAAGCATAGAGTTTATAAGTAAGAATGGTATTACTAATCTTACAATGGAAATTGAAATAAGTAAAATAACCTCAAAGGGACAAGTTGTAATACCTCAAGAAATAAGAGAAAGAAAGGGTATTAAAGAAGGAGAGCGTTTCTTGGTTTTTGATAGTGATGATTCTATTATATTTAAAAGAGTTAAAAACTTAGAAGCTAAAAAAAACTTAACTGAATTTGAAAATACTTTTAAGAGTATGTGGAAAACCTCTAAAGAAAGAAACATTTCTAAAAAAGATGTAGAAAAAGAAATAGAAGAAGTTAGAAAATCAAAGGCATAAATTATGTTCAATGTAACTTTAGATACAAATATTTTAGTATCAGCTTTTATTTCTAAAGGAAAGGAATATAGAATCTTAAGGCTTGTAAAGTTAGGAAAAATCAAATTATCTTTATCATTAGAAATCTTAAAAGAATTTAAAGAAGTTATAAGCAGACCTAAATTTGGATTTTCTCAAGAACAAATAAATAAAGCCACAAAAGAATTATTATCAATTTCTGAAATACTAATAACTTCATCAAAATTAGAAATTGTAAAAGAAGACCCAGATGATAATAAAATTTTAGAATGTGCTTTAGATGGAAAATCTGATTTTATAATAAGCGGAGATAGACATTTGTTAGATTTAAAAGAATATAAAAACATCAAAATATTAATTTCAAGAGAATTCTTAATCAAATATTCGGAGGCAAAAAATGTCAAAATATAAAATACTACAAACTAAGGATAAATTGCTACTGGCTAAATGCAACAAGATACAAGCTAATAATGGGGTTCAAATCCTCCCGGGCCCGATTACTTTAAAGGAGCGAGTAGCTCAATAGACTGATAGAACTTTTCAAATCTTTAATCTGAATCTAATGGGTCAATTTCAAAGCCAACTAATTTATTCCATTTCGGACTTTTTTCTTTTGAAACTTTAAACTTATTTACTTCCTCTAAAATTATCTTTTCCACATCACTAATATTTTCAGCCTTTCCAAATAAAGTAACTTCAATTGGGTAAGGTGGACCAGTTGACAATAAATCGTGTTTGCATTTTATAGCTACATTTTCTAGCATATAAATTTCAAATTGTGGATATTCATCAATTGTTTCTAATATTTCCTCAACATTCATATTCTCTAATAATCTATTAAATTCATATCTAGTACAGAATTTATCATCACGTCCTTCATAAATTATTTTTTCCATAAAAACTAGGGACTTTATAATATATAAAAAGTTATTGTTCAATTAAAATATATTTTAAAGAATTTGATTTTTTATTATTTATCTATTTCATTTTTCTCCTAACTCTTATGTTTTTCTAAGAATTCACAAATTTCTTTTTTCTTCCTCGAATTTAATGAAATATGAAGTTCTCCAGTTGATGGTTTTGAAGACAAAAATTCTAATTTGTAAAGTTCTTTCATAGCTTCATCAGTTACTTTTTCTCCTCGCAAATGTTTAGGCAGAGCCTTCAGTAAATTCTTCTCTTCAGTATGCTTTCCACCCCACATATTTAAGTTCATTAATTTTCTAAGAAATCTTATCATTATCACTTCTTTTGTTTCTTGCATAAAAATTGAAAATATTTTTTATATTTAAATATATGTTCCTATTTGAGTATAGTATTGTTCTTTTTTAGAAACATTTATATATTTAATAGAATTTATAGAATTATACAAAAATGGAAGAAGAAACTTTATTCACAAAAGCTGTAGGAAATACTCCTAAGATTAAAGTATTGGAATTTTTAATAGAAGGAAGAGAATTAGATTACTCTTTATCAGATATTGCAGAAGGTTCAGGAATAGGAAGAACAACATTATTTAGAATTTGGGATGACTTTAAAAACTTAAAATTAGTTAAACCAACAAGAACAATTGGAAATGCAAAATTATTTAGATTAAACTTAGAAAATCCATTTGTTAAAAAATTAATAGAATTATTTGACTCTTTAATTATGAATTCTTTAAATGAAAATGAAATTGAGGCTTAAAGTAACTTTGCTATAAAAGTACGTGTTTAGCTTCTAAAAATTACTTTGCTGTTATAAGGCTTAATGATACATTTTAATTTTTTTCATCAAAAACACACAGCCTATAAACATTAAATTTGATACTTATGGGGTGAGCTAAACACATACCTATAAAACAAACATTTAAATATTAGTGGTAATATATATTACCATATGGTAGAACTTATTAACACTATAAATTTAGAAATTATTGGTCTTTATAGGACTAACTATTTCAATCAATTTCATATAAGAGAAATGGCTAAGCTAATTAGAAAAAGCCACGTCGGTTTATTACCTAATTTAAAAAAATTAGAAGATGAAAAAATTCTTCTATCTAAACAAGTTGGTAAAAGTAAGGTTTTCTCTTTAAATCTAAATAATAATCAAACAAAAGAATTAATATTGTTAGCTGAAAAGAAAAAAACATTAGAATTATTAAATAACGAATTTTTTATTAAAAAGATTTATGATGAATATATAAAAACTAATCTTAATGGGTGTTTAATCTTGTTTGGAAGTTTTGCTTTAGGAACAAATACAAAAGAATCAGATATTGATTTAATATATATTGGAGAAATAAACAATAACGAAAAAGAAATAATAAAAAGTTTAGGAAAAGTTTACAATAAAGAAATACATTTAACAATAATGAGTTTAAAAGAATTTAAAGAACAATTACACAAGCAAAACTCTTTAATTAAGGAAATAATAAAAAACCATATTATTTTATACAATCACGATTTTTTAATAAATGGATTGTGGAGATATTATAATGAAAAAAGAGAAATCTAATTTATCATTTTGTTTTAAGCAATCAAAGGGGTTAATGCTTATTAATCCAAATGAAAATCTTGTAGAAGTTTATAAGAAAAAATCAAAGTCAGCATTGAATATGCTTATTTCAGCTATAGAAAAAGAAGAACTTGATTGGATACTTGATATATCTTATTATGCAAAATATTTTATTGTTTACGCAGTATTTATGAAAGCCGGAATTAAATCAGAAATTCACGATTGTACAATTTCAGCATTAAAGCGTTTATTTGTTGATGAAAAAATAATTGGTCGGAATATATATGATGAACTTGAAAAGTCTAAAGAACTAAGAGTTGGTGCTTTATATTATGACAAAGATTTTGGTAAAGAGGAAATTTTAAAGAGAGCAAACAAATCATCAGAATTTTGTTTGGAAGTTGAGCAAATTTTAGATAAAATTTCAAAGGACGAAATAAGTCAGGTAAGAAATAAATTTAATTTATTAAAAGCTAGGGATGAGAATTAAAAATGTCAAAAAGTAAGAAACTAACTGCTAATAGCCAAAGGCGACTAGTTAATAATGGGGTTCAAATCCTACCAGGCCCGGACTTTTATTTTAATGAAAACTTTTAAAATTGATCTAAATCTTTTTATATTATCTTCATTGATAAAATTGACTTAGATAAACTGATGCTAAATTTACAACCCAGTATTGTTGCCTAATAAAATTCTCCCTTTCTCTTTTGTATTTGGTCTAATTGAGAGCCTTCTTTGTTAATTCTAGCCCTATTTGTTTCTTCATCTTTTCTATATGTAATATCCAGACTTTTCAATATTCTATTTATGCCATCGTTTTTGTCAAAAGGTCCAAATACTTTCCCTCTTTTTCCTGATTCCCCTTCAAATACTAATAAAGAATCAGCCAAATAATCTATAAACTGAATATCATGATCTACAATAATAGCACAAATTTCCTTTCTTACTGCAAAATCCTTTATTATTTCAGCTATTTTTAATCTGTCTTCTACATCAATAAAAGCACTTGGTTCATCCATCAATATCAATTCAGCGTCTTTTGCCAAAGCCCCAACAATATTAATTTTCTGTAATTCCCCGCCAGATAAATGTTTTATTTCTTCTTCATATAATCTTTCTAAACCTAATTTTTCTATTAATAAAGTATTAAGCCATTTGTCAGAAAATAATGTCTTGCTTTTATTCTTCAAATAATCTTTTACGCATAGATCAGAATTTTCTAAATCCTGTTCCTTATAAGATGTATTCCTGAATTTAAAATCAGTATTGTCTGCTTTTAATTTTCCAGCTATTATATTCAAGAAAGTGCTTTTTCCCAATCCATTTGCACCCATAATAGCCACTACTTGTCCTTTGTGCAAATTAAAACCATTTACATTTAAATTAAAACCATTAAATGATTTTTGAATTTTAGGAATCTCTAAAAAAATCTCTTTAGTAAATTCTCTTCTCTGTGTTAAAGGTTTAAAATTAATGCTGAAATTTCTATATCTGATATTTTCTTCTTTTAGATTTCCTTCCAAATATTCATTAATTGCTCTGTTAATTCCTTTACTCTGTGAAAAAATACCATAAGCTCCAGGCTCACCATAAACAATCTGAATTTCATCAGAAACAAAGTCCAGTGTTGTTAAATCATGATCAATAACAATTACATTTGAATTTTTCCCCAATTCTTTTATTAACTTAGCCATTCTTATTCTGTTTTTTATGTCACAAAAAGAAGAAGGTTCATCAAAAAAATAATAATCTGCTTTTTTTACAGAAGCAGCTATAATAGCGACCTTTTGTAATTCCCCGCCGCTTAAATCCTTTACATCCCTGTTCTTTATCTTGTCTAATTCAAATTCTGCAATTAATCTTTCACTCTTATTTTTTTCATCAACACGTTTTAATAAATCAATAACTTTTCCATTGTATTTTCTTCCTAATAATTCAACCCTCTGTGGTTTGTAGGAAAATTTAATTTTTTTGTCATAAAGTTTTTTAAAATAATTTCCCAAACTTACTTTTGAATAATTCTGAATTACTTCTTCTTCTTTTGCTTTATCTTTGTATTTTCCTAAATTAGGTACTAATCCACCAGATAAAATATTCAAGGCTGTACTTTTACCAATACCATTTCTCCCCAAAATACCAACTACTTTATTTTCCTTAAAAATTGGTAAACCATATAACATAAATTCATTATTTCCATATCTGTGAATTGGTTCTTCTTTTAATTGCTCAGGCAGATTAACAATTGAAATAGCAGAAAAAGGACATTTTTTTGTGCATATTTTATGCATCTCATTTACTATTTTCTCATCAATAGCTGCTTTTCCGTCTTCACTTAAGTGAAATCCCACCCCCCCAGACCTGTTAACTGGATCAAATTTCATGCATTCGTGCTGGCATCTATCAGGGTGGCATTTGCTCTTTTCAACAATAACAGCCATTTTTCTCATTCTTAGAAATCAAATAAAATCCTTTATAAATTTATATTTTTGATTATTTTTTTTGAGAAATCCTGTAATTAAAAGTTTACTAAACAATGTGAATTACTTAGGGCTAAAGCCACTGAGCGTCTATTTAAAAACGCTCTCTGAGTTTCAGCACTCATATCTTTTAAGGATAGTCATCTGCTGTTAAGGCATGTTCATCTGATGCCCATTGATTGAAAGAAACTTGTCTCTCAATCAATTCTTCTTTTAATTGAAGCATTAATTTTTTCCTACTTTTCCGGCATCATAATCTAATCTCTTTTTTTCTCTTTCAAATTTTATAAATTAGATTACTCATTGTAATTAATAAATACTTTAAAATATTTAATCTTTTATTTTAATTGTAAAGTAAGTTAGATATGTAACTCATAAAACGCGACGTAAGATTTTTGGATTTCTCGGAAATTTTCCTGATTTACTGAAAGATTTTCAGAATTCGCAATTCATCTCAGGCTTAAAAATCCTGAGTTTTCTTGTTCAGAAATGATTATAAAGAAACTAGTTAATTATTTCTCTGACTTTTAAATATCTTTTTAACAAATCAAAACCTACTTTTCCTAAAAACCTTTCATATTCCCATGGTTTTGCAACTGCTCCTGAATCTGCTGACTTTTTTGAAAGAAAATACAAACTAGTAGCATCTATTTCACTTGGTATCTCATCAAAAATTTCAAAAACCTCTCTTTCTCCTCTTTTCCTGTAAATAAATCTTCTAATAATATTTACAAGTCTAGTTACGTTTTTGTAATTATGATCATTTAGCTTTCTTAATAAATCTAAATCCATTCTTTGTGAAGAATCAGGAATTTCAACTATTATCTCTTGAATAAAAATATCTTCTAAAGATTTCCTAGCTTGTGGTTGATTGTCATCCCCATCAAAGAAAGCAGCTAAAACCTTGGCTGCCTCATCTGGAGAGCAATTTAAAACTCCCCGATCTAAAACCCTGCTTAATAGTTTCCCTGTATCTCCGACTTTATATTTCATAAGAAAAAAACTTTTCTGACTATTTTTAAGTCTATCTATATTAATTTTAAATTAAAAATCTTACCATAATTCAAGAAATTTAAATATTTGCTTTGCACTTTTAGCTAAAGGCTCTAATTTCTTTAATTCGTCTATAGAAAAAAATTTCACTTCGCTTACATCATCATTAGTTTTAATCTCAAAATTATCATTTTTTAACTTTCCCAAGAAAAAGAAAACATATCTATGATAATCCTCTTTTGTATTTATTATTTGCTTCCATGTTATAAATTTAATAATTTCAATATCCAAATTTGTTTCTTCTTTAAATTCTCTTGTTCCAGCTTGTTCTAAAGTTTCTCCCCATTCAACTTTGCCACCAGGAATAACCCAGAAACCCGAGTAATTTTTTTTGTTTCTTTTGCCTAACAAATATTTTCCATTATGTTCTACCAATATCGCACTCCCGGCTCTCGGTACCTTGAATTCTCCCCTATCCATAAAATAAATAAAGCAAGTTTTTATATTTAAACAATTATATATTTGAGAATACGAATTTTTTTATATTTATTTTAGCTTTTCTTTTATGTCAACATTTGCTTATATTTCAGCAGGTAATCCAGCTGATATGGGTAAACTAATAATTGATTCTGGATATGATAAGAGGGAGACCTTATTATTATGTTCTGTAAGTTTAATCTTAAGTTCTGATCCTCAAAAAAAGATTTAAATGTTTAATGTTTTTCTAATTTTTTCTAAGGTTTTGCATTTCGACAATAAATCTCTTGTTTTGGCTGCATTTTCAATCCCTTTTGTAAAACTGATTGCATGAGTTTTTATTTGATTGAAATTAAGATCAGGCTTTTCAGCAATAATCAGATATTCTTTAAACTGCTCAATAGGATTTTTATTATCGTATTCTCCTTTTTTTAAATAATCATTTATCTGTTTAAAGATAAATGGATTTCCAATAGCTCCCCTAGCTATCATAATATAATCAACATTGCTTTCTTCCATTTTTTCTTTAAAAATTTCAGGAGAGAATACATCGCCATTCCCTATAACTGGAATATTAACAGCTTCTTTTACTTTAGAAATTATTTCCCAGTTAGCCTTTCCGCTATACCCTTGCTGTTGTGTTCTTCCGTGAACAGCAATTGCAGCAGCTCCTGAATTTTCTGCTTCTTTTGCAATTTCAACTGCATTTATTTTTTTATTATTGATTCCAGTTCTTATTTTCAATGTAATGGGTTTTTTTATGGATGAAGCTAGTTTGTTTATGAATTTCCCAATTTTATTCTTGTCATTTAACATAGCGCTTCCAGCCCCAGTTTTGATAACTTTCCAAGCAGGACACCCGCAATTTACATCAATTATATCAAAATCATTTTCAACTAATTTAGCAGCTTCAATAACTTCATTAATATCATTTCCATATAATTGTATTCCAACTGGATGTTCTTCTAAATCAGTCTCTATCATCTTCAAAGCAGTATCATTTTTCCTTACAATCCCGGCGCTGCTTACAAATTCAGTATAAGTTAATCCAGCACCATATTTTTTAGCTAATTTTCTAAATATTACATCAGTTATACCAGCCATTGGGCTGAGTATTGCCTTGCTTTTTAATTTTGGAAATTTTCTCATTTTAGAAATATATTCTCGAATTTAGATTAATATTTAAATTAATATTATTTAATAAATTTTATGGAAAAATGGAAGAAAACATTGGAAGCATACACTTTTACAGGAATGAATGGTCTAATATTAACTTCTTTTTATGGTATTAGTCCTTCTGATGGAGAGGAAGATTTTGGTTTGGAATTGGAAAATGTTAAAGATGAAATGTTAAGTGGTGCTAACTATAATCCAAGCACGATACTTTAGAGGATTTGAAACAACCAAAAGAATTACTAAAATACAGAGCAATTATTATAGAATCAGAAGGTTTGCCTGAAGATACAAAAAAATGGTTAGTTAGATTGCTTCGAAAAATAGAAGAATTAAAATGATTATTTTAAAACTAATTTTAAAGCTGAAATAGCCACTTCTATTTGTTTGTTATCTGGCTCTCTTGTTGTAATTTTCTGCAGCCATAACCCGGGTTTTGTTAATAACCTGATTAAGAAAAAATCCCCAAATTTAGCACTTAATTTTAGAAATTCATAAGACAAAGAAGCTATTACTGGTATTAATAAAATTCTCGATAATATCTTATTAATAAAATTCTCGCTAATTATAAAAGAAAATACAATAATGCTTAAAATTAATACAATAAACAAGAAATTAGTTCCGCATCTTACATGTGCAGTAGAATATTCTTTGCAATTTTTAACAGTTAATTTTTTCTTGTGTTCATAGCAATGAACTGCCATGTGTTCAGCACCATGATATTGGAAAACTCTTTTTATATCTTTCATAAAAGAAATTCCAATTACATATAAGACAAAAACTAAAACTCTCAATAAACCGTCAATAATATTAAACAAAATTCCCCCACTTACAAAAATTTTAGTTAAATATAATGGTAATAAAACAAAAAACGCAATTGCAAAAATAAATGAAAATAAGATGCTGAAAAATATCTCTTTTTTACTTACTTCCTCTCCTTCATCAGCAGCCTCATTTGCAGAATAAATCAAAGCCTTAGTTCCTATATATAAAGTTTCAATCAAAACAAATATTCCCCTTAAAAAAGGAATTTTCCTAAATTTATTAAAAAAATTAAAAACTTGTTTTTCTGTTTTTATTTTTCCATTCTTCTTCCTCACAGCAATCCCTATTTGATTCTTGTTCCTCATAAGAACGCCTTCAATTAATGCTTGCCCTCCAATCGCTTCCATTATAAAAAAGAAAAAGAAATAAGTTATAAAACTTCTTATTAGCAATAAGCATCAGAACAGCATTTACAACATCCCTTTACTAATAAACCTAAACCAAATAATAATACTAATAAAGGCCATAATATATCTGTTGCTTTATCACTTAATCTTTCTAAATTATTTAATAGGAATACTAAACCTAATAAAACTAAAAATAATCCCTTGCCAAATTTTTTACCTTTGTGGCATGGACAAGAACACATACCACCACTCATTTTCCTTTTTGTAACCATAAATCTAACCTCCTTTTTCTAAAAGATATATATTTATTTTACTATATAAATATGATGAAAAAATTAACAATATTTAATTTAAAGAATCTGGATTTTCTAGTGCATTTTTTATTTTGTTTGCAAATTTTGCTCCTTCTGCCCCATCAATAATCCTATGGTCAAAAGCTAATGAAAAAGGCATTATTTTTCTTATTTGAATCTTTCCATCAATTGCTAAAACAGAATCTTGAATTCTTCCTAATGCCAATATTGCACATTCTGGATAATTTATAATTGGAGCAGCAAAAGTTCCACCCAGACTGCCGATATTTGTAATTGTAAATGTTCCTCCTTTTAAGTCACTTAAATCAATTTTTCTTTCTCTTGCTAAATTACTTAAACTGGAAATCTCTCTTGCTAAATCAGAAATTTTCTTTTTGTCTGCTCCTTTAATAACAGGAACCATTAATCCTTCTTGAGTATCAACTGCAATTCCAATATTATAATATTTCTTTAAAACTATATCTTGGTTTTCTTCATCTAATGTAGAATTTAAGTAAGGGTGTTCTTTCAAGGCACTTATAACTGCTTTAATAATAAAAGGCAAATAAGTTAATTTTATTTTTTCTTTTTCTAATTTTTTCTTTTCTTTTTCTCTGATTTCTGATAAATGTGTAACATCAGCAACATCCATATGTATTACGTGCGGTATTTTTGAATAAGATGTAAACATATGTTCAGCTATTGTTTTTCTAATTCCCTTTAGTGAAACTCTGTCAACATAGCCGTAAAAATCATATTTTTTGGTTATTTTAATTCCTGGTTTTGTACTAGAAACTTGGGTTAATTCAAGAGATTTTTTTCCTTTACTAAAATTTATAACATCATCATCCAAAATCATTCCATTTTTCCCAGATCCTTTCATTAATTTAATATCAACACCTAATTTACTAGCTAAAGCTCTTGTTTTAGGAGTAGCTAATAAATTATCATTTTTGACAAAGCTTTTTTCTAAAAAGCTTTGTCTTATAGCAATTTTTTCTGTTTCTTTTTTTTCAGTAATTTCTTCATCTAATTGTCCAACAACAGCCCCCTTATCTTTTTTAAAGCCTTCTTTTTCTTCAATTAAAACAAGAACTTCTCCTACTTTTACAGTATCTCCATCTTTAAAATTCAATTTTAATATTTTGCCTGCTCTTGGGCTTGGAATTTCAACAACAGCTTTGTCAGTCTGCATTTCAACCAAAAGCTGATCTTCTTTTACAATATCACCTAATTTAACTAACCATTTAACTATCTCACCTTCATAAATTCCTTCTCCAATGTCTGGAAATTTAAATTCAAATACCATTTTCATCCCTTTCAATTTGAACAACTGATTCTTGCCAAAGACTTGGTGTATTATAAGGAAGAAATTGTTGAAGAGAAGGTACTAAATTTTGCCCATTTAAGAAAAAGTAACAAACCCCTCTTGATTTATATCTGTCTTCTCGAGCAACATTCTTAGTTAAATCTGAAGCAATTGCATTTATTTTATCAATCTCAGAATCTTTTAAATTATCTCTAATATATTTAGCAGAATACTTTTCTGCAAAATGAGTTACAAAAGCAGTTTTCAAATCTTTTTTTGCAATATTTGGGTTATGACTAGTAACATCCCCCAGAATATCCTTGATTTCGTCTTCAAATTGCTGAAGTTTTTGACCATTTACTTTTAATACATCTGTCATAACATCAAGATTTTTTAAAGAATATCTAACAGATCCATGTACAGCAATAGCTTTACTAGTAATAACTTGCCCAGAATTCCCGATTGTTCTAAACTTATCTCCGTTTCTTATCACTATATTATCTGGTTGATAAAACTCAACTGGAACATCATAATCAGTAAGCATTTCTACAACCATGTTACAGAACCATTTTCTTAGTAAAGTAAGGTCTTTTGGAAACATATCTGGTTTCGCAATAACTGAAAATACAAAATAATTGTTGTCTAAAAAAACAGCTTGTCCGCCAGATCTTCTTCTTACAACTTGAACATTATGTTTTTTACAAGCTTTTTCATCAACATCTAAAAAATAGCTTTGAGAATTTCCTAATGATACTGTTGGTTTCCATTCAGTCATTACTATAGCTGGTTTGCTTTCATTATTGCCTACACTTTCTAAAAGAGCAACATCTATAGCTGTATTAAAAGAACCTTCTCTTTCTCCAGTATCAATTATTCGCCATTCCAAATTCATGATTTCCTCAGCTAAAATTTATCACCTTTTTAATTCCATTAATAATCCTCCCAATACTTGGAATATGGTAATCTTCTAATTTAGGTAAAGGAACAACAACATCAAAACCAGTAACTCTTTCAATAGGCGCTTCTAAACTAGTTAATACATTCTCATTTATCAAAGCACTGATTTCAGCACCAACCCCAAACATTTTTGGAGCTTCATGCACAATTAAAACTCTTCCAGTTTTTTTTACACTTTCAATAATAGTTTCCTCATCCAAAGGACTTAATGTTCTTAAATCAATAATTTCACAGCTTATGTCATTTATTTTATCGCAAGCTTCTTTTACCTTATGAATGATTGCGCCATAAGAAATTATTGTAATATCATTTCCTTTTTGTAAAATCTTGGCTTTTCCAATTGGGATTGTATATTCTTTTTCAGGAACTTCTTCTTTAATAGATCTGTAAATCTTCTTAGGTTCAAAAAATATAACAGGATCTTCATCCATGATTGCACTGGCTAACAATCCTTTGGCATCATAGGGAGTAGAAGGAATAACAACTTTCAATCCAGGAATATGACTAAATAAAACTTCAGGGCAGTCTGAATGATGTTCTAAAGCCCTGATTCCACCGCCATGTGGACATCTTATAACTAAAGGAACATTAAATCTTCCTCTTGATCTGTTTCTAATTCTTGCTAGATGAGTTATAATTTGGTCAAAAGCAGGCATAATAAAACCCTCAAATTGAATCTCACAAACAGGCCTTAATCCATAAACAGCCATTCCAATTGAAGTTCCAACAATTCCAGACTCGCACAAAGGGGTGTCAAAAACTCTTTTCTCCCCAAATATTTTCTGTAATCCATCTGTTACTCTAAACACCCCACCGTCTTTTCCAACATCTTCTCCTAAAATTATTACATTTTTGTCTCTCTTCATCTCCTGCTTTAATCCTAAATTTATTGCTTCAACTAAATTTAATTTAGCCATTTATTTCACTCAGCTCTTTTTTCTGCCTCTCAGTCATATTTTTATAAACAAATTTGAACATATCATCAACTTTAGGTTTAGGCATTGATTCTGCTTTTTTTACAGCATCTTCAACATTTTTTGTCAATTTTGCAATCAATTTTGTTTCATATTTCCTTGTCCATAATTTTTTCTTTTTCATAAAATTCCATAATTTAACTATAGGATCTTTTTTCTTCCACTCTTCAACTTCTTTCACATCTCTATATTTTTTAGCATCATCAGAAGTTGTATGATCATTTATTCTATATGTATGACATTCAATTAAAGTAGGTCCTTTTCCTTTTCTTGCATTGTCTAAAGCATCTTTAGTTGCTTTATATACTGCTAAAATATCATTTCCATCAACTTGTATCCCATTAAAACCATAAGCAATTGCTTTTTGCGCTAAGGTCTCAGAAGCAGTTTGTTTTTCTCTAGGAACAGAAATTGCCCACTGGTTGTTCTGACAGATAAAAACAACAGGTGCTTTGTAAACTCCAGCCATATTCAATCCTTCATGAAAATCTCCCTCAGAAGTTGCACCATCTCCAAAATAAACTAGACTGCATATTTTATGCTTTTTTATTTTAGCAGCCATTGCAACACCTACAGCATGCAATATTTGAGTTCCAACAGGAATTGAAATTGGAAAATTATTTACATTTTTAGGGATATTCATTCCTCTTTCATCTCCACCCCAATACATAAATAATTCATTCATTGGTTGTCCTCTCAAAATTAAGGCGCCATTTTCTCTAAAGCAAGGAAATAACCAGTCTTCTTTTTTCAAAGCATAAGCACTTCCAATAATAGAAGCTTCTTGTCCATCCATAGAAGCATAAGTACCCAGTCTTCCTTGTCTCTGTAAATTTAATGCCTTTCTGTCGAAAATTCTTGTAAGAATCATTGCTTCGTATAATTTTTTTATATCTTTGTTGCTTAACTTGGGCATTAATTTTTTGTCATAATTTCCTTTAAGACCAAGAATTTCTAGTCTATTCACCTCAAATTTTTTTAAATTTTTAAACATTTTATTCTATCCAGTCTAGTAGTTCCTTATATTCAGGAGTTCCACAAATCCATTTTCCGTTTTTTTCATTAAAGAAAAAAGGTACTCCCCCACATTTACCATTGTCTAATTTTTCCAGAATAGCTGCATTTTTTGCATCATGCCATACTTCTAATGCAACTAATTTTACTTTCTTTTCTTTTTCCAGTCTAGCTACTAACGGCAGAGATTCAAGACAATGCACACATTCTTTTCCAGTAAAAAATAAAAGTCTTCCTTCTTTTTTAGCCATAAAATCACTAATGAAAAAGAATTATTAATATTATATAAATTTATCCAACTTATGTAAATTATTGATCATGTTGCTATTATGAGAAAAACATGGAATTTAATACCTAAAATCTTATCATGTGTGAAAACAATAGAATCTCGTTGGTATAAAACAAAATATCCCCCATGGAATAAAATACAAAAGAATGAAAAAATTTACTTTAAAGATTCAGGTTCTCCAGTTTCAATAAAAGCAGAAGTTGAAAAAGTATTGCAATTTGAAAATTTAATTGCAGAAAAAGTAAAAGAAATCTTAAATAACTATGGACAAAATGACGGAATAGAAGATAATGAACTTGAAAAATATTTTGATTTATTCAAGAATAAAAAATATTGTTTATTGATTTTCTTAAGAAATCCAGAGAAAATAAATCCATTCAACATAAGCAAAAAAGGGTTTGGTTTAATGGCTTCTTGGATTTATATTGAGGATATAAATAAAATTAAGTTTCAATAGAAATCTTTTCTCTTCTTCTTATTCTGACAAATCTCTCTCTACTGTTTCCCTTTTGTTTTGTAATAATTTTTGGTCTTACATTCATTTGAACTTCTTTTCTTTTATCATCAATTATGCTTCTTAAGCAGTTTTTAATTTCACCCAAAACTTTGTTGTCTAAATTAGTGCCCATATGATCTTTAGGAACTTGATAAATTAAGCTTGGCGAATAATTTCTTGCACATTCACTAAAAAGAAATTTTGCTGCCTCTTCGCCATTTGAGAGTTTATATAATCTGTCTATATTTAATCTTCCTGATAAAGTGGTTTGTAAACTGCCGACTCTTGGAGAATAGATTACTATCTTTCCTTTGTCTTTATACATGAAGTAATCTCTGTTTTGCATAAAATTTATTTAAAATATTTCTTTTTAAAGTTTCTCTTGATAAAAAATAATTTAGAATATAGCTATTTCACTTAAAGAAGATTTATATATCTTATATCTTTAACAAGTAAAAAAAGAGTGGCTCAAAAAAAGAGTGAACTCTTTATAAAATTAAATTCTATCTTTTACTGCGCCATAAATTAATGGCAAGGCAATTGTAACATCACATATCACATCAACAAAATCAGCTTCTTTCTTCATTTTTCCCCAGGAAATTCCTTCTTTTAATGGAGCCCCAGAACTTCCTCCAGGTTCAGCCCTATCCATTGTTATTTGAATTCCAAAATCAGCTTTATTAGGAACAACTTGCAAAGCTTGCTGAATATAATTTTTTGGAACTCCCCCGCCCAAATAAACAACGCCGTTTTTTTTAGATGTCCATGCAATTTCTATGATATCTTTTAAATCATCAAAAGCTTTTACATCCATCTCTTTTCCTTGAACAAGTCTTCCCCAGATAATTAATCCAATTCCAGAATCAGCTAAACTAGGACAAAATATCGGGATATTGTTTTTAAAACATGCATTTAATATTGTTCCTTCAGGGCTTAACTCCCCTAATCTGCTCAGAAATTCTCTTATATTTTTGCATTTGCTTAAAACAGAATAATGTTTGTCAAAAAAATCTTCTAAATCTTCATAAACCTCATTTTTCATATAGCTGTTATACATCCTGTAAATTCCTTTTTTGTTTAATTCAGCATCATCAACATTGCTTTCTCCCTGGTAATGCTTGTGCCCCAATCCTTCAATTAAATCATGGGTTAAATTAGCTCCTGTTGTAACAAAAACATCAATTAGTTTATTTTTAATAATGTCAATAATTATATTCCTCATACCACCAGGAACCATTGCTCCAGCCATCCCTAAATATATTTTGCAGTCTTTGTCTTTTATCATTTTCTCAAGAACATTAGCTGCTTTAGCAATAGCGCCAGCACCCATTACTCCGGAATTTTCCATTTGTTTGACTAATTCATTTACAGAAATTCCTTTTTTAATTTCAATATGTTTTATAGCTTTCATTTTAGAATTAAAATAAATACTCTGATTCAGAACCAATTACTTCTTCAATTAATTCCTGAATTTTATTTTCTTGTATTTTGTAATTTTTTCCTTCCATTGTTAAAATTCCTCTGTCAACAAACCTCTTAATTATTCTTGGGTTGTTCACTATTTCTTCTAATTTCTTTGCATCAATTTTTTCTTTTCCATTATCAAATTTGCTAAATAATCTTCCAACTTCTTTTATTTCTTTTTCCTTAAAAAATTCTCCACTATAGACCATCAATATTTCAATATGGGAGTAATCCATAATTTAAAATCTAAAATATCAATTTATAAAAGTTACTACTTTCAGGTGTTTTAATATGATTTATATACTCTTTGATTATTTTTTAATTATGATATTGAAGAAAATCGGGGTATTGTCATTAGCAAAAGTTTATAGTGCTTTAATGGCCCTAATGGGTTTGATTTTCGGGTTGTTTTTTACATTAATTAATTTTAGTCTGCCAACACTTTCAGAAATGCCTGGACCATATAATTTAATTGGAGTATGGGCAATAATATTTTTACCTATTTTTTATGGCATTCTTGGTTTTGTTGCAGGCGGGACAACAGCTTGGATTTATAATTTGGTTGCCAAATATATTGGTGGGCTTGAATTAGATTTTGATAAAAACTAATTTTTGATTTGAAAAAACTACATTTCTTCAATAGTTTCTATACCTAACAAATATAATCCTTTAGAAATGGTTTTCTTAAAAGCTTTAACTATGCATAAAAGGAATTCTTCTTTTTCAGATCCAATAACTTGGTAATTATGGTAAAATTCATTAAATGACTGTGCCAAATCAAAAAGATAATTTGATATTAAATAGGGATTCATATGTTCTCCAGCTTTAGTTAATATTTCATTAAAATTAGATATTTTCTTAATCAGTAAAAATTCTTTCTCAATAATTTCTTTCTTTGGGATTTTTGCTTTCTTTTTAGATTTCTTCAAAATTGAATTGGCCCTTACATAAGAATAAAGTAAATAAGGCCCAGTGTCACCATCAAAAGAAACTGACTTTTCTTGATCAAACACAATGGCTTTTTTCATGTCTTGTGACAGCATTGAATATTTAATTGCAGCCATGGATATTTTCTTTGCTCTTTTTTCTAATTCTTTTTCATTAATCTTTTCCCACTTTTTTCTAATTTCTTTTTTTGCGTATTCTATCATTTCATTGACAGTATTGTCATAAAGAATGACTTTTCCTTCTCTTGATGACATTTTGCCTGTTGGCAAAATAACTAGTTCATATGAAAGATGCCTCTCTTTTTCAGCTAACTTCTTGTTAAATAATTCAATTGTTTTGAATAATTGTTTAAAATAAAGATTTTGTTCACTGCCAACAATATGCAGTATTAAATCAGGTTTGTGCTCTTTTTCTTGCAGTTCAGCTAGGGCAAGATCCTTTGTTGAGTACAAAGCAGTTTCGTCGCTCTTTAAAATTAAGTATATTCCAAGCCCGTATTTCTCCAAATCTATTATTGCTGCTCCTTGATCTAATTTAGCATAGTTTTCCTTCAGAAGATTTTTGGCAATTTTTATTCCATCTTTTTCAACCTCACTTTCAAAATAAAACCTGTTAAACCTGACATTAAAATCGGAATAAACTGTTTTTTCAAAATAATCTATGCTCCATTTTCTTGATTCTTTCCATATTTTAACTAATTTCTTGTCGCCAGCATATAATTTTTGGTTTATTAGATTGATTTCTTCTGCTATTTTTTCATCTTTAGCTAAATTGCTTGCAGCAGCATAAACTAAACCCAGCCATTTTCCTTTATTTTCTTTGGGTTCTTTTAATCCAATTTTGTTTAAATTTAATAATCCATAAATTGTTTTTGCAACATGCATACCTATGTCGCCCTGATAATTGGCCCTGATTACTTTATTTCCATTTTCTTCCAAAATTCTGCAAATTGATTCGCCTAAACAAATATTTCTTGTATGTCCAATATGAAATGCTTTGTGGGTATTGGCATGGCAGTATTCTACTAAGATTTTCTTTCCCTTCTTCTGCTTTTTTTCTTTTAATGCTTCTTTCAGGCTGTTTTCAGAAAACAATTTTTTGTCTATAAAAAAATTCAAGTAAGGTCCTTTAGCTTCAACTTTC
>Ga0209541_10001731_pt1 | contig 42735 bp, 42 predicted proteins | sample RifCSPlowO2_01_FD_184027 | JGI IMG/M metagenome (GOLD analysis project Ga0209541, IMG submission 184027) | Groundwater microbial communities from Rifle, Colorado - Rifle CSP2_plank lowO2_0.1 (SPAdes) (version 2) | ecosystem: Environmental > Aquatic > Deep subsurface > Groundwater | place...
TCGGCTGTAAAAAATAAATTCTGATTTATCTTTTTTAAATAATAAATAAAAAAATAAACCGACTATGAAAAAAAATGATTGGATCTTGACATAAAAACCGGCCGGCGATCCAAAGAGAAAAGTAGGATCAAAAGACTTTATTCTGATGATTTTAAAATTATTTAATACACTATAAAAATCAAAGCCATTGATTTTCTTAAATTTTTTATTAATCCTCGTTGGTATAATTAATTCTACTTTGACCCCATTCAAAGAAAAACTTTCACACATCTTCATAATTTGTAAACCATGCGCTTTTTCGGTCGGAATTCTAACATTGGCGATATATATTAATTTCATTGTTTTAATTTAACTAAATAACAAATCTGATGACCAAACAAATTTTTCCAAAAATTATACAACTTGATCGGACCAATAGTTAAACCGTTAGAGGCATGGCACTTAATTAAAGTTAAATCCATAGCTTCAAGCCAGTCTAAAAAATCAAGATGGCTCCAAAAACGTAAGTGCTCAGACGGATGATGAGCCCATTGCTTAAAAAATCTGCCGGAGAACAAAAGCCTAAGACGAAAACGGTAAAATCCAGAGTTAGGAATGGAAATAACTAGGTATTTCGTTTTATTTTTTATTTTTTCAATTAATTTTTCGGGTAAAGCTAAGTGTTCCAAAACTTCACTTAAAATAATATAATCATAATTATCGTTTAATTCGTAGCTATCATCTGTGATATCTTGAGCTAAAGCCGGAATACCAACCTTTTTTTGCTCTTCAATAATCAAGACGGAAATATCAAAACCTTGAACCCGGCAATTTTTTTGTTTTTTTAGTTCATAAAGCAACGGCGAATCACCGCAAGCTATATCTAAAATTGACGAACCGCTTTTTACCCAATTGATAAAAATTATTTCTCTTTCACGCAATTTAGTTCTGATTTTCAAACCACGATGCTTCCAATAATCATCATAAGTAAAATATTTTATGTCTTTGAATAAATTCATATCAAAATTAGTTCTTTAACTACTTCTTTAGGTAATAAATTATTTAAATATAATTGATAACAATTATCTGCTATTTTCTTTCGCAATTGCTTATCATTTTTTAGTTCTAGAATTTTAGCGGCTAGATCTTCTGCGTTTTCAGGTTCAACCATAATAATATTATCTCGATCAATGAATAATTCAGATATAACCTTATGGCGAGCAGTGATAACCGGCTTGGCGCAGGCGATAGCTTCATAAATTTTATTTGGTATAACCACCCTGGCTTTAATGTTATTACCAAAAATCCCTAAACAAATATCTGATTGATTTATAAATTTAGCTATACCACGATAATTGGTTTCAGGATAAAAATCAACATTATTTAATTTTAAACTATCCGCCAAAATTTTAATTTTTTTATATTTATCATTAAACCTGGTAACAATTTTAAATCTTATACTGCTTTCTCCGGTTAAAATCTTGGCTGCCCTAATAACTGTCTCTAAAGAATAAAAAGGAACAATATAACCGTGCCAATGAATAATAAATTTATCATGTGGATTTACGTCATCAGGAAAATAAATATTGTTATCGGCCCCAACAAAAATTCGGATAAATTTATCTTTATCTAAATTATAATTTTTTATAAAATAATCAATTTGAGCATTGGTGTCTAGTAAAACCTTATCAGCTAGTTGACAAGACCATTTATCCAACCAGGCAAAATATTTTGCCTTAAAACTTTTTGGCTTACAGGTTTGTCTGTCTACAACATTAGCTAAATACAATGAAGTGAAGGCATCAAAAATAATTTTCTTTTTAGACAAAAGTCTGGCAAACCAAACTAAAGTTTGGCCGCCCATCATCACAATTAAAATATCATATTGATTTTTTATTGTCTGATGTTGAGAAAACAATGACCAATATTTTTTAAATCCGCGGTAGCGATTATGACATTCAATCACTTTAATGTTATTTTCTAAAAAACCTTGGCGCAAAACTTGTACTCGCGGATAATCAATTAAATAGTTGCCAAAAAAACAAACCGTCATAAAATTCTGCTTTTTAAAAATTCCAAACCTTCAGTAAAAAGCAACGGCCGCCGCGGACTAGTGTAATGTTTGACAACTGTTTTACTCTCAACACTGCCTTTAATAGTATATAAATCTTCAGCTAATTGAACTGGATTATTTAAACAGTAAGCATAACCGACCTGCTCAATGAAATGAGCATTTTCCTTGTTGTTAGTATCGATTTTCTCTAGATAATCAGATAATTTGTCTAAACTAAAATTAATCTTATCATATAGCACGATTCCGGAATTAAAAGTGGCTAAATTATCATCCAACCTACCATTTTTAAAATGCACATAGCAATTATTGTTATTTTTCATCATCAATGACCAACGGCAATCTTCAGCTATATTAGTACTAATGTCTTTTGGGGATAAAAACCATAATAAATCAGAATCGATAATCAAATGGAATTTCTTGTTAGAAACAAAATAAGGATCGATTAATTTTTTCAGTAAAAAATAATTTGTAAGCTCTGATCTGAATTTTTTTATAATGGGATATTTCTCTAATTCAGTGTTATGGTTTTCAAATAAATGTTTCGGGTTGATTATTTTTGAGCTCGGAAAAAATTTCTTTAAAATATTTTGATCATTCTGATTCAAGCTGCCGTCATTATGGATAAAAAGTTCACCGACTACATCCATATTGCTATAAAAACTGGCCAAAGACCAAATTGTCATTATCAAATCTTTATGACAAGTTAAAATATGAACGGACAAATCACTATTATTTATTGGCTTTTCTAAAGGCTTATTAATTTTTAATACTCTTGGGGCAAAAAAATATTTATTATAAATATACTTAAAACCGCTTTTATACTGGAAAAAAGCTTTACGAAGATAAAATAATTCTAATTTTAGTTTCCTTAAATTCATCGGCTGAATTGACTAATAATCTTTTTAACTAAATTATCCAGATTATGATTGTTAACTATTTCTTGTCGCAATTTAACTTTTAACCTTTCAGAATTTTCTGACGGTAAATCAATGATGGCTTTTATTTTTTCTGCCAGCACCCCTGGATTATCTCGATGAGTTTGCATTTCAGCCGGTAAAATTTCAAAAAAAGCTTCATTGGCGGTCAAAACTAAACAACCACAGCTCATCGCTTCCAAAACTGCCTTATCAATACTTCCGGTCCCACTCATGTTGACAAATAAATCTGACTGGCACAAATAAGCAGAAATTTCTCTATTAGGTTTAGGGCCTAAAAATTCAACTTTATCTTTTAGACCCATTTTTTCAGTCATTTGCTTTAGACTTTCAAAATAAATTTTTTGTTCGGCTAATCCGGCTTCACCAATAATAGTTAATTTTATGTTTTTAATCCCCTGCTTTGACAAAATATCAACTGCCTTAATCATTGACTCGTAATCTTTGGTAGGCGAAATGCGGCCGACTGTTAAAAGCCTGAAAATTCCTGATTCTTTAACCTGCTCAGCAGGTTTGAATTGTTCAATATCAATGCCGTGACCAGTAATCACTAATTTTTTTGATGGCAAGCGAAAACTTTCTTTAGAAGCCGATAAAATAACATCGGCTAATCTTTCCATCAGCTTTACTCGCCAATCAACTTTTCGATGCATATACCAGCTGACAACTTTTTTTCCGTGGAGTCTGGCAATCGGAGCGGCTAAAATTGTATAAATTGGCATTTGATGACAAAAAATTCCATCCACCTGGAAAATATTTTGCCTGATTAGTTTTATGAATTTAAAAATTTTCAATATTTTATTTTGGCGGGTTTTTAAATGAGTAATTTTTATATTACCAGGCAAGCCGGTTGAATCGCCTTCCTGCCAACTAATTACCTTAAGTTCCTCCACTTTCTCGCCGATTTTTCTCACCCAATTATAAATAAAACCAGCTAAATGATCGTTTTTATCAACTTTCCTTGTAACCATTAAAATTTTCATACATTTCCACCTATAGTTTGTTTCCACATAGAAATTATAGCGTCGATATTTTTTTGCCAATCGAATTTCCGTCTGACGATTTCATAAGCCTGCTGGCCCATCTGCTCTAAAACATCTTGATTATTTAAAAGATAGATAATTCTTTCAGCCGCTCTTTTGAAATCTTTGATTGGGACAATGTAACCGCTAATACCGTCTTCAATAATTTCTCTGGCTCCCACTGTGTCGGTTGCTACTGCCGGTTTTTTACTCATTGCCGCTTCTAAGAAGACTTTGCCGAAACTTTCATTGTCAGAAGTCATCGCCACTAAACTTGCCGTCTGATAATATTTGACTAAATCTTGATGATCAATGTGTCCCAACCATTTTATATAAGGCTGATTTTTTGTTGCTCGCTTGAATTTCTTTGATAAAGGACCTACCCCGATAATTCGCCATTCAAAATCAGGCACCTGGCTAAAAATTATTTCTGCCGCTTTGATTAATGTTGGAAAATCTTTAGCCTCGACAATTCGACCAACTGTCAAAACAATTTTTCTCCCTTGCTTACCAGCTAAGCCTCCGGATTCAAATTTATCTAGATTAACAGGGGTAGAAATTTTAAAAATATCCTGGGGCGCGACTCCTTTTTTGATTAACTTCTCTTTAATCCCTTCACTAACTACCCGAATCGAATCAGCCTGATGAATATTTTTTTCAGCCATCCTCTTATAAATCCGGTGCCGCCAATGTTCTTTCAACCAGTAAGGATTGTCAAAAAAATCGCCGTGAAAATGAATAATTAATTTTACTTTAAATTTATTCTTTAGATAAACACCAAGGCTACCGGTGATAAACGGATCTTGGCACACTATTAAATTATATTGATATTTTTTCCAAAATTCTTCCGCCTTTTTCTTATGACCCCAAAAGTAAATTGGCTCAGCTAAAAAATTACTGGCAATTTGTTTAGCCGCTTGTTTCTTTTTAGCTAAAACTAGGATATCCAACCGTTCTACCTGTTTAGCATATTCTTGGTGGCGCTCGATAGCGTCACCAATCCCCTTTTGACCTAGTAAGGTATTATCAGTACTAATCATTAAAACCTTCATAGATTCTTTTTTGATTAATTTTTTAGAAAGGATAAAAATTTCTAGGGTATCCCTCTCCCCTGGTGGGAGAGGGTCTTAGTATTACCAGGCAGGTGAGGGGTGTAACTCTCCGGCTTTCGTTCCTCTCCCCGCCTGCGCAGTCAGGCCACTAGGGGAGAAGGAAATAAATTTATCTGGTGACAAATTTTTTGGCTAATTTAAAATCAAATGGAAAGGCAAAAAATTTTAATTTCCATCTTAGTTGGCACAGAAGAACAAAGCCTAGTTTTAAAAATTGATTAGCTCTAATAGTCGAACCCATGGCACTCTTGATGCTATGAGCGCCAAAACGAACATAAGCTTCCATTGACTCAACGAAGTCCTTGTATTTAACCCATGGAAATTTTTGAACGGTTAAATAATTTAATTCATTTTCAACCAAATGAGCCCATTGTTCTAATGTTTGCGGTGCCTGCCAACCAGCGACTAAACACTCATCATACAACTCCGAACCGGGATAGGGCCGGAACGCCTGGGGGCCTAAAATCTGAACTTTATCACTGAGTTTAACCAGCTGATCAATCAATTCTAATGTCATCATCATGTCTTTTTTGCTCTCACCTGGTAAACCAATCATGAAAGAATATTGGGGAATTATTCCATGCCTTAAACACATCTTAGCAGAGTTTAAAATTTGTTCCGGGGTTATGTCTTTTTTAATTTTTTTCAAAATATTGGGGCTACCTGATTCAGCACCAAAGGATAATAAGTAGCAGCCTGATTCTTTAAGCTTGGCCATAAATTCATCATCTACCTTGCCTTCTTGGATATAATCGGCCCGTACGGTTGTCTCCCAAGGTATAATTAGATTTCTTTCAATCATACCATCAATAATTTTTTTAGCTCGGTCGATATCAACAAAAAAGTTTTCATCCCAAAACCTCAACACTTTATTTTTGAAATATTCTTTTTGCTTAATTATTTCCAAATCTTTCAAAACCTGCTCAACTGTGCGAAACCGCCAATGATTTTTTAAAATGGCATTAATACAGAAAGTGCAACGGTGAGGGCAGCCTCGTGAAGTTAAAGAAGGAACAATTGATATCCGATGTAAAACCTCACGATCCACCAACTCCCAATTAAATAGTGGCATAGAAGCTGGGTTATGTAATTCTCTTGGTGGATTAATTACAACTTCACCATCTTTTTTATAAGCGATACCTTTAATCTCATCTAAATTATTACCCTGAACTATTTCATAAAAAGTTATCTCACCCTCGCCGAAACCAACAATGTCAACTAAAGGATGAGAAGCGGTATCTTTGACAAAGAAAGTTGAATGAGTGCCACCGAAAACAACTTTGCAATCGGGGTTAATCTCTTTAATCAACCGACTAACTGCCAAGGCATTAGAAATTTGAGTGGTCATGGCTGAAATGCCGACATAATTACAGTCTTTAATTTTTTCTTTGATTAAATCAATATAATTCGGCTGTCTGGCGCCATCGATAATTTCAATATCAACTCCCTTGCTTTCTAAATAGGTGGCAATGCTTAATAAACCAACTGAAACTGAACTATCATAATTATCTTTGACGATATTAAAAGGTGGATTGATTAATATAGCTTTACTCATTTTTGACCTCTTTTAATAATTGAATGGTCCCGTCAATTGTTTTATCCCATCTAAAATCTTCTAACTTTCTACTAGCGTTTAACACTAGCCCTTTAACTAATTGCTCATCAATTAAAATTTTTAAACTAGCAGCCAACAATTCCTCGTTATTGTTGTATTCAACTACTAAACCATCTTTACCATCTTCAATAACTTCCGGATTACCGCCAGCATTGGTAGTAATAATCGGCACTTGGGCTAGCATCGCTTCAAGGATAGTATGAGATAATCCTTCATAGTTAGTGTTTAGAACAAATAAGTCGGCTGCTTTGAAATAATTTATTATTTCCTGGTGAGTAACCTTGCCTAAAAAATAAACATTATTCTTGACGTTCAGGCTACTAGCCAGTTTTTTCAGATTTTCTAATTCTTGCCCCTCACCAAGAACCAATAGATTAACTTTACCCACCTTTTCGCTTAATCCAGGCAGTATTCTAATTATACCATCTACACCTTTCCAGGGGGTAAGGCGACAAGCAGTAATCAGCAATTTAGCCGATTGACCGTACTCTTGCTTGATACTCTGGATTTTTGCCAAATTTATATTATCATGCTCAAAAAAATCTATTGAATTGTAAATTATTTTGATCTTGTCTTTAGAAACTCCAATTTTACCAGCGATGATAGCCATGAACTGACTAACCGCAATAACCCGGTCGGCACTAATTAAAATCTGTTTTCTTCTTTCTTTTAATTTTTCTATTCTTTGGTCATAATTTTTTTGTTGGAAGTCAACAATATAATCATTAGTCCAGCCGTTACTAACGGCCGTTTCCCAAGCACTGTCTCCGGCAAAACGAACAATATACTTTTTGCCTAATATTTTTTTCAATAAATAAGCAAAATAACCAACACTGTAAACATCCATAACGTAGATCAAATTAGCAGAAACTGCTAGCCTAAAGGCTTGCAGAAAGTACTCAAGGTACTGCCATAAAAAGAATTGATTTCGTCTGATACGATGAATATTCTTTTGATCCGGAAAGGCCTTACTAATTGGGTCAGAATAAGTCACCAGTTCTACGCTAAAGTTATTTTTCTCTAAAGATTCTACTAAGGCTTTTAAGATGGTCGCCGGGCCGCCAATATCAGGCGGATAAATCCCAGTTAGAATTAAAATTTTATTCTCCGATTTATGATTGTTCATTTTTTTCAAAAACGCAGACTAAAGCCTGGCCAAAATTTTTAATTATTGGCAAAGAGCAAAAAAATCGATCAAATAAATGAATCAAGTGGTTGGAAAACCAAAATCTAGGCAGGCCAAGGTAATGTAATGGTGGGAACAAAGTGCTGGCCCTAGATTTAATTAGTTTGAAACCACCACTTTCAACAATCTTAATCCACTTTTTTAATTTGTAGCTGTGCTGATGGGCATCCGGATCCCAGCCGTCTTTACCTGCCTGCGCAGGCAGGTAAACTGTCTTTCCTTTTCGCCTCAATATCTTCCGACCAACAAATCTGAAAAGATTCTCCCAACGATCATGCATAGCGGGAAAAGTAATCAGTAATTGTCCCCTCTCTTTTACCAAACGGCTAGCTTCTTGAATTAGTTTATCTGGATTAACGACGTGTTCGATAATATCAACGGCTATAGCTTTATCAAACTTCTCGTCAAGAGGAATATTTTCTACGTTTGCCTTCAAGGTTTCAAAATTATCAAGGCTATAAAAATCACTTAATTTATTAGCGATGTTTAACCTTTCTTGATTGATGTCTACTCCAATCATTTTCTTAAAATGACCTTGATAGACAACTGCCTGGACACCATCACCGCAACCAATATTTAAAACTGAATCTTTTTTAGTTAGCGGGAAAATTTCCGGATAAATAATTCCTGAAATCAACTTTCCTTTCTTGAAATTAATTTCTTCTTGACTTGATTTAAAAATCTCTGCCATTTCCCGACTGATATTCTCCCAGCTGTACTTATTTAAAACAAGCTCTCTGCCGCCAATAATTATTTTATTTCTGAGATCCTGATTAAATAAAAGTTGACTGATTTTCTCCTGTAAATTTCTGGAATTACCGACCTCACAAAATAAACCGGTCTCGCCCTCTGCCAAAAAATCCGGGATACCACCCACTGGCGTTGCTACTACCGGCAAGTCAGCGGCCATTGCTTCTAGAAAGGCCGAACCTAACCCTTCAGACCGCGACGGCCGGACAAAAACATCAGCTATTCTCAAATATTTCGGCAAGTCTTTATGGTCGACGTAGCCCAGAAATAAAACTTTCATTTCTAAACCTAACTCACGAGCTAGTGCTTTCAATTTATTTTCTTGTTGGCCGGCGCCTAAAATCAGCAATTTAACCGCTAAATCTTTAATTGATTTTATCAAAGTATCCAGTCCATTTTTTTTAACTAGTCTTGAAACACTAACTATGACCTTATCTTTCGGTTCTAAGCCGATGTGACTGCGCAAACTCTGCAACTCTTCAATGGAAAATTCCTGACTAAATTGTTTGAAATCCACTCCATTAGATACTATATCAATCGGGCCTAAGTAACCATATTTGACAGCCCGCTCTTTTAAAAAATTACTAATGGCCTGAATTCGATCAGCTTTTTTATAAATCGCCTTATACCAAGGCCTGATAAACCAAGTACGCAACCAAATACTTTTAAGCGAATCACCTTCTTGCAAGGTTAATATATATTTAACTTTGGGAAAATTCTTCTTGAATTTCAGAGCTGCTAGTCCAGCCTGATTAGCCATAATCGCCCAGATGATGTCGTAATTATTCTTCTGATGAAGTTCGGCTGCCTTTTTAAACCCAGAGAGAGGAAATAAATATTTCGACACCTTCCCTTTACCAACCCGATAAACATTAACATTACCGATTGTTTCTTTTTTCGCTTGCCGGCCATCTAAGTTAACTGTAACCATGTCAAAATTTGTATCACTGATTCTCTCGGTGATGTTTTTAACAGCTAACTCAGCTCCGCCAATGAAAGGCGAATAGGCTAAGGAAAATATAAGAACTCTCATTATTTTGGCAAATTCTTACTACAAAGTTAAATATTTAAAACCAAGTTTTTCAGCCTCGGCTTTTTCGTAAAAACCTTTGATATCAAACAAAATGGGATTTTCAGCGCAGATATTTTTCAAATTACTCAGTGAATATTCTCCCTTTTTGAATTCATCATGAGGACTAAATATGATAATTCCATCGAACTTTTTTCCTGGTGGCCAATTAGTAGATTCAACCTTGAATTCTTTTTTAATCACAGCCGTAGTGATAAGCGGATCAAAAGCTTCAACATCACTACCCTTATTTTTTAAATGTTTAATCAGATCGCCAGCTTTACTGTTGCGCGTATCTGGAACGTTCTCTTTAAAAGTCAGACCTATGATTAGAACACTTTTTAGGTTTGATAGTTTCTGAGCCACGAATTCAGCCATATACTCATTGACACCCTGGCCGGATAAAATTATTTGCGGGTCATAGCCAACTTGTTGAGCCTTATATGTTAAATAATACGGATCAATACCAATGCAATGGCCACCGACTAGGCCCGGGGTATATTTATGAAAATTCCATTTGGTGCTGGCTGCTTCAATTACCTCTTTGGTGCTAATACCAATTTTGTCAAAAATAATAGCCAGTTCGTTCATTAAAGCGATGTTTAAACTGCGCTGGACATTTTCAATCACTTTAGCTGCTTCAGCCACTTTAATGCTTGAAGCTGAATAAATTTTAGTGATAGAGCCATAAACTTCTTCGAGCTTCTTCAAAGTCTCATTATTATTGGCTGAAACTACTTTTATGATTTTATCAATGGTATTTTTTTTGTCGCCGGGATTAACCCTTTCAGGCGAATAGCCAACTTGAAAATCTACGCCGAACTTTAAGCCGGATTTACTTTCCAAAATAGGAATACAGACTTCTTCGGTACAGCCCGGATAAACAGTACTTTCGTAAACTACAATCGAACCTTTGGTTAGATTTTCGCCTACAATTTTCGAGGCACTCTCCAGCGGACTTAAATCCGGTTTTCTATCTTCAGTAATTGGGGTTGGCACCGCTACTATAATAAAATTTGCTTCTTGGATTATCTTAGGATCGGCAGAATAGTTAATATGGTATTTTTTTAAATCATCAACTTCACCAGTCTCGTCCAATCCACTTTTTAAGTCATTTATCTTTTTTCCATTGATATCAAACCCGCTGACTTCATACTTCTTCGAAAGCAAACAGGCTAAAGGCAGTCCTACATAACCCAGACCAACAACACAAATTTTTGTCTCCATAAATTGGTTAATTTAATAATAATTTTTATATTTATACCACTCAATAAATTTATTGATCCCCTCTTCAATCTTAGTTTGAGGATTATAATCTAAAAATTTCTTTGCTTTTTCAATATCAGCATATGTTTCTACGACATCGCCTGGTTGCAGTGGCAAATAATTTTTTTGAGCTTTTTTACCTAAATTCTCCTCGATTACTTTAATAAAATATTCCAAGTCGACTGGTGTACTATTGCCTAAGTTTATAATTTCATACCCCTGACATTTATCAACAGCGGCTAAGACTCCCTGAACCACATCATCAATGTAAGTGAAATCCCGGCGATGCCTGCCCATGTTATAAACTTCAATTGGCTGGCTTTCTGAAATAGCCTTGGTGAATTTAAATAGCGCCATATCCGGCCGACCCCAGGGCCCATAAACTGTAAAAAAGCGCAAGCCCCAACAGTTCAGACCATAGAGATGGTGATAAACATGAGCCTCAAGTTCGTTAGCTTTTTTAGTAGCAGCGTAAAGTGAAATCGGGCTGTCAACCGGATCGCTTTCGGAGAAAGGAACTTTTTTGTTTCCACCATACACGGAAGAACTAGAGGCAAAAATAAAATCCCGAATCTCATATTCTTTAGCTAACTCCAACAAGTTATGAGTACCAACAATGTTGGACTGAATATAAACTGCGGGATGCTCCAACGAATAACGAACTCCAGCCTGAGCAGCCAAGTGGCAAATCTTATCAATTTTGTTCTCTTTGAAAATCTGACGTAAACCTTCAAAATCAGCCAGGTCTAATCGATAATTTTTAAAACTAAAATCATGCAAAAACTCGTTTATTCTTGCTTCTTTGAGCTTTGGGTCATAATATGAATTGAAGTTATCGAGACCGACAACTTCAATTCCACGAGCAATTATTGCTTTTACGACATGAGAGCCAATAAACCCAGCACTACCAGTGACTAAAATTGCCATAATTTAGTCTAATTCAACTTGATTATTAGTAAATAATACCTTATTATTATTATATAAAATTATCATTCGGTCAAGCTTGTAATATGTTCCAAACCACTAGAATTTTATACCTAATTACCCAATCAGAATTCGGTGGCGCTCAGCGCTATATTTTTGATTTAGCGACTAATTTACCAGCGGAAAAATATCAAATAGCAGTAGCGGCCGGCAGCAATGAAGAATTATTTTCAAGGCTTAGGGAGTACAACATTAAAACATATCGACTCAAAAACTTAATTAGAGAAATTAATCCACTCAAAGATCTAACTGCCTATTTTGAAATTAAAAAATTACTCAAAGAAATCAAACCAGACATCTTGCATCTAAATAGCAGTAAAGCTGGAGTGATTGGTGCAATGGCTGGCCGACACATTGGAATTAAAAAAATAATTTATACTGTCCATGGTTTTGTTTTTAATGAACCACTGCCAAAATGGAAAAAACTGTTTTATTTAATAACCGAAAAGTTCTCAGCTCGATACAAAGACAAATTAATTTGCGTTTCTGAGTTCGACCGGCAGATCGGTATCAAAAAAAATATTGCCGGGGTTGAAAAATTAGTGACTATCCATAACGGCATTGGCCAAATTAATTTTTTAGACCAAAAACGAGCTCGACAAGAATTAAAATTAGATCAAAATAAAATTGTAATCGGAACAATTGCTAATTTTTACCTAACCAAGGGTTTAATTTATTTTATCCAAACCGCCAAAATTGTCAACCAAGCAAAACCAGAGATTACCTTCACTATTATTGGTGACGGGCAAGAACGAAATTTGTTACAAAACGAAATTAAAAAGCAAGGCCTGGAAAACAATTTTTTCTTAATTGGCCAAAAACAAAAAGCCTGGCAGTTTTTATTGGCTTTTGATGTCTATGTTTGTTCTTCGCTTAAAGAAGGTTTTCCTTTCTCTCTTCTAGAGGCGATGTCAGCCGGCTTGCCGATCGTTACAACCAAGGTAGGTGGGATTTCTGAAATGATAAAAGATAATCAATCAGGTTTATTAGTCAAACCGGCTGATCCAAAAGAGCTAGCCGAAAAAATTATTGAGGTGATAGATAATAAAAGCCTAGCGGAAAAACTGGGGACTGAAGCTCAAATAAGAGTTAGACAAGATTTTAGTTTAGAGAAAATGATTATTGATACACAACGAATTTACCAGGACTAATTATTGCCAATAATAAACAGCAAAAACCTCACGGCCGTCTGGCCGTTTTATTATTTCTGGCTTAATCTTTCCGAGTTCATTAATCAACTTTTGGCTACCGTCGGTTTTAACGGCCAGCGACTGAGATAAAATAGTATGGTCCAAGATACTAAAAAAATAAAAATCTTTAATTCCCTGATTAGTCCAAAAATCCTTGCCCTCTTCTAAGTAATTATCAGCCGTAATGATCGGCCAACCGTCATAAACTAAGCGTCGGTGAAAAAGCCAGAAGGTCGCCAGATCATACATATTTGAATCATAAACTAAAAGTACCGGCCAATCTTCCTTACCTTTCTTTTCAGCTTGGACTAAGGCTTTGACTTTAATTTTTTCCAAAAAACCATAGCGACTCTCGAAAGTAACCGCTGGCTTTTTATTTTTTAATAATTGATTCAAGTAATCATCTAATTGATTATAACCCCAGTTATAATTTTCAACCCACAAATAAGAATAAGTTATATTTTCTTTGCCGATGGGGTGATACACAAATAGCGTGTTAACACTAAAAAATATTTCTAAAGTCACTACTATAATCAATATCGGATACTTGATGATTTTCTTTTGCCGGAAAATAAACCAGCTAATCAGTAGAATTATGAAAGGAACTGCGACCACCACAAATCTTTGAGAAGGCCCGATTACTAAGAATAGTAAAAACTGAAATAAAATGGCTAAAATTAGCAAAAAAGACGATTCATCACTTTGGTGATGAATCGATCCAGAACGCCAGTGATGGACCCCCTTAAAAAATTTATAAATTATAAATATTAAACTTAGCACAAACAAAATAAACATCGGCCACATTATGCCTTTATACAAAGCTGGGATCAAATTAGTTAGGCGGTCGCCAAAGTCGCCTGCCTGCAATTTACCCGGCAGATATTCCCACTCCGGCACCTGCTGGCCGAATAAATAAGAGAATTGTAAATCAAAATGACCTCGGGCTTGATAAAGTCCGATATTATAAATAATCACTGGCGAAAAGATTAAAAAAGCGATCAGGAAAGCCAGCCAAAACTTTCTTTCTTTGAAAATTGAACGATCAAACAATAAAAGATAAATAATAAAAACCGGGAAAAGAAAAAAAGTCGTGTATTTTGTTATCATTGCTAACCCAAGCGCTAAACCGAATAAATAATAATTCTTTTGGTTTAAAACCTGGAGAAAATAGTAAAAGGTAAGTAAGACCAAAAAAATTGCGATTGACTCCTGCAACCCAGTTCGGCTAATCCAAACATGATAACTGGAAACTGCTAAGAGTAAACTAGCAATAAAGCCAACCTCCTTGTTAAATAATTTTTTGCCGATTAAATATAATAAAAATACTGAACCGACACCAGCCAAAGCAAACGGTAGCCTCAAAGCGATTATATTCTGGCCGAAAAGTAAAAAAGATAAACGCTGCAACAAAAATACTAATGGCGGATGATCGTGAAAAGATAACCTCGCCCAAAACGGAACATCAGAAAACCACTCCCAAGGAGTGGTCTGATACGGCGAGGAAAAAAAATCAACATAGCCAATTGAACGAAAGGCAATAATTACTTCATCATTAATTACATCCGACCAGGCTAAATTGTAAAATCTTAAAAATGACGCCAGGAGTAAAATCAAAAATAAGATCAAATTGATCTTTTTCATAAAACTATTTAGTTAGTGTGTCTAGTTCTTTTTTCACTGCCTCATTATCTGGATTTACTTCTAAATACTTTTGATAATACTCTATTGCTTTCTCATTATTGCCTTTCTCTTGATAAAAACTACCAGCTAAGGCCAATAAATCGCTTTTGGAATTATTCTCTATCCCCTCCAAAAGAATTTGCTCAGCTTTGGTTTCATCTTTGACGTAGTCTTTGTAAAAATAGAAAAAATTTCGATAAAAGCTAGTATTTTTAGCCTCACTCATTGAATTCTCGATGGCTCTCCTATACATAGCTTCAGCTTTATCATATTCTTTCAAAAAATTAGCATACAAGTCAGCTAAATTACCAAAAGAAGTACTGTTCAGCGGCCTAATTTCGTTGACGTGAAGCCAAGCGGTTTCAGCTGCCTGATAATTACCGATTTGCTTTTGAACCATGCCTAAAGTCATCCAACCATCCATCTGATCAGGATACGACTGGGTATAAGCTATGGCATTGTTAAAAAGCTCTGCATATTTCTGCCTTTCAAAATCTTCGAGCTCTTTCATTGGTTCAAATTTAAACACCGCCGCCATCGGGTCAGTCGTGGTAGAATCTTTTTTAGGCATAAAATAATAAATAGCAAACCCTCCAATAATCAATAAGATAACTAAGAGGATAATATTTGTGGTTTTCTTTTTCATAACCTTAGATTATTTTAGTTAAAATAGTTTTAGATAATACAAATTTTAGCAAAGAAATCCCTTTTTGGCAATATTTCTATATATTCCTCCTCCTTAACCCCCCTCCCACACTCCCCCTTATTTTAAGGGGGAAACAGGCGGCGAGGCTGAATGCCTTGCCTACGCGAAAGTGTCAAAAACCTGCCCACATTAGCCACGGCATAAGGTCATTGCGACCTTTCAGTTTCATTCAAGGTCGCCTTGAATATACTGAAAGGCGAGGAGTCCCGTCCCGAGCGAGCGAAGCGAGTCGAGTGGCGGGACGACGAAGCAATCCCCCAGATTACTTCGTCCCGATTCCATCGGGACTCGCAATGACACAAAACAACATTCAAATAAATACAAAAGCCCCTGCCGCGCTTCGCCTGGTGGGCGAATAAAACGGCAGGGACTTTTTATCGGATCTAACTAATCAACTTAAACAGTTAACCAATACTTACTATTGAGCAGCTTTACTCCAAGTAGCGCCAGTAGAGGTAGGTAATACGTAGTTGCCAGAGTTATCGTTGACTAAATAACCATTCAGCCACTGTTCAGTGTTAGAAGCAGTAGTGGATGAACGTTGTAGATCTGGCATTCTCCACCAGTCAGTCCATAACAAACTGTATTCATACTCGTACCCGCTAGCCCCGGCGCCGCCGCCATCAATTTCTCTGGTTCTAGCTGCAACTGGGGCAGTACTAACCTGAGAACCATCACCTAAGAACTTAAGGATGATTGAACCAGTATTGCCTGAACCAAGACAGCCATCTGCACATTGAACCGTAGCCTTGACGGTATAAGTCCTAGATTGACCAGCTAGAATAACAGACTCAGCCGCTAATACATTAGTATTAGCTGGAATCTCTCCATTAGTGGTCAAAATAAATGTCAATATATCCTTCCATTCTGGACTGGCGTCGTCAGTATGGCTAGTAACGGGACCTCCGGTGGTAGTAGCTGTAGCAATCTTGGTACCTCCACTATACAGATATATATCAGTAGCCGTCGCTGAACTGGTTGAAACTTCATAAGAAACACTGTACAAACCAATGTCTCCAGCGCTATCAGCACTAACAGTAAATGAATGCAGGTCCTTGGTAGCAGTGGATGCTGGGAAGGTTCCGCCGGCCTCGCTCAAAGTGAAGGTCGGTACACTTCTAGTTAAGTACATGTTGTTACCATTAGCTGAAGTAACAGTTTTAGAAGCGGCAACTAACTCATCACCTGACTGCGCGCCTTTAGCTGTGATATCCCCAACGGCGTTGATCTTGAGCTGGAAGCCCTGATATGAACTTGGCTTGTTAGCACCATCGCCATTTAACTCATAATTGAGAACTGGGGTATCAGCTTTAATGGTCAAGGTTACTGTTTTATCTTTACCGATAACCAATGGTGTATTGGTCATATCAAAGAAAGCAGTCGCATTAGCGGCATCAGTTGAAGTTGGGGTAACTGACTTAACTAACGTACTACCATTGTATAAGTGCAGGTTGTCGATTTGATCGAAACCGCCATCACTATTAACTTGAGCGGCAGTGATATAGATCTTTTCGACGTTGATGTCTTCGTACCTACCAATTGCTTTCAAGACAGCCACGGTTACACCCGTACTGTTGGCTGGAATAAAGCCAGCATCAGGCGTTGAAGAATCCTGGGTGATGGTCAAATTTCCAGTCCCAGTAATGGTCTGGTTAGTACCATCAGTCTTACTGATAGTGATCGTAGCGGTTGCTCCACTGGCGTTACCTTTAGCAGTGACATGATTAGCACCGGTTGCGTCAGGAATACCAGCGGCAATGGCACCGTTGGTGGCAGAGTTGCTGATATTAGCCTTGACTGTCAAGGTTTTAGAAGTACCTTTGGTGATAATCAACGGGGTGCTTAAGGTAAAGGTGGAAGTCGCTTCTTGGTTATCAGTGGTCTTAGAAGAAGCATCGCTATCAGGATCATTAGTAACTGCTAATTTAGTGCTGTCGTAATAGAGTGACCACCCAGAAGTTTCAGCCGGGTTAGCACTACTATCCGAGTGAATGGCAACCTTAACAGTAGTAATTTTGACATCCTCTCCGCTATTAGCTGCATCCAAACTCAAATTAGCAAAGGTGTAATTCTGGGTACCAGCTACAACAGTGCTAGCGCCTGGGGTACCAGTTAAGGAAACCGCCAAAGCAGCCGACTTGACTGTCATAGTGGCTGACTGTTGTTCAGCAGCGGGGGTCGGAGTAACCGCTAAACCAGTGTTTTCCCCTTTAGCCACCATCGCGTTTGGAGCAACATAGGCATAAATCTGGTCATCGGCTTCAAAGTCAGCGCCTACATCACCTTTTATGGTGTAATAATGAACGCCAATTGGCACAGTCACCGTATCAGTGGAAGTAGCACCAACTCTAAGAGTGGCAGCGTCAATCCAAGTATTATGAGCAGAATCAGTTGGCCCAGCCACAATCTTACCAGCTTCATCATAAATAGAAACATTGGTTAAATCAGCATGAGTGACATTGCCAACCGTACTATTAGAGGAAGTATTAATGACGAATTGGACTGGGAAAGTAGTTATTTCGATTGCTTCACCTTTGGCTTCTAATTCAAACTTGCCTAAAACTACCTGGTCAGAATCGTCAGCAATGTTAGCCGATAGCAAGGTAGCCGGAGCAACCTTTAAGGTACCGCGGGAAATTTCAGTACTTTGAGCGGTCCAGAAAGGCTCCGCATCAGTAGTAGCACCATTACCACCGGCAGCGACTTTAACTTCTGAGCCATAAGTCTGGCCTAAGGCCACAACATCTGACTCATCTTCAATATCGAATCTAATGGTTCGAGCTGAACCACCTTCAATATTAAGTCTCAAGTCGAATTGGACGGTTTTGCCCTTTTCAACCAAGATTGGGTTACTGGCAAAGCTAAACAGCGCATAACTCTCTGAAGGAGTGGCTAATGTGGCAATAACAACATCATCAGCTAATAGTTCTAAGTTGAGGACGTCGTCATCATCAGCTGTACCGCCTTGATGGAATCTGATTTGTGAAACTTTGAAGTGTTCCACACTGTTAGCAACTAACTTAAATCCAGAGACAATGTATTTGGTAGTACCAATCTTCTGAGTTGAAGCAGAAGGATTGTTGTTGCCATCAGACAAGGATAAACCACCAATCGTGATGGTGCCGTTAACATTTTGGTAGTTACCGACAATTGGCAAAGTGCCAATAACGGCTGCACTGCCAGAAAGTGTCACTGCATACAAGTCTAAGCTAGGTATTTCACCAGCGTAGAGAGCAGTCGCACCCATATTACCAACAATATAAATTGACTTGGTAGTGCCGGCCGAAACAACAATGTCTTTGTTAAAGACAGCCTTGTGTTCGGCATTTAAGGTCTTAGTATTACCGATTCTGGCGTTGGTGGCAGCATCAATCAAAGCGATCGAAGAAAATGGGGAATCAGAAGCAATTGTTCCACCTCTTTTCACTACGAATTGATCAATAGTGATGTTACCGTCAGCCGAAGCAGTAAGATTAATCTTAGTGAATTTGTTGTTGATTGAATTACCAACAACAATACCGGAAGCCGGGGTATCTGGGGCTAAAGCGACTGTCAAGCCAGTACCAGTTGAAACACCACCGCCACCAAGATTTTTATCTTCGTTGATGGAAGAGGCATTGCTGGTTTCTGAAGCTTTATCATAATCGCTAGCAGCGGCAACGTCAGAGCCAACGGTATAGTTGACAAAGAAGGCGTCTGGGACGTCTTCAACCATTGAAGACCAGCCAGAGCCATACAAGCTTTCTGCAATTGCGGCTGTAGTAACCCAGCGTAAGGTCCCATTTCCGGCCACAGCATAAACTTTTGGATCAGTCGTGATTTTGGCTAGTTTAACCCCTGGTCGATAGGTAACATTACCACCGATGGCGTATGAGCTCATCTCGGTGCTAGAAACAATCTGAACACCGGAGAAATCGCTATACCAGGTTTTATATGTCTTTTCATTAGGGAAGACATATCTCTTACCATCAGCCCCGAGGTAATAAACGGCTTTACAAGGATCACTGACGCCAGCACCAGTAGCACACTGGAGCTTGATCAAATCACCTGAAACAGCCGCACCCACCGCTAATGGGGTAGCTAGCAAACCTACTGACCAAATGATGGTTGTAATAACCACGCTGTAGGTTAATGCTTTTTTAATCATGTTAAATTTTTCCTTTCTTTATGTTCATTCAAACTTCTTTAGTTAGGCAATGATACTGTTACGCCTAGGCGGACTTAACAACATCACATTGGTCCTTAACGGACATCTAGATCAATTATCCTTAAAATTTAAGTAAGCTCTCTAGTCGAGATCGACCTTTGCTTAACTTGATTAAGGTGACCTAAACCCTAATTAACCTAAAATAAATTTAAATGAACTTTTATATTACCCAACTTAAATATTTAATCTAGTTGGGGATCAATCTTTTATTCAATAATATCTTTTGTTGTCTCTGAGGCTGCATCCTGCTCCTGATTAGGCGGCGGCAAAGCCTCTACACTGTCTCCTTGGCTATCAGTAATTGATTCTGACCCGGTGGTGACTTGAATTTCAACCGTTGAAGTCGAATCAGCTGACTCTTGGATTATTGCTTCTGAATTACCGCTTTGGTCCACCTCTTCGACTGACTCACCCTCGACTACTCCTTCTGCCTCAACTTGACTCCGAGCTCCTTCAAGAAATTCTTGGGCTGATAAACTGGCCTCTTGAGCCGAAGCCACTGCTTCAGCCATCACTGCCTTTATTTCTGTCTTTTCAACTTCAGATAAACTCTCGGCCTTTTCGTCTAGGGCTTGAGCTAATTCGTCAGTCTGAGAACTAATTGAAATTGCCATCTTTAAAGTTTTTTCTTTCTCCACTGCGGGGGCTTGCCCTTGAATTTTACCAATATGATCTTTGACAGCCACTACGTTCCTTTTAAATTCCTCGACCACCGTATTAATATTTTTCTTTTTTTGTTCAGGACTGACGTTAGTTTGATTAACAATCTTATCGAATTCTTCAACTCGTTTCTTGGCAAATTCAATCTTTAATTCAACTTTATTTTCATCGCCCGGTGTAATTGCCACTTGGGTTTTTTCCAACGCAATTTTAACTCGATACAATGGATCACCCGGCAAACTATAAAAAGCAGCATTAACGATTAAACTGCTGCTTAAAAACACACCTAAAATTAAAAGCATCACTACGGCTGGCTCAAGTAAGCGCGGACTAAAAAGTCTAATTGCGACTTGGCCATAATCTTTCCAACTAATAACCACTGGCTCAAGACTAATATCTGGTTTAATTTCCCGTAATAAAAAAGCCCGATTCAAAGTGATCCACTTCGAACGGGGGCTAATCTTTTTTAGTTTTTGAATCTTTACAATGATTTCTTTATTTTTCATTTTCTTGAAGCAAGTCTCTGACTACTTTTAAGGCTCGGTGGAGTAAAACTCTAACTGCTCCTTTTGATTTGTCTAATATTTTAGCGATCTCGCTGATCGAAAGCTCTTCAATAAATTTTAATATTATAACTTCCCGGTACTCATCTTTCATTTTCCTTAAAACCAACTCAATATTTTTCATCTCTGCCTTGGTTTCAATTTTTGATAACAAACTCTGCTGACGATCATCTTCAACATTCATTAAAGCTTCATCTTCCATTGTAAATTCCCTCGTGGCTCTCCGCCGGTAAAAATCAATTACTAAGTTGCGAGCGGTTTTGTACAAAAGGGCTTTTAGATTCTGGATTGATTCTTCGGTTTCAATTACATAGTGCCACATCCGCAAAAAAACTTCAGAAGTCAAATCTTCAGCATCTTGATGAGTGGAAACCTTAAAATAAATAAACCTATAGATAGGTGTAACGTACAAATCGTAGACTTGAGCAAAAGCCTCTGGATCCTTCTTCTTTAGCCGCGATAAAAGCAGTTTTTCTTGGATTTTTGAGGTATTCATTTAAATAGACGTACAATATTTAAAAGTGTTACACAATAGATTGTATTATAATTATTTTTTAAAATAAAGTCAAAGGTTTATTGAATTTCTAGTCTAAAAAAGGCTAAAAAATGGAAATTATGGCTGATTTTTAGAATTACTAATGAATTCTATCGGTTTAAACAAAAAATAGCAATAGAAACCCAGTTGCTTATTTTCAAAAAATAAATTAGAATAGTAATAGTGATTTTGTCTACTATATTCTAGACAAAATATCCTATCTTCTTAGTATCTTAACTATCTTAAATCATCTTAATATCTCAAAATATGCCAAATGTTGTCAGAGTATCAGTCTCGGAAGCAGCCAGGCTTTTTGGGGTTGATCAAAAAACAATCAGACGAGTAATTCAGGCTGAAAAAGTCAAATACATTGTGGTTCAGGGTCGGTATAAAATCAATTTTGAAAGCTTACTCGAATGGTCGCAAGACAGGACTACTGCTAAAAATAAACTGGCTGATAGAGGTATTGGCCAATATGTGGATAAGTGGAAAATAAAAAATAAACTCTATTCACCTCACCCAAAGCTGGCTGAAAATAAATAGTAGATATATTATTTAGTAGATACGTTGCATGCAACGTATCTACTAAATAAGACGCATAGTTTACAAAAGTGTAACACTAGCCTAAGATAAGTCTGGAGGGCATGAACCTTTCCATTTTTATTTTGTAGAAAAATCCAAAGAGAGTAAAGGAGGTGAATTAAGATGCCAGTCTGGATAGTTCGAGATCCGTTATTCGGTGATGGTGGCAAAGCCAAAATCGTTGACTTTCTCACTGAGGATCCACGGGTATCAGCGGTAGTTCGCTGGCAAGGTGGCGATAATGCTGGCCACACGATGGTAGTCAACGGCCAAAAGATTGCTGTTCATGCTATTCCTTCTGGGGTAGTCCGCGCCAAAGAAAGACCGTTATTGAGCGTGATGGCCCGAGGCATGGTCATTAATCCCACTCGAGTTTTCCGGGAGATAGAAAAGCTGAAAGAAAAAGGAGTTGAGGTAACGCCGGAAAACCTGCTTATTTCTGAAGGGGCTAAGCTAACCATGTCCTATCACATGGCTTTGGAACTGGCTCGCGAAAGCGGTGTTAGGAAAAAAGACACTACCGCCCGAGCCATTAGTCAGACTTACGGCTTCCATCGCTTCTATCAAGGTGTTCTAGCTGGTGACCTGCGCGATCCTGATGTTGTTCGTGAACGAATCAGAGATCCTCTCGCTTGGGCCAATGCTATCATTAGCCAAGTTTATGGTCAGGAGATGATTACTGAAGACCAGGTGATGGCTGAAGCGAAAGAGTGGCGCGAGAAAATCCTGCCTTTTTTAGGCAACGAGATTCTTGTGCTCAACCAAATGCTACGAACAGGACAGATAGTCCTTTTGGAAGGCGCCCAATCAGGCATGTTGGATGCAGACCTGGGAATTTATCCTAACACTACTGCCTCCAATACCTGGCCTGGTTCAATCCAAAGCGGCTGCGGCGTTTCCTCACATTGGATTGAGCGTGACATCTTGGTAATCAAGGCTTACATTAGCCGCGTTGGCCAAGGTCACCTGGTAGCTGAGATTCTGGACCAACGAGCTAACATCATCCGCGAACGCGGCCAAGAGTATGGGACTACCACTGGCCGGCCTCGCCGGATTGGTTGGCCTGACTTTCAAATCGGTCGCTATGTCGCCCTAATCAGTACTTCTCAGGCTTCTGAGTTGGCAGTTACTAAGGTCGATGTTTTGACCGGTATTGATTTGGAGGTTTGCACTGGTTATCAGATCAACGGACAGCCAATCCCTATCTTTCCAACGACAGTTGCAGAACTTAATCAGTGCCAGCCGATACTAACAAAGGCGCCGACTTGGCAAGAGGATATTACTGGCCTTACTAATTTCAGAGGATTACCTCGAGGCGCCAAAGACTACTTAGAGCTGATCTGCTCCCCTTACCGTTACTGCCGCCTCTCAATGATTGGTACCGGCCCCGGCCGTGAAGAACTGATTGTTCTTTAAATCAATGTTACTACCACTAGTTTACAAAAGGTGCGGCCTAAAAAGCTGCACCTTATCTTTTTTTGTTGATAATCAAATCTATTCTGGCAATAAAGATAAGACCACTTTCTTATCAATTCTTTTGCTGTCTCTGATAATCTCTAAATTCAATTCATCACCCGGCTGGTATTGCTGGATAATTTCTGTTAGGTTATTCTCCATATCTAAAATCTGGCCCTCAATACTAACGATAATATCATCGACCTGCAAACCAGCATCAGCCGCCGGGCTATTTCTTAATGGTGGCCGATAGATCAGGGCGCCTTGATTGCTGGCTTGCTCTCCTCCAACCGCCCGGGCTAAATCAATATAATCAACGCCAAGATATGGTCTTTTTACCAGACTATCTCTTAAAACATTTAAAATAACCGGCCTAAATTGATTGATAGGGACAGCTAGCGCTACTCCCCCCGCTGAATCGATCTCTTTAATAACGCCGGTGACTTCGCCGACTAAATTTAGTAAGGGGCTACCTAAATAAGATTCGCTAAGATTATTTTCAATTAAAATCGACTCAAAGTATTGTTCTGACGACAAAACAAAATCAGACGATTTTGATCTTTGTTGATAGTTAGGACTCTCGATGTTAGTAACTACTACTACACCCAGGGAATTCAGAGAGACCGCCAACTGGCCTGAATTATTTTCGTCTGAATCCCCCAGAATTGCAACTGGCAAATTGCTAGCTGAGACCTTCAAAAACACCGTGCCGGTCATCGAATCTTCAATTAATTGATCAATTGAATACTGTTTATTTTGATAAATAACAACCAACTGCTCGGGGTTTTGATTGCCGATTACCAACTGATGAGTCACTAGCCAGCCATCACTAGTCAAAATAAAACCATTACCTAGTAAATCTTGCGATAAGTAGATTTGATTTAAAATATCTTGGCTGGGGGGTTTTTTAAGGTATATACCAATTAGGTTCGGTAAAGCTTGCTTAACTGACTTATTAACCTCGAAGTCTTGTTCAATGCCTAAAAATCTTTTCACGCGACGAAGCTCGGGAATCTCTATAATACTCTGGTTAGTGTTTATGTTTTGATAAAAATAATCCTGAGAAAACGGATCTATATAAACATCAGTAATAATCTGACCAACAATACCAGCCGCCAAGCCAAAAATTACTGACAAAATTACAACTTCAGAAATTAATCTCTTTTCGCCTTTTTTACTTAAAAACTTCATAGTTAAAAGTCAATAGTCAACTGTTAAATGTTAAATGTTACATTATATCCACTTAGCAGTAACTAAAATAATAATTAATGAAATAAAGCTGATAGTCAAGTAGCGCCTCATCACTTTTGGCTCTTTGATATCTAGTAACCAATTACGACTTAAGCCTGTTATTAAATAATAGCTAAGAGCAATAATCAGGCTATTGACATAATTACTAGTCGGCAAAAATTTAATAGCTAACGACAATTCGCCAATAATTAAAGTTATAACTCCAATATAAACTCGACTAGCAATTAATGATACGTCGCTGACAATAAATAATTGATAAGTTAATAGGGCAGTTGCTATTAAACCGATTAAAATCAATAACCAAAACGAGACATTCAAAAAAATAAACAAATTAAAAAACCCGCTAAAAAGTAAAAAAATCGTAATTAAATTCAAATAACTAGAAACGTTTTCAAGGGTATGAGCCTGATACTTTGGTCGCAGATGAAAATACAAAAAAACCACCTTAAGAAACAGCCAAAATAAAATGACTACCACTAATAAGAAGGCGTGTCTTATAAATTTACCCTCTAAAAATATCAGAAAAAGCCAGCTAGTATTTACTAGCAACAAAGGAGAAATTAAAAAATTCCAAAATTTGAGCTTTCTAAAATCCCGGTTTGTTAATAACCAAATGCTAAAAAAAGTAATCAGAGTTACCAACGGCACGACCCAAAAAATACTTTTAGGCCACCTGATTAAGGCTTCGAAAGCTCCAAAAATTAAAATTGGAGCGGTCCAGGGAATTAAACGAAAAAATGACATATATTAATCTAATAATTGAAAGTCAATCACTAATTTTCCTAAATAAAGCTCAATTTTTTCTAAATCACCGAAAGTCTCAAGTTTTTGGTTGAGTTCGTCTAAAATATCAGCTAAGAAATCCTTAGTTAGCCAACCAAACAGGGCTGGCGGTACGCTTAAGTTCCCAGCTACTACTTTAATCACCTCTAAATTCAATTTGCCAGTAGAAATATAAGGTCTAACCATCAAGGTCAAATTAGTTCTAAGCGGTTTTTGTAAAAATCCGAAAACCTCAATCCCATCAACTGAAATTGTTGCTTGGATATTTTGGGCAAAGTAAGGATCCTCGCCTCTGGTCAACAACTGTTTCAAAAAATAAGTTAATTGCTGCTCGCTAATTTCTAGGTTTTGCAGCTGGGCATTGACTTCAATCTCAAAACCTTTCTGGTCATCATCAATTTTTATTATCCTACTTGGCTCAGGGTGCTTGTAAAAAATTTCAGAAAATACCGGGATTTGAACTACCCCCGTTTTGGCTAAAATAGCCAGTCCGACGATGATAACCCCAAAAAACAAAAAAATAAATAAAAGGCAACAACTCAGTTTTAATTTCGATTGAATTGATCTTTTTTTTCTTCTCTTGCGCCATCGTCGGGGTGGTTTGATTTCTGCTGGGAAATCAAACTCTGGTTCTAAATCAAAGCGAGCCATATTAATCGATCCAAGGATATTTATCTTTCAATTGATTAATTTTTGTTAAACCTTTTTCAATTTTGTCTTGGTCTGCCTCCTGCTGACCTTGCTCAATCAAATCAAAGGCTAAAACCAAATCAAGGTGTAACTCGAGATATTTCGCCGGCACACTTAGCGCTAAAATTTGCTCTTTCAAGCCGCTACTTTGGGTCTGCTGCCAGAAAGGTTTTAAAATCTCCTTTAGACTCCCTTCATATTCATGCTCTAATTGAGGGTTACTGACTGCTGATTGAGACTCGTTAGTATTCTGGCTATTATTTCGATAACCGCTGAACGGCTTAGAACAACCAACCGCCAAAAATAAAAACAAAATTAACAAAACAAAAAAAATTGCCTGATAATTTTTAGCCATGATTTTAAACAATTGAAATCAAGATAAAAACAAGAATACCAATAATAGCCATCGTCAACAAAGAAGTCGCTGCTGTCATCAATGCCTCGGCATATCTTTTCTGAAAACCCAGATAGGCAGGATAACCAAAGACTAAAATTCCTGAAACTGCTGCACTAAAAACAAAAAGCGATAAAACCATAAACCCAGCCACCAGATTAGCAGGAGATGGCATAATCTTCTCAAGAATAGTCATTACCGATACCACCAGAAAGATATAGCTGGCTTCGAAAATTCCACCCAAAAAACCGAATTTCAAAATTTCAGAATCATTAAATTTTTGTTTTCTTAACGGCATTAAAAATTATTTTAATTATTAAAATATTTAAAAAATCATTTCTCCCCGCTCTAATGTCATCTCAACCCAGTTGTCGTCACCTTCAGCAAATCGATAAGCTTTAAACTTGTGAACCTTCTCAGTATCTGAATAAATATATTGAACTGCTGTTTCACTACCAATCCTTCTAGAACCAAAAGTTCTTTTGTCAATAATTAATGGCTGGGTGGTTCGTTCCAGTTTCATTCGGCCAAGCGGTCCTTTGAATTCGACAATTTCAACCGTCCCTTGCCCGGCTTCTTTAGGTAAGTCCTCTGTGTGTTGATCAATTAGATCAAAATGATCCTTAATATGACCTATAATCTCTTTCCATCTCTCATCAGTCATAGTTTAAAAAATAAGAAAATAAGTCGAGATAAGTCAAGATAAGAAAAACTTATCTGGACTTAAGCTCTTATCTTGACTTACTAACTAATAATAAGTGCTAAAGGTTTCCCCATCCGCCACCCGATTCTGATAAGTCTGCTCGTCAATCAAACCTTGCTCAAATAATTGTTTAATTGAGGAACGCATCGTGATCATGCCCTCCTTACGGCTAGTCTGCATCACTGAGGGGATATGGGCAATTTTATCTTCGCGGACCAGATTGGCAATGGCTGGCGTGTTAATCATAATTTCTCGAGCTACTAGAATACCGCCGCCTTTCTTGGGCAAAACTTGCTGACAAATCACAGCTCTTAAAACCGAGGCTAGCTGGGTTAAAATTTGCTGCTGACGGTGGGCCGGGAACATATCAACTATTCGCTCCACTGTCTCAGCGGCCGTATTGGTGTGGAGGGTGGAAAGCACCAAGTGGCCAGTTTCAGCCGCTGTCAAAGTGGCTGAGATAGTTTCTAAATCGCGCATTTCGCCAACCATAATCACATTAGGATCCTGGCGTAAAGCCCGCTTAAGTGCTTCATGAAAAGATCTCGTATCCCGCCCTAGCTCCCGCTGTTCAATAATACTTTGCTCTTCTTTAAAAATAAATTCAATCGGATCTTCAATCGTAATAATATGAGCCTTGCGTTCCTTATTGATTAAATTAATCAAAACTGCCAAGGTCGTTGATTTACCACTGCCTGATGGACCAGTGACTAAAATCAGCCCCTGATTCAAGTGGCTGAATTTATAGATAGTTTCATCAAAATAAATTTCTTTGGGGGTTGGAATCTGGTCAGGGATAACACGAGCCGAAATACCGATTTGGCCTTCTTGTTGGTGGAGATTAACTCTAAAGTGTCCGCCAGCAACATCCAAAGCCAAATCAAGCTCTTTGTTTTTCTTATAAACCTCAATGTCATCTTGGCTCATTAAAGTAAAAATTGATCCCTCAAGCTCAGTTGAATCCAAAATATTGTCATCAACAATTTGTAAACTGCCTTGAACCCGTAGGGTCGGCTTATTACCGCCGACTAGATGAAGATCAGAGGCTTTTTTGTCTAAGGCAATTTTAAAATAATCTTTTATATCCATAAATCCTAATTAATCCAAAATGGATTATCCGAACATTGATTATCCACGATTCGTGATATCTGGATAAAATATTCGGATTAATTCGTATTTATTATAGCACAAAATCCTGCTGTTTTAAAAGAAACTGATGGGCCCGCTTAAGTAAATTCTGTCCCTCCTGGTAAAACATTCTTTTTAAGGCTGTTTCAAAATCAAACCAACCGTAATCCAAGTGTTCATCGGATATTTTAACCACTTCTTCTTTGACTTCGCCTAAGAAAAAAACTGCATGTTTATAAACTTTTTCCTTGATGCCGTCTTTAATTTCCGAGTCAAAATCATAATCATATTCATCATAAAAACCTTCAATTATATCAACGCTAACAATTCCGGTTTCTTCTTTGAGCTCACGCAAGGCCGAGGTTAATTCGTCCTCGCCTAACTCCTGCCGGCCTTTGGGGAAATTCCAATACTCTCCGCCGTGATGCAAAAGCAGATACTTAATGCTTTTACCTTCCCTTTTGAAAGTAATGATACCGATTGTTTTTTCGCGAATCATAGTCTAGTAAGTAGGCAGTAGCTTGTAAGAAGCAGGAGCTAGACAAACTTTTCCTAATAAGCTACTTCCTACAAGCTACTCCCTATTTAAGATATTTCCTGCCTTTCCATTCTTTCGGAAAATATTCCTTAATCTTATTGACAAATTATCTTTAAGAATGGTACACTCTCCAACATATCTATCCATACTTGGACAGATTAACGTTCATTTCAAAGGAGGGATTTGAAAATGGTATTAATAGCTGATAACGATAAGGTGAGAAGACCCTTAAAACCGCCGATTAAAACAGCGATACCGCACAAGACATTCCGACTTATTTTCAACCGACCAAGGACAGCTCTCAATGTGCCAGTGAAAGCGCGGATAGAACAGCTGAGAGAAATTTTCCATGAGGCAACCAGACTGTTCGAGGGTTACATCATTGCTGATATTATTCTATGTCCGAACAACATTGAACGCTTCTGCATTACTTTTACCACTGCTCCCGAGCACCGACTTGCTGACGCCAATATCCGGCAGGTTGTCGATCGATTGACGCCGGAACTAGTCAAAGAAATTGTGGTTGATGGTACGGGTATTGATCCGCGACGGATCGAAGTTGAACAAAAAGAGTAAGCGAAGGTCAATGTGTTATTTACCGTAGCAGTTTTTTGCTACGGTTCTTTTTTAAAATATCTTCTCCCTTTTAATCTCTCAGGTAAATACTCCTGATCTTCCTGCCAATCGTAATCTGGCGAATATTTATAACCTTTACCATAATCTAATTCTTTCATCAGCTTGGTCGGCGCGTTACGTAAATGCAGCGGCACCGGCTCATCCATTGTATTTTTGACGTCCTGTTTGACCTGACCATAAGCCTGATAAACTTCAACTGACTTTTTAGCCCGAGCCATATAGGCAACACACTGGGCTAAAATTATATCACACTCTGGCATGCCCAAAAAATGACAGCCTTGATAACAGGCCACGGCTTGCTCTAGAGCCCGAGGGTCAGCTAAACCGATATCTTCAACCGCCATTCGAATCAAACGACGAGCAATATAAAGCGGATCCTCACCCGCTTCCAGCATCCGGCCCAGCCAATACAGAGCTGCATCAGCATTATTGCCCCGGACTGACTTATGAAGGGCGGAAATCAAGTTATAGTGCTGTTCCCCGTCTTTATCATATAAATAACTTGATTTTTGCAAAGACTCCTTAATTATATCCTTATCTAAAGTAATTATACCGCGACTACTCGGCTTTGTTGAATTAACCGCAAATTCCAAGGCATTCAAAGCAATTCGCGCGTCGCCATTGGATAAAGAAGCTAGATAGCGAATCACCTCATCCGTAGCGCTGATTTTTATATTATTAAACCCCTTTTCAATTGCCCGGTTTAAAATAATTTCCAAATCGTGTTCACTCAGCTGCTGTAAAACAAAAACTCTGGAGCGCGACAATAAAGCTGAAACGACTTCGAAACTGGGATTTTCCGTGGTGGCGCCAATCAAAGTGACAATGCCTTTTTCAACGTAGGGCAATAAAGCATCCTGCTGGGCTTTGTTCCAGCGATGAATCTCGTCAATAAATAAAATCGTCCGCTGATTATTGAATTTCCGGCGATCAATTGCTAGTTTGATAATTTCACGAAATTCCTTGACTCCGGAATTGACAGCTGAAAACTGAACAAAAGTTGATTTGGTCATTTCAGCAATGATGCGGGCTAACGTACTTTTGCCAGTGCCTGGCGGGCCCCAAAAAATCATTGATGGAATTTCATCGCGCTCAATAGCAGAACGCAAAAGTTTGCCTTCGCCAACCACTTCTTTTTGGCCAACAAACTCCTCGAAGTTTTGCGGCCGCAACCGATCGGCTAAAGGCGCTTCAGCTCTCAACTTATTTTTTAAATTTTGGTCGAATAGATCCATACTATTTTTCCCAGGTCATATCCAAATATCTTTTCTCTGGTATTAAGTCTTTTGGGCTGATACCAAGCTTAATATAAAAATTATAAATTCTTTTTAGGCTATCTTTTCTATTTTTCATACATTCAACTTCAATAAATTTGCCCAAACCCTTAACCTGGTCAACATCAATATGTAATCCCTGATAAGTATATTTTTCTCTCACCTTATCAATTATTGCTTCACGTAAATAACCAAGTTTCTTCAAAATGAGCTTGACTGTTTTAGGATCATTAACTGCCACTTCAAACTCCCGGGCTTTAAACTTATTAATTGGCTCATGATATTCCAAGAAAGATTTGCCTTTAGGCCAATGCTCTCTGATTCGTAAACGAGGTGCCCACCGATAACGATGTTTAGGCGAAAGTAAAAAATAGGTATCAACCTGATGGATTTTACCAATACGCCTAGCCCCAATTTTCTTGAGACTTTTTTTCAGTTTGACTAAATCACTGCATCTAGCTTTAACTTCGATTTCAATATTCATAACTATTTTCCAAACCTTCTCTGTCGCTTGTTATACTCTTTAATTATTTTATCCAAATCATTTTCCCCAAAATCCGGCCAGTGTTTTTTGATAAAAATCAGCTCCGAATAAACCGACTGCCAGGTTAAAAAACCTGACAAGCGATATTCGCCCGAAGTCCGGACAATTAAATCCGGGTCAGCAATCCCGTGCGTCCAAAGATTTTTGGAAATCAACTCTTCGGTAATTTTTGCCGCTGGAATTTTCTGTTTGACTAGCTTTTTTATTGCTTGCAAAATATCTGGCCGACCGCCATAAGAAATAGCGACGTTAAATAAAAGTTTTTTGTTGTTCTTTGTTTTAGCCTCGGCTTCTTTAACCATTGCTTGAATATCCGGCGCTAATCTCTCTTGCTGGCCAATAACTTTTACTTTTACTCCCTGCTTGTCCATTTCAGCAATATCTTTACTTAAAGCCAAACGAAAAAGATTCATTAGGTATTCCACCTCTTTTTTTGACCGGTTCCAGTTTTCAGTTGAAAAGGCATAAACTGTTAAAATTTTAATATCACGCTTAATACACCACTTGGTTACCTCTTTCATTTTGTCATAACCGCGGCGATGGCCTTCTAAAGACGGCAAGCCCTGATTTTTGGCCCAGCGCCGGTTGCCGTCCATGATAATACCAATATGGACTAAACTGTGTTTTTGGCTCATACCCCGTTAGAAGTTAAATTTATTTAAAGTCTAATTTTTAGCTAAAATTGATTATTTTGCGATCTAGCTAATAAACCCCGAAAATACTTCTAACGGGGCATAAAACGCAAAATTTAAACAAATAAGGGCTATTATATTCTATCGCTAATTCAACCTTTGGTCAAAATTAGGCCTTACTATTGACAAAAACAATATAATATGCTATGATTATATTATTGTAAAATCTGGCTAAAGGCTAAAAAAAGGAGATTCGTCATGAAGAAAGTTGCTCTGATTCTGTTGGCCTTTCGGGTCATGTTTCCGCTCCTGGTACTCTGCGCCGGTTTGGCGCTGATGTTTTGGACCGTGCAGTACTTGCACAGCATCAGCGCCGAAGTCTGGCAGACAACTGTGCCCGCCGGACACCTACTGATCCTCCTTTCTGTAGGAGGGACTGTAGGGTTCACTTACGGCGCCACAAAACTCTGTGGTTGGTGGGGTCGGTCTAACTGACCTCCCCAACCCGAGTCACAAAGGCTCTCTGCTAACTGGGTTAGCCCCCCTTCCTAGCTGGCAGAAAGCCTGGCTTACAAACGGAGGGAGTTAGTACTACCTCTTCTTTCTCCCTCCAAAATGAGGGGCCGCCGTTCTTCGGAACTAAGCGGCCTCTTTTTCTTTACAAGAACTTGACCCCGCTCCTATTTTACTCATCAAATTTATATTTAGATTAAGCTTTTTTACTATAATAAAGTAGCTTAATGAGTCTAACTGTAATCAGTAAAATAGGGGCGGGGTTGATTTTGTGTGATAAAACCGATAAACTATAACTTACGGGGTGTAGCTCAGCTGCCTGCCTGCCGGTAGGCAGGGCTATCGCGCAGCGCCCGCCCCTCACCTTTTTATTTTTACTCTTTTTTCTACACCTTTTTTAATCCGGGGATTAGCGCAGCTGGCTAGCGCGTCCCGCACCTTCAAAATTCTCTCATCTTTATCGGGGTGTAGCGTAATTGGCTATCGCGCACGCTTCGGGTGCGTGAGATTCCGGGTTCAAATCCCGGCACCCCGATAAAGGTGCGGGATTCGGGACGCTGAGGTCGTGGGTTTCCGCCTCCATTAAAAATTTCGGCGAATCCGCCGAAGCGTAGCGTAGGCGGACAAATCCCGCCAGCCCGACTTTTCAGTGAACTAAGAAACATTGGCCAAAGAAAAATTTAGCCTGTGGAAAAATATGGCCTTGACAGGCTTTTTTTGATAAGTTATTATTTGAATACTTGCTCAAATGATAAAATATCAAACTTAACCCCTCACTAAAAAACCACTATGCTACTAGAAGAAAGCGAAATTAAAAAAATTAGACAAAAAATGATTGGCATCTCTGAAGATATTAATAACAAATGTAACTTATACTCTATCGGTTCTGACCCAACTAGGCTTAAAATTCTAACGCTTTTAGGTAAAAAGGATGAACTTTGCGTTTCGGATATTGCGATGATATTAAAAATTAGTATCAGTGCTATCTCTCATCAACTGCGTCTACTAGAAAGATGCGGTTTAGTTAAAAGCGAAAAAACGGGAAAAATCGTCTGCTATTCATTGGCTAGTAAAAATCTAAAATTTGATCTATTAAATATTAAAAGATAAAAAAACAAATATGCCTAAAGTAAAAATTTACACGACGCCGACTTGCCCCTACTGCCAGATGGCCAAGCAGTTCTTCAATGATAATAAGGTCGAATTCAGTGAAGTCGATGTGGCCTCTGACACCAAAGCCGCTGAAGAAATGGTTAGAAAATCAGGTCAGCTAGGAGTGCCAGTTACTACGGTTGAGAAAGGCGGCAAAGAAGAAATTGTAGTTGGCTTTGATCAACCAAAGCTCTCTGAGCTATTAAATATTTAATTTATTTAATTTAAAAAAATATGCATCAATTAGACCCACTCCCCTATCCTTATGACTCATTAGAGCCGTATATTGATGAGGAGACAATGAAAATTCATCACGACAAACATCATCAAGGTTATATCGACAAACTCAATAAGGCTTTAGAAGGCCATGATAAATTGACCAAAGAAAGCATTGAGAAACTCCTTAGTAACCTTGATTCAGTGCCAGCAGAAATTAAAACAGCCGTTAAAAATAACGGCGGCGGCCATTATCACCACCACGTCTTTTGGCCAATGCTTAAAAAAGACGTTAAACCGCAAGGAGAAGTTACTAAAGCAATTGAAAAAAAATTTGGTAGCCTCGATAGCTTTAAAGAGGAGTTTACCAAAGCCGCTTCCACCCTTTTTGGCAGCGGTTGGACCTGGTTGGTAGTTAATAATGGCGAGTTAGAAATTGTTAATACTTCTAACCAAGATTCGCCGATTGGCCAGGGTAAAATTCCGGTCTTAGGCATTGATGTCTGGGAACACGCCTATTACTTAAAATACCAAAACCGCCGGCCGGAATATATTGAAGCTTTCTTTAATATTATCAACTGGGAACAAATCAACAAAAACTACCTGGAGACTAAAAAATAACTTATGAATCAACCTACACCAAAAAAACATCTCTAGGCAGGACAAGGATAAAAAAATATGAAATTGAAGATTTTTCTTCTTACTCTTATTTTAGGATCAGTAATTATCATCACTGGTTGCACTCAACAACAGCAACAACAATTAACCAACACGTTAACCAATAATGAACAAGGACAGCTTAAGAATGACGATTTGATAGATGATGATTCAATAGAAAATGATGGTTCAAAAGAAGATGACTCGATGGATGACGATGACATACTAGAAGACGACGATTTGACAAACGACGACAGTTTGACTAATGATGACCGCTCAGAAGATGAGGACTCAGTAAATGACGACAGCATGACTGAAGATAATGAAGTTAAAACCTTCAATCTAACCGCCAAAAATTTCTCTTTCTCCCAACAAGAAATTCGTGTTGAGAAAGGTGATAAAGTTAAAATTGTTTTAATTAGCGAGCAAGGCTTTCATGACTGGACAATTGATAAATTTAACGCCAGAACCTCTCAAATTAACACTGGCCAAACTTCAGAAGTCGAGTTCATCGCTGACAAAGCCGGCCTGTTTGAGTATTACTGCTCAATCGGCACTCATCGCCAAATGGGGATGGTCGGTAAATTAATCGTGGAATAAATCCCGCCCCTTTCTCTAAAGTATCAAACCTAGAAGAAAGGGGCGAAATAAATCAAATATGATCCTAAAAGTCGGACAAAAAGCGCCTAATTTCTCCTTGCCGGACCAAAACGGCAAAATTCGCCAATTGTCAGATTATGCTACCAAATGGGTGCTACTTTATTTTTACCCTAAAGATGACACGCCGGGTTGCACTAAAGAAGCTTGTGCCATTCGCGATAACTTTCCGAAGTTCGGTCAGCTTAAAGCCAAAATTTTAGGTGTTAGTGCTGATTCAGTGGCCAGCCATAAAAAATTTGCTGATAAATACAAGCTGCCGTTCACTCTGTTGTCAGATGAAAATAAAGAAGTGGTTAATACTTACGGCGTCTGGGGTAAAAAACAGATGATGGGCCGGACTTTTGAGGGCACAAAAAGGACATCTTTTCTGATTGACCCAAAAGGTAAAATTGCTAAAATCTATGAATTCGTCAAACCAGCAGAACATGCTCAGCAAGTCATAGATGACCTAAAAGAATTAATTTAATCAATACTCTCTCGCGAAAGAAAATAATCTTTGAACTCGTCAATTGTCATTGACTTTTCTTTGGTAAAATCTCCTACTCTAGTTCGTTCTAAATCAACCAGATATCCGCCGGTTTTTAGTTTCTCGCCAATATCTCTAGCTAAAGACCGAATGTAGACTCCCGGACCAGTCACCACTCGTAAAGCTAAATACGGCCACTGGTAATTAATAATTTCAATTTCTTTAATCTCAACATCTCTTGGTCCCAATTTCAGAGCTTTGCCCTGCCGGGCTAATTTGTACGCTTCTTGACCACTTACTTTAATGGCGCTAAATTTCGGCGGCACCTGCTTGATTGAACCAACAAATTGCGAAGTCACCCTTTCAATTTGTTTTTTTGTTTTATTGATTTTTTGTTTTATTGATTTCTCCCCTTCCTCGTCATCGGTACTACTGGTCTCCCCCAGTTTAATCTTGGCAATATATTCTTTTTCTTTCTCAACAATGCTGTCTAATTTTTTCGTTGCCTCTCGCCCAACACCAATAACTAAAACACCGCTTGCTAGCGGATCCAGAGTGCCGGCATGGCCAACTTTTTTAATGCCCGTAATCTTTTTGATTTTCACAACAATATCATTAGAAGTCGGCCCCTTAGGCTTATAAACTGGGAAAATATTTTTCATAAATTAATCTTCCCAAAATTTTTTTGAACATTACTTAAATTCTTTCAATAAATTTGAAATATTAACCTTTTTTACTTCTTGGGCGACAAGGGATTTTTTCTTTATCTGAGGTAATTGACTTTCGTATGTCGGTCGAGTCTCCTGATAAAATATGCCAATCGGTAACTTTTCTGTCTCGCCGGCTTTCTGATAAGCCTTGAATTTATCGTTTGGCTGGTAATCTTGGTCTTCTAATTTATAGACTTTTTGCTGGTATTGTTGTCTAATATCTTTATCATTAAAAATCACGCAGGGCTGCAAGATGTCAACCAGGGAGAAGCCTTGATGTTGAATGGCTTTCTTAATCAGCTCTTTGAGGTGATCAATCTGGTCAGCATAACCGCGAGAAACAAAAGTGGCACCGCAAGTAATAGCTACTTGCAAACCGTTGAAAGGATGTTCAATTAAACCATCAGGGGTAGATTTAGTTGCGGTACCGGCTTCGGTGGTCGGCGAAGCCTGACCTGATGTTAAACTGTAGCTGTGGTTATTATGAATAATATAAGTCACATCAATATTACCGCGGCAAGTATGAATAAAATGATTAGTCCCTTCACTGTAACCGCCGCCATCACCCGAAACTACAATGACTTTCAGATCATGATTAGCTAATTTAATTGCATAAGCCACTGGCAAGGGTCGGCCGTGCAAACTGTGAAAACCATAAACATTATGCCAATTAGCGCCATTACCGCAACAACCAATATCAAAAGTCATCACTACTTGATGGGATTCCAAGCCCAACTCTGCCAAGGCTTGGCGCAAAGCAGTCCAAATACCAAAATCACCACAGCCTGGACACCAGGTTGGTTTGATTGGAGTTAAAAAATCTTGTTCAGTGGCCATAAATTATTTATATGTCATCGCGAGGGAGTCCCGATGAAATCGGGACGACCGTGGCGATCCCGATGAGATTGCTTCGTCCCCCGCCACCGGCGGGGTCCTCGCAATGACGCTCTATTTAAATTTGTTAACTGCTTCGACAATTTCCGTGGGGAAAAACTGGGCGCCGTCATACTTTAAGATTCTTTCATCAACATCAATATTCGCTAGCTCCCGCAGGATATTAGCGAATTGACCAACAGCGTTATTCTCAATGCAAATCAATCTCTTAACACTATGGACAGCCCGACGCAGAGTTTCTTCGTTTAATGGCCAGGGCGCTGTCACGTGTAAATAATTAACGCCCTCCACATATTTCAAAGCCTCTAAAACCACTCCCTTAGTTGACCCCCAGCCAATCAAAGTAATCTCCGCCTCTTTAGGTCCAAAAAGTTGAGGGATCGGCAAATCCTGCAAAATATAATTAAGCTTAGCCATTCTTTTTTCAACCTGCTGAATGCGAATTTGGGGTGTGAAACCCTCAATGGTAAAACCCTCTTCATCATGCTCATCTGAATTAGCCAAGTGGACACCGCCAGGTTGCCCCGGAATAGACCGAGGTGAAACACCATCAGCAGTAACTTGATAACGTTTGTATTCTTTAAGTTTAACTAATTCTTTATTACTCAAAAGCTTGCCCCGATCAATTTCGATTTTGGAAATATCCGGATCAGTGATTGTCTGGTGGCCTTCGGAAATATATTTATCAAGCAAAATAATCACGGGGATCTGATACTTTTCCGCCAAGTTGAAAGCTTTGGCCGTTAAGTAAAACGCTTCGGCCGAATCACCGGGGGCTAAAACCACTCTGATAAAATCACCATGGCCGGCGTGAGTGACATAAGCTAAATCACCCTGTTCAGTCCAGGTCGGTAAACCCGTGGCTGGAGCAGGCCGCTGCGACTCAACAATCACCAGTGGAGTTTCTGTCATGGCGGCTAAAGCTAAACCTTCGTTCATCAAAGCAAAACCGCCACCGGAAGTAGCAGTCATTGATCTGACCCCGGCAAAACTCGCACCAATTGCCATATGAATCGCTGAAATTTCGTCTTCTGGGTGTTTAACTATCATCCCTGTTCTTTCGGCCCACGCCGCCAAGGTATGCAGGATCGAAGAAGCTGGCGTCATCGGGTAAGAGGCAAAAAATTTACAGCCGGCTGCTACTGCACCCAGAGAAACCGTATCATTAGCCGTAGCCACAATAGAATTTTTGGTTTTCTTTTTAAAATTAAGATTATGCGGAAATCCTTCTGGATCTAAATGGTCTATAGCATATTGGCGACCGAATCTAGCGGCTTTTTTATTCATCTCAACCACTTCTTTACCTTTGGCAGCAAAGACATCGCCTATTACCTCTTCTAACACTGCAAAATCATAGTTAAGTAAGGCGGCACAAGCGCCCGTAATAATAATATTAGCGGCAATCGGCAAAACGCCGGCTTCTTTAGCCAGCTGAGATAAAGGCAAGGGGTAAATCTTTTTACCCCTGGCCTGAGATTCCTCTATTTTAAAATTGTCAGAATCATATAAAATAACCCCGTCAGCCGTAACATCATTAAGGCAAACATCAAAGGCTTCACGGGTTAAAGCAATCAAAAGATGAGTCTCCTTATAGATAGCTGAGACTACTTCTTCTGAGACGCTCACTCGATAAGTCACTAAGCCGCCCCGAATCCGCGAAGGATATTCTGAACTATCAAAGGCGTATAAACCGCCTCTGACGCAGGCCTTAGTAAAAATCAGGCCGGCTGCCTGTTGGCCGCCGCCAGCAATTCCTCCGATTTTCCAAGTGAAAACACGGCTTTCTGTCATGGTATTATTTTAACAAATTCCAAAAAGGTGGGCAAATCAAAAATACGCCCCGCAACTGCGAGACGAATTTTTGATTTATTCGTACGAATAAACGATTATAAATCCTGAGGCTTAACAGTTGATCGCTTGTTAGACTTACAGCGCTCGACAGCACTATTTAGCAATCCTTCTACTTCCTTACTTAAAGCTTCAACCGCATCGCTGGAAGTGTGACAACCTTTTGATTTAATGTAGGCTTTTACTTTTGAACCTACGACTAGTATTTCTCCCATTTTTTTCACCTCCCTTCTTTGATTCGCGTAATTTTAAGAAGCGAAAATTAATATTTATTAAATAAAAAATACCTTAAATTAGCCAAATATACTTTGATAAAAAACAGGCCAGCTCGGACTTACCAAATATTTTATTTATCCCCAATAACTTTATACATTATATCATTTTTGGCTAAAAAGGCAAAATTCAAGCGTTTTAAGCGGTTTTAATATTGGATGACCATTTTAGGTTCTTTAGTTTTCTCAAACTCGTGACCAATAATTTTTTCAATGTTAAAGGTGCCAAATTTCGGGGCCTCGACAAAACCCTGCATGGCGGCTTCGGCAAACCAGCCGCTATTAACCCAGTCAAACAGCCATTCATTAGCATATTTAGTCTGGTATTGATTGACAGCTGCCCCGATTGTTCTAAGCCACTTGCGATTGAAAATCTCCTGAGAGCCAATTGGCGGAGACATCACGATCGGCAAGCCTAAAGCGCAATAAAAGCTGAGTTCCGAAGGTTTGGTCCACAAAATATCAGTTGTTCGCAAAGCTTCATTAAACTTCTTGAAGTATTCATCTTTGTTAGGCGCAAAGATAATTTCAATCCCCTGGCCCAACTCTTTACCCAGTCCGCAACAACGAGCGGCTTTGCGAAAATAACTGTTAACATCATTATGAATGCCGGCAACCAGTATTAGTTTGATTTCTTTGGCTAAGATTTTGTCCTTCAAACTTTTAACGATTTCGGCGCCAATACTGCGCTGAGCGCCAGCCCCGCCGACGGCAAACGTCAAGGTTAAAGGATGATTACTTTTTTTCAGTAGACCTTTTACTCCCAAATATTTTTTAATTAATTGATCGTACAAATTCTGATATTTGCGCTCTGGATCGAGATTAATTATACGGTGAGCTAAATCTTTTTTCAAAACATTCATCTTTAGTCCGCCAATATTTTCCATTGGCAAAGGAAAGCCAGATAAAAATATGCGATTCTCCTGCACGCCATAAAGTTTCAACCGCTCAACCACTCGATAATTAGGGGCTAAGTAATTAATCCGGCTAAAGGAAGGCTTCTCCGGCACCCAGGCCCGGGAAATGTCAGTGTCTGTCACCACGCAGTAAATATCACCCGGATAATTAAAAAAATCCGCCATAAAAGCTGGGATAAAAAAGGTGTTAATCATCGGCAAGGGTTTTTTAGCCAGTTTGGTAATCAGGTGCTTACCCCAATCCCATTTCTCCATCAAGCGATAGATCTGCCTCAGCTGAATATTGGATTTAGATAAATCACGCCGTGGATAAAAATGAGGGATTGCTTGTAATTTATCGTAAAGCTGAAAAATTTTCTTACCAACTAGAGGTGTTTTCTTAAAACCAGAAATGAATTCATAAAACTTCCGGCTCTCTTTCCAAATGCGCCGGTCCTGGTGGGGAATCCCGGGGTAAGTATTAACCGTAATAATCTCATTTTTATAAGCCAGGTGCTTCAACGGATAAGCCGCCCGCTGATGACCATAACCCATGTCTACTGCCACCACCCAAGCTTTTTGTTTGGTTTTCCTTAAATTATTCATAATCATCTTTATTTAATGAAGGAATGATTCGCCTTAAAATTAAAACTGTTAACAGTAACGCCAGCGGTGATATCTGCAGATTAACCCGGTTCATCGCGCTTAGATCATAAGCCTTGTCAGTGAAAAGTATAATTCCATTATAAAGCAAAAATAACGAAATTAAAACCAGGGAAAGATTCCTCAGGCTTAAATCCTGCCAGATTAGTTTGGCCTTGAAAATTAAAAGCAGCAATAAAAACAGCCAGAGAAAATTAAAATGGCCACGAAGGAAAACCGAGGAAAACCAGTCAACCAGAAACCGGGAATTAGAAACCAGCTGAAACGTTGAGGAATCGCCGCTCAGGATATCAAGATGGTTTACGAAACGAAAGATAAGCCAAGGCGAAGCGACAATCGCCACCGTCAGCCAATAGTAAAGCCAGTATTTTAACTGCCAAAGTTTACTGAAGGCAAAAACCAAACTTAAGCCCAGAATAACTGGCAAAACCACGGCAAAACCCTCGTTTTTCGTCCAAATGGCCAAAGCCAGGGCAATTGCCGACAGGTAGAGACGAGGTAATGATTCATCTCTGTCTGGATTTTCGCGCTTTAAAAAAGACATTAAGGTGCTAACTGCCAGAAATAGATAAGCGGTAAATTCCAAGTCAGCATAAGGAATCCAGGAATGGAAATACAAAAACGGCAGACTGGCCAATAGATAAGTGGCGATTATTTTGGAGCTAAAATTTAAAATTTTTGGCAGTGAAAAATAAAAAATGCCGGTCAGAATCAAATAAATAAAAACGCTGGAAACATTAACCAACTGGTCGTTCCACTCCCCTAAAACTTCAGCCAGCCAGACTTTCCAAATTCCGTCATTCAAAGGATAGCTTTTGATCCCGCCGCCCAAATAAAAAGGTTTTCCGGCTTCAAGGGGAATTTTTTGTTCGGTGTAAATAACTTTAGCCCGCAGGCTCCAGTTGTTCCAAGCGTCAAATTCATAAATGGGACTGTGCGCCACCTGCCAAAAGCTGAAGCCGGCCTTCAGCATTATTAGAATTAAAAATAAGGCTAACAAGAATTTCTGCGGGGTAGATAAATCAATAAATAAATTTTTATTAACCTTAAAACGAGGAATAGCTAACCTTTTCTGGAAAAACCAAAGTAAAGCTTCCAGCAAAATTAAATCCACAATGATGATGCCAAAAAACAAAGATAGACTTAAACTAAATCCCCAGACTGCCAGAGCAAAGGTTTGCAAAGTAAAAAAGCCGTTACCTAACAGAAAACTGGCAAAAAATTTATAACCAAAACAAAACTTCTTATCCCGATCGATTAACTCCAGAGCTAAATAGCCAATCAGCCAGGGCAAAAAATAAGCAACTAAAATTTTTAGAATTATTAAAATCATTTTTCGCTGAAGATAAAAGAGTTATTATTGAAAGTAGCAATAATCTCTCCGGGGTTACTGATTGGATTCTGTCGGCGGTATAAGCGGTTGTCCTCGGAATTATATTTAATGTTTGGCTGATGGAACAAAACATAAACCGGAGCACTGCTCGCCTCGAGCCTAACTTCAGTCGGGTAAAGATAGTACTGTATAATTTGCGGGAAATAATCACTGCCAATTTGATAGTAGTTAATGGCTAACGTATCATCGGGCAAATTTTGTTTTACCCAGTCAATAAAAACGTAGAGGTCGCCATAGTTACGAAATATCTTT
>Ga0209541_10001732_pt1 | contig 42727 bp, 48 predicted proteins | sample RifCSPlowO2_01_FD_184027 | JGI IMG/M metagenome (GOLD analysis project Ga0209541, IMG submission 184027) | Groundwater microbial communities from Rifle, Colorado - Rifle CSP2_plank lowO2_0.1 (SPAdes) (version 2) | ecosystem: Environmental > Aquatic > Deep subsurface > Groundwater | place...
AAACTGGTTGGGCTATTTGGTCCTCGCCTTTATCGTTAAAACTTGAAGTAAAATACATCAAAAACAAGCTGATGCAAATAATACACAGAAACCCAACTGTAAACTTAAAGAAAGTTTTATCAAAATATCTCATCCCGTAGTAGATTTTGGCTATGTTACTTTGTAACCAATGCCGTAGGAATTATAGCCAAAATTCACTACGGGACTCATATATAAAAATATATCATAAATTATTTCTGTTTAATAGAGGAAGTTAGAACTTGTTTTATGATGGAATAGAAAACCGCCTCGCTTGAGAGACGCGACGGTCTTCTCTTGTGGACGGTTGGAGCTCATTGGGGATTGGGTAGTTCGGGCTTTTCTTCGTAAAGATCAAGGAATTGAGTGAGCTTCTCAAGACTTTCACTCATATCCACAGGACCGTAGATATCGAGAAGTTGGTAGCCGGGACGAACTCTTGATGCATAATCTTCATCCCCGGATTCGGCCCTACAACCAGGGAATTGTTCAGTGAGAGCTTTCTCAAATGCTTCTCGATCAAAATCCTTTTTCACCCAAATCTGAGTCTTGAATTCGCGATGTTCTAGAGCCATTGTTTCGGCTCCTTTCTGCTGAAGGATCAGCTTTTAAGATAATAGCCAAATTACTACTATTTCGCAAATCGATCTTTATTTCACCACCATAGGCGGGCTTTGGTGTCCTGCCCGCCATTGCTACGCTCAGGCGTTAGCAGGCGGGTTGAATTTGGAAATAATGAATCGAATGAGTTTAGCAAGCCAGAATCCGATGAGTATAAGAACGATAGGAATATAAAACAATTTCCAGTTATAGCCTATATACATCAGAAACACCGGGGCTACTAACCACCCAATCCATTTGTTTTGACTACCTATTCCAAGAAGTTTAAATACGAATGGTACTAATAGTACATATGCCAAGATAAATCCAGCAAATACCATTGCATCTTCTTTGCTTGTGATCCAACCACCATACTGGGGGTCGACACGATCATACCAGCTTCCAAAATATGAAGCGACCACCAAACATATGACTAATACTAGGATTAAAAGCAAAATATTTCTTCGCATAAATTTTAATTATTTATTAAATATTCAACGTCAGATTTTATTAAATTAAAAGCGTCTTGAGTGATCATTTTTTTCTTAAACAAAGCTTGTAATTCTATGATGAAAAGTTTTGAAAGAATTTTATTTACTTTTATTTCAAACCTTTCAATCCTTTTTTCCTTAATAGAACCATCTGGTTGTCTTTCTTTTATTATATCAATTTTTTTACTAAATTTCATAGCCCCGTTTACTTGCTTTACCAAAGCGTTTCTAGTTTTCGCATCTTTTATCCATTTCAAATCATAAGCTCCATTTATATCGTTCAATAAAACTTCCGAAGTTATCACTCTTTCCGTTTCCAAATTTTGCGGATTAGTATTATTTACAACAGTATCCAATTCTGTAATTTGATTTGGCTTAGTAATTCCTGCAGTTTCAGTAATTGTTACGAAATTATCTGAAATGTAACTTGTCAAAACTCCATATTTTCCACCATTGCCCGTACCTTGCACTTCAATTTTATATTCTCCGTCAAGAGGATTTGGGATTGTTATGTATTCATCGTCGCCATTATTAAAACCCGAATAAAAGGCACCAGGGATTTCATTATACTCTCCTCCTGTTGAGAATTTTTTACCAATTTTTTTACCATCTGGAGCAGTAATTACTACGTCTATTGGAGACTGTAATTGTATTGAAAATATTTTTTCAATGGGTGTTAAATATATAACACTACTTGCGATTTTTCCGGTTAATAGATTAAATACTCTTGCTTCTGTTTCTCTTGGTAAATCACCATGAGAAACTCCACCCCACTTTTCATTTGATACAAAACTATCTAAAGTAGAGCTGTAATATGTTACAGTACTATCTCCAGCGCCTAATTCAAAACCACTCATTTCTCCATGAATCCATTTCTTCAAATCGAAACTAGGAGTAATTAGTATACTTTCAATCGTGCTATTTCCGGTGTCACCAATTATGTTTGTAATTTTTACTCCCGAATTTAATAAGGTAGAAATATTGTTATTCAAATTTTCAAGAAATGTGTTCCTTGGGTAATTATTTGGATATATTCTTAAAAGTCCTGTGTTTTTGTCTTTTAAATAATCGAAAGTCGGCAATAATTCTTGAACTGATAATATTGGTCTGTTATGAATATAATCAAATATGTCTACATATCCATTTCTTCTGGATTCTGATACAAAGATTTGTTGATTTAAAAATTCTCGAATACCAGGCGGAAATTCTCCAGCTTCCCATTGCAGATATGCTTTTGGTGCGCCGTTATGTGGCGTTCCTAAAAAAATAACTTGATCTACGTCATTTTGATATTGACCAGACTGAATATATTCGCGAGCCACCAGACCGCCCATAGAGTGGGCAACCAAATCCACTTTCGAGCAATCACAGGTCGTTTTTATTTCATTAATTTTATCTTTCAACAAATTGGCAGTGAGCACATTTGAGTCTCGCCATTCATAAGGAAAAGTAAAAAGGTCTTTACCTTCTTCATATCCATTTGCTCCAAGAGTAGCGATAAGGTCATCATAAGTGTGCAATATTGGATCAATGACTAATTTACCATTTTTGGTAGCGCTCCCCATAATCCCCGGAATAATAATAACCGGATCAATGGTTTGAGTTGGAGAAACATCCGTTATTGGCACCGGAGTAAAAGACATTGAATATTGTGTGGAAGGAGACATCAGATAATAATTTGTAAGAGAAACCCAATCTTTTGCTGTTAGTCTTGTAACATCCGTATGTGCATTCCACACTTCATTTATTCCTTCTTGTTTTATGATTATGGTAAATCCAGCCGAATCAAATTGAATATCAATCAAATACCAATCTGTTGGCTGATACCAATATAATGAAGGGGCGTCAATTGCCAGGAAATTTATTTTTTCAATGGGTGTACTTGTGGATCTTGGGTCTACATCTGTTATATAAATTCGTGGAGGATAGCCAGCGAAACAGCACCTATCGTGAGTATAAGTAAAAGTGAAATGTGTGTAACCGCCAACATAATCCTGTTTATAATTTTCAAGTCCTTGATATGTCGAACTTGCGGTCTGGTCTGGAGTAGAAGTTGATATTATTATACTGTCACCGAACAATACTTGTGGCTTTTCATCTATGGTATAAGGATGGGTGATTTCAGCACTTACTAGGTTTGATGAAAAGAAAAAACCGAAGGAAAATAAGGCTATAAAGATACTGGAAAAAATTACCCTTTTCATCTTTTAAAAATTTATAACGCTAAGCTATCACACGGCAAGTATTTTGCAAATAAAAAACCGACCAATACAAAAGCCCCGCGTGAGCGGGGCTTTTGCCGAGCATCCTCACTAACCGAAGTCGGTGAGAATCACAAGTGCTCTAATTACATTAAGGGAAGCTTACATCAGACGTTCTCCAATCTGTCTCACCAGACATGAAGGTTGAGGTTGAGAGAACTGAAGTAGAACTGACCCAGTTGATCTGTTCAAGACCTATGGCATATAGACCAGAGGCAGCAGCAGTACCAACGGTTGCCGTTCTTCCTTCAATCAAGTAAGTAACTGGGATAGTAACTTCGCTACCGTCAGGCAATGTACAAGACTGGGTAACACCTGTAGTACAGGTTGAAGGTACAGTGTAAGCAGTAGATGTAGAGTTACTTAAAGTAGTAACTGCAACACCGTTCCTGTACACAACGAAGCTACCGATTGACCCTGAAGGTCCGAACATAGCACCGGTTGTTGAACCGATAGTACCCAAGAGCAAATCTGCGCCTACAGCTTTGACCTTAACAGTAAAGCTTGCAGTCAAAGTTGAAGTAGCACCGGCAAGCTGTGAACCTTGAGGTGTATTTGCTGTAGTTATACTCTTAGAAACAAGAGTAATCTCAGGTCCGGCACTTCTGATACCAACTTCATTACCGGTAGCAGAACCAGTTTCAGTAATGCTGTCACCTGAAGAGTTTTCTGAAACTAAGTCAGCAGCTGCAGTTGTTGAAGCACTAGCGATGAAGCCTTCCGATAAAACATTAGCGTCTCTGACATCAACCTTAACAGTAAGAGTCTTGGTTGTGTCTTTAAGAACAGTGAAGTCGATGTCGGCGAATGTAGCCATATCAGTTGTTATAGCTGCATTGTCAAGTTCAGTTGAACCGTCAAAAAGGTAAGCGGTAGCAACAGTAGCGGCACCGGAATCACCTTGATCAACAACTCCAATTCTTATGTCAGTAACGAGAACATTGTCCTTCTCGGCTTTGAGGTCAAAGACCAAGACGGTCAATTTATCAAGTTCATCATTACCTGATCCACCGTCAGCAATGACATCTTGTTTCTTGGGAGTTGACGAGTTGAGTGATACTTTCAAGCTTGCACTGTCAGACAAAGTAGCGGCGATAGTAATAGATTTGGTAACATCTGTGCCTTCTGTTGGGCTGTACTGGTCAATACCAGCACCATCCACACCACGAACACCGCTGTCAGCTAATGTTATGACTTGCGGAGATTGAGCAGTGATATCAGCTGAATCAATGTTTGACCATAAATCAGCCTTTATATACATTTGCTTGGTGGTGTCTTTTGAAACTACATAGCTGAATCCAGAAAGGGTAGCATAGTAATTATTTGACTCCTTAACAACTGTTGAGGAGTTAAGATCTACTGATTTAATTACATTGCCATCTGTGTCTGTTAAATACAATGTTTTGTAAAAAGCAGTGTAAACCTTGGTATCAGTTCCAAGATCAATTTTTACCCTCTGAATAGCAATGTCTGAAGTCTTGGCCTGCGCTTTGAAGCCCAAGATAGCAGCCTTTGAGTCACCCTCATAAGCAGTTGACACTAGGCCAGCTGTTGAGTTGGTGACAGTCAAAGTACCTTCTACTCCAGGAGTAGTGATACCAGTTGAACCCGGAACAGTTCCAGGAACTACTGGGACGACTACCAAAGAGTTGACTTTAGCTCTGGTAATAGGACCGAAATATCCAACGGCTGGAGTAATTCCAACTGATGCTTGATATGCGGCCAAAGCAGATTTGGTCAAGTTACCGAAGTAACCCATAGCAACACCAGCAGGCATGGTAAGGAGTCCCTTACCTACGAGCCAAGTTTGCAAAGCAACGACATCTGATCCAGTTGAACCAACTGTTAAGTCAGTATTGAAGGTTGTAGCAGAACCTGCACCTGCGCCACCGGCGATTTGTGCTTGAAGTTGAGCGATCATAGCAAGCAAGCTATTGATCTGAGCTGTAAGTTCAGCAGTAGTTTGAGCGGAAGCAGGAATTGCTATCATGCTCAAAACCATCGAGAAAGCTACAGCGCTTGTGAACAATTTTGATTTTAATTTCATAAATTTGAATTCGTCTGAAACTTTATTTTTATTTTAAATTTTTTATAAAGTATCAAACGATTATTAAGTAAGTAGTCATTCTTGCGAACAAAGACTCACTTAAACTAATAAATATTAAACTAATAAATGACAAATTTTAACTAACCCTATAATTTCTTTAATCGACAAGAAACCACAGATTTAGTAACGAAAGGAATTTTACCGCCTTAACCCAAGCTTCTCAAACGAAACATGTGGATAAGGTGATTAGCTCAAGTATTGCATATTTGATAAATATGGTCAACTCATTGATAACCCCCCTTACCTTAGGGAGAGTTCCGATAGATTATGTGACAATAGAATATTTACTCCACCTTCTTTCCCCTATTTTCTTTATTTTGTTTTCATTTATAAGCGATATCAGCTCTCTTTGAACCGTTTTTTCACTACAACCGATGATATTTGGCACTATATCTTTTATGCTGACATTATTATGTCCTTTAATAAATTCCAGTATAGTATTTTTTCTTAAATCCTTTCTCTTGTGTCCGTTACCGTTTTTCCCTCCATTTTCTTTGCCATTTGTCTGCATATTTCTCATTTCACCTCCGTATAATAGATTATCTTTAACACCATATCTAAAATTCGTTTTCTCCAGATTATTGTTAGTATTTAAAATTTGAGATTGTTCAAATATACTCCTAACAGAAAGGTTTTTATTGTCCTCAAATTTTTCGGTAAATTTCCCAAGCTCTAAAATAAAAGATTTAAATTCTTCTTTAAGGATACCGGCATTCATTTTAGATATAAGACCAGCTATAGAAGCTATATCAAGCATAGACATCAGCTCTAAAGAATTTTTTTCAATATTTTCTGTCAATTTTTTGGCATATCCAAAATCAGTGTCTTTTAAATTAACAGACATAGAAACAAGTTCAAGGGACAAATTTTTTATCTTTGTCCTCAACTCTTCATCTTGATCCATTACATTAGAAATCATAAAAACTGCAGCTGCTAACCTGTAAGATCTATTATATATATTTAGAAAATCTATGTTTTTTTGAATTATTTCATTCATATGAGACATATTAATATTGTCTTATATATTTTATGTCCTTTACATTATATATTATAAGACTAAAAGTGTCAACCAAGCACTTTATGACTTTATTGATAAGAATATTCTGTCTTTTATAATAAGTCAATCCCATTAAAGGTAAGAAATTGTTTATAACAATTTATTCCGAAACATAAGTTTCGGACCTCTAACAGGATTGGCCTTAAATTCACTTTTAAAAAGTATGGAGAAGCTCAAATATGTTACTATTTAGGCATGGCAAGAAAAAAGAAGGAAAACAAAGATACAGAATCCGGGTCAATAAAATTGAAAGGTGAGACTGTATCCTGGATATTTGCGGTATCCTTCTTTGTTTTGTTTATTATCCTTATGCTGGCACCTTTGAAAATGGCTGGAGACTTGGGAAATAAGCTGTATAACATCTTAAAAATTTTATTTGGATTGGGTTATTTTCTACTACCGGTTTTATCTCTCCTTCTCTCGATTTCTTTTGCAAAATCTATCAAACATTCCTTCGGTGTAACTCGCGCACTTGGATCTGCGCTTTTCTTTTTATCTTCTTTGGCCCTTCTGGATTTAACTTTTTATGGCAAAGGCGGCCTCATTGGAAAAATCCTCCACCAACCATTAGTAAAATTGTTTGATGTTTATGCCACTTCTGTTATTTTAGGAGCTCTCATTATTATAGGAATGATAGTTATTCTCGATACAGCTATAAATTTTTCTTTTATTTTAGATATATTTAGAAAAAAGAAAGAAGACGAAGATGAAGAAAAGGAAGTGAAAATATTGGATAGCAACGAACCAAAAGATAACTACCAAGAAAAAATTGTTCCACAAGCCGTACCAATATTAAGCAAGAAACTGATTTTAACCGAAGATGATAACGATTTTGGAATCAAGAATAACATCTCATTTAAACCTTATACCCCTCCCCCACTTTCTCTTTTGGAAAGAGATAAAGGTAAACCAGAAGTGGGAGACATAAAAGCAAATTCAAATATTATAAAAAGAACTTTGCAAAATTTTGGCATTATTGTTGAGATGGATGAGATATCTATTGGTCCGTCTGTTACCAGATACGCTTTGAAACCGGCAGAGGGAGTCAAACTTTCTAAAATTTTGGGGCTTCAGAATAATTTGGAATTAGCCTTGGCGGCTCATCCGGTACGTATAGAAGCACCTATCCCAGGCAAATCCTTGGTCGGCATTGAAATACCCAACAGTATAAAAACTTTGGTAGGGCTTGGATCCCTCCTCTCTCAAAGCGGTTACAAAGATTCTGAAAAATCTCTCATGGTAGCTTTGGGTAAAAGCATATCCGGAGCTTCTATTTTTGCCAACATTGCCAAGATGCCCCATCTCCTTATTGCCGGAGCGACCGGCAGTGGAAAGTCTGTAACCATACATGCGATTATTAATTCTCTACTCTTTCGTAATTCTCCAGAAAATCTAAAATTTATAATGATAGACCCCAAAAGAGTCGAATTAACCCAATACAATAAAATACCTCACCTTTTGACTCCGGTTATCACAGATGCCAAAAAAGTTATTATGTCTTTAAAATGGGCTTCCAAAGAAATGGATCGCCGTTATGATGTATTAGAAAAAAATAAAGTCAGGGATATAGAGTCTTACCACAAAAATATTTTATCTCCCGCTTTAGAAAAATTCAGAAAAAACCAGCCACACAAGTCGACCGATAGCGGAAGCAATCCTCCAGACCTCATGCCTTACATAGTGATAGTGATAGATGAGCTTGCCGACATAATGCAAGCATATCCAAGAGAACTTGAGTCGGCAGTCATACGTTTGGCTCAAATGAGCAGAGCCGTCGGCATCCACCTCATACTCTCGACCCAAAGGCCAAGTGTCAATGTTATAACCGGTCTTATAAAAGCAAACATACCAGCTCGTATTGCTTTGCAAGTGGCTTCCCAATTTGATTCCCGAACGATACTTGATAATGCGGGAGCTGAAAAGTTGCTAGGAGCCGGAGATATGCTTTACATTTCCGGGGAAATGTCTAAGCCGATTAGGCTCCAGTCCCCTTTTATATCAGAGGTAGAAGTCAAAAAAGTGGTAGAGTACCTGGTGAAAAATGCGGAAAACGAAATACCGACTGAAATAAATTTAGAAGCGGATCATTCTAAAAATATCCTCTTCGAATCACTTACAGGAAGAGGAGGCGAGGCAGAGGATGATTTATATGAGGAGGCCAGGGAAATAGTGATACAAGCAGGAAAGGCTTCTACTTCATATTTGCAAAGGAAGCTGCGTATAGGATATGCTAGGGCTGCAAGACTGATGGATATTTTAGAAGAGAACGGAGTTATTGGCCAAGGTGATGGGGCCAAACCAAGAGACGTCCTTATAAAGCCAGAAGGTAACCTGCCCCACACTAACACAGACGAGACACGGGCAGAATTTACACCAGACCAAGATAAAGATTCAGAAAATGAACATATTTAAAAATAAAAAATATGAGTTTGAAGGAGGATTTAATGTCAGACGTTTTTTAATTATTCTTTCTGTTTTTTTACTTGTCTCTTACGGACTATTCAATGCCAGGAATTTGATAATCGGGCCAACCATAGAAATATTCAGTCCAACGAAAGATATTGAAACCAAAGATAATACTATCAACGTAAAAGGCAGAGCAAAAAATATAACTTTTATAAGTCTCAACGAGAGGCCTATATTTGTTGACGTAGATGGATTATTTGAAGAGAAATTGCTACTATCTCCAGGGTCAAATATAATAGAAATTAAAGCTAGAGACCGATTTAAAAAAGAGACTGAAAAGATTATAAATATTTATTATAAACAAAGTGCGGCTATCAGTACAACTACTAATGAAAGTTAAAATATCATGAAAAAAGGAAAAACAGCCCTGCCTACCGGCAGGCAGGCAAAAAACGAAACGGTGGAGAAAAAGGATTATTCCGGAGTGGAAGACGCCGTCAGAGAAATAAAAACAAAATTCGGAGATGATTCTATAATGATGCTTGGCGACAAGCCTCATGTAGACGTTAACTCCATTCCCACCGGGTCAATCGGCTTGGACGCGGCTCTCGGAGTAGGAGGTGTGCCAAGAGGTAGGATCATAGAAATATTTGGGCCGGAGTCAAGTGGCAAGACAACCTTGGCTCTGCATATTATAGCTGAAGCTCAAAAACTTGACGGGATTTGCGCCTTTATAGATGCCGAGCATGCCATGGACCCTGAGTATTCTCAAAAACTAGGAGTAAAGATAGACCAACTTCTCATCTCCCAACCGGATAATGGCGAGCAGGCACTTGATATCGTAGAATCATTGGTTCGTTCCGGCAAAATAGACGTTATTGTTGTTGATTCAGTAGCGGCACTAACACCAAAAGATGAAATCGAGGGTGATATGGGAGCTTATCATGTCGGTAAGCAGGCCAGGCTTATGTCTCAGGCTTTACGTAAGTTGACAGCCATTGTCGCTAAATCAAAAACCGTTGTTATTTTTATCAATCAAATAAGAATGCAGATCGGGGTAATGTTTGGAAATCCAGAAACCACTCCTGGAGGCAAAGCATTAAAATTTTACACCAGTGTCAGGCTTGATATAAGGAGAATCGCTCAAATAAAGAAAGGTGATGAAATAATGGGTGGCAGGATTAGGGTCAAAGTGGTAAAAAACAAAGTAGCCGCCCCATTTAAACAAACTGAATTTGACCTGATGTATAACGAAGGTATTTCAAAAGAAGGAGAGATAATAGCTTTAGGAGAAAAAATGGGAATCATACATAAATCTGGAAACAGCTATGGTTATCTCCCTGCCGGAGCTAATGCAAAAGACGAGGTAAAACTCGGCCGCGGCTATGATGCCACCCGCCAGTTTTTGAAAGACAAAACCAATAAAAAAATTGCCGAAGAAATTTTGAAACTCATCCGCAAAAAACTTATAGAAAACGGCGGGTCAATCGTACCAGTCAAAAATGAGAGTGAAGAAACTGATAGTGAAAAATAAGAAAAAATAAAAACAAGGAACCGCCGGAGCAGTTCCCTGCTCTCGGCGGTTATTTCGCGGCTTCCAAAAGAAGCCTCTGCAAATCTTCCGGATTACAGTTCTGAAGGGCTTTCGCAACAAGTGGAATTACAATCGATGGATTCCCATTGAAACGACCAGCGCCACCGTGAGACCATGCCAATTCCGTGGCACCTTCGAGAATTTTCTTCAATTTATCCAGGTCCATTTTATGTTACCTCTACTCCCAATTATACACCCATATACTTTATTTGTCAAGTGGATTTTATGGCTTAAATAGGCTATATTTTGCTAGCAATGCTTGAATATAGTGAAATAACAATCGGAAAAATAATCATATTTGATGGTGAACCGTGGGAAGTCGTAGCAAGCCACGTCTTCCGCAAACAACAACGAAAGCCGGTCAATGCCACTAAACTGCGCAACTTGATCACCGGCAGGGTTACAGAATATTCTTTCCATCAATCGGAAAAGGCTGAAGAAGCTGATATTGAAACCAAAAATATAAAATTTATTTATGCTCAAAAGGGAGATTATTGGTTCCACGAAGAAGGCGACCCTTCCAAAAGATTTGCTTTAAAAGAAGAGCAGATGAGTGGTGGTGTAAAATTTTTAAAAAAAGACTCTATGGCAAAAGCCATGGTATTCCAAGAAAAAATAATCGGGGTTAAGTTCCCCATAAAAGTAGAGCTCAAAGTGATTGAAGCGCCGCCAAACATGAAGGGCAACACTGCTCAAGGAGGCAACAAGGTTGTAAAAGTGGAGACTGGTGCTTCCGTCAACGCTCCCCTTTTTATAGAAGAAGGTGATACTATCGTCATCAATACCGAAAACGGAGAGTACGTCGAACGAGTATAAAAAATCACAAACAAATTTTGAGCCGTGAGGGTCCTGTGAGCAAAGCGAACGGGGTGAAGCGGATAAAATTTATTTGTGATTTTTTAGATTATCTGCTCAAATACGGGAGTAGTGCCATAAAGCGAGCGCGTTTGACCGCTACAGAAAGTTTCTTCTGGTATTCGGTAGAAACACCGGTTTTCTTTTTGGAAAGAATCCTAGAATGAGGATTGAGGAACTTTTTTAAAAGCTCAATGTCTTTATAATCAATGTGTTTAATACCGTTTTGCTTGAAGTAACAAGTTTGTTTGGTTGTCATGTTTTTTATTTGTTATATTTTCTCTCCCATCTCCCCTCTCCTGCTTCTAGGAGAGGGGCTGGGGGTGAGGTTTTTAAAATGGTATGTCTTCAGAATTTATTTCTTCTTCTGGATATTCAATAGCTGGAGCTTCTCCTGTCTGCGCAGACAGGTCTTTTTCTTTAGGCTTATCTCCAGAAGCTTTTTGCTCATAAGAACCACCGCCGCCACTCTTTGGTCCAAATTGTATTCTATCAGCCACGATTTCTGTTCTGTATCTTTTAGTGCCATCTTTAGCATCCCAACTTCTGGTCTGGATTCTACCTTCCAAAAAAATACCGCTGCCTTTGTGAAGATATTGCTTTACTATTTCTGCTTGTCTGCCAAAAACCACAATGTTGTGGTAATCCACTGACTCTTGTTTGGCGCCATTTTTATCTTTCCAAACACGATTAGTAGCTACCCCAAATTCGCATACCTGAGCCCCGGATGGCAAGGATTTCAACTCTGGATCTCTAGTCAAATTTCCGTAGATGATTGCTTTGTTGATATACATGTTGTTGTTTAAAGTTATAAAGTTTAATTAATAATAAGTTGGTCAATACTTTTATCTATTTCTGCTTCCGAGGCCTTCACCTTTTCTATGTGTTCCACCTTTTTTTCTTCTTTACTGCTGTTTTCTTTTTTAAACATAGGTATCTTAGGGGCATGCATAGTATCTTCTTTAACAGTCTTAATAATTATAAATCTCAAAATATTTATCAGATTTTCAATCTTGCTTTTTATGTTTGATATTTGTGATGGGTCTGCCTCAAATTTTACCCAGCCGAAATAAGCTTTATTAAATTTCTGCTTTTTAGAATCAATATTTTTTGAAATATCGTAAGCAAGAACTACCATTTTGGGCACTCCTTCCGAAACAACAACTCCCTCGTTTTCCTCGACTATAGATTTTATTTGCAATAACTGGACCAAGACTTCTGATTCTTCAACATTTGGCAAAAGATGGTAACCGATTTCGTAAATTAGATTATCATTTTCATTCATAAATTAGTTCAGGTGGGACCTCTCGCAAAGCGAGATAATGGAGGCAATTATAATAAAACGCCTCTGACCCGAACAGCCATCACTCTATCACACTCTAAATAAAAAGCAAAATTAGACCCCAAAAACTCTTTTAAAATTTTCTACAATAGAGTCGTTCAAAACATACATATTTTCAGTTCTTATTTCTGCTAATTTTTTTACTACTTCAACAACATAAGCTGGCTCATTTCTTTTGCCTCTAAACGGCACGGGGGCAACAAATGGTGCATCTGTTTCAGACATTATCATGTTAAGTGGAACAAACTTAACAGCTTCATCGTATTCGTGAGTAAAAGTAACAACTCCAGAAAAAGAGGCGGTAAAACTGATGTCCAAAAATCTTTTTAGAATTTCAGTATTGCCAACATAAAAATGAGCGTTGCCTTTCAATTTTGATCCGTGTATTTTATTGTAACTCTCCAAAATTTCCAGGGAGTCAAAATACGCATCGTATGGGATCTTATCCCCCGGGCGAATGTGGAGCATAAGAGGCTTTTCTACTTCCAAAGCCAGGTCAATCTGCGCTTCGAATAACTTTTTCTGCAACTTTTTTGTTTCTTTGCTGTTTTCTCCCAGACGAAAATAATCAAGTCCGCACTCGCCTATAGCCACCACTTTTGGCTCTCTGGCAAGTTCTTCTATCCTCTCATCAAACCCATCTCCCATATTTTCAGGATGCTGACCGACACAAGCCCAAATGTTTTTATTTTGCTTCGCAATTTCAACCGCTTTTTTTGAAGTCTCAAAATCAACTCCTATAGTGATTGCCCCGACTTCGTTTTCTTTCATTCTTGCCAAAACCCCTTCTCTGTCCGAGTCATAATCCGGAAAATCCAAATGACAGTGTATATCTACATATTTCATTTAATCTTTCCTTGCAAATAAAGGGGTTTCTGGAGATTTATTTTCTTTGATTAGTTTTTCAATTTTTTCCGCAGTATTTGGAAGAAACGGTCTCAACATAATAGAAATTCTGATTAAATACAGGAGTAATGTTTTAATATCAATTTCTGCTTTAGTTCTATTCGTTTTTATTGTCTTAAATGGTTGCTCAGTTTGAATCAAATTATCAGCTATAGAAATATTTTTCCATATAATATCCAATGCTTTATTTATTTCATATTTATCAAGATATTGTAATAATTCAAGATAAGGAAATGGTTTTTCAAAATCCTGTAAATCAATTTCTCTAGCTTTAATATTATTTACTTCTGCCATTTTCATTATTCGAGAGACAAGATTGCCTATGCCATTTGCAAGTTTTGCATTGTATGTCTGTTTGATTAAATCCATTGAGACCGGGCTGTCTTCAAACATTGAAGTTTCGGCGCAAACAAAATAACGCAGAGCCTCTGCTCCATATTTCTTCACTACTTCATAAGGGTCAACAGTATTACCCGTAGATTTTGACATTTTCACCCCACCTTCACCTATAAGAAATCCGTCGATAACAATCTGGTGAGAATGAGGCAGTCCGACCGAAAGGAGCATGGCCTGCCACATTGCCGACTGCATCCGAATATTATCCTTACCGCAATATTGAGTCGGAGTGCCGTTTGTCCAAAATTTTTCAAAATTATTTTTATCTTCTGGCCATCCTAAAGTGGAAATATAATTAACGAGTGCGTCAAACCAAACATACATCACCTGTTCCTGATCCCCTGGCACCGATATACCCCATGACATTTTGGATTTAAGTCGAGAAATAGAAAAATCCTCTAATCCCCTTTCCACGAAAGATTTTATTTCATTAAAACGGAAATTTGGTACCACAAAATTTGGCTGTTTACTGTACAAATCGAGAAGCTGTTTTTGAAAAGCAGAAAATTTAAAAAAGTAATTTTCTTCATCTATAAGCTCTATCTCTAGATTTGGATGAATAGGGCACTTCCCATCTACCAATTCCGAATCTGTTTTTTCTAATTCACAACCAACACAGTATTTTATTTTGTAAGATTTTTTATAAATAAAACCATTTTGGTTACAAATTTTCCAAAATTCTTGAGCGGCTTTTATATGATGCTCATCTGTAGTTCTAATAAAATGCACATCCAGTGAAATTTGAAGCAGATTTATAAGTCCACGAAACCTTCCTACCAATTCATCGACAAATACTTGAGGATTTTTATTTGTTTCAAGAGCTTTTTGATAAATTTTTTGCCCATGTTCGTCAGTACCGGTATTAAAAAATACCTCGAAACCTTGAAGTTTTTTGGCTCTAGCAATAACATCCGCCCTTATGATCTCCATGGCAAAACCAACATGCGGATCGGCATTCACATAAGGCAAAGTAGTGGTTATGTAAAATGTTTTAGACACAAGAAAAGAATACTATTCGGTGGCAGTGTTGCGCAAGCGTTCGGCTTCAACAATTTTATTTTGCTCTACATCGTTTAAAAATTCTATAAGCATGGTGGCCACAGGCACTGAGATTAAAAGGCCGACAAAACCAGCCAATTTATAACCGACTATAAGAGCAAGGATGGAGATGAGTGGTGGTACTCCGACGATTTTACGTACCACTAGCGGGTAAATAAGTTGATTTTCAAATTGATGAATAATAATATAAAGACCGATAACCATAAGAGCAGGAGTCATGCCACTTGTAACCAAAGTCAACGTTACCGCCGGTATAGCGGCAAGAATAGGTCCAAAAAGAGGAATGATTTCAAACACACCAGCCACCACCGCGAGCAAGAGAGCATTATCAACTCTAAGTAAAGTCAATCCCAGAAATACAAGCATGGCTATGATAATAGCCAATATTATTTGCCCTTGCATCCAAAGGCCGATTTTGTGTTGAGACCTTTTCCACAAGTTTAAAATGTATTTTTCATTTTTGGCGGGAGTAACAATGCGTAGAAAATTTGAAATCCCATCGGATTCAACCGACAAATAAAAAGATAGGACTATCGTCAGAAGGAAACTCAGAATGCCCCCAAAAGCTATACTAGCAGTGGAGAAAAACCCCTCTGAAAAACTAGATACAGTAGTATTTATTTGCTCAACTATTTGAGAAAGAGAAAAGGTTTCGGAAAATCCTTGTATAGCCGAATTTGAAGACAAAAAGTCATTACTTTGTAGAGGATTCCAAACTTGAAGCTCCCCCAAATACCCAGGTAGTGTTGATAGAAAAGTAGCTGATTGATTCAAGATAGGTAAAAACAGAAAATAGAAGATTAGAACTAATACCATTACAGCGACAAAATATATAAGGAGAACTGCCAAAATTCTCGGCACCCCCCGACGCAAGAACCATCGAGTCCCCGGCTCTACGGCAGAAGCAATGATAATAGCAAGTATAACAACCAATACCACATCGCGTAGATAATAAAATACAACAAAAGCTAAGGCGATGAGTATACCTTTTATAATAGTGCCGGAGCTGATCTGTATTATTTTATCACTTGAACTGATCGCCATACCTTTAAATATATCACAATTTATTAAAATTTATCTTTAAAATATGATACCAGATCACTTTCTGACACTCTTTCTTGTTTACCAGTATCACGATTGCGGACTGTAACAGTCTGGTCCCCGCCTGCGCGGGCAGGTTTTTCAATTGTATCAAAATCGATAGTAATACAAAAAGGAGTGCCGATTTCATCTTGTCTGCGATAGCGCTTGCCTATATTGCCATTATCGTCAAATTCAACCGCTCCAAATTCTTTTTTAAGTTTTTGGTATATTTCTCTGGCCTTTTCAACCAAATGAGGCTTGTTTTTAAGTAGAGGAAATACTGCTACTTTTACAGGAGCTAATTTTGGAGCAAGTTTTAAATAAGTTCTCGCTTCACCTCCGAGCCGATCCTCACTGTAAGCCTCAAGCAAGATAAAAAGAAAAGCCCTATCAACCCCACCAGAACATTCAATATCCCACGGAGTAAATCTTTCTTTGGTTTCTTCGTCGTAATAAGACAGGTCAATCCCGGAATATTCGCTGTGCCGCCTCAAATCCCAATCCGCCCTGTGGTGTATACCCCAAGCCTCTTTCCAGCCAGCGAATGGAGTATTGTACTCAATATCCCACGCATCTTTGGCATAATGAGCTCGTTCATCAGGTGCATGTTGGCGCAATCGAAGATTTTCCTTTTTAAAACCTAGACCTATATACCAATCAAAGGCAAACTGCTTCCAATATTCGTATTGTTTTTTGCCTTCCGCTTCGTCCGGTTTAATATAATATTGCAATTCCATTTGCTCAAATTCACGCAGTCGAAAAAGAAAATCACGTGGAGTAATTTCATTTCTAAAAGCTTTGCCAATTTGACCAATACCAAAAGGAATCTTGGGATGCATCGAGTCCAAAATATTTTTGAAGTTTACATGCACCCCTTGAGTGATTTCTCCGCGTAAATATACTTGAGTAGCGGTTTTTTCGGAAGCGCCAAGTTTGGTGCCGACCATAACATTGAATTTAATTGGGTCGGTCCACTCAACTTTTTCTTTTTTGTGAGTTTTTTCATGATCAGCGATTACCTCTGATTGATCTGCCCTGATTCTTTCGTGACAAATTTTACATTCAACAAGCGGGTCAACAAGCCCAACTGTACCTATATGACCAGAAGCCTCCCAAACTTTTTCTGGCATAAGTATTGCTGCCCCCATACCATAGACATCCTCACGTTCAGTGATAAATTTCTGCCAGAAATATTGCTTAATATTGTGCCTCAATTCTACTCCTAAAGGCCCGTAATCAAAGATGCCAGCAAGCCCGCCATAAATATCTGAACCTTGAAAAATAAACCCTCTCCTTTTACAGAGAGAAACTATTTTGTCCATTTTGTTTTCTTTTTCTGCCATAATTTAATTAAACTAACATTAATTTTCAATCTACGGTACCACCTTATCGTCTCCAGCTTTAAAACTCGGATCACCTGAAAAATTTGTGGTGACAGCCGGTACTATGGATTCTGTTTTCAAACCTGTTATTTTATCAATACCAAAAATAGAAGTTTCGCCTAATATGATTGGAGACTGCCCAACCTGACTTGTGCTCGGCAAGAATTCCAGTTGAAAGTTTATTTCCTTTTTTGGAGAGCCAAAACCGGTATTTGGAAGAACAGAGCCCACATTCCAAACAACTTCATTGCTCGCGGGATTGAATGAAAATATTTCACTTGAAGGACTTTTTATATTAGTCCATTTTACGTAAGAAGGTAGAGTGGCTCTAACTTCCACATTGCTTACCTGATTGAACGAATTATTGATATTCCATATTATAGTATAGGTAGTTGGAACATTAACTTTTGGAGGTATAGGTCCGGAATTCTCAATATTTCCAAGAGACCTTGCTATTTTTGATGACAAAGTCAAATCAGTTTCCAAAATAATCTTTCTTGTTTCTACAGAAGAAACTTCTTCAGATGAACCCGAGTCTAATATTCTTTCCCCTTTAGCGGTTATGGTCATTTCTATTTCCGGTTTTGCTCCATTTATTATATTTGCATATAAAAGAGGCGATAAACGAAAAGATAGTTTTTCTTCGGAACCGGGTGCCATCTCAGAAAATTCCGATACAGATCTTTTGTCCCACAAGATGGTGTTATTGAATGATTGAAAAAACCCGCCGTTATCAGCGGAGACGCTTGACCCATTAAAAGCGCCACCCTTAAAAGCGACCACGACTGAAGTGTTGTACAGTATAGATGGCAAATTATTTGTGATCACTAATCCAGTAATGACTTGATTGCCGCCTTGAGTGGCAAAATCTCCTTCCTCCCCATTAATGAGAGTGTTCACACCAATAAAAGATTTCTTTACCAAAACTGACTCCACCGATTGAGAGAACGGTATGGCAATAACTCTTTCATCGTCTCCGCTCGCGGTCCCGACATTTATCTTAAAAACTTTTTCTTCATTGTCTTGGCCGATAATAATCCCCTTTACCAAAATTGTTTTCTTTTCTCCAGAATTAAGACCTGAAAGCTGCCAAATATTGTTACTATAAGAAGCAGCCGGAGAAGCACCTTTAAATACGAAACCGAATGGATACTGCACATTAACCAAAAATTTATTTATTTTGTCTTTGGAATTGGAAGATATTTCTATACTAAAAGATATATCTTGGTTTGAATTGACTTCTTTGGGATATGTGGAAGTGATTATAACCGGAGCGGAACTTATGTTTATTTCATATATTTTGTCCTTATAAAAGAGAGCGCTTGAATTTTGCACCCTATACTCTAAAGAAATTTTTAACTGTTTTATATCGTCTTTCTGCCCAAAAAAAACTGCTCTGATATTTTTATTATAACTTTCTCCGGATTTTATTTTACCTAAAACAAATCTTTCTTGGTTAAGTTCTTTGGTCAAATCAATAGAGGACCTCGTGCCAGTTGCATACTCCACAGTCAAAGAAGCAGAGTCTAAATCGACATTATTGTTGTTTATCACATTTATATCAAAAGATGCCTCTTGCCCAGCCCCCACAGAAAGTGGTCCAACTACTTTTATGTCTACATTTTTTGACGAGACTTGATTAACACCGCCAAAAAAAACGAAAGTGGCTATTCCGAAAGCAACAATAAAAAATAGTATGGAAAATACAAAAATTTTTTTTACAAAACTATGTTTGTTTCGAGCCATATTTGATACTCTTGATGCTAATTTATCAAAACTACCCACTTCTGTATTTTGCCAATTTTCTTTTACATATTTATCATCTTCTCTGTCGAAAGGGTGACTCAGTCCAGATTTGTTTTCGCTAACTATGTTTGGGGCACTCCTAGAGTAAAGCTTTCTTTCAAGCTTACCCAGTTTTTCCTTTTTTTCGTCGCTATACCGCATCACAACATTATATCACAGCACAATTTAAGTGGCTTTGAGGGATTCGTTGATCAGCTCAATCATTTTTGATCTTTTCGGAGTAATCATTTCCAAATCTTTTATGTTTATCTCCGAATAAGACATCGGGATTAAAAGTTCCGGATCGTGCTTCATATAACCCAAAATATGCAGTATTCTCACAAGAGTCAGGCATTCCGCCAAAGCGATATCCTGTTCTTTGGCTGACACTAAAAAATCAAAAAAAATTGAAACAACGGAGAAAAGTGGTGTTTTTACCTGCCCGAATGACTCGGTCGGGCGAGCTTCTTCGGCAACCAATTTTTTAATCAAACTAAGGATATTGCCGGCAATTTTAAGTTTGGGAGGAGAGTCTCTAAAAGCTTCAAAGTAATTTATCTCCGCTCTGACACTAACCACCCGCCAACCACTCTTGCCGTGGACCAGAGAAAATTCGCCAAATGAAAAGTCCTGAGATCCTCCTCGCAATTTGGAGTGGATATTTCTAGCTCCTTGCACTCTCGTACTTAGAAGCCCAAAACTTTCAGTAAATATATTTATCCGCCTGCTGTCATTGCCTTCAATTTGACTAGAAATAATAATGCCTCTAGTATGATGCTTACGATACATAACTATTTTATACTTATCTTAAATACCATTCCATCTATCTTCAAAATTTCTCCGTTATTTTCTTGAAATACAAAATCGCTTACATTTGTCGGTTTTTTTATTTCTTTAGAGACAGAGTCCAAAAATCCTTTTCCCGTTTCATCCGTTTCGATTAAAATCTCTATAATATCAGAAGGTGTTAGATTTTTATTTTTACGAAGTTCTTGAATCGCCCTAATAAAATCCCTGGCATTCCCCTCTTTCTGTAATTCTGGAGTAACCTCAGTATCAAGTTCCACCTCCCCTTCCATATTTTGATCAAATAATATTTCCTTTACATTCACTTCGTCTTTTATAAGTTCAAAATACTCTTTTCCACTTTTTAACCTTTCACTTTTAATTTTTAGACTTCTGAGCGGTTGTCTCACTTTTATCCCTGCTATCATTCTTTTTTTCAAGGCCAAAGATACAATTTTTCTCGTTTCTTCCATATTATTTAAAATTTTCTCGTCGGATCTTAAAATTTTAGGCCAATCACAAAGATGGACGCTCCCTGGGTCATTTTCAGATTTCAATTTAAGATATATATGTTCGGCAAAAAATGGCATGAATGGTGCCATATATTTAGCCAGTTCTAGTAAAACAAAATGGGTGGTAGCAAGAGCATTATTTTTATCTTTTATATCTTCCGATTTAAATCTGTCTCTGGAACGGCGGATATACCAAGTAGAAAAATCTCCAACAAAATCTCGTATAGCTCTTGCGGCTTCAAACACCTCAAAAGTGTCCAGCGACTCTGCCCCTTCTTTAATAAGCAAATCTAAGCGAGTTAAAATCCATTTATCTAGAATATGATTGCTATTATCATGCGGTTTTACACCTTCATCTTTGTATAAATCGTAAAAAGAAAGGATGTTTGAAGATAAGTTAAATACTTTTTTCACGACTTCATCAACTGTTTTCTCGTCAAAATTTTTAGAATCCCCCGGCTGATTGACTGTATACATCCACATGCGTAAAGCGTCTGCCCCATATTTATCAATCATAAGCCACGGGTCTACAATATTACCGAGAGATTTGGACATTTTCTTGCCGTTTACATCAAGAATATGCCCCAGACAAATAACATTTTTGAAAGATCTGCCTCTTTCCATAAGTACTCCTATGGCATGCAGTGTATAAAACCAACCTCTTGTCTGATCGACTGCTTCAGAAATAAAATCTGCCGGATACTGAATTTCTTTTTCTGATTTTAATCCATCCTGAGCAAAAGGCATCGCCCCAGAATCAAACCATACGTCTAATACTTCTTTTATTCTTGTAAGCTTATTTCTCTTTTCATCTTCTAGTTCAACTTGATCAATAAAAGGTTTGTGCAAATCAAGTTCATAATTTTCGTTGTGAGGCAAAGAAGCAAAAGAATATTCATAGACCCCTCCGATTTCAGGAGTGATAGTGTCCATAAAATACTTTGATTTTTTTGCATCTGCACCCTCCAATATCCCTGGGAAAACTTCGTGAAATATTCCATGGGCTACTATCAATATGTTCTTGCTTTTATATTTGGCGTCTATTGAAGTGATAAAATCCCCGATTCTGTTTTTTGCATCTTGATAACTTTCTCCATTCGGCAACTTAGCATCAAAATTATGCATGTCAGATTCTTCATATTTTAGAAAATCATCAACAGATTTTAAGTGAAAATCTCCATAGCCCAATTCTCTGATTCTGTCGTCGTACTCAATCTTGTCTTCAGGAAAACCGATTTCCTTAGCAACAATCTGGGCAGTTTCTTTTGTTCTCAGAAAAGGAGAACAAAAGATAACATCTATTTTTTTACTTTTTAATTTTTTAGCAGCGGTAGTAGTCTGTTCTTTTCCTTTTTCGGTCAAATGATGAGGAAAATCGGATACACTGCTTACCGAATTCAATACGTTATGTTGGGCTTCCCCATGCCGCATCACAAAATATTTATTACCGGATTTTTTAGTGTATTTTTTCAGCTCATCAATACTCCCAATCACAAAATTTTTGCCTTCCTGATTTTGCCAAATAGGAAGAGGAGTTCCCCAATAGCGCTCACGAGAGATTGCCCAATCTTTTATTTCCCGAAGCCATTCTCCAAATCGCCCTTCTTTTATATGGGCCGGTACCCAATTTATGCTTTCATTTTCTCCGACAAGTTCATTACGTAAACTGGACATTTTTATATACCAAGAGTCTCGAGCGTAATAGATAAGGGGAGTATGACAACGCCAGCAAAATGGGTATGAGTGTTTATATGGTTCGCTATGAAAATAAAATCCTTTCTTCTTCAAATCTTCAATAATATCTACATCAAGAGTAGGTTTTCCTTTTTCATCTTTTTCTTTAACGAATCTGCCGGACATAAAATCCATATCATTTTTAAAAGTCCCGTCTGGATTTACCATATGGACCTTGGGCAAATCTATTTCATTTCCCAACACAAAGTCGTCTTGCCCATACATGACAGCAGTATGGACAACTCCTGTGCCATCTTCAGTGGTCACAAAATCGGCATTATAAACTTTGAAAGCTTTTGATAGTTTTCCTTTTTCAGATTCTGGAAGATTTTTTTGCAAATATGGATAAAGGGGTTCATATTCTAGATCTAGAAGATTTTTACCTTTCATTTCCTCAACAACTTTATAATCCCCACTAATTATAGACAAACGAGATTTTGCTAAAATCAAAAATTCTTCCCCGATTTTTATTTTCACATAATCAATATTTTTACCCACTGCAAGAGCAACATTCCCCGGCAGTGTCCAAGGTGTTGTTGTCCAAGCGAGAAAATAAGTATTTTTTTCTCCGATAATTTTAAATTTTATAGTTATTGATAAATCTTTCACATCTTCATACCCTTGGGCCAATTCATGGCTTGAAAGACCTGTGCCACAACGCGGGCACCACGGCACTACCTTATAGTCTTTATAAAGGAGTTTTCTTTTCTCAACTTTTTTTAGAATATTCCAGACCGCTTCAATGTAATAATTTTCGTAAGTAACATATGGGTTTTCCTGATCCAGCCAAAAACCAATCCTTTTGGTAAATTTATTCCAAACATCCAAATATTCCCAGACGCTTTCTCTGCATTTTTTGTTGAATTCAGCAATGCCATAACTTTCTATTTCTTTTTTTGATTTGAGCCCTAGCTCTTTTTCCACTTGAAGTTCAACCGGTAGACCATGGGTGTCCCAACCTCCTTTGCGACGTACGTGGTATCCGCGCATAGTCTTGTAGCGAGGAATAATATCTTTAAAAGCTCTGGCTTCCAAATGATGAATGCCTGGTTTGCCATTGGCGGTTGGTGGTCCTTCATAAAAAACGAATTCGCCTTTAGGCGCTGGCTTTTCCAAGCTTTTTTCAAAAATCCTGTTTTCTTGCCAAAATTTCAGAATTTCTTCTTCTCTTTCGGCAATTTTGCTTTTACCAGGTTGGGGATTAGTATTTTTATCTTGCTCCGCCATAAGCTTATCTTATCAGTTTTCAGCCATTTTTCAAAAGTTTTTGAGCCCTTTCAAATTCAGGAGGCAAGGGAGACTCTATTTTTATATGAGTGTGGTTCGGAAGCTCTAATTTTATTGAAAGAGCGTGCAAAGCCATACGATTGAATCCTAGACATTCTTTTTCATCGCAGATTTTATTGGGAGCATAAAGCTTATCGCAAACAACAGGATGTGAAATTGATTTTAAATGCACCCTTATTTGGTGCGTTCTACCAGTTTTTGGCCTGATTTCAAGATAGGCAAGTTTATTTTCTGAAGCTTCACCTTGAGCTAACCCAACTTCGCTAAAGCTTCGCTGGGCAAGAACTTTGTATTCTGTAACAGCTTCTCTTATCTCCCCTTTCGCGCCATGCTCCGCTGACCATCTCCTAAAATCCCCAGCACTTTTACCGATTGGCTTATTTATCACTCCTGAAATTTCTCCTGCCCTGAGCGAAATCGAAGGGTTGAAGTTTCCCCAAACAACTGCATTATAAATTTTTTCTACATTTCTGCTTTTAAATTGCTCCTTAAAAAATTGATGGGCTTCTTTCGTCTTGGCTACGATAATCACTCCACTGGTCTCTTTATCCAGCCGATGTACAATGCCAGGCCTTCTTACTTTTTCTCCACTCTGCAAAGTTTGCTCCTCCCCCACTCCTTTCAAATCAGGATAATTTTCATTTATCCAATCTACCAAAGTTGGCTCTTTGCTCCGGCCGTCAGCATGCACCAAAAGCCCCGAAGGTTTGTCTAGGGCTAAAATGTATTCATCTTCATATAAAATTGGGATTTTCATGCCTATACTATGCCATAAATATAATTTTGTGGTATATTTTGTGCGCGCGGTTAGCTCAGTTGGTAGAGCAACTCATTTACACTGAGAAGGTCGTGGGTTCAAGTCCCTCACCGCGCACAGAGCCCTCGTAGTTCAATGGATAGAACGAGAAACTTCTAATTTCTAGATCTAGGTCCGATTCCTAGCGAGGGCACCAATACAGAACTCAACGCAAATAAAATTTTATAACGAAGGGTCTTTTGGTAAAGAGACTGGCTTGCTTATGAGATCGCTTCTTTTTTGAATAGCACTTTTTAGTTTGTCTATGTTTATGAGACTTTCAAAATCTTCGCCAGATGCCGATTGTTTGTAAGTTTCAAAATATTGAGAGTAAAAAAGTTTAAACCCAATAAAAGCGGTGATTATAAAAATCACTAAAACCAAACCTAGGCTTGCAAACCAAAACAAATCAACATTAAAAATCTGAGGCCGCAAAGATTTTAGCGGCGGTAAATTGTCTTTTTTAAGTTTTAAAAAATTAAATTTCATTTTTCTCTGAAAATAATAAACTCAACAGAGCCAGACCAATCACCGGGTGTATCTGCATTTAAACTGGTATCTAGAACTAAAACTCCAAAAGGCATTCTCCCTAATTTATCTATAAAATACATCACATTTCGCCAAGAGCCTTCTATTGCCATCTTTACATTAACATCTTCCTTAAATGAGTCTGGTTGATTTGAGCTAACATCAATAGAACTAGTCTCAAATTTGATGCCATTAGCCCTAGCGGCACTTTCTATCTGATCTATAAATTTTGCTTCGTCACCCTTTTGAACAAAAAAATCTTGGAGTGTCTGTATCGGTTCTGTATTTGTTACAGCTATGGATTTTATGACTCTGAATTTTTCTTCTTTATATGAATCTGATTCGGTACTATGATAGTCATCCTCTATTTTTTTTATTTTCTCGGAGACTATAAATAGACCGCCAAAATATAAAATCACGCTAAATAAAGCAGTGACAGCGGCAAATTTTACAATCTTATTTTTTGGAACCCAATTATTCATCTTTAATTTTCAATAAAAATATTCATAGAAAAAGGAAGGTTTCTATCTCTGGTTAAACTTGAAACAGGTACCTCAACCGAAGAGAGCGAATTAGAATCTTTCAAATTCGTTGAAAACAGTACCAAAGAGTCTCTGTTGGAAGCCATACCAGATATCAAGATGGCCACACCTTTTTTTTCTTTATCAGTTTGGTTTCTTGAAAAAGACACCGAATTTAGGGTTACCCCGAGAGGGAGATGTTCAATAATTTTATTGAAAGAATCCGCTACTGATACATTGTCAATGTTTGATTGAAAAATTTTTAATTTGGAATCTATTTCCGTCGGTAAATTTAGAATTTTTTTAATTGAGTCCTCATCTTCTTTCTTCGAATAATTATTCCCCGGCGTAGTCCCAAAAAAATATCCCGAGGTCAGAAGATAGGAAGGCAAAAGCATAATGAAACCAATAAAAAAAGAAGTGGCTATAAGAAACAATAACATTATTATAAAACGAGACTTAAAACCTTTTTTTAAAATCTCTTTTTCTGTTTTTGGCAAAAGGTTCATCCCGTTAGAAATTTAAACTACCTCTGATAAAATCGCTCCAATTGACCCTGTAAAGCCTAAGGATTTCTCATAGGGGATGTCTGGTAAATACTTGTCTATTTCAAAGACATTTGTCCAAACATTCGATAATTTTACATCTTTCATCGGTTTTGTAGAATTCATTATTGCTTCCAGTATTTTTTTTGCATATTCAAATTCACCACAAATTAAAACAGATTCTATGGACTGATTTTTATCTACATCATATCTCGAACAATAATCCAAAAACTTTTCATATTCGTCTAAAAACTGCTTGTTGTAATTTTCATCAAGAATAGACCTTAGAGTAGAAAAATAGACCAGATTATTTTTTATCAAGTAAATCCCGACTCTGTTTCTTCTGGCATGAACAATGGATAACGTCCCTGAAAAATTTTTTGGCACCAAAGCATTGGCGATAGCTTGAGATTCGTGAATACAACCTATTGGTTCAAATCCTGCCCTATGAAACGCTTCTATGAATTTTTCCAACTCTTTTTTAACACAAGCGGCGACCACCACGGAAGCGTTGTATTCCAAATCAGACCGGACAATTTTGGTTGGAACAAAATCAAAAACGGTATCACTTAAAGAAAGGGGTACATTCTCTTCTATAACAAATGCGACACTCTCTGTCGCATCTCCTTTAGAGCCGACCAAAACCGAGGTAGAAAAAACAAAAGCCAGTTCGTCCGGCATGGCAAAAAAGACAAACTGTGAATTAAGATTTTTCCTGACAACTGAAAGTTTTTTCACAATTTCTTCCATATCAACTATATTTCCGGCAACTATTGACCCTTTTTCAATCGGTACAATCTCGCTTTTTAAAAGGGGTTTGGCTGATGTTTTGTCAAACGAAATAGCTTTGATGTTAAAATCGGAAAAAGAAACTCCTATATGCGACGGTTTTAAAAATTGCGGCGGCGGGAAATATTTAGATAGAAATTTAAACTGCATTGCTGTGAATTATAACACAGGATGTTTCTTATCCAAGAAGGATTGGAGGATAATAGCGGCAGCCGAAGCGTCATGCATATCATTCTTCTCTCGACTTTTTAGTCGGGATCCCGTTCCCCGAATACTTTGTGTATCTGGACGCCTAGACATGATTCCTCTTTCCGCTTGGCTACTTGTCATAAATTCCGGTTCAAATAAAATTTTTAATTTTGTTTTTTCTTCAAGTACTGCCTTAAATTCTTCTATTTTCTCCATTATTTTATTCGGTATATTCTTAAAATCCCTAGACTCCCCTACTACTATCTCCTCAATATTTTCCCTTTTTACAATTTCCAGTATTTTCTCTACAAGTCCGTCGTTGTTTGGAATAACAGAATGAGGAAAAGCCAATCTGCCTGTTTCGTCGGAAACGGCAATACCTACTCTTTTACTCCCAAAATCAATCCCTAGGTATTTCATAAATGTATTATATAAGATTTTTTAGTACTTGAAAAATGTGTCCGAGAATATTATAGTATGGGAAGATTTATGTACACCAAGTAACTCCCGAGGTGCTCTATGGCTATTACCATTCCTCAAGAGGTCCTGGCCAAAAGTGAGTGTGCACGGGAAATTGCTTTGGTATCGGTTGCATTTGTATCTGGGTATCACCTCTGTCTCAAAACCAGTAAAGAAGTTCGTGGATTATTTAAAGCGATCAAATTCCCCGGTGATATTTGGCATCAATGGTACCCCACCAGTGAATGCGTTCTTGAAATACTTATACCTCTAGACGAGGAGTGTATTTGGATTCCTCAATTCCGAAAACATCGTTTGGTAACCGATGTAAGCCACCGAGAAACATACCTAGGGTTCTTGGAAAACGGCTGTTTGTTGGTTTCTCCAATACCAACCATCATCTGTTGATGATCTAACCAAATTTGGTCAAATATCCCCGCCCGCACCTGGCGGGGGTACTTTTTTATAATAAACTGGGTTTCCTATTGGATTCGCGGGGTTAAGTTTGGTATGTAAAGGAATAGGCTCGCTAGTAGTTCAAGCGAGCCTATGGTTAGAATATGACACAGAAGGAAACTTTGGACGAACCCCTTTGTCTCTCCAGAGGACGCCTACATCGGTCAGAAGAAATTCCGGAACAGGCATTCCGTAACTTCTGACCAGTTTTTTATCCCTAATTGAACGGCTTTTTCTTTCCACACACTTTAACCGCTCAAGACTATACAAGACTCTGTGAATGGGAATTAAGGCCGAGCGCCTAAGACAGAGATTCTTTCGAATCTCTTCAAGAGTTCTTGGTCTTTTTTCGTCAATCCCTGAAAGAACTATTTCCTCTCTTATACTATCCATATCAAACCTCCTCCTATCGATAATATCACTTTTTATATTGTTTGAGTCTTCTGGTACACAAAAACTTGGCGGAGGGTGGAGGGCTCGAACCTCCAAGGGCTTGCGCCCGCTAGTTTTCAAGACTAGTGCATTACCATTCTGCCAACCCTCCATAAACATAGATATTACAACATAAATAGGCATTAGACAATAAAATTAAAAATACTTATACTTTATTCATGATTACTATAGATGATTTCAAAAAAGTAGAGATAAGAGCGGGAAAAATAGTTTCCGCAGAGCCAATAGAAGGTTCTGAGAAACTGCTTAAACTTTCGGTTGATTTTGGTGAAGAAGATATAAGGCAAGTTATTTCAGGCATCGCTAAGTTTGTTTCTGTAAAAGAGCTTGTAGGTGTTATCTGCACTTTTGTTACAAATCTGGAACCAAGAAAGATAATGGGACTTGAAAGCCAAGCTATGATTATGGCATTTTCTGGAGACATGTCACCTGTCAGTGCAGACGAAGTGCAGGCAGGTCAATTTTTTTCTTTACTCAAAGTTTCAGAAAATGTCCCCCCGGGCAGTATTGTTAGATAATTTGATATGCTAAAATATAGTGAATGGAAACTATTTTGGAATGGAATTCACCCGAGCATCATTTTGATAAAAAAGCCAATGATTGGTATTGGGTACTCGGGGCCATAACTTTGGGTGCATCAGTCCTGGCTTTTTATTTTGGTAATTTTCTTTTCGGTATATTCATCATAATCGCCGGAGTAACAGTGGGCATGCTTTCATATAAGGAAACTAAAGTTGTAACCACAAAAATAGTACCGAAGGGGATAGTTTTCGGCAGGCAACTCTACCCATGGACGTCATACCGATCTTTTTGGATTGAAGATGAACACGTTCATGGCGCTCGCATTTTGATGCATCCGGTAAGTTCTCTCCTTCCTCTCACTATAATTCCAATAAACGAGGAAATCAACTTAAATGACGTCCGAGATGTTCTCCTGGAATTTCTCGATGAAGAATTTTTAAAGGAATCAATCATCCACAAATGGTTTGATACTATATTGGCGAGATAAATTTTGTGCTCCCAGTAGAAACTAATTATCCACAAAAATTGTCTTGAATAATTGAACCTAGACTATATAATTTAATAATATATAATCTATCCAATTATTTATGTACACAAAGCAAACTAAAGAAAAAGCCAGAAAATTACGAGAACAAGGAGTTTCTTATAACAAATTACAGAGAATGCTTGATATCCCTAAGAGTACCCTATCATCTTGGTTTAGTGAAAGTTTAGGTATGCCATTTGATCGTAAAACCTTGCTAAAACATCTCGCAAATATACGTATACTTTCTGCAAAAGTAAAAAGAAAAAATAAGATGGATGAATTGGAAAAAATTCAGAAAAAAGCCGACGAAGAAATTCTGTCTTATCCATTAGATTTAGTAAGTTTTCAGAAATCTCTAATTTCTATGCTTTATTGGGCAGAAGGAGCAAAACATGAAAAAGTGAGCGGATTAATATTTGTAAATACTGACCCAAAATTACTTGAACTTTTTATATCACTTTTAAGAAACTGCTATGAACTAGACGAGAAAAAATTTAGGGTCCGTTTACATTTACATTATTATCATCCCATAAAAGAAACTCGGCAATTTTGGTCAAAATTATTAGAAATTCCAGAATCACAATTTACTAAAACTTTGATAAAAAGAAGAAGTTTAAAGAAAAGATTTAGAAAAAACTTCCATGGTATTTGTATACTCTCATATTTAAGTAGCTCTATACGAAAAGAGATTTTAGCGTTAGGATATGCTATACACAATCAAATAAAGCCCTCGTAGTTTAATGGATAAAATAACGGCTTGCGGAGCTGTTGATCGAGGTCCGATTCCTCGCGGGGGCACCATCGGGGAATTCGCGAATTTGAACAAATTGGCCTATAATTTGATTTTAAGTAGAGAAAATTCTTGATATGAATCTTTTAAAACCAACTAAATTAACTTTCGCCATCTTTGGTTTATTGTTTTTATTATCCGTCAGTTCTTACATTTTGCCTTTTTTAGCCCCGTTTGCTTTATTCAATTTAATTTCTATCCTCCTAATATTTACTATCTTTAAAAACTTAGGAATAAATGTGGGATATCTTACGGGAGGTCCTTTTCGTTTTCCCGAACCAAATATTTTGGGTTGGGTATTGATAATTTTAATAATCGGATGTTTTTATTATCTGATTGCAAGTCTAATATCGTATATAATTAAAAACGAAAAAAAGCGAAGTATTATCTTTTACATCATTTGTTTCATTGCAATTATCTGTATTTTTGGGAGTTTTTCTTATTGGATTATTTCAGCAAAAAAACAAGAACCGATAGTGAGGTGTTCTGGTGAATGTCTTACTCTGGGAACCGAGATTTATAACTCGTGTACAAACGAATGTAGGTCAACATTCCCGAGCTACAAACCATCAGAGGCATATAACTCTTGTATGTATAATTGTGACAGCAAAAGGAGTGATTTTGTAAAGCAATGCAACAACCAATGTCTTTCACGATAGAATTTCAAAAACTTGCCACTAAAAAGAAAGACTTATAAATTTTTATTGACTTCCATACCCACACCGAGATAATATTCTCGCAGGCAGTTCTTTGGTTGTTAAAATTCCAACCTTTTCAGAAAGGAGGATGGATGAGGAAGTTGCTGGCACGGATAAATTGGCCTCTGGTTATTGCGGATACAGTTGCCATGCTTCTCTATGGTGTCTGGACGGGGACAATATCAATTATCCTCGAGATGCATTATTCTGGTTCAACTTTCAATCAATGGGCAGAAACCCGTTTAATCTATTTCTGCTTGAAAACTGCTTTGGCTCATATCTATTGTGCCAAATTGACCCATTTCATTAGAAAGATTTTTCGAGGCAGCCCAAAACGTTGGCTTCAAGAAGGTATCGCTGACGCTCTCAGTGTTTCAATCTACCAACAATCAATCTATATTCCCAGTGCTCTGTTGGCAGGCGCAAATATAACAAAAACTTTGTTTGCAGCTAAATTTTATTTTACAGAAGGTCTGCTTCTGGGATGGTTTTACGGTCTGATCCTTAATTGGTGCCGGAAGAAGATTGCCGGCGTTAACAACAACCACACGAATAGAAAATGAGTCTCTGCGGATTTTCGCTCGAGGCTCATTTTGTTTTTATGATCTCATGGTTATAGTGACAAGGCGAGATTTTTTGCGAGCAGCGGTGTTCTTCTTTATGATTCCTCTTTTCTCTGCTTTATCTATAGCCTTCTGAAGTTTGGGAATAAGTTTTTGGGCTTCGTCTGTTTTTTTGGCAAAAACTAATTTTTTGTATTCTTTGATTACACTTTGCATTTCATTTTTTCTGCGCAAATTAAAAACCCTCTTCTTCTTAGAAGAACGTAAGGCCTTTTTGGCTGATGACGTTATCGGCATAGTGGAAACAAATTAACATATATCAATATTATTTGCAATAAACCTATCCAGCAACAGGCAGGCAAAAAAACTGCAATTTGTTAATATTTATGCATAATACTAGTTATGTTCGGGCATATTACAGGTAAAATATTTAATTTAAAAGGAACCAAAGCCATTGTAAAAACCGGCGGTATTGGTTTTGCGATCCACAGCACCCCTTCATATTTGGCAAAATTAAAGATAGGAACAGAGGCAAATTTTTGGACCCACACAGCCGTTAGAGAAAATTCAATAGATCTTTACGGGTTTGAGACGGAAGAAGAACTTCGGATTTTTGAATTTTTGATTACAGTCTCTGGAGTCGGACCAAAATCAGGGCTTGCCATACTCTCCGTCGCCGGAGTGAAATCAATTGAAGAAGCGGTAGCGACCAAGGACACCTCCTCACTCACTAAAATATCCGGCGTCGGAAGAAAAACGGCAGAAAAAATTGTCTTGGAATTAGATGGGAAACTAACGACACGAAAAGGAGATGGTGGGGCAGGCGAAGATGTAGATGTCTTTGATGCTTTAAAATCTTTGGGCTACAGAGAACGTGAAATTCAGGAGATTATAAAAAATTTACCGAAAGATTTAAATGGAACCAATGAAAAAATAAAGTACGCCCTTAAAAATTTAGGGAAATAAGATGCAGGAATCAAAATCGCTGGAAAAAATATTGAACATCGGAAGAAAAATAATCCCAAAAAGTCTATTTAAATTTGCTCAGCCTATTTATCACTACAAATTGGCATTGCTTGGGGCTGTTATTTATAGCTTCCCCGCCAGAAAATTAACCGTCATAGGTGTTACTGGTACCAAAGGAAAAACAACAACCATCGAACTGGTAAATGCTATTTTAGAGTCGGCCGGGTACAAAACAGCTCTGGCAAGCACTTTGAGATATAAAATCGGAGATAAAGAGTGGAGAAATATGTTCAAAATGACCCTGCGAGGCAGATTTTTCACTCAAAAGTTTTTGAGACAAGCCGTCGATTCAGGATGCACTCATGCGATTATTGAGATAAGTTCCGAAGGAGTGCCTCAGTATAGGCATAAGTTTTTGTTTCTTGATGCCCTTATTTTTACGAATTTAGCTCCTGAGCATATTGAATCGCATGGCTCTTATGAAAAATATCTGCAAGCCAAACTTTCTATTGCCAAAGAACTGGAGGGTCGGGAAAAAGCTGTGATTATTGCAAACATAGACGATAAAGAGGGAGAAAATTTTTTGGAGCTTAATATAAAAAATAAAATTCCCTACTCTCTCCATGATGCCATCGCGGTAAAATCTACCGAGAAAGGCTCCTCTTTCCAGATAGGTAAAATCGTTATTCACAGCAAATTGCCCGGCATTTTCAATGTCTCCAATATGCTTGGGGCTATTGCTTATGGAAGGTTTGCCGGTATTTCTCCCGAGAAAATAAAAAAAGGTCTTGAAGAAATAAATTTTATTAGAGGCAGGATGGAAAAAATAAATTGGCCGACCGGCCTGCCAGCAGACATGGAATTTGATATCGTAGTTGATTATGCTCACACTCCGGATTCATTAAAAGCTGTTTACCAAACATACAATAAATATAAAAAAATTTGCATATTGGGCAACACTGGTGGAGGCAGAGACAAGTGGAAAAGAGAGGAAATGGGCAAAATCGCTGATAAATATTGCGACCAGATAATTTTGACCAATGAAGACCCTTATGACGAAGATCCTATGGAAATCGTGGAAGGAGTGAAAAAAGGAATCAAAAGAAAACCTTGTGAAATAATTATAGACAGAAGAGAAGCCATAAATAAGGCCATCCGGCTCGCTATGCTCACTCAGACTGATCAAAATAAAGTTGCTGTCCTCATCACAGGTAAAGGCACCGATCCTTACATAATGGGCCCCAAAGGGAGCAGGCAAGAATGGGACGATGCAACAGTGGCCAGAGAAGAACTGAAGAGAATATTAAAAAACTCAAATCATGCCTGAACTGCCAGAAGTTCATACAACTGTTGAAGGGTTAAAAAAACTGGTAATCAACAAGATGATAAGAGACGTCTGGTCTGATTTTCATGTTGGAACAGCAGTAGGAGCACGACAGACTATCAAAAACAGAAAATATTTTGATAAATTCAGAAAAATTGTAATGGGAGCAAAAATAAAAAGTTTAGAAAGAAGAGGAAAAAATATTTTGATTCATCTGAGCAATAAACATACCATTGTTGTGCATATGAAGATGACGGGACATTTGATGGTGGGAAAATATAAATTTAAAAATAAAAAATGGGTGGCAATTGAAAAAGGTCCCTTGCAAGACTCTTTTAACAAATTCATACATTTGGTTTTTTCGCTGTCAAATAAAAGACATCTGGTACTTTCCGATATGAGAAAATTTGCTTCCATAACAATATTTAAAACAGAAGAGCTTCACAAACACGAAACTTTGGCGGAGCTCGGCCCCGATCCACTTGACCCAAATTTTTCAGCCGAAAAATTTTTTGAAATTATTCATAGCAAAAAAAACACACCCATAAAGTCAAGCTTACTCGACCAGAGTGCTGTCTCCGGCATTGGTAATATTTATTCGGATGAAATACTTTGGGAGACAGGGGTCCATCCATTCTCAAAAGCAGATAAAATCCCGGAGAAAAAGTTGATAGAAATATTTGGAGTTGCACAAAAGATTCTTAGATTTTCAATAAAACATGGCGGAGATTCAAAATCTGACTACAGAAACGCTTTTGGTGAAAAAGGAAGATTTCAAAATTTCCATAAGGCATATGGGAAAAAAGATCAAAAATGTCAAAAAAAGAATTGTTTAGGTATAATACAGAGAACTATGATTAGAGGCAGAAGTGCTCATTTCTGCCCTAAACATCAAATAAAACATGGAGGATAATAAACAATTAATTCTTATACTGCTTGGCTTATTTATCGTTATTGGGCTCGTCTATGAGCCAATTAAAAAATCGGGTTTAAATAACGACAATATACAAAAAACTTCTTCTTCAGTCGGAACAGCAAACGGAGGAAACAATTTAACTTATTCACAAAATAAAAGCGTGGAAGAAGGTATAAAAAATGCCGAGGAAACCATAAAAAAACTTCAAGAAAACATAGAAAACAAAATAGAGACCAGCAAACATTCACCTTATTACGGTAAAATTAGAATGTCCAACATTTCAGGATTTTATGGAAACGACCCAAGTAGAGAATATATTACTCTTTTTACCAATCTTGGAAAGACCGAAGTTGTAAAAATAACCGGCTGGTACCTAAAAAGTGAAATCTCCGGATATTATGCCGTTATCGACGGAGCCTCTCTTCTTCCGTTCCCATTCACTAAAGCAGATAGCAACACTGTCCTAGGGCAAGGAGATAGGGTTTACTTAATCAAAGGGTTTTCTCCTATAGGAGTCTCTTTCCGCACAAATAAATGCACCGGTTATTTTGAAGAAGACAGGACTTTCTCTCCAGGACTTTCTTTAGAGTGTCCGCGGCCGCGAGATGAAAAACTGCCAAAATTTTCCAGTGATTACGATATCAATGATGAATGCACGAAAATTATAGAGAGGATACCGCGGTGCTCCACTATAGACAGCGAATTTATAAGAAATTTGCCAGATTTTGTGCCATCGACTTGTAAAAGCTACTTAACCACCCAAATAAATTACAATACTTGCGTGGCTATACACTTTAGCGATACTGATTTTCCCGGCAACGAGTATCGCCTTTATTTAAACAGATTCGGAACACTTTGGCTCAAAATGCATGACACAATAATCCTTCATGATGAAAATGGTTTAATTGTTGATACCATTACTTATTAAAGAATACAAAACGATGCCGGCAGAAACGGCGACATTGATAGATTCTTTCTTCCCATACATAGGGATTTGAGCGATTAGGTCGCAAAGTTTGAGGTCTTCTTTTGATAAACCATCTACTTCATTTCCAAAAACTAAAGCGGCATTCTTTGTTTTGTCGATTCTTATTTCTTTGTAATCAATAGCTTTTTTGTCTTGTTCGATTGCTATTATTTTAAAATCTGAAAAATTCTTCATATTTTTAATTGCTTCTCTAAGAGTCTCAACTTTCTCCCATTCCACAAACTTTTCCGCTCCAAGTGCTGCTTTGGCAAGTCCCCTATTTTCTCTGCCAAACCTATCAATCGGAGCTGGGGTATAGCCTGCAAGGATTATTTTTGAAATCCCAGCCGCATCTGCCGTTCTAAAAATAGAACCAACATTCTCAGAACTTCGGATATCGTTCAAAATGACAATTATTTTCATAATTGCTATAATACAGCCATGTTAAATCCATTTCCAGACCTGCTTACATATTCACTTTTGGCTCCATTTATATTGCGCATAGTAGTGGGACTTATATTTATTGATTTGGGTGTCTTGGCTTTTAAAAGTGAAAAAGAAAAGTGGATTGTTTCCTTCTCTACTTTAAGAGTGCCCAACCCAAAATTGGCAGTTAAAATATTTGGAGCAATCGAAGTAGCTCTAGGCATAATGCTTATTTTTGGATTTTACACTCAAATTGCCGCTCTTATTTTGGGACTTCTAACATTTACCGAAGCTTATGTTGAATATAAAGAGCCTGTCATTTTAAAAAGAAACTTGATTTTTTATGTTATGCTTTTCGCCATTGTCCTTTCTCTTCTTTTCTCCGGCGCCGGCGCTTATGCTATAGATCTGCCACTGTAGATCTATTATTATGAATTGTGCGCCCAGTAGGAATCGAACCTACGACCATTTGCTTAAAAGGCAACTGCTCTACCGACTGAGCTATGGGCGCAACTTTAAAAACATAGGAAATATACCATAGATTTCCAAAAAATAAAATTGCGGGCAGATGTAAGAAAATATAGATAAAACAAAAACTCCGCGCCTTTTGTAATGTATAATAGTGCGGAGTTTTGTGTAAATTATTAACTTTTATTAATTTTGTGTTATGTTTTTTGAATCGCCCCATCGGGGCGGGGCTCGCGAAAGATGTATACTTGGAGAAATTTTTGAATTTTGCATAGCTTTACTTTAATTTATTGTCTATAATACTATTAATGACTTATAATTATTATATTAAGTTACTTAGTAACATTTTTGATTAAACTATGGTCATAAGTAACATGAGCGACAAAGAAATATTGAAGCTTTCGTATAAGAAGCCGTCTTGTTTTGGTGAACTTTTTGACAGACACTATAAACGATTCATGAGAATTGCCCAAAAAACACTTAGATCCACAGATGATGCAGAGGACGTAGTCCAAGAGACATTCGTAAGGATTTATAAGTACGGCAAAAAATTCTCTTCAAATAAAGGAGAATTTGCCCCTTGGTCCAATACTATATTTAAAAACTGTCTGGCTGATCAGATAAATAAATATAAAAAATCAACTGTTGCTTTAACGGAGGAAATTGAAAGTACCAGCCCATATTTACAAACTTTAGGGTTACAAGGTGAATCCTCTGAAAGTGATAGAGGTTATATGCAGTTTGTTTTAAAAAAGATAGGCGGAGCCACCGCTGAAATAATAAATTTGCGGTATATTCTCGGCAAATCATTTAAGGAAATCTCTAAAATACTAAATATCAAAAATAGTACGGCTAGAGTAAGGGTCCATAGATCCAAGAAAATTTTTATGCAAACTTATAATCAATTCAATAAATATGAATGGTAATTTAAAAAGAAGGGTGCTGGTTCGTATCTATTTGGAGTATGCTAAAAATACTTTTTTGGATTACCCGGATTATTTTATGTTTGGTTTATTTGTAGTAACTTCCTTTACCTTAGTATCAGTCCGTGATGTCTTGGTTAATATAAGTAATCTACCAATAACTGATTTGTCTTATGATTTTAATTTTTTTATGGTAGCTCTTCTAAATACCAGCTGGATTATCCAAGTATTAATCGCCGGTTTTTTTGTCCGAACCATTTTAATCAGCATCAAGTTTGGCTACAAAAACATAAGTAGTAAGTGGTTTCTATCCAAACTAATAAAATTCAGGTACTAAATACTGAGCAGGGTTTTTTCTAACGCCATGTCCAGGTCGTCACCTTTTATACGAGAGTTATGATATATCTCTACAAGTTTGGTGTAGAGATTTTTAAGTTCTTCTTCTTTCCAGTTTTTGAGGTCTTTTTTTGATTTGTTGTACGGATAATCTTTTAGGTTCAAATCTTCTTTGTTTGCACCCATTATTATAGAGGTCATATCCCTTATCTTGCTTATTACTTTGTAAATAAGTTCTTCTTCATCTATACCGACAAATCTCAATTTTTCATACTCAATCCAAGCTTTTTTGGCGCTTTTTTCTCCTAAAGCATCCTGCAAAGCAAATGGGCTATAGCCAAAGACTCTCTCCTTTTTTTCTTTCTGACCAGAAGTTTCCTCTTGATTGAAATCTCCTTCATATTCCTTAAATAAATTCTTTTGATCCATATTTTTATTTCCACCTATTATCATCATATTCTACCGCATCTCTCCCCAGTTTTGACCTATCTCAAAATTAGCTAAAATGGGCACACCAAAAATCTTTTCAGGAGCTAAAACTGATTCCATGATTTCAATTAATTTAGGTGGTGTATCTTTGATTAAACCGTCGGATATTTCATATATAAGTTCATCATGAATTTGGAGGATTAGATGTACCCTGTTTTCTAGTTTATTTTTCTCAATAAATTCGTCAATTTTTTTCATAGCAATTTTTATAATATCCGCCGAAGTGCCTTGGATTGGAGCATTTATAGCCATCCTCTCAGCCGAAGCTTTTATATAAGGAATTTTTGATTTTATACCTTCAAAATACCTGCGTCTGCCGAAAAATGTTTTAGTATAGCCAAATTTATTGGTATCTTCTTTTGTTTTATCCAAATATTTTGCCAAACCATCGAAATTTTCAAAATAGGTATTATAAAACTCCTGAGCAGTTTTTCTATCAGAACCAAGGTTCTGCATCAAAGCGTTTACTCCCATACCATAAAGAATGCCGAAGTTGATTACTTTGGCTTTTCGGCGCATTTCTTTGTCTACTTTTTCTTTGGACACTCCAAAAACGTAAGAAGCAACGCTGGTGTGGACGTCTTCGCCTGATTTAAAAATTTGGATGAGTTTGTTATCACCGGACAAAAACGCCGCAATCCTGAGCTCTATCTGAGAATAATCAAAAGCTACAAGCTTAAAACTTTGTGGAGCCAGAAAAGCTTCCCGTATTACCTTCCCTTTTTCCGAACCTATCGGTATATTTTGCAAATTAGGGCTGCTAGAAGCCATCCTGCCGGTAGTAGTGCCGGTTTGGATAAATCTGGCGTGCAATCTGCCCAGAGCATCAACCATTTTTGGGATTGGTCCAATATAAGTAGAGATTAGTTTTGAAAGCTCTCTGTATCCCAAAATCATAGGAATAATAGGATGCAGATCTTTCATTTTTTGCAATTCTGATTCTTTGGTTGATTTGGCGCCAGTCGATGTTTTTTTCTGATATTTAACACTAAGCCCGAGTTTATTAAAAAGCACTCCTCCCAATTGTTTTGGGGAAGAGACATTAAATTCCATTCCTGATTCTTTCCATATTTTCTTTTCTATTTCTTCCAGTTGTTTCGAATAATCTTTGTTTAATTTTTTTAAAAACCCAGAGTCTATCAAAACGCCATGCTCCTCCATTTTTTTAATTATAGGAATCAGGGGTTTTTCTATTTTTTCAAAAACTGATTCGCTTTCTCTTTTTTTAAGCTCTGCAAAAATAACTTCTTTGGCTTTTTCCAGAGAATCTGTATTGGCAAAATTTAAAATATCATCCAAATTTGGGTCAGTAATATTTGAATCAACCACCCAAAGAGCTACTTTTATTTCCTCCAATTCCGCATTGTCTTGGCCAGAAGAAAAGTCCTCGAAAGAAAGTCTGGCCGAGTGAAGCGAGGGAGCCCGAGGACTTTCTGGAGAGGAGCTTTTCTTCTGACCTTCTAAAACAGCTTTCAGGCGTGAACCCATAGTTCTAAACTCCAATTCCCCAAAAAGTTTTTCCGCTTTTTTCAAATCCAAACCTTCTTTCCATTTTTGTTCCGACAAAATAAAATCAATCGGCGCGTCCCTTCTTATAGTAGCGAGCATCTTGGAAAATTTTGCTTCTTCTTCTCCTTTTCCCAAAAGTTCTATTATTCTTTTTTTAATTCCTTTTTTCTCCAGTTTTTTAGGATCTTTTTTTAAAGCCTTATAAATATTTTCTATGCTGCCAAAATTTTTTATCAAATCAACTCCACTTTTCTCCCCTATCCCGGCAATACCAATGATATTATCCGACGGATCACCGCGAAGCCCTTTGAAATCCGTCAGAAGCTCTGGTTCAAAACCAAATCTTTCTTTGACCGCTTTCTCATCATATAAAATAGTGTCTTTAATCCCTTTTTTAAGGGTGTAGACTTTTACACTGCCGCCGCTTTTGTCTGAATCCCTTATCAACTGTAATGTATCCATATCTCCGGAAGCGATAATTATATCCACTCCACCACCCTTCATCTTTTCTGTTATGGTGCCGAGCATATCATCAGCTTCAAAACCTTCTTTGGAATAAATGGGAATATTTAAGGCCTCACAAATCTGTTTTGATTTTTCGAGTTGGATTGCCAATTCATCATCTGTTTTTGCTCTGCCTGCTTTATATCCTTCATAAACTTCGTGCCTATATGTAGGTTTTGGCAAATCATAGCAAGCCACAAGATAATCGGGCCTAAGCTCCGAGGCAATTTTTAAAATCATCAAAACCAAACCGTACAAAGCTCCGGTCGGCTCCCCGCGGCTAGTCGCAAAGTCGGGCAAAGCGTGATATGCCCGATGTATGATGGCATGAGCGTCAAGCAATACTAATCTTTCTTTCTGTTTCGGAGACATGGTCGAATTTTATCACAATATGAGGAGGCATAATACCAGATATTTTTTCAGGCCATTCTATGCAAATTAAATTTTTAGGGTCAGCTATGATTTCTTCCCATCCTAAATCTATCATCTCTTTTTCCTTTTCTATTCTATAAGCATCAATATGTATCAAATGTTTAAATGGCTGCTCTGAAAGCTCATATATTTTTTCAATGACGTAAGTAGGGCTTTGTATTGTTTCCGATACACCAAAATTTAGAGCTAAATATTTCATAAAAGTAGTCTTGCCACTCCCTAACTCTCCATATAAACCAACTATAGTAGCCCCAAAATCTTGCTTGGCCAGCGAAGTTTTAACGAAGTTGGCGGCGATTTGAGCTGTTTCTCCCACACTTTTAGACAAAAAATCCATATGTCTGATTTTAACACTCCCCTCTGCTTCTCGCTATACTCGAGCTATCACAGCATGAGAAGCAAGCAAACAAAAATGTCCCGCCAGAAGCCTTCAAAAGCGCTTCTAAGCGGGACATTGTGGTCTCGAGGACTTAACCATTAGTACACCCCACGAGGACCACGCAGATAATTGATTTGCCAACTTTCGGTGTGGTACCTACCGTCGGTGTAAATTGTAAACTGGCGGTAGTCAGTGCCCGCATACTGGCCGGGCTTACTACAACTCACTTCAACCACCGGAGGACAAGTCCCCCGAACGGTGATTATGAGGTCCCTCGACCCCATAAAGTTATAGTACCCCCTGGAGATAGTGTCTCCAGGATTCAGAACAACATCGTGGTACTGCCCAGTCGAATCTTTTACGCCTACCAAGACCCCATTCTCAAGAACTTCCAACGGGACGTTGGTGTTATTGGTGAGCACCACTGTCAAGAGCGGTGGTGTCAGGGAAAACGAAGATATACTCCCGCCATAACCACCAGTGCGAACTGCACACCCGGTGAAAAAAATGACAAAAATGGCCAGAACTAACAAAGAACCCTTGTTTTTCACGGCTTTTTCCTCCTAAGGCGGCCTTTCTGTATTCCACCTCTATTATAGCATACTCCATTTAAAAATGCAAGTATTGATTTGTATTTCAAAAATAGCTTATTTTTGAGAGCAAATTTGATATACTTAATTTTATGACTGTTCAATTCAACGAGGACAAACAAAAAGAAAAAATAGAAGAGCTCCGAGAACAAGAGGAGGAAGGTCTGGCGCAGGCAATGTCTAAAAAATACGGGTTGCCTTATATTGATCTCGATACAAATCCCATAAACATTGATGCTCTACGAGTAGTAAAAGAGCAGGAGGCGAGAGATGCTCAGGTAGCTCCTTTCAATATAATAAATAAGAAAGTTTCGCTGGCAGTAATATCTCCAAACAATGATAAGACTATCGCTTTGGTTGAAAAATTGAAGGACAGAGGTTATGCCCCCTCTTTTTTTATGGTTTCCGGTCAAAGCTTGGAGAAAGTTTGGGGCCGCTACAAGGATCTTTCATATTCTATGGAAACAAAAGGCGGGGCTTTGGATATCGCCAATGAAGAAATTCAAGATTTGGTTAAAACCGTCAAAACCTCCGATGATATAAAAAAATCAATTGAAACGATTTTATCTCAGAAAAAAAGTTATCGCATTTCAAGAATATTGGAAATAATATTGGCTGGGGCTATTTCCATAAACGCTTCCGATATCCATATTGAGCCAGAAGAATCTTCTGTAAGACTCAGATATCGGTTAGATGGGGTTTTGAATGATATATTAAATATTGATAATGTCACTTATGGGCTGCTCCTCTCCCGTTTGAAACTTGTATCCAATCTTAAATTAAATATAAAGGGGAAGGCTCAGGATGGTCGCTTCAGCATAAAACTTGGCGATGTAGAAATTGAAATCCGTACTTCACTTCTACCTGGTAATTACGGAGAATCAGTGGTTTTAAGAGTCTTAAACCCAAACGCCATTTCTGTACCCCTGGAAGAGCTTGGTATAAACGAAAGATTGCTCGGTATTATTTTAAACGAATTAAAAAAACCAAATGGCATGATTT
>Ga0209541_10001734_pt1 | contig 42693 bp, 41 predicted proteins | sample RifCSPlowO2_01_FD_184027 | JGI IMG/M metagenome (GOLD analysis project Ga0209541, IMG submission 184027) | Groundwater microbial communities from Rifle, Colorado - Rifle CSP2_plank lowO2_0.1 (SPAdes) (version 2) | ecosystem: Environmental > Aquatic > Deep subsurface > Groundwater | place...
AGAAGGGCTTGAATCAAAGCACTACAGAATATGGGAAAAATGTTTTAAGTACGCTCTTGAGGCTTACAAAAAAGAAGCAAACAAAAGCAGTGAAACATTAAAACGGCTTGAAATTGTTGAAAAAAGGGGGAGATATCGTGCAAGGAAGGGAAGTTAAGGCAATTCTGTTTGATATGGACGGCGTATTGGTTGATTCTATCGATGCCTGGCGTCATGTATTTAATGATACACTAAAACATTTTGGATTTAAAAAAATTGCGAAAAAAGATTTTATCAAAGATTTTGGGCGCCGATAGAGCATGATGTTAAAAAGCATTTCAAGGGAAGAACAATAAAAGAGGTTGAAAAAATATACAATTTAAATTTTAAGAAAAGAAAAAATCATGTAAAATTATTCCCTCAATCAATTTCTGCTTTAAAACAGCTAAAGAAGTACCCAATAAAAATTGGTTTAATAACAAATTCTACACTATTTATTACTTCTACAATATTAACTCATTTTAGAATTAAAATATATTTCAAAGTCATAGTCACAATGGATGATGTCAAAAGAAGAAAGCCGGCTCCAGATATGATACTGAAGGCTTGTAAAATCCTGAAAGTAAAACCCAAGAATACAATTTTGGTAGGCGACACTAAAAACGATATGATTGCTGGGAAAAGGGCTGGCTGTATTACTGTTGGGTATAAGATGATGGGAGATTATAGGATAGATAAACTTTATTCTATAACAAGGTTTTTAAAATAGTCCACTTTTAGTAGTTACAAAATCAAAAGTTTTAAATATAAGTATGCTTTCCTACTAATTATGAAACGAGTTGATTGTCTTCATATTAAGTAAAATTAGTTCTGATTTAAATAGTTTCAACTCTAAAAATTCGATTATTTTAAGATTTGCAGATAGCTGTATAACTATACATCATAATTGCTAAATTCTTTCATTGTTTAATTTAAAGTCTATCATTTGTTTTTACTTTTATTAGCAAAATATCAAAATAATATAAAAAATCAAAATGGCAGCAGTAGTTTAGTGGTAGAATATACGACTGTGGCTCGTATGGCGCGAGTTCAATTCTCGCCTGCTACCCTATATAAATTTAGGGAGGAATTGAAAATGTTAACTGAGAGAAGATTGCAAATTGGAGTGATGGGTTCAGCACAAGACCTTAACTACAGCAGAAATTTAGAGGAACTAGCAGAAGAAGTTGGTAGTTGGATAGCTAGAGGAGGTGCAATACTTGTATTTGGAGCAGAAAAAGATTATGATAGTTTATCAACAGCTGCTTGTAGAGGCGCAAAGAAAGAAAGAGGACTAACAATTGGTTTTACTTATGGCAGAGGCAAAGATATTTACCAAAAAGACGCAGATATAATTGTAGTGACTGGTATGGAACGAGGAGGGGGCAGAGAGTTTGTGCTAGCAGCAAGCTGTGACTGCATGATAGCTTTAAGCGGCGGCTCTGGCACATTAAACGAACTTGTTGTAGCATACCAATTAGGAATTCCCATGGTAGCTTTAAAAGGTACGGGAGGATGGGCAGAAAAACTTGCTGACCAATATTTTGATGCAAGACAAAGACTGAAAGTTATTGGTGCAGACACACCAAAAGAAGCTGTTGAAATAGCATTTGAACAAGGTGGGAAATACATAGCTAAATTTAGATATAAAACATATGTTAGTCCTGAAAGTGGGTTAACATTTTTGAGATGATTGAAAATGTACCGTGAAAATATCTATGATGTTATCAAAGCAACAGGGGAAAGAGTAACAACTTTAGTTATTCCTAAAAACACAGGACTAAAAGGATATGCTTGGCAAGTTTTGAAAGAAGCAGGACTCGATTTAGGTAATGCAAAACAAATAGACAAAGCTACATTAAAAGTTGGAGATATAGATATAACTCTATTGTTAAGAAGAGGTGAAGATATACCGCAAATTGTGATGGACGAATTTAGATTAGGAAACATAGTGTTAGGTGTAACCGGCGATGATTTACTGGATGAATATCGTTTAAGGAATCCTGAAAATACCCTTAAAGTTGAGAACACATATGACTGGTATGACGAAAATGCAAGATTCAATAGACCTGCGCTTTCTTTTGTTAATAGGAATGGTGATGTAAATGATATACCTATTGAAGCAAGAGTAGCAGTTAATGGAAAATACGAATATAACGGGAGATTATATCTTTCAAAGAGCCCTTTATTGAAAGGTAGAAAATTTATATTAACAGTTTATAATGGTGATTTAGAAGATAGAGTTGCAAAAGGGGCAAATGACTGTTGCATTGATACAGTTTACACAGGAACTACAATTGACACAATTGATGAATATGGATTAAGGATAGTAGAAATTATAAGGTTTAGCGACCTTGTGGTTATATCAGCTTTAAGAAAAGATAGTTCAAAATTGCTTGAACTTATGGCAAAAGATATCCCAAGAGGACCCGTAATAGAAAGAAATAAATTTAGTTAATTATTTAAACAAAATACAAGATGTGATTGGTTATGAACCTTCAAATACCAAAAGGAACACGTGATTTTTCACCAGAAGAGAAAATAGTTATGGATAAGATAGTCAGCACTCTAAAAGAAGTTTTTGAGCTTTATGGGTATGCGCCTTTAGATACTCCAATTCTTGAAAGATTTGACGTTTTGTCATCAAAATATGCAGGAGGAGCTGAGATATTAAAGGAAACATTCAAGCTGAAAGACCAAGGCAGCAGAGAGCTTGGCTTAAGATATGATTTAACAGTTCCAATGTGCAGGTATATTGCTATGAATCCGACAATTAAGATGCCTTTTAAAAGATATCAAATTGGTGAAGTCTTTAGAGACGGCCCTGTTGCTTCTGGAAGGTACAGGCAGTTCACCCAATGCGATGTTGATGTTGTCGGCTCTTCCTCCATGTCAGCTGATGCAGAAATAATTGCTTTGATTTACGTTGCATTCTGCAAATTAAATTTTGAAGTCAATATCAAAGTGAACAATAGAAAATTGTTAAATGACATTCTGAATTATTGCGGCATTGAAAAAAGCAAGCAGGAAAATGTTATTTTGTCTATTGATAAACTTGAAAAGTTAGGTATTAATGTTGTAAAAAATGAATTAAAAGAGCAGAAAATAGATATTGGCAAGATAGACAAAATAATCAACATAATAAACATTAAAGGAAACAACAGCGAAAAAATATCTCAATTAAAAAAAATTTTAAAAGATTCCAGAGGATTAAATGAGATTGAGCAATTGTTATCCTATTTAAAAAATCTTAATTTTGAAGCTGATTTTGATGTTTCTCTTGCAAGAGGGCTTGCTTATTACACAGGCGCTGTTATTGAAACATTTTTGAAAAGCAGCAGCGTTAAAAGCGCAGTATGCGCAGGCGGCAGATATGACAATATGATTGGAGCTTTCTTGGGCAAAGGAAATTATCCAGCTGTGGGAGTCAGCTTTGGAGTTGACAGAATTTATGATGCAGTTGTTGAAAAGCAAAAGACAAAACGAAAAACTAACGCTAAAGTTTACATAATTCCAATCAAAACCTTGAATGAGGGCATGAAAATAGCGCAGCAGTTAAGAGATGCTGGAATTAACACAGACATTGATTTGATGGACAGAGGCCCAAGCAAAAATCTTGAGTATGCAAATTCATTAGGCATTCCTTATGTTGTTTTTGTCGGAAAAAAAGAATTGCAGGAGAATAAAGTAAAGTTAAGAGATATGAAGATTGGGAAAGAAGAAATGTTTGATATCAATGATATTATTAGGAAATTGAAAAGTTAGTTATTTTATAAATTCTACATTTGGCAATTCATGAAAATGCGAGTCACCTGTAAGAAATCTTGCCTTATTTGCTATAGCAACCATATAACCTATGCAATCTATGTAGGATATTTTAATTTTTTTTGACCTTAAATTCTTTCTGAAAACCATTGATTTGCTGATAACATTAATGTCAAAATCAATTGCATATACGGAAAATTTTTTTAAATATAAGTCTGCTACTTCAAGATTAAAATTAGTAAGTAGGAAATAATGCAATTCCGCTAGATTGTATTTAGTTGTTATCAATACTTTATCCAAGCAAGGTTCGTAATTTTTATTGCCTTTCACTATTTCTATCATTGCGTAAGTGTCCAAGAAAAAGTCCATTCTAGTCGAACCTGCTTTCAAAAGCCCTGTCTATGTCTTTCATTATTTCGTCTGTTGATTTTTTAATTTTGCCTTTCAAAGTTCCAAAAACCTCACTTGCAGGACTTGATTTTTTGATTACCAATATTTCTACTTCTTCATTTGGGTTTATTTTCTCTTTTTCAAGCTCGCTTTTTGATAGCCTAATACCGAATGAATTACCCCATGGTTGCAGTTTCTTTATAGTTTTTAGCATTTTGTATATACCGTATAATTATACTATATATACTTATATTTAAACTTTTCTGTCACATCTTCGTCAAAACAATAACCTCTCCTTCATCATCAATCAAAATAGAATGCTCTGCTTGGGTTACAATGCCTTTATTAACCTCAACTAGAGGAGGAAATTGATGAATCATGCCAAGCTGGGTTAATTCCCTTAATGCAAAGTTTGCCTTTGCTCCAAATTTTCTTGTGAGCCATCTTTTTGCAAATGGCAAGCCTTCATAAGTTTCTATCTCTTTCAAAATCTCTCTTGTTATAGGGCTTCTTGCTGGCTTTTTATGCTCAAGCATGAACACTGTTGCTAAGCCGCTTTCATGAACAACTCCGGAGCCTGTTGTTGCAAAAGGCTCAACTGCAAAAGCCATCCCTTTTTTCAAAATTGTTTTATCTCCATTGTCAATATTTGGAATTGTTGGATTTGTATGGATATTGTATAAATCTAATCCGTGCCCTGACAAATTTCTTACTGGAGTATATCCATAACTTTTGATTGTGTCATTTATGACTTTGCCAATCTCCCTTAACTCAGTTCCTACATTGACAATTTTTAATGATTCTTCCAATGCTTTTTGCGCAGCCTTGACTAAATCATTGTATTTTCCAGATAAATCAATTGTATAGGCGTTGTCGCCAATTGCACCATCAACATGGACCCCTAAATCTAAGCTTATAACTTGCTCCTCAAAAACAGTTTTATCTTCTTCTTCAGCGCAAAAATGAGCAGCAATATCATTGCATGAAATCTGAACAGGAAAAGCTGGTTTGCCGCCTAGCTCAAAAATTTTCTTCTCAATTAATTCGGTTGTTTCTAAAAGCGAGTTGCCATGTTTAATCAATGATTTTCCATATTCCAGAACTTCAGCAGAGATTTTTCCTGCTTTGATGTAGTTTCGCTTGGTTTGCGAGTCCATAGACAGAGAAAGAGTTTGAAGATTTTATTTAAAGGTTGTGTAAATCGACTTAAGAAGAGATTTTAATATTAACAGCCAATGGAACATCTATCTCTTTTAATTTTTCAGTCCTCTTCTTAAAATTTGATCTTCCTTGAACTCATACGCAGATACTGCATTAAGCTGCAAAGATTGTTGCTTTCCTAATTGCCAATTTTTATTGTAGTTTTCTGTAAATATAACGAATTTTTTGTTTTGGGTTTATTTTAAAATACTCCAAGTATCTGTCCATTTCTCTGATTTTCCGGAGAGAATATCATATGCTACTTTTACACCACTAGATAACCAAAGCGCAGATGACATTGCCTTATACGCTGTAATTTGATGATAGTGTCTTAAAGTTTTAAAAAACTCCTTTGGTGTCTCTTCTGGATTACCACCAAGGGGCATACTTATTAGGGGGGAAGCAAATGATAGTGCAGTATCCCCTATTAGGAAATATTCTACAAAATCAGGTGAGAAATAATATATAATGGGTAATGAAACGAATGTTGCAGTATACAGTGTAGATTCAATAAAACCTGGGAGGATGGTCGAGTAAGCAAGAGCCTTGGCTTTAGAATGTGGTCCAAAAAGGTCTTTTTTATGTAGATAAAGATTTTGCCATGTACCGGTATGCCACCTAAAAGATTGTTTAAGTTGAGATTCTAGGGTAGTTACATCTTCTGCACTTACAACAGCATCTTGAACAACTCCTACTTTGTAACCTTCTTCTTGTAGTCTCCACGTATATGCAGTATCTTCAGTTTTTGTGCCAATTGGGATCTCAATATTTTTTAGTATATCAGACCTGACCATAAATGAAGCTCCACAAACAACAAACATAGCACGCCTGTATTGTTGTGCAGTCTTCCTAAATTTTCCAAGTTTGTTTACCCATTCCTTTCCATAATGAAAGTATTTAGCCAAGTAATTGTCTGGCGGAGTAACAAATCCAAAAGATGTTACTGCTGCAACATTCTCATCTGTAAATCCAGAAACTAATTTTTCAAGTACATCAGGAGCTAGTTTTGTTGACGAATCCTTCAAATAAACATAATATCCTAAATCAACATTTGTATCTCTTACAAGACAATTAATTTTTTCTGCTTTGCCAATCACACCATCTTTTGACCAATAATATACATTAGGGAATTCTTTACTTAATTTATTGATTATTCTACTGGTGTTATCAATATTTGAATCAGAAATGTATATGTTTTTTATTGGATATGTTTGTTTAAACACATCCAGTACTATTTTTTCTATAGTTTTTTCTTCTCCATGAGCACTAATTACAACTGTGACGTCTTTTTTTGGTTTCTTAGATATAAGGGCATCGATAGAATCGCTCTCATTATAAAGTCCAGATACATCCTCAAATTCATTTTTTCTAGAACCTCTTCTAAGCTTATTTTTGGTCCAGTAATACGCAAGAGTTCCAATGTCTATTGACATTGTAATTGGTATTACTAAATATGGCATCCCCACTCCCATTTTATTTTACCTCGCTAGTTCTTGTACATTAACCAAACCTATGATAATTTATCCCAATACTTAAATTTTTCTATTAATAAGTAGTTACAAAAAAAGAGGATATAAAATACTCGTCTCATAAAATTATTACTTCATGTTTTTGTGCATGAATTTACATTAGATAGGCTTTTTACTACTAGTATTCTTATTGATCATTCTGAGGGCATCAAAAGGCGGTTTATTATACCTACTTGCATTTAAGTACATAACGCTCCTTTTTATTCTGTTTGAATACTCTTGATCTTTTGGTATTCCCAGCAGCTCCTTACCTTTTTTAACAAGATTGTCAAATTTTTTATTTGAAAAATACTTATATAACTCATTACAGATAACATGAAAAGCGACAGTATCTTCAAAAAGTATTGAATTATATGTTTTATCTTTTTCATTATTAAAGAGAGAATAATACAATAAATCTGCAATTAATTTGTAAGATTCTTCAATAGAAACATTGCCTTTGTGGATCTTCATAAGGCCTTTAGTAACATCGTCATTGACTCTATTTAAGTCGTCGCTTTTGGCAAGGAATAAAGGAATTATATGGGCAATGTAATTTTTTCTTTCATTTAAAGCCCTAACCTCTCTTTTGGCAATATCAGTTATCATGAAATTTTCATCAACAGCAGCATCACCTCTAACGTAAACAGCATATGTCAAATCATAATTGGATAAATCTCTTCTGTCCTTGATAGACTTTAGAGAAGCCAAGCTTAAAATTATGTTGTTATGTGGGTCAAAGATACCTTTACTACTATTATATCTGGGATTAAAATAAGGGTTTTTGGGGTCTTTGACCATTCTTAATGTTTTTTCTAAAGAATTAATATTAATTTGCCCCAATCCAAAATCAGTTAATTGTGGATTGATGTCAATAGGAATCATCGAAGATTCAAGTATAAAAAATCTAGTTGCAAATTCAGGATCAATACTGTAATAATTGCTTTCCTTTTCGATAAGTGATTTTAAAGGTATTAACCTTGCTAAAGTAATGTTCTCCCAAGGAGTAAGTTCTCTTATCCGATAATCTTTAAACTGCACTATTTCTTCTAAAGTTAAAATTTTTCTATGTGACACTCTCTCTTTTGCATTTGCAATTTGTAAAGTCTCGTCTTGATAATCAATTTCAATAATGTCTTTAGGTATTTGAATAGGTATAACTATCTCTGGTTTTTCCACAAGAGTTGGATTTTCTGGTTGCTTTTTTTGGTAAACATAATTGATTACTTTTACATATTCTTCCTTCATTTGCTTTGTCATCTCTGGAATTGTATAAGTAAGAACAGAAGGAGAAGCTACTATTAAAATTCCTGTGAGAACTGCAACAGAAGATCCTAAATATCTTCTAATTCGATGTCCTTTTGGATTTTTATGGCTATTTAGAGTATCGTTTAGTCTAAATGCTGATGAATTGGATTTTTTATCATCTCTGTTAAAAAAATCTTTTGGATCCATATTCGCCGAATATAATTTATAATACCTTGCCAATAAAATACGTAAACTAACTTACTATTACCCCGCACATCTCTACCGCATCGGTTGAGGTCCACGCCCATCCGCATGTTTCTAATATAATGGTGTCGGCCAAGAAGTTATCATTAAACTTCTTTGTTAAAATACATGTGTTATCAGGTCCGGCATACACAAGCTTTTGTTCCGCAGTTGCATTGTTTTTTAACCACATCCTGTTCCAGCATATATCATAGTCCCCAAATATGGTAAAATTTTTAACCATTATTAATTTAGGGTAAGATAATGTTATATTAGCTTTTACGTTCCAATTAGTAGGGTTCCACGATTTTTGGGTGCCACTCCAGATTGAGCACTCAATGTCCGCGTCAGGGGCACCAGTAGCATATATTGGCTCAGACCCGGTATTGCTTGATGTAGCATTTGCTGAAATAGCAAAATTACATAAATTAATAAATGTTTCAATAGTACATAGATTACTGCATCCATCCCCATTTACGAGGTTACCGTCATCACATTGCTCACCTGATTCAAGAATCGAGTTGCCACATTCTGGTAAGGGAGCACCTTTTACCACACGAATGTTCCTAACCCCTGAGGGATTAACATTAAACCTTATTGAGGAACCATCTCTTTTAAAAGAAGTTACAACATTATCAATCTCAACTTTCTGCACGTTGCTTGAATTTACAAAAACTTTTATAGATATATTTTGGTTGAATAGCAGAGAACTTAAATTCCCAACTAAATTAAATGTAATTTCTGAATCTGTTTCTACCAAGTTTTGTATTTTTGCATTTTGTCTCTCTTTAATGTATTTCGCAACCTTACCAACAGGTGCAACCCACAAATCCTTAGTGGCAAGATAATCTATAGAGCCATTATCTTGGCATTCGTTGTGGAATACGAAGTTTACCCACTTATGCCGAGTTTCTGCATCATCTGCAGACATAAAATAGCTTGGTGGCTCTAGTGTCCTATCATGATAACCTGGCGTATTTAAACTTTTGATGTTCATAAAATCAGCAGGGTCTTTATCTTCCAACTGGTTGATATGATATCCGCGGGCTGAAACATAATATTCGCTTGTTATTGTTTTCATTTCTTCGTTATTGATGCCACAAGGCCATGCAAATGATGAAAGATCTTCTCGTGGCATTGGAATATTAGTTAAAATATCATTTATATTTGATCCCAGCTCTTGCCTTAATGTTGGCTCATTCATTACCAAGCAGGAATGTGATTGTGTATGTCCTCCTATTTCATGTTTTTCAGCATATATGTCTCTCCAAAGATTCCATTTTGCTTCGTCAAAAGAACTAGTTTCAGAGAGGTAATAAGTTCCCTTGAATCCTTTTTGGTTTAGTTTATCTCTACAGGAAGAAAAACTATCGTCTATCGAAACAGATGCTGCTCCTCTATGGCAATCCTGCCAGTCGCAAATCACTGCAATTGTAGGCACTATAGTCACGGGGTGCCTTAGATTATAAATTTCTGCAGGCTTTAAGAATTTAATTCTTGAATCATTCTTGGCCATCAACAATGTTGTTGTGTATATGTTCCATTTTTGTTGATTTACTATTGGCTGAATTTCTGACATCATAAAATCCTGCTGATGGCTCATTAAAGAAACAACTTTGGTGCCATTTATGTAAAGCATGTCGCTGTCATTAAAAGCAATTATCTCTTCTATTACCTGCTCTGGTTGTTTAAAAGCCTCCCCAGGACCAGGCTGTCCACTAATTGTAAGACTTACTGAGTATTGTATTACATCGTAATCGGGCAATGGATTAATGTGACCATATTCACTTACATATTGGTCAAAATAAACCTTAAATCCAAGATCGTGGGTTGCATCCCTTATAGTCTCAGTAAACCTTCCAAGAAGTTGATTGTACGAAACAGGAGATGTTACATTAGAATAACCTATTTTTTCCAACTCGGTTATATATTTATTTTGCCATTCTTGAATTACCGATTTAACCTGAGAGTAAGACATCATGTCAAGTGGTGTTCCGTTGCTTGAACTTTCACCTTTGAGTATAAGCTCAACATTTTTACTAGAGTACATATTTCCAATGATTTGATTGAATTCATTGTTGTCCATGGTGCCAGGATAAAAACTTAACCCAATGGGTATGTTATTATCGTCATGCCATTGTCTTAACTGGTCGTAAAAGAAGAACCAGTCTGGATCAATACTGCCATCGATATCGCCAACATAGGGCACGAGGTATACCGACACATTTGAAGTTGTTGTATTTGTTGGTAATTCTTGACTATCTTGAACTGGCGTATACTCAAAACTGAAATACATGTCCTTACTATCGTATTTTGTAGTTTTTGTAAAATTATTATTTGATATTAGCATATATGAATTAGCACCGTCATAAGAATAGTAATCAATTAATTTTCCATCTGAGAAAGTATCAGTACCTCCAAAAGTTTTCCAATTATTAACTAAATTTCCGCAACCTCGTGGACATTCCAGTATTAAATTGTAAAAAGTATTATTTGATATTATTACATTTCGATTTAATGTACAATTCCCAATTTCTGGTTTTGTTATATTTTTTAGTTGGCAGCTCCCTAAAACTTCATTTGATGTTGTATTCCTAATTTGTGCATATAGAAATCCCTGTCCAGTTCCTTTCACAGGGCTATATTTTATAGATACTGCACTTATATTTAATTTTCCAATTAAACTCCTAAACCTCTGTCCCTGTCTATTGTAAATATCTATGAAATGCCCGCTAGTAAAAATTTCACCTTGTTCTGGTAAACCCTTCCATTCACTACTTACATTAATAGCAAACTTTAATCTTTCTGAACTCACTGAAGGTGCCTTAAAATTACCTCTAACACCTCTTTCTCTTCTAAATGATGTATCTTTTATACCACTTGGTGTATAGAACTCGTTATCTCCTGTTGTGTCCATAACTGCCACTCCTAAAGAGATGTATTTTGAACTGCTACAACTGTCACAGTACCAACAAAAATGGTAAACTGTTCCTTGGTTTATAGTTATTAATGGCACACTTATATTTAGATCAGATACACCATAATTAATCGTTTTATTAATAAATGTTAACCATGTTCCGCTTGGATTTCCTCCATTATCTGCCATAAACCCTATTGTAATTTTGGGAAAACCTTTCCTACCTTTTAAATTAAAAGAAATAGCTGTAACATCTCCAGTTTTTGTTGAGTTAAATCTTTGACACTCGTATTCCATATTAACATCTAATTTTGTATTGTACGATGATGATACTGATGAAAATTGCCCAAATGTGGCTCCCTTTACATAAGCAATATTAATAACTAAAATTAAAATAAATATCAATAACAATTTTAATTTCTTATTCAATTTACCTCCAATTGTTTCCGCACATAATGGCAAACTCTTAATTTCTTGAATCATTTTATTTATTTGTATATATTATTTGTGTATATATTACCCATTATTCGTGTTTGTTATTAGCTATTTATTATTTGTGTATATATTACCCATTATTCGTGTTTGTTATTAGCTATTTTGTTTAGTTACTAGCTAAGAATGCTTTAGCAACAAATTTCGCATCCTCTTTATTTAATAGTGGGTATATCGGTAAAGATAAGGCGTATTTATGGGCTAAGTCTGTATTCATTATACTTTCGTTTAAACATAGTAATTGATGTAATGGTTTGTAAATCGGTTTTTTAGCTTCAACCCCAAACAATTTTAATTTATTCGCAACACGCTCTGGGTCATCTACTAAAACAATGTATCTATAAAATAAATTATTTTCATCAAATCTTCTGAGAAACATATTTTGATGGGCGGTATCTTGCAATACCTGTCTGTAAAATGCCGCTATTTCTCTTCGCTTTTTTATGAATTCAGGCAATCTTTTAAATTGTTGAATTCCCAAATAAGCATGCAAATCATCCATCTGAAAGCTATGCCCTAAAATAAATTTATCACTTTCGTCTGTTGTCATAAGTTTTTTTGCTTTTTGGTAGGTATCTTCATTTTTTGTTACTAATGCTCCACCCCTCCCTGTTGTTAATAGTTTGGTGGCATAAAAAGACAAGATTGCCATCTCACCCATTGCACCTATTTTTCTACCATCATAGTCAGCACCAAAACATTGTGCACAATCCTCTATTACTGGTATACTGTATTGTCTTAATTGATCAAAGTCTTTTATTGGGATCCCAAACATATGCGCTGCAATTATTGCTTTTGTATTTTTTGAAATTTTTTCTTCTAAACCTTTTTTAGAAATATTAAAGTCGTCATGGTTTATATCAGCAAATATCGGCTTAGCACCTGTATGGATAACTGATTGTAACACAGACATACACATATAAGGAGGAACAATTACCTCGTCCCCTTCTTTCACACCTAACGCCTTCAAACCTAAGAGTAATGCATTTGAACCGCTATTTGTTAAAATAACCTTGCTTCCTAGATAATCTTCCAATGTCTGTTCAAAGGAAGTAACCCTAGAGCCATCAGCAAGTCTTCCTCCTTTAAGTAAGTCTTCAATACCCTGCCTGTATTCTACGTCTAAAGTTGGTTTTGAATGTTTTATTGTTGAAGTCGCTGTTTTAAGCGCTTTAAAGAAATCGTACCTGTTAATTCTATCATCACCCATCGTATGCCCTACGATATGATAACCAGCTTCTGTATACATCTTGTTAGCGGTATTATTTGGAATTTGGGATTTGAAATGTATTCCGCTTAAACCTAAATCAGCACATTTCTTTTCAAATTCCGTCAACAGTTTCTTACCTATTCCCATTCCTCTATAATTTTTATCAACAACCACTTTTCCAAAATAAGCAACGCCTGGATTGCTTTCAAAACCTATAGAATAACCAACTATTTCATCTCTCCTCATTGCCAAAAAACTCAAGTCCCATTTATTATTAATTTCCCTTAAAAAATTTTCATCTGTCCAAGGTCTTTCACCTATACCTACCCAATTATGTTCTAAAGCTAATATTCCTTCAAGTTTTGAAATCATTGTTTCCCTGTTTAATTGTAATATCTTAACTTCTTCAGTCATTTTTAATCAGCCTCTGATATAGTGGTTTGAAATGAATGGCTCAGCATAACTTATAATGGAGTTGTCGCCATTTATTAGACTGCCAAAGAAAATAGCAGTAGCCCTGATATAATCTGGATGTATTTTCTGAGACTGACTTTTATGGGCACTAATCGCTTCGATTTTTTTTTCTAACATTTCCCCATTTCCCATAACAAAAATATTTGGTAAGAATTCTTTTTTTGGAAATGAACCTCTATAAAGAAGAACTTGAGGTACCTTTTTGAAAGCTGCCATTGAAGCCTCTGCAACAGCAACATGGTCCTGATGAGTATCATGATCAGCATGAGTCATAACCAAATAAGGATTTACTTTTGAGGAGATATTTTTAAGGTCGTCTATAATTTGCACCATTTCAGGAAAACTAGTGTCTTTATATGATAAGAAAATCAAATCATCTATGCCTAAAATCTTTGCAGCATGTTCTGCCTCTTTTTGCCTTGTAGTTGGACTACCCCTACTTTCACCAGAAGAACAAACAACAGAAATAACTTTGTTACCTTTTTCTTTCTCACTCAGGATACTCATTCCTGCACCAATTTCATAGTCATCTGGGTGAGCCCCAACAACTAAAACTGTTTTATCATCCTCCATTTTATCCTTTTTTAAAGGTTAAATTTGAGTTAAATATAGTCGATCAAAAGGTTTAACGGCTTAATTTAATCCAAACAAATTATATTGTTCTTTCTTAGAGTGTTCTAAAAACCTTTCCAAATTCCTATAACGAATCTCACAAAATCGCCTTTTGCACCCTCTGGAGAATCTCTATTACCCGCTTCAATTCTGCTGTAAAAAGGTATACCTCCAATGTTTAATGTTGCTTCTGCACCTCCTGCATATTCGCTATATCGATTCCAAGGTCGATTATTGGAATCAGTAGAAATCTTTGCTCTAACAGATGGAGCGTCCAAGGCAAATGAGGCATATTTGTTGTCAAATTTAATTAATCTCAAACCAACTTGGCCTTCTAATTTCGCTAACACACTTTTTTCTAAACTATGATGGCTAACTTCACCATTTCCTTGCACAACCGGAGTTAATGGAAAAGTTTTTGATTTTGTTAAGTCTGGACCAAAAAATCTGTGCCAAAACTCTGCATAAGCTCTGTAGAAATTGCCACTAGCTTCATCATTATATTTATTTTCTCTGTAGCCTGCTTCTAAGCCAGCAGCGAGTATACCTTTGTATCTTGCTTGAATTCCAATCGCTGCTTCAGTATAATTATTCCAGGGATGCTCTCTTCCTTTTCCATCATCTTTTATTTTTCCTCTTATTAAAGGGGCAATTATTGAATAATCATCTTTTTGTAAGAGGGTATAACCCGAAGAAGCTGCCAATTCGCTTGTTGTTTCATCAATACCTCCTGTAAGCACTTCATGCTGCGCATTTACATGGCCTGTTAGTCTGTTTGTTAAATCCAAAGCTTGTGCTTTAGTTGGACTTGTCACACAAAATGTTGTTGCCAACGCTAATCCAGTAACACCCCCCCCTATTTTCTTTAACACATTTCGTATATAATTTTGTCTAGTATGTATATCATTTATACCAACACCCACATGTGTTTTATTGTTCATATTTAACCCCCCGTTCTTTAGTTTATTACTTTAAAATGATAAAGGAATTATCATTATATTTAAAAAATTATCGTTTTTTTTAGGCTTGCGTGGATATTAACCATTTATCCTGTTAAAGTAAGCTAATCTTCTCCTGTTATGCAAGATTATCCTAGCAGTTACATGGGCTAAAATAGAAGAAATCCTTCTTTTTGTTATCATTCCGTACTTTGTCTTGAAGCTCGAGTGGAAACTTTCAGAGTGGCTTCTTATGTGATATTCTGTAAGCCATGACATAACATCAACAAATAAATCCATGTATATGGATTTCCACGCAACGCCAACCTCTCCTTAAATAGTAATTGTTGCAGTAAATTGATATCATATTAAAAGAGAGGGTTAAGGAACATAAACTGCGAGAAGCAAACAACAGCCCCAAGAAATTAAGTGGAGAGAGTCTTACTTCACCCTTACAGTCTCCAAATTCCTTGGAGCAACTGTCTCTATTCTAAATCCCTTGTGTATAGAGCTTGCTAAATCCAAACATCTTGAGTTCTCTCCATGATTAATTATGACTTTTTTAGGCCTTGGCTCGCATTTTGCAACAAAGTTCATCAACTGGTTTCTTGAGGAATGCCCGGAAAAGCCTTCAACAGTATGCACATGCATCTTAATCTGGAGCATTTCCTGCTTGCCGCCGTCTGAAAATGTAAATTCCCTTTCCCCCTGCTGTATCCTTCTTCCCATTGAGCCTTCGCCTTGATAATTTACAAAACCGATTGAATTCTTCGGGTTGTCGCAAAGGTGCTTTAGGTATTCAACTGAAGGGCCTCCTGTAAGCATTCCGGATGTTGCTAAAATCACGCAAGATCCTGTATTCTCAATAACATCCATTCTTTCCTTTTGAGAGCCAACTCTCTTGAAAATTTCATGCAAAAACGGATTTTGGTCTTTGTGGAAGATCAGCTTTCTGACTGAATTGTTAAGATATTCCGGATAAGCCGTGTGTATTGCAGTAACATCCCAAACCATTCCATCTATGTAGACTGGGACAGGAGCCATCCTTCCTTCCCTTGCCATTTGCTCGATTGCAAGCATGACCTCTTGCGCTCTTCCAACTCCCAATGTCGGTATCAAAACTTTGCCATTCCTTTCAACTGTTTCTTTTATTACATTCATTAACTCCTCATCAGTTTCCTGCCTGTGAGGCATGATATTATCTTTGCCCCCATACGTTGCCTCAAGCATTAAAGTTTCCAGTCTTGGAAACATTGTAACAGCCGGCTCAAGCAGCAATGTTCTTCCATACTTCTGGTCGCCGGAATACAAAATATTATGCAGCCCATTTCCAACATGCAAGTGAACCATAGCACTGCCTAGTATATGCCCTGCATTGTACATTGTCATTCTTACATCTGGGGTGATATCGCTGACTTCATCATACTCAAGTGTTATGGTGTGTTTTACCATTTCTTTAATTTCTTCTGATGTGAATATGGGGTCAGTGCCGTCTGCTCTTTGTATTTTTATGTAATCAAGCAATAGCAAAGCAGCAACGTCTCTTGATGGCTCTGTGCAATAAACCGGCCCTTTATAGCCGTATTTAAACAGATAGGGTATAAAGCCGCAATGATCAATATGCGCATGACTTAAGATAACAGCATCCAATTCGCTAATATTAAATTCCGGCGCATCAAGATAAGGGTATGGCTTGTCATCTGACGCAACATTAATCCCGCAATCCAGTAAAACTCTTGATTCAGGGGTCTGCAAAAATATGCAGCTTCTTCCAACTTGCCTTCCACTTCCCAAGTATGTAAGCCTTATCCATTCATGTTTCTTTTCCCTTCGCCAGCCGTCATAAATCCTATGGCCTACTTTATCCAAAAATTTTCTTCTGTAATCGCTGTGCTGGTAAAGAACAGCCCTTATGTTTTCAATTAACTTTGACCTTATTGCAGGCTTTCTCCTTATCAACGGCACCCATAATGTCTGCACCCTTATATCCCTTAAGGTTGCTCCTTGCTTGCCTATTGCCAGTCCGGGCTTGTCAGCTTCGACTATTACTCTGCTTCTCTGCGGGTCAAAAATAACCTGGTCAACTCCTGCTTCTTCGGGGATTATGGAGCGTATTAATCTTTCAGCCTCTTCTGCATCCATTGTAATGCTTGGGTCTGGCCTTAACTCAACTCTTTTTTTAATATTGTCAACTATCCTTTTTATAATTCCGTTATTGTTCAAGAAAAAGTCCTTGTCCTTTGTGTACAGGACTATGTTAGCGCCTTCAAAATTTACATCACTTATCTTATTTTCAGGAAGATTCTTCAGAATTTCCTTAATAATGTCTCCCATTGTTTAGAAATTTATTTAGTTTATTTTTGAGATTATTTTTAAATTGATAATTTATTTAATGAATCCTTATAAAATCCGAAAATTATTGAAAAATTTTATTGAATACTTTTATAGAAAAGTTATACTTCAATCTTCAGCTCAAATTCTTTGGAAAATACTTTTTTAACGCCGTCTTTTGTAATGGTGATGATGTCTATTCCATTGCCGGATGCTATATCTCTTTGCACAGCTGCATTTATGCTCTTTGCAGCAAGCTTCACACCTTCGTCAATGCTCAAGCCTTTCTTGTACAGTGTTTCCAAAACGCCGAATACCATTACAGAGCCAGAGCCAGAAGAAATGTAATCGTCAACTTCAACAATTGAGCCGTCAGGGCTCAAATCATAAAGATGAAAGCCGCTTGAATCTTTGCCGCCTACAATGAAATGGGAAATGCCCGGTATTAAGCTTAGTTTTCTTATATTGCTGTAGACAAAGTTTGCCAGCAAATTTGCTGCCTCTTTTACGTTTGTTTCTCTGCCTGTCCTTATATCTTTTAATTTTAGCTCTGCCTTTAAATATTTCGTCAATAACTGCACATCAGAAACAGTTCCTGCCACTGTAACAGCTATATTGTCTGTTACTGATATTATTTTGTCAAACTTTTTCCATGCTATTAAATATCCGGAAGTTGCCCTTTTGTCTGCAGCTAACACTAAGCCATCTTTGCAAACTAATCCTAAAGTTGTTGTGCCTGTTTTCAAATCTCTGTTATCCATTTTAAAACCGGAAGAATTTCTTATATGTTTAAGATATTGAGCTTGTATTTAAATGTTGCGGAATCGAAAGCTGAAAATTAAAGTTTTAAATTAATCTTTGTGGGAAAAAACAGCAAGATATCTTTGTTCTGGGTGTTGTCTTATTTGATCCAAAGCATTTTGTTTTAATCCCTGAGCCCTGCAATAGGGTATTGTTCCAAGCGAAGCATCAATAAAATATCCGCTTTGGCCTCCAATTTGGTCAGGATAAAACCCATGATTGATTAATGCTTTTTGCTCAATTGGTGTTAGTAGTGATTTTGGAACCCAGCCAAGTACCAAATCATGTACGCCTGGTTCTCTATTCCAGGTTCAGGAAGTTGATTTATACTTATTTTTTCCATTTCTTTTCTACTTCAAACTTTCCTCAAACAAAACATTTACAGCATTCACAAAGAAAGGGCTGCTTACCCATATTGCAACTTCGTAATCCGGCGCTACATTGACGTTTGAAACCATGAACAGCATTTCCTTGCTGTCTACACTTACAAAACTTGAATTTGCATTGTATTCAACGTGCTCGATATTTTGCAGCTTCTTGACAAGAGGCTTATTTTGAGCGGTGTAAAGCCTTGCTTTTATTCCCTTTTTTGAAAAGCTCGGCATGAAATTTTTCAATAATTTTACATTCCTTTCAGCATGCTCTTGAGTTGACACAATAACAACGCTTGACTTTGATTTTGACAACATATCCTTTACGTACCTGTTAATGCTTGTCCTTCCTACAACTGATTTTGATATGCTTGAGATATCGATATGCTGCACCCCGGTCTTGTGCAATAACTCCAATTCCTTGAACTCTTCAGTTTCTTTTATGCTTTCAAACTGCGCTGTCAATTCATCTGCCTCTTCCTTAATGTTTTTTTTGACTCTGTTAAGTATTACATCAGGCTCAACAGCAAGATATTTTATAGGCTTTCCAATCTTCATAATGATAAATCCTTTTTTCTCCAATGATTCAAGAACATCATAGCACCTGCTTCTAGGAACTCCAGAAATATCAGCAAGCTCGCCTGCGGAAGCTATGCCCCTGCTAAGCAAAGCAGTCCATATCTTAACTTCATAAATATTCAATCTAAAGTGTTTCCTCAAATCCTGCAAAAATTGTTTTTCCTGCTGCATTATTGATTAGAAGTATTAATTACCTCTATTTAAAGGTTTCTATTATGTAACTACTTTAAAGGGGTTATACTAAAACTTATAGTAATATAATTAATTTTGAAAAAACAATAAGAAAAAAATTTATCCCCTTCTCCTGAACAAACTTATCACAAGAACAATTCCAACAATTACTGCAACAACCTCTGCAATTATAATTCCTGTTACAAATGCATTGCTTTTCAAAAAACTTTCTTGAGTTACAGTTGCCCCTGCTGGTGTTTCCTCCACAACTGTTGTTGTGGTTCTGCCTGTTGTTGGTGTTATTACTGCAACTTCTTCGTCTTCTTCTGTAGTGCTTTCTGTTGTTTCCTTTTTTAATGTTGCGCAATCACTTACTGTCAAGGTTACTGTTTCCTCAGCTTTTTTCCTGTCATTGTCGTACAATGCCCTTAGAATTATTGGATAACTTCCTGCTTCAGCATCACTAGGAACATTAAAGGTATAAACTTTTGAAAACCTGCTTTCGTCTTCGTTCGGCTCAGCATCTAAATCGCCAACATCATCTTTCAAATCAATGCCGAAGTCAGAGTTTAATACATGAAAAGTTACATCCTCTTCATCTTCGCTGCCAATGTTTATTGCTGTTACGCCAACCTGCACATTCTTCCTGTTGCATGAAACCTCAGCTGGGCTCAATGTTTTTCTTGTTATCTTAAGCAAATGGTTTTCTTTCTCTACCTCAAGCCTTAATCTCATGTCAGCGTCATGGTCTGTTCCATTTTCATCCTCACCTTCAGCATGTATTGTAACATCAAATGTGTCTTCATCTATCTCTATAGGCAGCTGGAACTTCAAAGTCACTTTTTTGTCTCTTCCAGCTTTTAAATCAAAATCAGAAGATTCCTCATCCAAGTCATCACCATCATCTACCTCCTCAATTGTTATTTCAATCGATATATCTTCTATATCTAAATCTTCTGCATCTGTAAAGTTGTTCTTAACCTCAACCCTGAACTCAACTGTATCACCTGGCTCTGCTTCGTCATCAATTGTGTCACCATCATTTAGGTTCTTTGATGTTTTGCTGCCTACCTTTACATCAACATCAGAAAAGCTTAATCTTGGAGTTGCAGCATAAGCTATGCCTGCCAAAAATACAAATACAATAAAGCTTAATAAAAATACCCTTAAACTTATCTTAACCATTTTACCTATGCAAAAAGCCCCTACTATTTAAATTTTTTGCTATTTTCTAATAGTAACGTTAGAAGGATATGAGATTTAGGGCAAGCAATAAAAACAAAGCTTAACGTGCCCATATGAACTATTTTTCAAATCAGCAGAAAGTTTATAAATCTTCTTCTAATTTTATTTTTATGGTTGGCAATATCCCGAATTTCACAAAAATTGATATCTTAAGATGCTTTCTAAGGTTCAATAAAAATATCGGAAGACAGGAACTTGCAAAAGAACTTGAGATTGGAGAAGGCACTGTAAGGACGATACTTGAAATGCTGAAATCCAGAAAACTGCTTGATTCAACAAAAAAGGGGCATTTTTTGAGCAGAAAGGGGGAAGAAATGTTAAATCAAATTAATAATGTTGTGAAAATTACGAAAAACATAGCAAGCAAAAATCTCTACCCTGATTTTAAGAAAATTGGAGTATTGTTAGAATATGGCTCCAGCTTAAAAGAGTTGTATAAACTGAGGGACATAGCAGTGAAACATGGCGCTGATGGAGCCCTGATCTTAAAATTTGATAAAAAGCTTTATGCACCAGAGTCCGATTTTGGGCAGGACTACAAAGAACTGGAAAAATTATTTAATTTTAAGAATGATGACGTGCTGGTTATTGCTTTTTCAAATGAAAAAAGAAAAGCGGAAAATGGAGCTCTTGCGATTGCAATGGAACTGAATGAAACATTAAAAAAGTTTATAAGCGAATTTTGAAAAAGAGTTAATATGCTGATTATAAGCTGTTCGCATGGGAAGCATTTAGGCTATTTAATAGCGGGAAGATTGCATAAAAAATATTCTAATTTAATAGTTAATAAGTTTCCGGACCATGAATTGCGCATCAGGTTTGAGGTTGACTTAAAAAATAAGAATGTTGTTTTAGTGCAATCCTTTTATGGAAATGTTAGCGATTGCATTATTGAAATAATCTTAGCAGCTAAAACAGCTAAAGAATTAGGAGCAAGAAGAGTGATGCTAATTGCTCCTTATTTTCCTTATATGCGGCAGGACAAAAGATTTCATAAAGGCGAAGCTGTGAGCCAACATATAATCGCAGACTTGATTGACAAGTATTTTGATGCTGTTTATTTAATGGACCCGCATTTGCACAGAAAAAACAAACTGGAAAATGTGTTTAAAATAAAATCGAAAAAATTAACTGCTAATTCTTTGATTGCGGATTATATCAAAAAACACATAAAAAATCCTGTGATTATTGGCCCTGATGAAGAGAGCTATAAATGGGCAAAAAATGTTGCTGAAATGCTTAATGTTGAATCAGGAATATTAAAGAAAAAAAGGTATTCTCCCTATCATGTTGAAGTGAAATTGAACAAAAAGATTGATTTAAAAGATAAAAATGTCGTTATTGTTGACGACATTGTAAGCACAGGCCATACAATCTTGGAGACAGCAAAAATTCTTAAAAAATTAGGCGCAAAAAATATTTATTGCATTTGTGCACATGGAATTTTTGTTAATGACGCTTTTAAAAAATTGAATAAAGCAGGAGTTAAAGTTGTTTCTACTAATACAATACCAAATAAGGCGGCTAAGATTGAGGTGAGTGGTGTGATTGCTAGCTCTTTGAAACAGTTTTTACTTAACCGCTAAACTGAAAAAATTTATAAAAACAGCAAGATTAGCTCTTAGATATAAGACAATTCATTATTGAAATGGGGTGGTTATACTTATAAAATGTTACGAATGTATTCATTGCGTATGTCTGATTCTATAAGAATCAATGGTCCTTGTGTTAATATTGAAGTCATTGTACGAGAAATCAGCAAAAATAGAAAGGATAGGACAGGACAAATAGAAGTTCTAGGCAGCCCATTTATAGCGGAAGGTTCATACATTGGGGTGTCAAAGCATAAAGAAATTGCATTAGCGCCCGGTATTAGTGTAAAAGTTGCTGATAGGACGTCTTCTAATAATTATCTTAGGTTATATTTTGAGAATATTTCCCCAGGTTATGCTATTAAATAACATTACAATAAATGATGCCAGTAAATAAATAAGAATATTTTAGTACCCCTTCCCAAACACTGCCCAGAATTTAGCTTCTTTTCCGCATTGAACACAATTTCCTTTTGCAGCTTTCTGCTCAAATGGAATGCATCTGCAGGTTGCTCCCTCTGTTTTGTTTTTTATAGAACTTTCACATTCATCGTGTCCACAGAATAATGCTTTAGCCATTTTTTTGCTTTTTATAACATTTACAAAATCATTAAAGTTATGCACTTCAACAGTGCTTTTGGTTAAATATTCTTTTGCTTTTTTGAATAGATTATCCTGTATCTCATTCAATGTTTGCTCAACTTTTTTTTCCAAATCTTTTGTTTTGATTGTGGTTTTTTCATTATTGTCCCTTCTGGCTAAAACAAGCTGCTCAGCCTCAACATCTTTTGGGCCAATCTCTATCCTTAATGGCACTCCTTTTAGCTCCCATTCATTGAATTTCCAGCCCGGTGTGTAGCCGTCCCTGTCGTCAAGCTCAACACTATAATTTTTGGCTTTTAATTTTTTGACTATTTCCTTGGCTTTTGCAATAATATTCTCCTTATTTTCCTTGAAGACAATCGGCACAATAACAATATGCACTGGGGCTATTTTTGGGGGCAAAACCAATCCTTTGTCATCCCCATGGGCCATGACAATAGCCCCTATTGTTCTCGTGCTTAACCCCCAGGATGTCTGCCATACATATTTCTCTTTTTCATCCTTATCCAAGAATTTTATGTCAAATACTTTTGCGAAATTCTGCCCAAGCAAATGGCTTGTGCCCATCTGCAATGCCTTGCCATCAGGCATAAATGCTTCAACTGTTGTTGTGTAGTCAGCGCCAGCAAACTTTTCCTTGTCAGTTTTTTTGCCTGCAATGACTGGGATTGCCATGAAATTTTCAATCAAATCAACGTATTCAAACAGCTGCTGCATTACTTCTCTTTCAGCGTCTTCTCTTGTTGCATGCGCTGTATGGCCTTCCTGCCATAAAAATTCTCTTGTTCTTAAGAAAGGCTTTGCGTGCTTGAACTCCCACCTTACAACAGAATTCCACTGGTTTAAAAGCAATGGCAAGTCTCTCCAAGATCTAATCCATTTTGCATAGCTTTCATACATAATTGTTTCTGATGTAGGCCTTATGGCTAATTTTTCATTTAATTCTGTGTCACCAGCTTTTGTAACCCATGCGACTTCTGGATTAAATCCTTTAACATGCTCTGCTTCTTTCTTTAGCAAGCTTTCCGGTATGAACATAGGAAAATAGCAGTTTTTGTGCCCTGACCTTTTTATTTTATCGTCAAAAATTTTCTGGATTTTCTCCCAGATTGAATAAGAATTTGGCTTGAAGATAATGCAGCCTGATACAGAAGAGTAATCAATCATGTCTGCCTTTAAGACTATCTGGTTGTACCACTCGTTAAAGCCTTCTGATTTTTTTACCGATAAGCCAGCGACTTGTGAGCGAGTTTCGCTTCGCTCACTCGCATTCGACTGTTCTTCTTTTTGTTCCATTGTATTTTAGACTCTTTATTTGCTTATATAAAGATTTTGGTTATTAATAAAAATGGGGCTGCGAAGATTCGAACTCCGGCCACGAGGCTTCTCATAACTGCGAACGAAGTGAGCACTCGAGACTTTATGTCTCGCAAAGACTTGAAAACCTTGCGTTTTCAAGTTCCCAAAAATGCCAAAGGCATTTTTTAGGACGTCAACTGATTTCGCGGTTGCCCGAACCCCGGATACTGCCAACTATACTACAGCCCCAATCTTTGTGTTTAATCGCGATATTTAAACATTTTCAAGAAAAATTTTATTTAACTTGTATTATTCCGGAATATCCCAAGCCTTCAACTTTGTATTTGTTAGTTGTTGAATTGAGAGTACATTTGTAGAATCTTTTTGTGCTCCTGCCATTGCATCTAATTTTAAATTCCATTCTTTTATTGCATTTACTGCTTATGTTGCTTATTGACGGAATATTGTCATCTTTAATACAAAGTTTGTTTAGCGAAACATTAATCTTATCAACATACAAAGTTTTTCTCGTTCCTTCTGGCATTCTCAAGCCTCTGACAAAAAATGAGCCTTTTTGATTTGGCAATTGCTTATCAATTGTCAAATTTGTTAAATTCAACACATTCTTGGAAAAATTAAAATCAAATTCGATTATTGTCAAGTTTGCATCAAAAAATCTAACTCTAAAACTTTCATTAAAAAACCTTGATAAATCACTTGAATTTCCAATAAATATTGTAAGATTAATTGTTGATGTATTTACAGATTTTTCATTGCCGATTAGCTTATCAATAATGTCATTAATTCCATCGTTATCTATATCATTTTCCGAAGCATTAAGAATGGTTATTTTGAAGACAAGAGAGTCACTAAGAAATCCGTCTGAAACAATGGCTTCTAAAACATATTCGCCACTGTCATTTGTTGTTGTATTCCATTGAAAAACATTAAAGCTATTTGAAAATTTTGAAAAGTTAATTGAAAAAGACAGTTCATCTTCATTTGGATCAGAGGCTGAAAGGTTTATTATTATCTTAGCTGTCTCGTTTATTGTAATATTATTAATTGGCTCTAAAGTTGGCTTTTTATTTAATTTTATTATAAGCCTTTCAGCATTATTGCTTTCGTTTAGCTCTTCTACAAAATCGTTTAAGTCAGCAATGGCTGTTATTTCAAAGTCAGAGAAATTAGTAAAATTAAATTTGTGGACTATTTGTGAGTTGACATTCAATAAATTGGATTTGTTTGTTTTTGTGAATGTGTTATTATCAAAAATTTCTGCAAAAACATTGAATGCGTGCTTATTTCCTGTGTTTTTTATAATGACTTCAATTGATACATTGTTAATTCCATAATGATATTCGCCAGAAGCTGAAATATTAACAATCAAATCAGGCAAATTTGGCTTGTTAAAATCATTAAAATTATAGTTTCCAGTTATATAAGCATTATTTATTAAGTCCACTAAATTTCCATTTTCAAAAAGTTTGGTATATTTCACAATAAAAGGCCCATTGAGCTTTTTGCCATATATCTTTGAGCCATTAATTAAAATTGAAAGGTTATTATCTCCAGATGCTAAGAAAAAGGTTGTATTTTTTATCTCAACAATATTGTCGAATAAATCGTACAATCCTAGCAATATATTGTAATGATTGTCATTAAATATTTTGGCATTTGCATTAATCTGAAGCAAATTGAACTCGTCGTCATTGTCTGTATCAATTCCTGTGTCTGAGAATTCGGATAAATAAGCTGTTTCGGCAAAATCCCTGAAATCGTAGAATGAAATCACTGCATTTATTTTGATTACCTTTTTGCCAATTTTTACAGAAGAAATATTAAAATTTCCAATATAGTGCGTTCTTTTTATTGTTTCATTGTCAAAATTAAATATTAAGTCTTGAATTGAATTTGTTATTGTTTTGTTTTCCTTAATAGAAATTATTGAATTGTTATAAGCTAAAAACAATATTGTTTCAAAAGTTCCATTAATATACGAGTTTATAGTTACATTTACTTTTAACATTTTATCAACCTTTGAATCCTTGATGCTTAATATTTCAAATCCTTTTTCATAATTTGTGTATTCTTGTGTCAAGATATTGTCTTTTCTATATTTTAGACTGAAGCTCGAATTGTAAATTTTTACTGAGTAATTGAACTGATTTTGTGATAAAAGTATGGTATTGAGCATTATATTCAATTTATTTATTCCGGCATTTAAAGTAACATTTGTTTCATTTGTTAAGATTCCATTTTTATCTAACAGATTAATTACAAAAATAAAAATGTCATCTGCATTGTTTGTTGTCAACTCAAAAACTAAAGTGTCGTTAATGCCATTGCTGTTTTTGTCAATCATGAAGTCTTTGAACTCAGTCACATTCATTTGCGGCGATGTTGCTGAGAAAGAGTATCTTGCTATTAAATCTTTAATCGAGAGGGAGTAAGCTACTGGAATTAGAAATAAAACAACTAAAAATATTACCACCCCTTTGCTCATTTTTAGGGCGAAATAACACGATTTTAAAAAGGTTTCTTTATGACATGTTAGCTAAACGAAATTTTTATAAAAGCATGGCAATTCTCACATAGATTTTATATTATTAATTGGGTGTACTTCATGAAAAAAGAGTTTTATATAAGTGCGATTTTATTTGTCTTTTGCTTTGCATTAATTTCTGTCGTATATGCTGATTCTTCAGGTCCAAATAACCCTGCTGCAGCAATTGATGACGCCAGCATTGGCACAGAAGTTTGGAATGACCCAGAAAATGTAACATCCTCTGACGATTTAAAAGCAGCTGTAAGGGTCGATGATTTTGAAATTTCACATTATATCAAAGCAACTGATTTTGGATTTTCAATTCCATCTGATGCGATAATTAAAGGTGTTATTGTTGAGATAGAAAGAAGAGTAAGCTCAAATACGTCAGGCAGCATTGTCAAGGATGCTTCTGTGAAATTAGTAAAAGAAGGTGTTATTTCTGGCGAAGATAGAGCAACTGGTACAAGTTATACGAATGTGGATATTGTTAAAACTCATGGCTCTGCAAGCGATTTGTGGGGATTGAATTTAAGTTTTGCTGACATGAATGACGAGGGCTTTGGAGCAGCTGTTGCTGTTACAAAAGCAAATGATGCTGGCGGCTCGCGAGAAGCAAGAATTGATAATATAAGGATTACAGTTCATTTTAGTATTCCAGAAGAAGCCAATGCAACAATAACTTTGCTCAAGCAAGTTGTAAATGACAATGATGGAACTGCTGAAGCCGATGATTTCGAATTGGAGATTGATGGCATTGATGTAGAGCAAGGTGTTCCGATTGAGATTAGTGCCAATGAAAGTCATTTTATCGATGAAGAGAATGTTGAGGGTTATGTGTTTGCAAATATTACAGGAGATGAAAAGTGCCCAGATAGCTTAGGCGAAAATTTTACTTTAGACGAAGGCGAGAATATAACTTGCATAATAACAAATGATGATGCTATTGTGGAAAGTGATCTAAGGGAAATCAAAATGAATATTCTTGGTGATTTAATAGAACTGCGGAATAATGCAAGTGCAGAGCATGACCAAAGAAGATTGGGCATGGCAATTAGAAGCTTAAACAAGTCGCTTCAACCCGAATTCTGGATTGATTCCTTGCATTTAAGCGAGCATGGCGAAGAGGCATTCAAAAAAGAAAGGAAGGCTGTCAAGGAGCTGCAAAACACGATGAAGTCAAAGAAAAGCTTATTGTCTGATGCTCAATTGGAGGATTTCATTAACAGGATTCTGGATGTTGATCGCAATCTGGCTTTGATTGCCATTGAGGATGCTGAAGAAGCTGAAGGAGAAGAGAAGTTCATAAAAAAGGCAAATTACCAAATTGAGCTGGGAGATGAAGCAGAGTCAGAAGGCAGATTCAGGGGAGCGGTTAATCATTATCTGCAGGCATGGGAGTTTGCTGTGAAGGCGGTGGAGTGAATGATATAAGTTGATTTTTAATTTATACTCACCCACAAAAATTATTGGGTATTGTTATGGGTTCGTAATATGTCGGAAATTTTTATTATTCATTAATTTTGCAAAAATTTCCGAGCATGCTCAAAAATTCCATCATGTATTCGTAAATTGGAATTTTTGACAGTCAACAACAAAAATACATTAAACCTAATTACTTTGTTGGTTGACTATATTGATTTGCTTAAGGAAAATAATGTTTACTTGAATATTGAGAAGGAGGATGTCGAGCAGGCGCTTGATACAGCTAGAAAAGTAATTTGAATTCACATTGATTTTTCTTCAACTTACCAACACTTTTATATACCAAAAAAGCTTCTCGTGCATTATGGCTGAGAAAATAGAGTTTTTTCCTTTGGATGCAACTTATAAAATAGATAATGGAAAGGCAGTCATATATTTATACGGAAGAACATCTGATGGCAGGCAGATTTCCATTCTTGACAGCAACTTTGAGCCTTATTTTTATGTCATTCCAAAAGACGGCATTGACATAAGCGAAAAGCTTGAAAAAATAAGAATAGAGAATGTTAATGATGTTTCTTTTGTAGCAAAAACAGAAACTGTAATTAAAAAATTTCTCGGAAAGGAGGTTTTTGCAATAAAGGTTTATACTAACCTGCCGAGCAGCGTACCTGTCATCAAGGATGTAATAAAAGAATGGGAAGCTATTGAGTCAGTGCATGAGTATGACATTCCCTTTGTCAGGAGGTATTTGATAGATAAAAACATAACGCCATTAATCCTGCATCAAGCAATTGGCGAATTTGCAAACCAGAAATCAAGGGTTGCTGTTTTTAAAGCAGACAATATAGAGCAGGTTAGCAGCGATACATTGCATAATCCAAAAGTTTTGGCATTTGACATCGAAACATACAGTCCCTTTGACCTTGCCATTGATGCTGAGAAAAATCCAATAATAATGCTTTCTTTCTATGGGGAGAATTTCAAAAAGGCTTTTGTATGGAAAAGATTCAAAACTGATATTGATTACATAGAATTTGTTGACAGCGAGTCAGAATTAATCGAGAAATTCAAGGAAGTCATTGAAAGCTACAAGCCTGATATCTTAACAGGCTACTTCTCTGATGGATTTGATTTGCCATATATAAAAACAAGGGCTGACAAGTACAAGATTAAGCTTGACATCGGCTTGGACTATTCTGAATTAAAAGTTAAAAGTACTCGCGAAACGACAGTTACGATAAATGGCATAACTCATCTTGACATATTCAAATTCATAAAAAAAGTGATAGGCGGAGTCCTGGAGACATATTCTTATGACTTAAATGCCGTAGCTTCTGAACTGCTTGGTGAGAAAAAACACGATGTTTCACTGGCAGATCTTACAAATACGTGGGACAATAATCACGAAAATCTTGAAAAGTTTTGCGAATATAACCTGCACGACTCGCTCCTGACTTACAATCTGGCAGTAAAAATGCTTCCCACTATAATAGAGATGGTTAAAATAGTGGGCATACCTATTTACGATGTTAACAGGATGGGATTCTCGCAGCTTGTTGAATGGTACATAATGAAGCAGGCCCCTCAATTTAATGAAATTGCCCCTAACAAGCCAAGTTATGATGAAGTGCAGCAGCGCAGGCTCAACACATACAAGGGTGCTTTTGTTTATGAGCCCAAGCCTGGCTTCTATAAGGATATTGTTGTTTTCGACTTCAGGAGCCTGTATCCAACAATTCTAAGCTCGCATAACATAGGAACTGATACAATTAATTGCGCTTGTTGTGAAGACATAGCAAAAGCCACACCCGGAGATGAAAGTGAGAAGCATTGGTTTTGCGCCAAAAGAAAGGGATTTATCCCTACATTAATAGAAGACTTGATTTCAAGAAGAATAAGGATAAAAGAAATAATAAAGCAGGAGAATGATGAAAAGTTTGCATTTCTTGATGCTCGTCAAAATAGCTTGAAATTACTGGCAAACTCATTTTATGGCTACTTGGGTTTTTTTGGAGCAAGATGGTATTCTATCGGATGCGCAAGAAGCATAACTGCATGGGGCAGGTTTTACATTCATAAAGTAATTGACAAGGCACAAAAAGAAGGATTTTTTGTCTTATATAGTGATACAGATAGCGTTTTCTTGACACTTGACGGAAAATCAGAAAATGAAGCCAAAATATTTGCAGAGTCAATTAATTCGGAACTGCCCGGGATTATGGAGCTTGAATACGAGGGATTTTATCCAAGCGGAATTTTTGTATCTGCAAAATTAAGCCCATTTGGAGCAAAGAAAAAATATGCCTTGATGTCCCAGCAAGGTACTTTAAAGATTAAAGGTTTTGAAACAGTAAGACGCAACTGGTCCTTGATTGCCAAAGATGTGCAGGAAAAAGTTTTGGAAATAATACTGAGGGAGAATGACACAAAAAAAGCGCTTGAGTATGCCAAGAACGTAATCAGTGATTTAAGAAACAAGAAAATACCGATTGAAATGGTTGTGATTCGTACACAATTGCAAAAAGATATTTTGGATTACGCTGCCAAAGGCCCTCATGTTGCAGTAGCCCAAAAGCTAAAGAACAAAGGCAGGTCTATCGGGCCTGGCTCAATAATAAAATATGTTGTAACTCAAGGAAACGATATGATAAGGAATCGCTCCAAGCTGCCTGAAGATGTCAAGGAAGGGGAATACGATGCGGATTACTACATCAACAACCAGGTAATTCCATCTGTTGAGAGAATTTTTAATGTTTTAGGATATAAAAAAGAAGACTTGCTTGAGCAAAAAGAGCAGACAAAACTGGAAGGGTTTTTTTAAATAAGTGCTATTGCATGTTTAAAATAGAAGAGTTTAAAAAACTTATAATAATACTCTATAAAAATGTACGAATTAATACCAAGGGAAGTAAGGCAGCAATATGGTGGAAGAGCAGAAAGAGTACCTAAACAATTAAATTCTACAGATGCGCCTATAGACCTAAATGTATTACCCTATAACGTAAAAGAGTTATTATTTAGGGACATGAGCTTAGGAGATAGGCTAGTAACAGAAGAAATAGCTAAAAATGTAAAAAGACGATCTATGGATTTAAGTAAATTAGCCGAGCAGGAATTTATAGAAATGTTAAGAAGATTGCCGCCACAGCAATCGGTGGATATTTTCTAAACAGTGTATATTTAAAAAATCAACAAATATATATCATAATTCTATAATAGCTAAATTTCCATACTAAAAATTTAAATAATAAACTGAAATTCAATAATTAAAATGCTCCAAAACTACGAACCAACTAAGCAAGAGCCAGAAATACTTGAATTTTGGAAAAAGCATAATATTTATGAGAAGGCCAAGGAAAAGAATAAAGGCAAAAAAAAGTTCTATTTCTTAGATGGGCCGCCGTATACCTCTGGAAAGGTTCACCTCGGCACAGCGTGGAACAAAGCGCTAAAAGATTCTGTATTAAGGTACAAAAGAATGCAGGGCTTTGATGTTTGGGACAGGGCTGGCTATGACATGCATGGAATGCCGACAGAGCAGGCTGTTGAAAAGAATCTTGGCTTGAAGCACAAAGATGAGATTCCAGTTTATGGAGTTGCAAATTTTGTAAATGCATGCAGGGAATTTGCAATAACCAACATGCTTTCAATGAATGAAGATTTCAAAAGGATAGGTACATGGATGGATTTTGACAATGCTTACCAATCCATACAGAATACTTTTATGGAAGGCGAGTGGTGGCTTATAAAAAAAGCATATGAAAATGATAGATTATATGAAGGGGAGAAAACAATGCACTGGTGCGCGTCATGCGCAACATCATTGGCAAAGCATGAGCTTGAGTATGAAAACATAAGCGATGATTCTATTTTCGTAAAATTTCCAGTCAAAAACAAGCAGGATGAATTCTTAATCATATGGACAACAACTCCATGGACAATCCCATTCAACTTAGGAGTCATGGCTAATCCTAACTTTGATTATGTAAGGGCAAAAGTTGGCGATGAGATATGGATTGTTGCAAAAGCATTGGCATCAAGCTTGATAAGCGGAGTTGCTGAAAAGCAATTTTCAATTCTGGAAGAGTTTAAAGGTGACAAGCTAGTTGGGCTAGAGTATGTGCATCCATTTGAAAATGAAACTCCTCAATTTAGGGACTTAAAGCAAAAACACCCAAAAGTTCATACTGTTGTTTTGAGCGAAGAATATGTTGACACAAGCGCAGGCTCTGGATTGGTGCATATGGCTCCCGGCTGTGGACCAGAGGACTATGAAGTTGGGCATAGAAATAATGTTCCTCCATTCAATACCTTAACAGAAAGGGGGGTTTTTGATGAAACAAGCAGTATTTTCAAGGGTTTGACTGCAAAAAAAGATGACAAGTGGATAACGGAGGAAATAAAGAAAAAAGGGCTTCTCGTTGCAGAAACAAAAATAGAGCATGACTATGCGCATTGCTGGCGCTGCAAGAATCCTGTCATTTACAGGACAACAACACAATGGTTCTTCAAAATTGAAGACTTGAAAGACAAGATGAGGGAATTAAACAAAAGCATAAAATGGATTCCTGATTTTGCAGGCTCCAGGAATTTTGACAATTGGCTTGCTAATTTGAGGGACAATGGAATCACAAGGCAAAGATACTGGGGCACCCCATTGCCTGTTTGGAAATGCAATCAATGCAATGATTTTGTAGTTGTTGGCTCTGTTGAGGAACTAAAGAATCTTGCAGGCAGAATTCCAGATGATTTGCACAAGCCATGGATCGATGAAGTCAAAATAAAATGCAAATGCGGCGGCATCAAAGAAAGAACTCCTGACATTTTGGATGTGTGGATAGATGCCGGCTCTGCATCATGGAACTGCCTGGATTTTCCAAAAAGAAAAGACCTGTTTGAAAAGCTTTATCCCGCTGATTTCATTTTAGAAGGCATAGACCAAATCAGAGGCTGGTTTAATCTTTTGTTTGTTGCTTCAATGGTTGCCATGGATAATGTGTCATTCAGGGCAGTTTATATGCATGGCTTCATTAATGATGCCCAGGGAAGAAAGATGAGCAAATCTCTTGGCAATTACATTCTGCCGCAAGAAGTTGTGATGGATTACGGCGCTGACACATTGAGGTATTACATGATTGGAGGCACAGCTCCAGGAGTTGACATCAACTATAACTTTGATGATATGAAGGTCAAGCATAAAAATTTGATGGTGCTCTGGAACTTGCATAAATATTTAATAGACATGGCCAAAAATCTTAAAGCAAATCCTATTGATTTAAAGCTGGAAAAAAGCAAGCTTGACATCGAAGAGCTCTATATATTGTCCAAGCTTAATTCAGCAATAAGCAATGTAACTGAATTATTCGATGACTACAAGCTAAATGAAATTCCCTGGCAAGTTGAAGAATTGTTTTTAGAGTTAAGCAGGACTTACATCCAATCAACAAGAGAAAAGGCATCAATGGGAAGCGAGGAAGATAAAAAGATTGTTTTATACGCTGTTTATAATGTTTTATTGGAATCATTAAAATTGTTTGCGCCGATTGCGCCCTTTATAGCAGAAATGATACACCAGAACTTGAGGCATGAATTCAAGCTAAAAGAAGCCAGCATTCATTTGTCTGACTGGCCAAAATATAATGAGGATTTAATTGATAAAAACTTAGAAGAGTCAATGCAAATTGTAAGTGAAGTCATACAGGGCGCTCTTGCTGTAAGGGAAAAAATGCATCTTGGTGTCAGGTGGCCTGTAAAGGAAATTGTTATAGCTGTAAAGGATAAGAATATAGCGAGCGCTGTTGAAAAACTAAGGGAAGTAATAAAAAAGCAAGTAAATGCAAAAGAGGTAAAAATTATTGAGTCAATGCCAAATGTCAAGGTAAAGATAAAGGCTGATTACTCAAAAATAGGGCCCAAGTTTGGCGATAAAGCTCCTAAGATAATCGCCAAGCTTACAATTGACAGCCCTGAAACTGTATTGAAGCACATACAGGAAAATGGAAAGTATTCTTTTAATGCTGATGGAGAAACTATGGACATTGTAAAAGAGGATTTATTTGTTACAAGAGATGTCCCTATGCCTTATGAAGAAGGCATTTTCAAGCAGGGTCTAATTTATCTAAACAAGGAAATGACAGATGAATTGGAATCAGAAGGCTTTGCAAGGGAGATAATGAGAAGAGTACAGGCTTTAAGGAAAAAAGCTGGATTGCAGAAATCCGACAATATATCCTTATTTATTAAGACTGATGAAGAGTTAAAAGAGATGCTTAAGGTATGGAATTTGGTGATTAAAGAGAAAGTTGGTGCTTCGCAATTCAGGATTTCAGAGCTTGAGCCGAGCAAAAAGCATGCTTTTGTAAGCAATGAAAAGGTAAAAGGCAAGGAATTTGAAATACATTTGGAGAAGGTATAGAAAACTAATAACTTTCAACCTTAATTCCTTTTATTCTTTGGAAATGTTCTTTATCTCGAGTTATAATTTTATTGCAATTGTTGGACAACATTGCCCCTGCAATTAAGCAGTCATGAGTTTCTATTTCTACGCCTTTTTTAACCAAATCGCTAGCTATTTGTGATGCTCTAACTGAAGAATCATAATCAAGATTTAATATATTCAAATTACTTATAAATTTCATTAAACCTTCTAATTCGTTGTCATAACTTGCTTGCTTTTTTCTTAGTACACCAAATAATATTTCAAATATGTTCACAGTTGTTGTTGCAAGTTGCTCATTCTTTACTTTATCGCAAGCTTCAATAGCTTCTGGTTTATTCTTAAGAAAATCGATAACAAGTGTGCTGTCCAAGCAAATCACAAACCCTCAATCCTCCTGAGCAAGGACTTATAAGAATTTTTTCTGAGTTGTCTTATGGACTTTTTCATCTCTTCAACTTCCTTATCATTTAAATGAGCCCATAAACCTGCGCATTCCATTATATTACCTTTTTTAGGCACAAGTCTTCTAAGTTCTTCGGAGAAGCTTTCATTAGGCTTCTTATTTCTAACTAAAATTTCATGTACATCATCCATTATAGATATTGTTTTTGTTCCCATCTGTGTATGTGTATGTGTACATATATTTAAAACTTTCGATTTTGTAGATCTTTACAGAAAACTATTTATACAACCAAACTCTAAAGCTATTGGGTGATATAATGGTTGACGCAAACCTTCTTGTAACGCATGAACCTTCGCATGCAGGAAGCGCTAAAGAGAACGTGGAAAATGCATTAAAAGCCATAAAGCAAAAAGCAAAATTTCTAAAATCCGATAGTGAGGGGGTTTTTAAGCTAAGGGTTGGGAATGCAAAGAAGATAGTCAAGAGTTTAAGCAAGCTGAAAGGCAAAAAAGCAATGTTTGAGCATACATTCCACTGGATTCCAATTGAGAAATGGACAGCTGCAAATGTCAAGGCAATGCAAAAAGAAATAAAAAAGCTGCAGAAAGGCATAAAGAAAACTGAAAAATGGAAGATGGACCTGCACAAAAGGCATTTTGAAATGTCCTTAACAGAATTGATAATGAAATTGACAGAAGTTGTGGACAAGCCAAAGGTTGATTTGGATAATCCGCAGAAAATTATAGCAGTGCAGATTATGGGCAAGAAGGCGGGATTGGCGCTGCTGAACAAGGACGAGATGATGACTGCAGCACATGACTAAATTTAATCAAAACTTATATATACTTCTTATTTCTTAAAATCTTTTATCGTGGCTAAACAGAAAACCATATCAAAAGACATTCCTCTGGCAGAAATTACTTTGAGAAGGTACGAAAAGCCAGCAAACTTAAGCGAAAGGGAATTAGTAAGAAAGCTTTGCCTGTCTATTGGATTGCTGCAGCCAGGCGATTCTAGGGATGTTGTTGTAGATGTCCTTAATGTTTTGATTAAGGCAAAAAAAGAGCAAAAAAGCTGGACAAGCGATGAAATCTGCAGTCTTGTAATTGAAGAAAGAAAAAAATTAAAATTGCCAATGCTTGGCATTGCATCCTCAAATATAAGAAGGCAATTGAAGAGATTAAAAGATTCATTACTTGTTGAAAAAAGGCTTAACGCTTACAGAATAACAGAGCATGATAATTTGAATCAAATCTTTGAAGACAAAATTGAGAAAATGTTGCTGCCAAGCATTAATTCTAGGATCAAGGAATATTTGAAGAGGATTGACGAATTGTAAAAATTTAAATATAACTTAAATTTTCTGTTTTTGATGGATTTAGCATGGGGTGATGAAAGGACAAAGCAATTCGTTACCAATGTAGGCCTGATTACAAGCAATGGGCCTTATGGCAACAATATAATGGCTTGTGAATGGACCCACCATGTTTCTTATGAACCTGGATTAATTGTAGTTTGTATAAGGCCAACTGATGCAACTCATGATAATATTGCGAAGACAAAAGAATTCGGAATTAGCTTGTGCGCTTCTGACCAAAATTTAATTTCAAGTATTTCTGGAGGCAATTCCGGGAAAAGTGTTGATAAGATTAAGGCTTTAAAAGAACTTGGCTTTAAATTTTTCAAGGGCAAAAAAACAAATGTATTATTAGTTGAAGGTGCTGCAGTGAATGCCGAGTGCAAATTAGTTAAAGAAATTACACTTGGTGATCATACAACTTTTGTAGGAGAAGTGGTTGAAGCATATTCTGTTAAAGGCAAAGAACCGCTTGTCTATCATGGCCAAAGATATTGGAAGCTTGGCCCAAACATTCCAAAACCGCCACAAAATGAATTGGATAGAATAAGTAGAGTTATTGAAAGATATAAGAAGTGATTTTATTTTAATAAATTAAAATTTCATATTTTATGCTCGTCTAAAAAACGAAATATTTAAATACATGCTCAATTTTGTATTCGATAAATAAGACGGGGGTTGTTTGACATCGTCTTAACAATGAAAAACAGAGGGAGGTAAATCTAAAATGGCAGAAAAAGTAGCAAAAGTTGGGGTAAAAAAACAAGCAGGCTACCTTTATTTTGTGGATAAGAAAGGAAATGTAGCCAGAGCCAAGATGTCAAGAGGCGGCAGAAAGAAAGGCAAAGCCAAGGTTGAATTTGTGGCTAAAGCCGGTGTAAAGAAAAAGTCCGGTTACTTGTACTTTATTGACAAGCACGGCGATATATCAGCGGCAAAGATGGCACGCGGCGGAAGAAAGAAGAGAAGAAGATAAATTCTTTTTTTATTTTTTTTATTTTCTATTTTTATATTCTATAGCTAATAATTTCTTTAAGGAATAAATTGCAACTTTAATTTGCCTGTCATTAGGCTCTTTTGTAGTGATTTTTTGAAGCCATAAGCCGGGCATTGAAACCAATTTAAACAAAAAATTTTCCTGTTTTTTGTCGCTGATTTTCAATATTTCATATGAAATGCCTGCAATCGCAGGAATCAGCAGAATCCTAACTGGAAATAAAATGCTCCGTCTGGCCCAAGCATTCAAGCTCAAAAATTGGGGATAATAATAAATAACCAGAGACGGCAATATCGAAAAAACAAAAATGCTGATTACAAACACAATCAACAAGAAAGACGTTCCGCATCTTGGATGCAGGGTGGTGAATTTTTTAACATTTGCAGTGCTAAGCTTTTTGCCTTTTTCATAGCAATGGATCGCTTTATGCTCAGCTCCATGGTATTGAAATAATACATTTACATCCTTCATAAATGATATCGCTGCAATATAGATTAAAAAAATTAGAATTCTTATAACGCCATCGACGAAGTTGAACAGCATTGGCTTTTCTTCCTCAGCAAATCCCAATAGATTTGTTAAAAAATAAGGCAGTGCTATGAAGAATGATATTGCAAATACGGCAGAAAGGGTTATTGCTAAAATAATATCCTTTCTTCCCATTTTTTCTTCCTTAGGAGCTGCTTGCTGAGCAGACCACATTATTGATTTCATTCCAATAACTAACATCTCTATAAGATTAACAAATCCGCGAATAAAGGGCCATTTCAAGAAATCATATTTTTTCTTTGGAATTGCAGCTTTTTTCACTACAATTCCTTTGTTCTTTCTCACAGCCACAACATATTTGCTAGGGCCCCTAATCATTACTCCTTCAATTACTGCTTGACCGCCTACGTTGAGTTTTTTATAAGCCATATTAGATCTTTTTGTAGTTTATCGGATAATAAATCAAATATCCCAAGCTTTGCTGTCGTCAACTACTAAAATGATGTCGTGTTTTGGTACGTATAAAATACACTGACTTGGGGAACTTCCATCATTAAACATTAATTGATAATGGGCATGCGGAAAATTGCGCCTGAAAACTTCAAGCACTGTCCGTCTAAGTTCTATTTCAAATTCTTTTGTCTTAGTTTTATGGTCCAGAGATAAAGCTTTCCTTATATTTGTTCCAGCTATTATGATTTCAAGATTGCCACTTTGTCCGCCATACTCACTTATAGCTGGTGAAAGCTCTTCCCTGAGCTTTTGCTGAATCTTTTTTAAAGCATCCTCCCCTCCTCCGTTATCAAAATGTCCTATATAACCTTCTTTTCTTGTGGTATGATGGATTACATATGATGTGCAATACGTCGCCTCTGGAGAGATTCCTACATCATAGCCTTTAACTTTTGCTATACTTGCCCTAGAAGGTATACCATTATAGACATTAATAAGATTCTCCATTTCTTCTCGAAATTAAGGGGCTTTTATAAAATTTACTACATCCTCTCCAAAACCTTTATATCTATTCAATTATTGTCCTTTAATTATGAAATGCCCTTACTGCAACTATGAGGAAACACAAGTAATTGACACGAGAGAAACTGAAAACCTAGAAGCCACTAGGAGAAGAAGGGAGTGCTTGAAGTGCAACAAAAGATTCACAACTTATGAAAGGGTTGAGGGAGCTGAGATTATTGTTGTCAAAAAAGACGGCGGAAGAGAACGCTTTGAAAGGCAAAAACTGCTTAATGGCATCTTAAAGGCTTGCGAAAAAAGAAATATAAGTCTTGAAAAGATTGAAAAGCTTGTTGACGAAGTGGAGTCAGACTTGAGAAAAAGGGATTCTGTTGAAGTTGAAAGCAAAATAATTGGAGAAATAGCAATGAAAAAGCTCAAAACCTTGGATAAAGTTGCTTACATAAGATTTGCTTCTGTTTACAGGGAGTTTGAAGACTTGGAAAGGTTTGAAGAAGAACTGGAGAAGTTGCAGAAAAAATGATCATCGGCCTCACAGGCAAAAACGCTTCCGGCAAAGGGGAAGCTGCAAATTACCTTAAATCAAAAGGATTTGTTTATTACTCGCTTTCTGATGTAATTAGGGAAGAAGCAACAAAAAGAGGAATTGGGCATTCAAGGGATAACTTGATTAATTTGGGAAATGAGTTAAGAAAAAAATTTGGCCCAGATTATTTAGCAAAGCAGATTAACATTAAAATAAAGCAACAGCTAAAAAAGAAAAAAAACTTTGTGATTGACAGCATAAGAAGCCCGCATGAAGCAAAAGAACTGATTAAAAACAAAGGATTTATCCTTGTTGGAGTTGACGCTCCGATTGAATTGAGGTTTAAAAGGCTGCTTGAAAGAAACAGGTTGGGAGATGCGAAAACATTGGAGGAATTCAAACAACAGGAGCAAAGAGAAAATTTAAAAAGCGACACCAATCAACAACTTGATACCACATTCAGTATGGCTGAAAAGATTATTTTAAATGAAAGCTCACTAAAGGAATTGCATAAAAAGATTGATAATTTGTTAAAGGAAGTTGGGGGTAAATAAAAAATCCATAGAAATTAGATAAAATCAATACTCCTTCGGCAAATTTTACTCGCGGCTGGTAGCTAAGCGAGCGAAAGCGAGCTTTCGCATTCCACTGCCGCGACATACATTTTAAAGATGTATAGCGAGCTGGGTTAATGCCCAGCGAGAGTAGATTTGCGAAGCATATTAAATAAAATCAAAATAATATAGAAAATAAATAAAAATGACAAGAGTAAATTGGGAACCATATTTTATGAACATTGCCAAGCAGGTTGCAACTAGGAGCACATGCGACAGAAAGCATGTTGGAGCTGTTATTGTAAGGGACAAGACAATCCTTTCAACTGGCTACAATGGCAGCATAAGAGGAATGCCTCATTGCGATGAAGTAGGCCATTTAATGGAAGATGGGCACTGCGTTGCAACAATTCATGCTGAAGCAAATGCAGTTCTGCAAGCTGCAAAAAATGGAGTAAGAATAGAAAGTGGTGAAGTTTATATAACAGCAAGCCCTTGCTGGGTCTGCTTCAAAATGCTTGCCAATACAGGTATTAAGAAAATTTATTACGGAGAATTCTACAGGGATGAAAGGATTTTTGATGTGGCTAAAAGACTTGGAATAGAGTTGATGCACATTCCAGTTGATCAGAAAGAGCTTTAATTTCCCACACAAAGAAAACCTTGTAGGTTTTCGGGTGCTCGAAAATTCTTAATTTCCGACAAACTTAGAATACATTGATTTTGCTTCATTTTCGTCCTTTGCCTTTATCAAAGCTCTTCCATCTTGAAAAATAGTAATTTTATTATCAAAGTTAATGCAATAGCCAAAATCAATAAGTTTACTAATTTTTTGTAATTTATTTTTTAAATCATTAAATTGATTTTTATCTATAGATTTTGATTTAATTTGGTAAATATTATCGCCGCACAATTTGATAATTCTCGATGATTTTTTCCCATTTAAATATTCAAAATTATTTTTTACACAACAAACACAATTTTTATTTTTATTTATTTTAATCTTTAAAAACTCATTTTTCCAGACATCAAAAAACAATAAATTTTTTTCAGGCAGTTGTGAGCGAGTTCGCACGAGCTCACTCACATTCAACTTTTTATTCAATAATATTTTTAATGCTTCATTTACTTGAATTGATGAAATAAGATTAGTTATTGTATTCAAGACACCAACAGTTTCGCAAGTATCTAACTGGGTTGCTTCTTTTAGAAAACACCTCAAGCAAGGATTATTTCTATTTGGGATTACATTAAAAACATAGCCTTTGCTTCCGACAGATGAGGAATAGATAAAGGGGATTTTATTCTTTACTGAAAAATCATTAACCAAGAATCTTGTTTCCAGGTTATCAGTGCAGTCTAAAATCAAGCCAATATTTTTACTTAAGATTTTTCCAATATTTTCAAAATTCAAGTCGTCTATAAAAAAGTCAATATTAATATTTGAATTAATTTTGCCTAGATGATCTTTTGCTGATGCTGCCTTTGCCTTTCCAACATCATTTTCGTCAAACAAGCTTTGCCTTTGAAGATTTGATAATTCAACAATATCCCGGTCAATCAGCAATAATTTTCCAATTCCAGCCCTAGCCAACAATTCAGCAGAATTGCTGCCCAAAGCGCCTAGTCCAACTACTGCAACAGTGCTTTTACTAAGCTTTTTCTGTCCATTTTTGCCCATTTCCTTGAATATTTCTTGGCGGATATAGCGCATAAACATAGTATTTTGGCTATTTATTTAAAACATAGCACTAAGATTTAACTACTTACAAGTTATAAAAATAGAAAAATTTATAAAGAGATGTTTGTATAATTATTACAATGTTAAAAAAAATTTTAGATCTTTTTTGGAAAAAGCCCAAAGTGGTAACTGCAGAAAAACCTCAAAGAATTAAACCTATAGAAGAGATAGTTAGAGAACCAACCAGAGTAGTTGAAGTTGCTCAACCAATCATCAAAGTATCAGAGTTAAGAGAAGACCTACCTACAGAACAAACTGCAGTTAAACAACAAATTGGAACTTCTTTATATGGAAAAGCGCTACAAGATCATTTAGGTTTTCCTAAATGGTTTTACGAATCACAAAATGAATTAAGAAGGTTAGGGATAAAAGGTGAAGCTCAGATAGCTATTGCAAGAATAACAACACCTGAACAAATAAAAAGTATTTACTCCAGATTGGAAAAAAATTTTATTAAGGATACAAATTCATTTATGGCGTCTGTGCCATGGGTTTTCACTTATAAAAACAGTTATCTTGAAAGTTATGTTACAAAACTTATGCAAGTAGTAGCAAAGCTATATTCAAAGTTTGGCTATAAGCTTCCTAAAGAATTTGATTGGCAGAACAGTCCTGACTCATTTAAGGATTTAGAAGCTCTCTGTGATTTGGAAGTGAGTTTAACTAATTTGAACAGTGGTGCCCCTGAAATAGAAAAATTATTGAAACTTAGAGAAGATTTAAAAGTATATGAAGGAAAACGTATACTTTTACTTGGAGTTAGAACAGATCATCAACAAGCCACCTTAAGAAAGTACCTCCCCTCTTCAGCTAAATTAACTTTCCATAAGGGTGAAAACATCAGGGGTCTTACCGGACAATATTTTAATTATGATATAATAGTCTTTACTGGGGGGGTCGCCACGCATAAAATTGATATGATAGTAAAGTCTGCATATGGAACAGATTTTAGTACAAAAAGAATAAATGCTTTTGACCAAGTAAATCCCGAAAGGGTCCTTACAGTAATGGCAGAAAATGCTTACAGATTTAGGGGTAGATAAATTTATTTTTGCTTTCATTTTCTAATTCTGCTTTCTATTGTTTATTAACTTTAATCACCGCAAACTTTATATATAAGTTAACAATTGTTAAGTACTATGCAAGAGACAATGCCGCAGGAGATAGAAGTAAGGTATATTCTGCCTGCCATAAGAAGAGAGCTGGCTAGAATCTTTATCCAAGATCAT
>Ga0209541_10001736_pt1 | contig 42662 bp, 45 predicted proteins | sample RifCSPlowO2_01_FD_184027 | JGI IMG/M metagenome (GOLD analysis project Ga0209541, IMG submission 184027) | Groundwater microbial communities from Rifle, Colorado - Rifle CSP2_plank lowO2_0.1 (SPAdes) (version 2) | ecosystem: Environmental > Aquatic > Deep subsurface > Groundwater | place...
CGCCCCCCGACTGCCGCCCTGCCTTCAAAGGCATCCTTGATAAGGCCGGAATACTTCCTCGCGATTGGATCGTCGGATGGCGTAAGGCGCTTCATGCTTGTTGCTTCCCCTTTTCAGGGTTTTATCATTGCCTGACTGCTTTTTAACCTTTTGACGCGTTGAGCAGGCTTTTCACTTCATCCCTGATTTGTGCCTGCGTTTTGTTGGCCAGTTCCAGTACGTATACCGTGCTGCTGAGGTTTGAGGCGTTTAAGTAGCTTTCCCCTGTGGTGATGTAGTTGAGCAGCCACCGTTTTGGCGGGTTGCTCTGTGCCACCAGGTAGTCTACCGTGCCCTGCCACTGGCTGTTGCTTGCGTTGATGACGTAGACTTTCTGGGTCTTGTACCTTGTGGCTGACGGCACTGCGGTTATGGCTGCTTGTTCTATGGCTGTGTCGCCTTCTTGTTCCGTGGCGCCTGCCCATGTTCCTTCCTTTACCCTGAAAGTGAGGTAGTCCAGTTCAGGAGTTTCCCCGCTGCTGCTTGTGCTCAGGTTAATCCTGTAAATCGTCCCGTCTTTGGCTGTGACAAGCCAGTAAGCGCCGTAATCGTTGGAAGTAGTGGAAAGTTTTGGATTCGCATGTAAGCTTCAATTTTGGTGCGGTAAAAGCCATCTGAAGAGTTGTAGATGAGGTCGTGGGCTGCGCCGTTCAAGATTAGTTTGAAGTAGTCGTCTGAGGTGTCGTTCAAGGTGCTGTTGGCATTCCTGAAAATGTATGATTGTGTCAGTGCCCAGCCTGCTCCCAGGATTCCGGGGCGCTGCTTAACGCTTTGGCTGTTGTAGGATATGGCTAACGCGGGTTGCAGGCCGTTAGTGCCAGGCGGAATGTCAAATTGGTATGTGTAAGAGGCAGCCCCTGGAAAAAGTTCGGTGGTATAGGTTCCGTAAAGATTAAGCTTTGGATGTTCGGGAACAACGGCCTTGTGAAGGTAAGGCCTGAACTGCTCATCAGCAGAAGCGTCATAAGCGGAAAAAAAGAAAAAAGCCATATAAGCCGTCAAACATAAAGTCGGGAAGAAGAGCAACCTGGCATCCCCTGCTTTTATGATGGCCTGCCAGTTCTTTAAGCCTTCGCTGTTCTTTTTTGCAGCCTTCATGCCACCTCAATCTCCCTTCTCCTGACCGCCCTGCCAAGCCATTCGTTCCACTGGAAGAAAATACGCTTGTTGTCGTATCCCCCAACCTCGTTCTTTATTCCTTCGGATATGCGGTGGAAGTAGTCGTTTGCCTGGACGACAAAATCTGCTTCGAGCAGCTCAGGCTGGCCGCTTTTTTCAGCCGCGTCAACAATGGCCTGCTTAATCTTTGTCCTGAGAAGGACGTTGTCCCATACTGCATCCCAGCTGCCGGCCCACTCCTTCACGTTGGAGGCGATTGACTTGAGCACGTCGCTTTCCCCGTTCAGCAGGTCAACCGTCGGTTCAAGCTGGTCTGTCTTTGATTCATACTTCATCAGGTCGCGAAAGCCCTTCTCAAGCAGGGGGTCGTTCTCCCAAAACTTCCCCACCTCGGTTATCTGCGTCATCCTTCTCCACCGGTGCAGGCCGTCGGGGCTCCTTATCGGGTTGGCAACGACGATGACGTCGGTTGCCTTGAAGGAAGTCCGGGGAACCTTCAGGTCATTGACCACCCTGTCAAAAACGCCGTATGGCGAGTCGCCGTGGATTGTGCCAGCAACAACATTGGCCAAAGCGCCAACCCTCATGGCCTCGTAAAGCGCGGCCGCCTCAGAGCTCCTCACTTCCCCCACGATAAGGCAGCTGTCCCCCATCCTCAGCGTTGCCCTTATCCCCTCGTCTGCGGAAACCTCTGTCGTGCCCTTTGTAAGCGCAGATGCGACCTTCATCGGCTGGATGTTGTAGCCGAGCTGTTTAAGCGATGCAACAGGAAGTTCCAGTGTGTTGTGAGCCACGATATTATTGCAAACAAAACTCTCGCATTCAGGCACAGACAGGTCATACACCAATCCTTCGTGCTCAAGCAGCGAAACTTCCTTGACTTCATCCCAGAATATGTCTGATTGTGCCAAAATTGAAAGATTGCGTGAAAGTTCTTGCGGCAATTGATTTGTTTGAACCATGCTAATCAGCTTATTTTGCCCCGGATTGTTATCCCTGGTAACATAGTCATTAAAGCTGAATTTTGGCGCAACATCCACTAAATCTTCTTTTGTTTCAAGCGGCAGGGGTATAATGTCGCTAGTGTCGTGCGTGCTTGTTTTACTGCACAAAATTTCCACTTTCTGATTTTTATACTTCTGCAAAAATCCAACATTGTCCCTGAAATTCTTCCAGGATTTCAACGAGCTTATTCCCGCGTTATAAGTGCCATCTTTCCTTTTTTTGCCGATTCTGAAAATTATGTCATATGCCGATAAGAGGAACTGAAGATCCTTGAGCAGGATGATTGAGGCCATTGGTATGATAATCCCGTTCTTGGCCGCGCAACCGTCGCTGCTAAACATACCCTTCAGTACGCATCCAACCTGTTCCTTTGACAGTTGGTAAATCCAAACTGGAAGCCGCTTTGTATAAGAGTCTCCTTTTAGCTCAAATAGTTCTCTCATGCAAATTTTGAGAGTCTTGGAGTTAAGCATTAAGGAAAACCCATCAGAATGCCTCTTCACTGGTATCCCGAATTTCTTTCCCACAGCATGCACTACTGCCTTGTCCTCTTCGTCAACTGCGGAAATAATGACCGATGTTTTGTCATAGCATCCATCAGCTATCCACAATCCCACAAAAATGAGAAAATCCTTATCAAGTGTTATCCTGACAGGCAAGGAGAAAAACGAGCGGCGGCCTATTTTAAAGCGAAGCTCTTCATTTTCAAGTTGGCAGCCGAGAGACAATAAGTCCTTAATAATCCTGCTTGGAAGAAGCCCTTTCTTAATCCAGTCTTGGATAACCTGTTTTCCATAGTCGTGTTCATTGCCTAACTTTTTGATGACTGCTTTATATTGTCGCGCGAATTTTCTAACTGTCTCTCCAAAGATAAAGCTATCTTCAAGTGTTAAAATTTTGGCAAGCATGTCAATTTCGGGCCGTTCCTTATTGGCGAGTTCAATTCGCCTAGGGACTGCAATATGGCTGCCGGGTCGGAGATCCTTCACCTTGGCCTCCACTATCTGACCGGTTTCTCCGATAGAAAACAAGGAATGGTCTCCGGTTACTTTTATAGTCCTTCCCGTACTTGTTGTTATAGCGTATAATGGCTTCTTTACTCTGTGCCTTATGAGCTTACTGACTTTACTAAGACCAATCTTGCCTTCTTTATTCATAGCAAATACCTCAATATTTTCAGGATTGCCCGTCACTTCGTGATCTGTAAGATTGTACCAGCTGCCGTGCCTGGCAATAGTTCCATTCACAATTTCCCCAATTGATGTGCGTTCATAACAGCCGTTTTTTCTAATCACCAGTTCGCTATCCCCTGAAACACTGTCCTCAATAGTAAGGACGCGGTACTTCCTCATTATCTCTACCATGACTGCGCCAAGCAGCGAGGTCTTTCCAGCCGACCTTGTGCCTGCGACTAGCATTGTCCTTGAACCGTCAATGAGGAAGCTGAGAAGCCCGGCGGAGAGGGGGTTCATCATCCCGCTCTTTATGAAAAGGGGGAATGTCCACGGTTTGTCCCGGTGCCTCCTGAATGCGTAAGCAAGCCCGTTGGGGTTGAGCGGCTCGCCAATCACGGCCACTCTTGCCCTGGCTCCGGGGATGAGGAGTTCCGTGTCCAGTATCGGATTGGCTTCGTCAAGTGGCCTGCCCGACATCAGGCGGAGCTTGGTGGCCCAGGAGTCGGCATCGTTCGTGGTTGAAACGATGTTTGTCATGCAGTCGTCATAGTCCTGGTGCACAATGAAAATCGGCTGCCTGCCCATCGGGCTGTTGGCCGTTATGTCCTGTATTCTCTCATCCTTTAGGAGGACTTCCACGAGGCCGAACCCGATAGTGTACCGGACCAGGATTTCGGCAAGCTCCTCTGTCTCCTTGTTCCTCAGCTTAAGATGGCGCTGCTCTGAAAGCTCCTCAATCATGTCGGAACCAACATTGAAGAAGACCTGCCTCACCCTTTCAGGGTCTATGAATTCAGAGCGGGTGGGCTTGTGCTCTGAAATTATCGCCCTGGCCCTGTCAAGAACCTCGTACTTGTCCTCGGAAAGCTTGAACTCCGGAGGCAGTACATGGTAAAGCGGCTGCACAGTTGACGGCACCTGGAAGATGGTGATGTCGGAGCCCCCGACAGTGTAGCTGTCAATTTCTTCCCCATCCTGCGGGAAGGCGGCCATCAGCCGCGTGAACATGAAGTCCGGCTTTGCAAGCGGGCTGAAGATTTTATGATAAACCGAGCGGTCGCCTTCCTTATATTCCTGGAGGTGCTGCTTCGCCGCGCTCACCAGCGCTGTCTTCTCAAGCGAGCCAAGCAGGAAATCGAGGAACCCCGCATATCCCGACAGGGCCGCATCTGGCTGGTTAAGCCGTTCCAGTTCAACCTTTCCCTGCCTGTGCATCCTGCGCAGTTCAACGTAAGCCGCGACAGGGTCGTTCCTCAGCTTGTTGTAGATTATGCTTCTAATCTCATAGCTTCGCCTTGCCCCGGCAGGCCCCTGAGACAGCCCGCTTATGGAAGAAAGCGCCTGCTGCTTCACCAGCTGGTTCCTGAGCTTGCCAATCTCAGCCAGCATCCTGACTTGACCATAGTCATACTCGTAGTCCCTTTTCTGGCTGAAAACAACGCGGGTTATGCCGGGAACTTCAACAAGCTTGTTGATGACTAAGGACATGCACATTGCGTTGTCCTCTATTGAAGGAAAGAAAGGGCACTCCTCAGCGTCTATCCTCAGGACAGTATCCTCCCCTTCCTTGTACGTTTCGTAGCTGAAGCACCCCTTTTTTTCCACATCCATGCAGCTATGCGCCCCTTTTACAAAGCTATTTATATCAGAGCCTCTTTAAATAGTTTTACAGAAAAAAGGTGTGCTCGCGAAATTGGACAATCAGGATTTTTCAGGAGGTAAGCGAGGCCGGCAGGGAATCGCCTATACGCAGGCCGCGCTTGACGGCGTGGCTGAAGCTGAAAGGCGGCTCAGGGCACTTGAGGAACGTTTTTCCAACCTTGAGCGGAGAAGCCAGGTGACAGAGGAAAATATGCTGTCCAGTGACAGGAAGATAAAGGCTGAAATCAAGCTTCTCGCAAGCGAGGTGTCTGGCTTCAAGGCGCAGATTACAGGTCAGGAAGAAAAACTGAAAGCGCTTGCAAACGAGCTTCAGGGATTTGCAAGGTCTGAAGACGTTGACGTCATAAGGAAATACCTCAACCTGATAGAACCGCTTGGGTTTGTAACTCAGGCAGAGGTTGAACGTGTAGTGAGGCAGGTCGTTGACGCGGCGCTGGAAGAGCAAGAAGCGGCCAAGTGATGTTTCAAAAGCTTTAAAAACAACAATGGGCGCAGGTAATCCCCTGGTTCAGGAAAGCATCGGGAAATGGCACTTTTCGGTTTTGGCAAAAAAGATGAGGGAGCAGCACCCCAAAGGCAAAGGGTGCCTGTTGATGATGTAATCAGGATGCGAAGGCAGGGCCTCAGCAATAACCAGATAGTGCAGGCCCTCCAGAGGAACGGCTACCCGACACACCAAATATTTGACGCGTTCAGCCAGGCAGACCTGAGGCCGCCATCACCTGTGCAGGGAATGCCGCAGCAATTCAGGCAGCCTGACGGGCTTGGAGCCCCTCCGCCCCTGCCCTTCAACGAAGGGAGCCAGGGCGCAGAGGTGCTTGAGCAGGGGATGGAAAATGAGACAACAATCACCGGCCCCCAGAGTCCGGAAGAAATGGCTGGTATTGCCCAGGAAGGGACAGAAGAGCAGTTCCGGCAGCAGGAAACGCAGCAGCCGTTTGCCGGCCAGCATTTCCAGCAAAGCGCCTCGGCAAGGGTGGAGGAGATAAGCGAGGCCATAATAGAGGAAAAGTGGCAGGATCTCATGAAGGATTACAACAAGCTTGTAGATTGGAAAGGCGGAGTGGAGCAGCGCATGGCAGCGCTGGAGCAGCGCTTTACTGACATGAAAACAGCATTTGACAACCTGCAGAAGAGCGTGGTTGACAAGGTTTCGGACTATGACAAAAGCGTCAAGGACGTTGGCTCTGAAATGAAGGCGCTTGAGCAGGTCTTCCAGAAAATAATTCCCACGCTTACAGAGAACGTCAACGAGCTCTCCCGCATAACCAAAGGCATGAAAGCGCCTGTCCAGCCAAAGAAGACTACTTGACAGCCCCGCCGCCGGTGGCCATAAGAGCGAGCGTCATCGTGCCTACCCCTATCAGCAGCACAAGGCCAAGCACCTTTGGGTCAGTAAGGATGCCAACGAACGGCCTCTGCTCCTGCGTGACGTCAACTATGACCGTTTCACCAGTTTCCGGGTCAATCACTTTTTCCTCCTTCGGCCCCTGAGTCCATGCGACTATCAGGATTATGAACAGCGCCACTGATACATACCATATGACCCCCTTGCCCTTGCCAGCAAACGTGTCAAGCACGGTCTTCTGGTCAACGCCGGCAAAGGTTGTCAGCAGCAGGATGAAAAAGATGACTGCGGCTATGACCACCACCCACGGCGCCATGGCAGTTATGATGTTAGTGCCTCCGCCGGTGAGGACTACGACTGCCGTTATCACAAAGGCAAAAAGCGCGTGCAGCCCCTTGTTCTTCAGGAGATTCGTGGCTTCAAGGGAGCCGTAAACAATCACGAAGACAAGAATCCAAACGAACAGGTCGCTGAAACCCTTCAGGAGGCCAATATCAAGAATCGTTGCCATTTTTCGGGATTATGGGTTATTCTTCAGCCAGCCGATTTTCTTAAAGGCGTTTACCGTGTCGTCAAACGGCTTGTCAGCTGTTATCAGGAATATGACCAGCGCGAACACGAGTATAATCACCACAAGCGCCTGTATGTCCGGGCTTGACAGGAATGAAAGCATTCCGAGCGTCTTCCACCAGCCGGCAGAGAGGCCGAAGATGTAAATGATGGCTATCACGCTGAGGATTGAAAGAAAGCCGCCGAATGGCGCCTCCTCCCTCTCCGGTTTGAATATACCCAGCACGAGCAGGGCGGCTATTATGATGACTATCACGAGCGAAACATTAGGCAGGGCCCCATTGATGATGTTGACAACGTCCTGCCCAGGCGGGTAGGTGCCCAGCACATGAGGCACGACTACAAGGAGTGACATGACGAGCGCAATCAGGACATGGATTCCCTTGGCAGCATGCAGCATCTTCGTCTTGTGGATGACCGTGAAGACGATTGCAAAAATCAGTATGAACGGCAGCACCGCATCCAGGAGCCCAACATTCTCAAGCTGCACAAGAAATTCGGGAACCGTCCTTACACCTGAAAACGTCTGGAAAAGCATAGGCAGCACTTCTTCGCACCTTTTTTAGTTGATTTGCCGTTCGTATGTATTTATATGTTTGCCTTTGTCACTTCTTTTCTGGCGGCTTCTCTCCCCTTGTGATGTAAACCATGGCTGCAATGATCCCCACAATCAGCACTGTCGCGGCAACAGGTATGTTGGCTGAAATGTCTGAAAGCCAGCCAAGGCTCCACTGGAGCCACGTCCTGCCATCAGTTTCCATGGCGTTGAGGAAGATGCCTGCAAGGCCGGCGAACATGATAACCATGAATACTTTTTGCCATGTGCCTCCGAGCGCAAAGCCCTTCTCATCAGCCTGCTGGCTGAACGAGCTTACCAGCATCAGGAAAAAGACAGAAGCAAACAGCAGCACCACGACATTTGCTGAAATCTGGGTGAGCGTCTGCACGACCCAGCTTGAGGCGACAGCGAAAAATGCGATTGCAAAAGAGGCAAGTGAGTTGAGGTTCTTCTTGGTATAGTGCTTGCCATCAACCACTTCTGTGCCAAAAATCTTGCTTTTCTCAAGCATGGCGAAGGTTATGGTGAATATGAGCAAAAAAGGCAGAACTACGTCAAATACGCCAATGCTGTCAAGGAAACTGAGAGCCTCCCTGAAAGTGGAATCTGCCATTTTTCCGTCTAGCACCCTTTTTTTTCTTTGAGCAAAAAATGGCTTGCAGCTTTTATAAATGTTTCGGTATGGTTATGCGAACAGGTGTTGGAAGTTCAGGTACAGGATGTTCGCAACTTCTCCAGTTGTCAGACCCTTTATTCCGGCAATTTCTGCAATTGTTTTGGCAACATGAGCGGGCTCGCTTTTTCCTCCCTTTTCGGCTGCAAGAAACGGCGTGTCAGTTTCCGTGAGAATTCCTGACAAAGGCAGCGCCCTTGCCAGCGCCTGGAAGTGGCTGCTCCGCCTTATGTTTGTTGGGATTGTAATGTAAAAGCCTGCCGCCACTGCTTTTTGGACGAGCTTCAAGCTGCCATGGAACGCGTGAAGGATAACCTTCCTGCACCCTAATCTGATAAGAGTATCAACCACATCCGTTTCAGCCTGCCTTGAATGCACAATCACAACCTTGCCAAGCTCCTTCGCAAGCTGTAGCTGCCTTTCAAACAAGACAAGCTGTAGCTGCCTGTCCCTTTCGCTTTTACCTTCCCGGTAGTCAAGGCCAATCTCGCCAATGGCAACAACCCTGTCCCTGCAGCTGCGGATAAAGTCCAGCTCACCATCAATAGCTGCCGGGGAAAGCCTTGCCGCTTCTGTTGGGTAAAGGCCGATTGCGGCCTTGATGATTTCATGCTGCCGTGCCAATTCAAGAGCCTTCCTTATCGACTTTGGGTCAACGCTGTTGTTGATTACGACTTTCACCCCCGCACTTGAAGCCCGGGCAATAAGCTGCCTTCTCTCATTTTCATCAAAGAGGTCAAGATGTGCATGGACGTCAACGAGGAGCATTTTACTGCCTTAACCTCCTCTTGTGAACAGAGATATATCTCCTGGCAAAATAATTTGTGAAGCCCGTTTCGTCCCTCTCGAGAGCCCTATAATATGAACGCCCGTATTTATACTCTATAATCAGCATAGGATGGGAAGCGTGCCACAGGATATGGTTCATCAGAAGCCGCCCCACCCTTCCATTGCCATCGCCAAAAGGATGGATTTTTTCAAACCTGTAATGAGCTACGGCGGCAAGCTCAACAGGATGCAGTCTGGAAGTGTTTGTGAAGGCCACAAATCCGTCCATAAGCTTACTGACATCCTGCCAGTCCGGAGCCCTATAGCCGCCAACCCTGACGGAATAATCGCGGTAATTGCCCGCTATATCCGGCTTTGTTTCCCCAAATATTTTTTTATGCCAGCTAAGCAGGAGCTCGTTTGAAATCTTCTCTTTCTTTCTTAACATTGCTAAGAAAACATTGGCATGAGCTTCTGTTTCCATGACATCGGCCAAGGGCTTGTTGGGCGCAACCTTGTCCTCTATGATTTCCCTCGTCTCTTCCAGCGTTATGGTCGAGCCTTCGATTGCGTTGGTGTTATAAGTGAATGCTATGGCAATCTGCTGTTTCGCCTTCTCCCTGATTGATTCGGGATAAGCTCCCCATTCCTTCCGGAATCCTTCTTTGATTGCCTCAAGCTTTTCGTGCAGCCTTCTCCGGCTTTCAAGCTCAAGCCCCGCCCTGATTTCATCAATATTCTTTGGAATTGACTTGCCAAGGTAAGCTTCCCTTGTTATCACTCTGTTTCCCTCCCTAAAAGAGTGCTGCAGGTAGAAGTATTCCGCCCCGCCCTTGACGCGCTTAATCACCCTCATAAAAAGAGTTACCATTACAAACTATATAAATATTGGCTTTTTGGCCTATTTGTAATGGTAAGGCCAATTTCTGATGCGGTATAAGCTTATAATGCAGGCAAAGCCACCTTTTCAGGTACTGTCCGGTCTGAAACAACGGATGGCACGGACTAAACAGGCAATCGCAAACTTTAAATATGCGCCCCGCAGGCGTCAGAAAAGGCAAAATGACGATAGCCGGATTCGCATTCATCAGGATGCTTGCTGAAAAGAAGACCGCTGCCAAGGGCAGCATCACCATAAACAGCAACATCTCGCTTGCTTCTGCCGAAGAGATAGATTTTGTCATGGGAGACGTGAGGCAGAAGGGAATCAAGGTCGTTTTTGAATACAGGAATATTTTTGACCCGGACATCGGGACCCTGATTATAGGAGGGGAGATACTTTACCTTTCCGACCAGAAGAAGCACGGCGAGCTTATGAAGCGCTGGGAGAAGAAGAAGGGATTCACCGATGAAGTGACCGCCGAGCTTTATGACCTCGTTTCAGTAAGGTGCAGCGTTCAGGCAGTTAACTTGTCAAGCATAGTCGGCCTTCCCCCGCCGATACCAATCCCACGATTTTCCGCCGGCAAGCCAAAGCAGCAGCCGGACAAGGGCGGGAAGTGACAGTTCTTCCAGTTTTTTGCGGGCAACGCAGCGAAAAGTTGATAAATCAAATTTAGCTACTCGCATAATCAGATGAAAGATGCCTGAAATAGAGCTCAAGCTAAAGGTAGCAGAAGCGGTCCAGGACGACGTCAACAAGGGAATAGTCCGGATAGACACTGCAATGATGCACGAGATAGCCGTAAGGCCGGGTGACATCGTTGAGATAGAGGGGGGAATTGTGACTGTCGGGATAGCGGACAGGGCATACCCCGGCGACATCGGGCTTGGCATCATAAGGATGGATGGCATCGTAAGAAGGAATGCGCGCTCAGGCATAGGCGAGACGGTAAAGATAAGAAAGGCCGATGTCAAGGGAGCCAAGAAAGTCATAATAGCTCCGGCCCGAAAGGGCGTGATGATACGGGCATCTTCTGAAATCTTCAAGCAGGGACTCCTCGGGAGGGCTGTCGTGAAGGGAGACATAGTCGCTCTTGGCGGGACAACCCGCAGGAGAACAACATTCGTTCACAGCCCGTTTGAGGAAATATTCAAGATGCTCGACGAATTTGACGAGGACGTAATGAGCCTGGGATTCTCGGACATAAAGTTCGTAGTCGTAGACACACTCCCGAAAGGAGCCGTGATAATAACCGACCTCACTGAGGTCATGTTCAACCCTGAAGCGGCCGAGATGCTGGAGGAGCCCAGGCTGGACATAACATACGAAGACATAGGCGGTCTTTCCGAGGAGATAAAGAAGGTCAGGGAGATGGTGGAATTGCCATTGAAGCACCCCGAGATTTTTGAGCGCCTTGGCATAGACGCGCCGAAAGGCGTGCTTCTGCACGGTCCCCCCGGTACAGGAAAGACACTGGTAGCCAAAGCTGTTGCAAACGAGACGAACGCATACTTCACGCACATAAACGGGCCGGAAATCATGAGTAAATTTTATGGCCAGTCATTGCCTCCAGATGAAAAGGTAACTGTGGTTTACAATGGCAAGCTTAGGAGGCTGTCCATTGGAGAAATCGTTGATAATGGCATGGCTGACGTCAAAGTTGTATGTTTTGATGAAAATGGCAAAGTTAGCATTAACAAAGTAACTGGGCTGATAAAGCACCCGCTGCAGTCAAAAATATTGAAGGTTAAAACCAGAAGCGGAAGAGAGGTAAAGGTAACTGATTACCACTCCCTTTTTACGTTGACAAAAGAAGGCATACAAAGCGTTAAAACCTCCGAGTTGAAAATCGGCGAGTCTTTCGTTGCAGTTCCTAAGAAGCTTCCTCTATCGCCCTCGCCTATTTACAGGATTAACCTGCTTAATGAGATGCGGCAGAACGATTACGGCCTCAGGGTGAGGAATGTGCAGCAGCAGGTAAGGCAAGCTATCAGTGGCCTTGGCCATGAGAGCGTTGCTTCAATTCTTGGAGTTAGCAACAAATATCTTTATGATATCATTGGGAAAAATGTTGGCATACGTGCAAAGGCATTCCTGGCACTGATGGCTGCTGCTGGGATAAAAGTCAGCACGGATTTTGTCCAGCTCTTCACTAAAGGCAAGTCCATACCTTCAGAGCTCATACTCTCGGAAGATTTCTGCACCTTTCTCGGCATCTGGATGGCAGAAGGCTCTTACTTTGCTGGCGGTGTAAGAATTTCGATTCACAGGAAGGAAGAAAAAGTCATGACAGACTTGTGCGCCAAGCTATTTGGAAACCTCACAATTTACAGAAAGCCGGAATCACAAGGAAGCGACATCTTGGTATGTTCAACAGCGCTTAAAATTATGATGAAGGACATTCTTGGTTTTAAGAGCGGCGCAAGAAAAAAAGAAGTCCCTGACACGGTTTACAATCTGCCAAAAGCGCAGTTGGCAGCGTTTCTCAGGGGCTTCACAACCGGCGACGGCTCTCTAAACACAAAAACACCCGCGCCAATGGTGGAAATAGACACGGAAAGTCCAAAGCTTGCTGACGATTTGGCTTATCTTTTCCTGATGTTTGGCATAGTGGTAAAGATTTACAGCCGCAAAAACAGGCCACAAAAGAGGTTATGCTTCGTTGATACGGAAAACCTCGACCTTTTCAGGGAAATAGGCTTTTTAGACTCCGAGCGCAACTCAAAAATATTTGCATACCTGAATGGCAGGCAGATTTCCAGAAGGGACAAAATGCCACTAAGCGCGTTAGATGAGGCCACAGAGTCAAATAGCAAAATCAGAAGCTGGAAAGGATTGCATTCAATAGGGGCTGATGTAGTGCAAAAAATGGCATCGCCCCAACTTAAGGCAACTATTGCATCTGACATATACTGGGACAGGGTAGTGGAAATCACAGAGACGCAGGAAAAACCAGAATATGTTTATGACCTTTCTGTTGAGCCATCGCAAAATTTCATAGCAGGCTTTGGCGGAGTTTTTGCACATAATAGCGAACAAAATCTTCGCAAGAAGTTCGAGGAAGCTGAAAAGAACGCGCCATCAATCGTCTTCATAGACGAGATAGACGCCATAGCCAGCAAGCGTGAAGAGGTCCACGGGGAGGTTGAGCGTAGGGTGGTTGCCCAGATGCTTGCCCTGATGGACGGGTTGAAGGACAGGGGCAGGGTGGTCGTGATAGCAGCAACGAACGTGCCAAACCTGCTTGACCCGGCATTAAGAAGGCCAGGACGCTTTGACCGGGAGATAGAGATAGGCGTTCCAAGCAAGGAAGGCCGCCTTGACATACTGAAGATACACACAAGAAACATGCCGCTTGCAAAGAGCGTCAACCTCAAGGAGACTGCCGCCATAACGCACGGGTTCGTTGGGGCAGACCTTGCAATGCTGTGCAAGGAGGCAGCCATGGTCGTCCTCAGGAGGGTGCTGCCAGACCTTAAGTTTGATGAGGAAGAGCCGATACCAAAGGAAATACTTGAGCAGCTCATGGTCTCAAGGAAGGACTTCCTGGAGGCGCTGAAAGTCGTCAGGCCATCAGCCATGCGCGAAGTGCTTGTGGAAGTGCCAAGCGTGAAATGGAGGGACATTGGCGGGCTTGAGGAAGTGAAGCAGCAGCTGATAGAGGCTGTGGAGTGGCCAATCAAGAATCCGGACGCCTTCAAGAGGCTCGGAGTAAGGCCTCCTAAAGGCATCATGCTATACGGCGCTCCTGGAACCGGCAAGACGCTGCTTGCAAAAGCCATCGCGACCGAATCAGAGGCGAACTTCATACTGGTAAAAGGCCCGGAGTTGCTGTCCAAGTGGGTGGGAGAGTCTGAAAAAGCAGTCAGGGAGATATTCAAGAAGGCAAGGCAGACGTCACCGACAATAATCTTCTTCGACGAGATGGACTCGCTTGCGCCCAAGCGCGGAGCAAGCCCAGACAGCCACGTGACAGAACGGGTGGTGAATCAGTTGCTCACGGAGATTGACGGCCTTGAGGAGCTTTATGACATAGTCGTGATAGGCGCTACAAACCGGCCAGACATGATAGACCCGGCACTGCTTCGACCGGGCCGGTTTGACAGGCTCCTACTTACCCCGGTGCCGGACGTGAAGTCAAGGCTGGAAACATTCAAGGTCCACACCAAAAACATGCCCTTGAAGGACGTGAACCTTGAGAAGTTCGCGCAGCTGACAGAGGGGTACGTTGGCGCTGACGTGGAGGCAGTATGCAGGGAAGCTGCGATACTGGCATTGAGGGAAGACATCGGTTCAAAGTTCGTTGAGGAAAGGCACTTCATGGAAGCGCTCAAGAAGGTAAGGGCATCAGTGTCGAAAGAGATAGAAAAGGCGTATGAAGATGTGCGCGAGTCGCTAAGCGTCGCAAGGGCAAGGGAGATAAAAGAAGAAAAGCCCATGTACATGGGATAAACCATTGGCTGCCTTTGGCAACAAAAAGTTTTATATAACCCAAAGCGGCCTGCAAACCAGAATGGTGGAGCCGGTAATTCTTGGAATCGGGGCGGTAATCGGTTTGTTTGTGCTCCTCCGGCTGCTGATGGGAGGTAACTCGAACAACGATAAGTCAAAGAAAGAGGCGGAATCGGCAGCGCTAGGCAGCATGAGGAAAGTGAAGGATATTGAGCAAAGGATTGAGCGCATCCACCAGGCCATGCGAACCTCCCCGGACAGGCAGCGCGAGATGATGGCAAAGCGCGAAGAGATGCTCCTGAAGCAAAAGGAGATACTCAAGCACAAAACGGAGAAATATGTCAAAAAGTCCTGACTTCTGTGAAAGACAAATGGCAGAGAGGAAAAACTCGCATCCAAAACCAGGGGACTTGGTGGAAATCGTGACAGCCGAAGAAACGATAAAAGGCATGCTGCTCCAGCCCCCGGAATCTGAAGGAGGCATTGTGGTAATAAAGCTGCAAAGTGGATACAACATTGGAATAGACAAAAACAAAGTGAAAAAAATGGCCTTGCTTCCGCAGCAGGAAGAAAGCGAACGAATAACAGCACTTTCAATGAAAAAAAACGGCACTAAAAAGCTGCCAAAAATCTCCATACTCCACACAGGAGGCACCATTGCCAGCAAGGTTGATTACCGGACTGGAGCGGTTTATTCATCATACAAGCCGGAAGACCTGCTTGGGATGTTCCCAGAGCTTGCCGAAATTGCCGATTTTGACTCTGTCTTCATAAGCAACATGTGGTCTGACGACCTCCGTTTCAAACATTTTGGGCTAATTGCAACTGCAATCGAGAAGGAAGTGAAGAAAGGCGTTGAAGGGATAATAATCGGGATTGGAACTGACAACCTTGCCGTTGCCGCGGCGGCAATGGCCTTCATTGCTGAAAGCACGCCAATCCCGATGATATTTGTCGGTGCGCAGAGAAGCTCTGACAGGGGAAGCTCTGACGCGGCAGCCAACCTGGCATGCGCCGCAACCTTCATTGCAAAGTCAGACTTCAGCGGAGTGGCAATTTGCATGCACGAGAACATGAGCGACAATGATTGCCTGATTCTGCCTGCATGCAAGACCTACAAGCTGCACACGTCAAGAAGGGACGCATTTCGTCCCGTAAATACAAAACCCATAGCACGCGTCAATTATGCAACGCGCACCGTTACCCTGCTTGGCGGCGGCTATGACAAGCGTGACAGCAGCAGAAAACTCAGCCTAAAGCCAGGAATGGAAGAAAAAGTCGGCCTGCTCAAAATCCACGTCAACATGTTCCCGGAGCAGTTCTCTTTTTTCAAAGGATACAAAGGACTCGTAATTGAAGGCACAGGATTAGGCCACACGCCAGGACAGGCTCCCAATGAGCTGGCCGCCATCCACAAACGGATTTATCCGGCAATAAAATCCGTAATTGACTCGGGCTGCATCGTTGTCATGGCGTCGCAATGCATATACGGTCGGGTGCAGATGCACGTCTACGACAAGGGCACAGACCTCACTTCTTTAGGCGTCATTCCCGGAGAGGACATGCTGGCAAATACCGCCCTCATGAAGCTTTCCTGGCTGCTTGCAAACTACCCGAAGAAAGAGGCCAAAGCGCTGATTGCAAAAAACCTCCGCGGAGAGATAACCGAAAGGACGGAGCCAAACGCTTTTCTGATATAGACAACTTTGAACAAGCGTCATAAATGAGGCGGTTATTCAAATTTCTCTATAGAAGCGTATACGGCAGATTGAATGCGTGCATTCCGCTGGTGTTCTCACCAACGGGTTCGCACACCAGCTTCATTATAGCGACAGAGCTTAATAATTGCATGCCAATAGTAAGCTCTGTTGCATATAGGAGGGGAAGATATCATTTTGCGAAAATCAAGTTCCTCTCCTATAGGCAGTCAAGAACCACCTAAGCAGCCAGAAGTGACTCTTGTTCATGCCACGAATCCTGCCAGGCAGGATTGTGCATTCCGCCATGGGCGGAATTGCACCGGTCTCTGACCTGTGGTTCTTGACATCCGGGAAGAAGTCCAGAATCTTCTAAGCGAGACGGCAAAAATCTGAAAAGAAAAGCAGGCGAGGGGACAAAGCCGAATAATTTCTTAATCTATGTCAGGCTGTTTTTGGAATTTGCGTTTTTGCTATGTTTGCAACCACGACTTTCCCACAACCATAACACGCTTCTAATGTCTGAGCCAAGCTACGTCTTCTAGGATTATAAACAAGTGCGTTGTCACGTTGCCCTTCCATATCCTTTCGATGTCTGCCCGGGTTTCTACGCCAATCACCGGAAAGACGAGAGTTAGCTGTGGTAATCAGTTCAGTTGACACATTAAGGGGCAATTCAAAATAATGCCGTTCACTCGCTGTTAAATCTTCCAGTCCTGAATCGATTAATACGGCAGCCAAGTTTGGAAGCTTACTCGCTTGAACCAACGGTGTTACCTTTCCAGGCACCATGCCCACAGCTTCTTCCAAAGAGCCAGCATACGGCCTTATTTGCCTTCGTAGTCCTGAAGGGAGACTTAAAGCATCAGGAATCTTTTTCCAGTCAATCTGCGTGTCACCTGGCAAAGAAACAAGGACGTAGCCGCCTTCAGGGTGCACCAAGCAAATTGTTTTTACTAAGATTGTTTCAAAAGTAGAATTCTGCAAATACAAAGTCTGTGCTTGCCTTTCTGCCAGTTTTTCCTGCACTGTAACGCTGTCAAATGGGTGTGATACAACAAAATAATCAAGATTTTTCTGCATTTGCGGGACAAAAGCAACAACATCTCCGAAAAATCTCAAATCAGTTTCTGAACGCGCAGCCATATAAGCCCAGTCTGGCAAGAAAGGCCCGGACATGCCTATGCTTCGTGCCTTAGATAGCAAGTCTTTGCCTATAGTAAATGTACTCCATATTACCAAATTAAACTCGTTTATTACTGTGTGAATCTGTGGGTTGTAATTGCAGTACAAATGCACAAACTCTTCAAAGGTGGGTATGCGTGCTTTCGGAGCCGCTAGGCTTACGCCAAAGTGCCTCAATGCACGTTCAACCAGTGAATTTACGCCTTGTCGCGGCTCTGCCCGCTTGACTTGTTCGGGCACAATGAGCGGCTTTACCCTCTCCGTAGATATTAAACGTGTAGGCATTCTTTATCAGAAGGCTAATCTGACTCAGTTTAAAAGAATATCTCCAAAGAATTTACGTGTGCTCCTTCAGCACAATCTTAACCCTGTCAAAGGCCATCTTGGCCAGCAATGCCAGAATTATGAGCATAAGAAACCGCAAGTCAAACGCCCCCATCTTAAGGAAGCCTGTCACATTCCAGAGGAAAACCGATGCGGCAGCGAAAACGAAAACTATTACGGCTGTCGCAGATATGAAGATGGTTTCCATTCCAGCTAATGAATTAAAAGGATATGTTTAAATACTTATTTACCGTTTATCGTCGGTGAACTACTATTTACACCTTACGTTTTCGACGAGAAACAAAGGTTCAGAATTTAGCAATTATGAAAAGTTTTTCAAAGTTCTCTATATGATGTCAGCCGCTCCCGTAATCCTGGCTGAGGATTCCACTGCCGGGTGCTTCAACAGCTGCTGGGCGAGCTCGTACTGCGACCGCTTCAATTCTTTCAGCCGCTTATAACCAAACGCCATCGCAAACTTCAATAGCATTCTCTTTACGTCACATTTCTGAAAAAATAGCAAAATTTATATATTTGTGACGTAAAACCATCGTCTATGGTGAATCTAAGGGTTAAGAACGTTGGAGGAAGGAAGTACTATTACCTAGAGCATACAGTCAGGCTTGGCAAAAGATTCGCTAACAAAAGGAAGTATCTAGGCCGAGAATTGCCAAAGGACATTGAACGGCTTAAAGAAGAATTTATGCATGAATTCTTTTTGGAGAGGTATAGCAAAGTCCTTACTTCTATCCAAAAGAAGTTCAGCCATGATTTGTCAGCCTACCTGCCTTCAGCCAAAGAGAAGTACGTTGAGTCATTTATGATTAAATTCACGTACAACACTAACAGGATAGAAGGCGGAACATTGTCCTTGAAGGAGACCGCAGACCTGCTCCAGGAGCATATCACGCCAAGAAACAAGCCTGTTGAGGATGTCAAAGAGGCAGAAGCCCACAAGAAAGCATTTTACGAAATGCTCAATTACCGGAAAGAGCTGACACTTGCGACTGTCCTTCATTGGCACAAGTTGCTATTGCAAGATACCAAGCCAGACATTGCCGGGAGAGTGAGGAGAAATCAGGTAGCTATTGCAAGAAGCAAGGTAGAGCTGCCATTTCCGGCAGAACTTGATACGCTCCTGCACGAGTTCTTTATCTGGTATGATAAGAACGAGAGCAGGATTAACCCAGTAGCGTTTGCCGCTTTGGTTCACCTGAAGTTTGTCACAATCCATCCATTCAGCGATGGCAACGGCAGGATTTCACGGCTTATGATGAATTTTGTCTTGCATAGGCATTCTTATCCGATGCTTAGCATTGAGTATACAAACAGGAATAGCTATTATACGGCCTTGGAAAGAAGCCAGATGAAGTACAAGGACCACATTTTTGTCCAGTACATAGTTAAAAGGTACCTAAAAGCTTATGAAAGATATAGAGAAATGCGCTGATTAGTGTAAAATGTCAGAATTTTCCAATAGTCTCGGACTAGTGGCAGAACTGGCTGTTCTGCAAGGTCTATTAAGGAAAATTCTGAGCACTAAGAACCACCCGTCTCTGACGGTGGTTCTTTAGAATATGCGCATTCCTAAGATAACCAATTGCGTAAATGTTCAATAATTCATCGTAATTGGTTATACTTGTGAAGAAAAACATTAAAAGCATTACCCAATACTGAGGAACTATGGTTGCTGACTATAAAGAGCTTGGCCTCAAGGCAGGCATCGAGATCCACCAGCAGCTTGACACGAGGCACAAGCTTTTCTGCAGCTGCCCAACGACAATAAGGAATGACAAGGCAGACGTGATTGTGAAAAGGCGGCTCCGCGCTTCTGTCGGCGAAACAGGCGAGATGGACGTTGCAGCGGCCTACGAGCAGCTAAGGGGCAAGGATTTCATATACCACGCTTACAATGATTCTGTTTGCGATGTCGAGCTTGACGAGGAGCCAATACATGGCTTAAACAGCGAGGCTTTGGAAATCGCACTGCAAGTTTCCCTTATGCTGAAATCAAAGCCTGTTGACTGCATACAGGTGATGCGCAAAACAGTGGTTGACGGCTCGAACACGTCAGGATTCCAGAGGACTGCGCTTGTCGCGAGAAACGGCAGTATAACAATCACAGGCGGGAAAAAAGTTTCCAGCCAGAGCGTGTGCATAGAGGAGGAGTCTGCAAAGATAGAGGGAAGGACAACAGAATCTGACACTTATAACCTCTCAAGGTTGGGAATACCGTTGGTTGAGGTAGCAACAGGCGCTGATATGAGAACGCCTGAAGAAGTTAAGGAAACTGCCGAGTATCTTGGAATGGTGCTGCGAAGCACCGGCAAGGTGAAGCGAGGCATTGGAACGATAAGGCAGGACGTGAACGTGTCGATAGCCAGGGGAGCAAGGGTTGAAATAAAAGGCGCACAGGAACTGAGGATGCTTCCAAGGCTTGTTGAGTACGAGGCGCTGCGGCAGAAAGGGCTGGTTGAAACTGCAGCAGAATTAAAGCGGCGCAAGGCCTCGGTTGATGGCGGAATAACCGATGTTACGCATATTCTCACGAGCTGTGAATCGAGCATAATCAAATCAGTCCTTGCAAAGGGGGGTGTTGTGCTTGCTTCTAGGCTGCAAGGATTCAAGGGCATGATGTTGAAGGAGTTCCTGCCGCAAGGTGCCCCAAGTAGCAGGCTTGGAAAGGAATTCAGCGGGTATGCGCGGGCCTATGCCGGTGTCGGAGGCGTCCTGCACACAGATGAACTGCCAAAATACGGAATTACATCCCCTGACGTAGAGGCAATTGAAAAAGCCACTGGCTGCAGCGGCAATGACGTTTTTGTCATCGTCGCGGATGAAAAAGGAAAAGCTGAGCGCGCAATCCATGCGGTTGTCGAAAGGGCAAGGCAGGCAACCATTGGCGTGCCTCCAGAAGTCAGGAAGGCAAACGATGATGGCACCACAACGTTCCTGAGGCCGATGCCTGGCTCTGCAAGGATGTACCCGGAAACTGACATTCCGTTGGTTGATCCCGGGAAGCTGATGAAGACAATAAAGCCGCTTGGGCTTTTGATAGAGAAGGCGGCGGAATATGAAAAATCAGGGCTTTCCCCGGACCTTGCCAAGTCAATCCTATACAGCGACCATGCGCTGCTTTTTGAGCAGCTTGCAAAGGAGTGCGGCCAGTTAAGCCCGTCATACATTGCCGATACGCTCCTGAGTTTCAGGAAGGAGCTGGCAACCCTTGGAATATCAGCTGAAATTCCCGAAGGAACGCTCAGGCAAACGCTTGCAGCCATAAACTCGGGAAAGCTTGCAAAAGAGTCACTCATTCCCGCGCTTGCAGAAGCTGGCAAGACAGGAACACTGGAATTATCAAAACATGCCGTGATGACCGATTCGCAAATGGAAAAAGAGCTTAGGGAAATTATAGCTGCAAATATGGGCATGCCATTCAACGCGTTAATAGGCCGTGCGATGGAGCGGTTGAGAGGAAAGGCGCCAGGGCAGAAAATCGTGGAAAAGCTTAAATCCATGGCAAAATAAGCATGCAAAAAGAGGAGTGCTGATGCTGTTATTTGACATCATAGGCTTTGTAGTATCCGCTGTCATAATGGTGCGGGCAGGAAGCTACGCCGTGAAATACATCTCAAACATAGCAAAAGCCGACAAAATAAGCGTCTTCCTTACCGGCTTTCTGCTTGTCGGGGTCGTTTCCTCCTTCCCGGAAATGTTCGTCTCGGTAGTTTCTGCCATAAAAGGGGAGCCATCACTCGGCCTTGGGACCCTCCTGGGCGGGAACATTGCCGACCTAAGCTTGGTGATAGGGCTAATAGCGGTTGCCGCAGGAAAAATACAGATTCGCAGCAAGGAATTTGCGCATGAATTCTGGCTTGTGGGCTTGGTAATGCTGCCGGTGCTGTTAGCTATTGACGGAAAGATAACCAGAACAGAGGGCTTAATGCTCATACTTGCGTGCTCGACGTTCATATTCAACATGCTAAGGGAAGACAACGTGCTGCAAAAGCTGTCCGGCCATCCGCGAACTCAGGTTGCAAAGAACCTTGCCCTTTTCGCCGTAAGCAGCGCGGCAGTCCTTGCTGCCGCAAACTTGGTTGTCAGGTTTGCAGAAGGCCTTGCTTCAGGGTTCAACATGCCCCTTGCACTGATAGGGGTTGTATTCATAGGGGCAGTGACGACCCTGCCAGAGTTGATGTTCTCACTGGCTGCGGTCAAGAGGCACATTGACGGCCTTGCGCTGGGTGACGTTTTTGGCACTGTCATAATTGACGCCACGCTGCTGGTCGGCATCACAGCGCTCATCAATCCCATAACGATAGTAGGCATAAGCATAGTCACCCTTGCAACATTCTCCGCATTGACCGTTTCGTCAACGATTTACTTCCTGAAGCCGGGAAAGATATTCACAAGAAACCAGGGCGTCCTCTTGATTCTGTTGTACATCCTCTTCGTGGCCACGCAGCTTACGACGTCACTGCAATAAATTTTATAAAGATACAGAACCGCCCATCAGTTACGCCTCTATAGCACAGTAGCCAGTGCGCCTGACTTGTAATCAGGAGGTCCCGGGTGCAAGTCCCGGTAGAGGCTTGCCTATCGTTGCAATCAGATAATGGTATTTTTCTCCGGTATCCCCATAGTTAATTACGGGAATGTCAACAAGAATCCCTTTTAGAACCTTCACAGCCACCCTGTGCGATGCGCCTTCGCGGAAGTGGCCGGCTATATGCGTAAAGCCCATCTTTGTTGCTTCAGTGGCAAAGCGGTTAAGCAGACTTGTCCCCACTCCCCTGTTGTGGAATTCCGGGGAGCATTCAATTGACTCAACGTAAACAGATGCGCTGTGTGAAAAGCCCTTGGGGGATGTTTCGGCTACCAGGGGAAGCTCCTCGTCAAGATATTTCTCAAGGGCAGTGCCTGAGCAGTAGCCAACCAGTTTCCAGCCAGGCAGGTATGCGGCGGCAAATACGTATTTTGGATTGAATGCCAATGGCACAAGCTGGTCCCTCCCTTGAAATAGCGGGGAGCCTGCAAAGTTCGCTTCCTCAATCCCAACCATTTCATCCAGTGAACGCGGCCTTCTGGTGCTTATCAAAACATTAAAATTCTCCTGTCTCATGGCGTGCTGGTATTCATCCTTGCTATTTAAGCGTTGTGTGCGTCATTCGTTTTGCATTGCTCAAATGGGTTTCATACCCCACAGCTCTGCTGTGACATAATTTTCCCGTTTGAGGCTTAAATGCGTGCATTCCGCTGGTGTTCTCACCAACGGGTTCGCACACTAGCTTCATTATAGCGACGGAGCTTAATAATTGTAGGCCAATAGTAAGTTCCGTTGCATATAGGAGAGGAAGATATCATTTTGCGAAAATCAAGTTCCTCTCCTGTAGGCAGTCAAGAACCACCTGAGCAGCAGAAGTGGTTGCTGTTCATGCCACAAATCCTACAGATAGGATTGTGCATTCCGCCATGTGCGAAATTGCACCGGTCTCTGATCTGTGGTTCTTGACAAATCCCGACACTCATAAACAATACCCCGCAACTCTGCTGCGGTTGGGATTTTCATTTTCGTTGGCATAAGAACATACGTTCATGTACTAGAAAAGCTTAAATTCCCGGCCGCGAAATCCATCACGGATGCCAGGAACTGACTATGAGGCGCTGAGGGACGGGTTTGAAATAAGCGGGAAGAAGGTTGTGATTGTTTTTCTTTTCAAGAACTACTGGCGAAAGCATCTCCGGAACGATTACCGGAAGCTTGTCAGATACCACAGGCACAGATACAAAAACGGCGACCCAAATTTTTTTGACCTGAAGTTCTATAACGGGATAGCCCAGGCAGGGAAAAGGTTCCCGGGAATACCTTATGAGTACTTCAGGGATGCTGTCCGGCGTTTCCTGGTGAGGGCAACGTATGAGGTATTAAGGGATGACCCCACCCTGGTGACATCAACAGGCAGCGTGTTTGAAATCCAGATAAAGGTGATAAGGGTGCCTGACCGGAGCTATTACGCAGCCAACATTGAAGACATCTCAGACACAGACCACGCCTACCTGGAGTTTAACGGGTTCTGGCTGCTTAACACGATAGTGCTGCCGTGGATTGCAACGCAAAGGATTGACTACAAGCTTCTTTACAAGTTCATGCAGCATGAGCTTGGTCATTGCAGGGAATGGGTAAACCAGCTCTATCGCCTGGAGGACTACGCCAAAAGCAGGATAGCTCCCCTGATGAGAATGCACCGCAATTATTCCCTGTTCTTCCTCTACCTTGTTTCTGAAAACCTCCGCGTGGAGGGTGTCCATGAGTTTGCCGACAAAAGGGACATGCAGAGAATTGACGTGCACATGGAATGGATCAGGAATTTCAGGATGCAGGTTGAGGAGCTGATAACCAGGAAGAAGATGAGCGAGGCAACTGAATTCTTCGAGAAGAACCTTGACAGCGCCTCGCACCAGTCAACCTACTATGTCGGCAGGCTGATGGCGCAAACCATAGCGCTGGCGGTAGCGAAGAAAGAGGGCTACGGCGCGCAAATCAGCATACAACTGCCTGTAGGACAGGTCGTTGGGCTCCAGTGGCTCAACGATGCAATGAGCCGCTTCAAGGCGTTCTACATCTCACAGCTGCCGGACGCAGTCTATCTCAAAGCGAAAGAGATAATGCAGCAATACAAGTACAGGGCATTCATCCAGCTTTACGAGTGGGCGTGCAACCTTCTCGGAATAAGCATGGAAAACAGGATAGTGACCTGGGTGTGGTTTGATGACTTAAAGAAAAGAGCCACAAGCTGGTACAGGAAACACACGTTAAAGGATGTCCAGAAGAGGGACTTCGTACCAACGGCCTATGCTGGAGGGAGTGAGCAGCCATGAGAATGAGGAACGCCAGCATCTGGCTTACAGCCGCAATAGCCCTTGTTTTCGCGCTGCAGACTGCGAACCCTTCACTTACCGGCTGGCTTGTGCTCGTATCGGCAGAGGCCTGGCAAAGGCCGTGGACGCTGCTGACAGCAATATTCCTGCATGGCAGCGTAGTACATTTGCTCTACAACGCCCTGGGACTTGCAATGTTTGGCAGCATACTTGAGCAGCGCATTGGCACAAACCGCTTCCTTCTGGTGTTCTTTACGGCAGGGCTGCTGTCAAGCGTGGCGAGCACGTTCTTCTACCATTCTGTGCTGGGGGCGTCAGGTGCCATCTTCGGCGTGCTTGGGGCAACTGCTGTCCTGATGCCAAAACTTACCGTTTGGGCATACTATGTGCCAATGCCAATGTACCTTGCAGTTATTGCCTGGGCGGCAGCAGACCTCCTGGGATTCGTGGTGCCAAGCGGGGTTGCAAACGCAGGCCACCTGGCAGGACTGGCAGTTGGCCTAGCAGCAGGATTCGCCATCCGCGGCAGAAAGGGATTTTCCTTCAGCTTCAGCGGAAAGAGCGGCAGGGGCATTGTGACCGCAGAGGAATTTGACGCGTGGGAAAGGAAGAATATGAGACGCTGAGGCGAAAGTTTTTTAAAGAGGGAAAGCGGTGAGAGTGAAACGGCCTGATGGCCGAAAAGAGAGGTGAGTTGACATATGCCAGGTTTTGACACGATAGCAATGAATTTACTTGGCGCTGTTGCCTACGCAGTGGGCGCCTACATTGCAGTTGAATATGTCCTGCCGAAGGTAAAGGTGATAGCTGCAGAGGTGCTGCGCTACCCCAAAACCGCAGAGGCGCTTGTCTACCTCCTTTCGATAACTGTTTATCTTGCAGCCGCGCAGGGCATAATCGGTAGGATAGTTGCCATGGGAATGCCTTACCTGAGCACTTACATCAATGTCATCAACCCTGTCATTGACGTCATGAACGGCATGATGCCTGTTGTCAAGACGCTGCTGCTCGGCATAGGCATAGTGCTGCTGGCAGAAAGAGTGCGGCTCAGGGCGTGAGCCGTCTTTCTTCTTTTTTCTTCACAAGTTTTTTAAACAATCAGCAAGTTTTCATCGATTATGAAGGCTAAAATAAGGACGCGCTATGAAGCGTTGAGGAAAAAATACGGGCTGCCTCAGTTTGGCGACGTGGATTCTGAGCTCGAAATAGAGTCGGTAGAGGCCGGAGGATTCCTTCTGAGGGAAATAAGAAAGAGGATTGCAGAGAAAATCAGCGATTCGGCGTGCCTCCTTGAGCGCGTGCTGCAACCAGACACTAACCTGGTTGACCTGTACGAGAGCAGGGTTTTCAGCGAGGAGGAAAAAAGCAAGCTCTTCGAGTTGTACAAGCGCCTCATGGTTTCTGACCGGAAAGCGGCAGAGCTGTCAGTGCTCAACGAAGAGAAGCTTGACGCTGCATTCCTCAAGCTGTTCCTCACAGAGTGGAAAACACTGAAGCCAAAAATTGCAGAGTTCACGAGGCGGCTCAGCGAGTCATGGGAGAAGGAAACAGAGGAAGGCGAGCAGGCAGGGTACATGGGCTGATGTTTTGGCCATCAATTCTTTTTTAACTACATAAGCTGCTTCAGCAAAGGGGCCACATTGGCGAACAACAAGGCGTTAAAAATAAATCCTGTCACCTCATAAGGCAGGTTCCACGCCAATCCCCCACCCATCAGGATGCTTAGGGTGAACATTGCCGCGTTGTAGGCCAGCGCAAGGGCAATGCCCAGTTGGGTGATGTCCACATTGGAGAAAACGGTGGCGGCCAGCGCAACCGCAGAAATGGCGGCCATTGAGATGGGAAGCTTTTCGTCAATCCTGCCAATAAGCACCTTGCCGAAAAAGGTTGAGGCAATCCCAACTGCAAGGCCGGGCAGGAAGCCGTACACAGAAGATGCGAGTATGGTGCCAAGCTTAACAAGCTCAAAATTTACAGGTGCGGAGACGTAGTTGAAGTAAAAAGTGGAAAAAGACGCGGCAACTGCAAGAAGCACCACAATGATCACTGCCTTGAGAGGTACGCCAAACAGCAACGAAAAGGCAACCAAGGCAAGGACGGCCAGAGCTGCCTTCCTTAAGTTAGAACGCACAAATGCCGCAACCGACTTCCTGGTGAGTGCCATGCCTGCATGGGAGAGGCAGGCGGTTAAAAAAGCTTGTGCAGTCTTAAGCGGCCTTGAGCGTTACACTCATTTGGTTGTCCCGCTCCTCAGATTCTGCAACGGCACTGTCCGGGTCAACTGTGACGGAAACCTGGTATTCCTTACCTGCGTCAAGCGTGCAGCCCTTCATGCCAGGATAGTTTTCGTTCATTGTTATGGTCAGTTTTGCTTCCTGCCCGTTCGCAATGCTCCTGGAGTAGGATGCCCTGCCCTTGCAGAGATACTTAGCCAATTGCATCTCACCGGTTGCAAGCACGCTTCCACCCACAACCAAGACAGAACCTTCGGCAACTAGCCCGCCCCTGTTCACTATGGTCACATCAACTGTGCTGGTGGAAGAGTCGGTGTTACTGATAAGCCTGCTGGCAAGTCCGGAGATGTCCTTCACCTGAAAGTTCGGCGGTACCAGGACTGCAGTCTGGAACCATCCCTCGCCTTCGTTGTTGTCCTCGTTGGATTCGGCTATGACATTTTGGGAGTCGGCCCTAATGATAATGTCATACCGCCCTGAAGCAGGCACTTCCGCCATAGGGAAATTAACCGTTGCCGTCCTTCCCGGGGCAATTCCTTCAAGCCAATGGTAACCAAGGTCAACTGCCTTTTTCCAATCATCCTCGTAAAGAAGCGAGCCGGAAACCAAAAAGGATTCTATCCCAATCAGGCCAGCATTCGCATCCCCCGTGTTCTTCACAATGGCGGATACAGTGTAAGAATCGCCTGGCTGGTAAAAGTATGATACAGGAAAAACCTCCACAGACAAATCCGGGCGCTTCACAGCAACACTTACGGTGCCTGTTGCCCTGTTGTCCTCCTCCAGTTCCAATATGGCATTCTCTGAGTCAGCGTCTACAACAAGCGCATATTGGCCTTCCTCAGCAGGCGCTGCTATCCTGAATGTCACGCTTGCAGACTCCCCGGCAGCCAACGCCGGCATTTCGCGGATTGTAGCACCAGAGACAAGCGTGCCTCCCTTAAAGACATAAGCTGAGATGAGCGCAGATGGCGCGGCAGCTTCCCCAATGTTCCGAACGATGACTTCCTGCTCGTAGCCCTCACCAGGGCTTAGCGACCTTGAGACAGGAACAACTGTGGCGGTAATGTCTGCCGTTTTCCTGTCAAAGAAGCACTTGTTGTCGCTCCAGACGAAAACGCCCCTTCCAACAAAGTCATCACCGAGTGTTTCAGCCCTGCCTCCTATCCTGTGCCATTGCAAGTCAGCCGCTTCATCATCATCGGACATGCCTATCGGCCTGTAAACCCATCCAATTTCGTTAACCTTGCAGCCGCCAGTGCTGGCTGCCTCAACGATGTTTTTCCTGGACATGCCTGGTGTTACAGCCAGAAGGTTCCAGCCTGCCTCAAGCCGCTGAGATGGAGCAGCAATCTCTCCTGATATGGTGCATGCTCCTGGCACAAGAGTCCACATGGCCCTGCCTGCATATGCGCCCTGGATGGCTGCTGGCTGCGCAGGGTAAGCGTCTGTTCCAATCTGCACATACATGCCGTCAACCATCACCCAGCTAACCTGGATATCGCAGTCGCCCAGCTCATCTAGCCGCTTGCCAATCATGCTCTCGCTTATGGAAACCATGTTCCAGCCGGGCAGGAGATTGTAGCCTGGAACCGGGGACTGCTGCACATTGACTGCCAGGTTGCTGTTGGTGCTTCCTTCCGTGCCTGATGATGCAGATGAAACAACATCCCCCGAATCATCCTCTTCGTCAGCTGTCACCCTTGACCGCGCCCTGTCATTTACTTCCGTGTTGGTCGTGGTTGTTGTGCTGCCAGTGGACTGCCCGTTAGAGTCTCCATCGCTGCCGGAACCGGACGCCTGGCCATCGTCATTGTTGGATGTAGCGGATGTATCCTGGACTGAAATGCGCTCACTGGATTTAAACAGCACGCAGTCGCTTTCAACCTTTATCCCGATTGCCTTCCTCTTCGCTCCGTCCCTAAACGTGAGCGGCGTGTTCCAGTCAGGGTCTGCGTTGGAATTCTTTCCGCGCCTGTTGGCATCATAAACGTCAATTTCGGCATAAGTCACCGCATTAGCGCCGCTTCTGTAGAATTTCACTTCCTTAATCTTACATTCACTTGCTATGTCCTTAAGCGGCTTGTTGACATTGTGAATGGTCAGCCCGACAAGGTTCTCCCTGCCGGCAAAAAGCTTTATCTCTGTTGGCGTCTCCTCGGCTGAGCGCGTTTCACCCGGGTTGAATGTGCAGTCGCCTGTGGCAGTGATGCCAATGACGCTGCCAAGCTCGGATTTTTGGATATATTGTGTGTCTCGCGCGTAGATGATTACATCTTTTATCTTGCCCTTGCAACCCCACTTAGATTCAGGTCCAATGTTAAACTGATTTTCGTGTGTGTTCACCATGTTAGGCGTTACTGCAACATAGTTCGAGCCCTTCATCAATTTAATGGGAGGCAGCGTTCCTTCCAGCTTTTCGTTGTCTCCCACAGCATATCCTGTGACAGAACTGCCCGGCCCATAGCCGAGGGCGTCAAAGGTCCATATTGCACCAATAAGGAGAACAACCACGGCCAGCATTTTAGCCTGAAGCAAACCCTTTTCAACCCTGCTTTTCATTCTCAGTAGCACCTCTTTAAGTCGCGCATGCCCACGGGAGCCAATGCTTTTTTCCCTGTTCTTTATATAAACTTTTTGGATTCTTGCCGCTCCTGCTGGATGGTGGAAAGCTTTATTAATGGTCGCTGAACAACCCTAGGCAGCCGTGCCTGTAGCTCAGCCCGGAACAGAGCGAGAGGTTCCTAACCTCTAGGTCCAGGGTTCAAACGGCCTTTTTTTCCAAAGAAAGGGCCTGAAAGTCCCTGCAGGCACGCTTTAATAAAAAAAGAGGAATTGTACGATGAATGGCCTGACGGCAAGGGCTCTGACAGCAAAAATCACGGCTTACGCAGTTTCCGTGTTTGTAGGCGTTGCACTTTTTGCCGCAATCATACGGATAGCCGGCCTTGAGAACATCCTCGGCTCGGTGAGGAAGTTCTCGCCAATTTATGCAGTCCCCTTCCTGCTTGCAACGCTGGCGCACTTTGTCGCGGCAACCTATCGTTGGAAGGTGCTCCTGGCCAGCGAGGGCGCCAAAATTTCCATATGGACCCTTCTCAAGCACAAGCTCATAGTTTTCAGCGTCAACTACTTCACCCCGGCTGCCAGGCTCGGAGGGGAACCGCTCAAGATTTTCCTGCTGAAACGCAGGGGAGTGAAGTCGTCAAAGACGCTTGCATCGGTAGTGGTTGACAACTTCGTAGGCATGGGGATTGATGCCCTGGTGGCTGGATTCGCGCTGCTAGCCCTGTTTTTTGCAGCAGGAGTCGGAAGGCAGGTCAGGGAGCTTTCATTCCTGCTTGGCGTGACCTCGCTTGCGGCAGTAGGCGGCAGCTACCTCCTGTTGATTAAAAGAAAGGGCATATTTTCCAACCTGATGCTGCTTGCAGGCAAGGCAACCGGGCTGAAAAAAAAGAAGGCATTCGCCCTTGTTTTCAGGAGAATCAGGACAGCAGAGAAATACACCAGGACCATGCTGATAAAGAAGCCAAAGGTGCTGCTCAAGTCGGTGTTGTTTGCGGCCATGAGCTGGCCGCTCACGATAGTGCAGTACAAGTTTGCCTTGCTGATGCTTGGGGTCGATGCCAGTATTGTGCAGATAGTTTTCAGTATAGTGGCGCTTTCATTCACATCGATGCTCCCCGTGCCAGCAGCCCTCGGTGTTCAGGAGGCTGGCCAGTTCTCCGCATTCAAGATGTTCTCGGCCAACCCGCACGCTGGTGTAGCCCTATCGCTCGTTCTCCGCGCAAAAGACCTGCTCCTCGTTCTCCTTTCATTCATCTTGCTGTCAAGGGAAGGGGTGAACCTCTTCCGTATCCTTGACAAGCGGGGCATTGAGTCAAGGCGCAAAAGAAAGTGAACCTGCCCGGTTTTCTCTGCTGGGTTCTACCAGCCATCTGGGGTGCAATAGCGGAATGCGCAATCGTGCTTGCCCTGATTTGCGGCTGGGGTTCTGCTCAGATGAATTCGAACTTCTCATGGAACACGTCTTCTGCAGGCAGGAACGACTGAAGCTCAAGGTATTTCTTGATGGTGCCCTGCAAGCGGTAAGCATCCTGGTAAAGAATCTTGCGGTTCTCATCAAGGTTTTTCCTTATGAGCCGCGTCCTGACCCAGCTGTCAAACCAGCCGATGATTGGAATGCCCTTGACGTCAAGCACGTCAATGTACGGCTTGATAAGTATTCTCAGTTCACCGTGCTGGACCTTCTCCTTCTTGCCGTCGCGCATTACCTCGCGGTTTGACATTTGGATGACATTCCAGTCAATCTCTATGCGGAAGGTGTAGAACCTGGAGCCTGAAGTTGCCACCGGTACGCCGCGCTTCTTCGTCCTCCACCAAATCCTGAGCTCGCCTTCATTGGGGTCCATAGGCGTGCCCTTCCGGTACCAGTAGAGAATTTCCATCGCCTGCTCAAGGTTGACATCATCCTTCTCGTCAACGTAATCATTCTCCATCAGCCACTGCCTGGTCATCCTGTAAAGAGGCTGCATCACAAATGTTTCCCTGTAAACAACCTCAAGCTGCGGAAGCGAAATCCTCGGCATGGCACACCATCTTTAATTGATATACGAACAAGACACGTAATACCCCTGTCTGGCGGTTTATAAGCTTTGCGGCAAAAATTTTTAAAGAGGCAAACGGGAAAATATAGCTGATGGCTAAAAAAGCAGCAAAGCCGGCACACGATTCCCACAAGGCGGTGAGGGAAGCGGCAAGTTCTGTCATTAACAACCTGAAAGCAGGATATGGCAAGCAGGCGGTTGCTGAGAAGCTCTCAGCGCAGGGCGTCAGCAGGGAAACGGCAGCCAGGTTCGTTGATTCTGTCCACATGGCAGCAGTTGACATCGGCAAGAAGGAAAAACTTACCGGAAAGGCAGTAGCGCTGGCGTTGGCGGGAGCAATAATTGCATCAATGATAGGAGGGTTAATATGGGGATGGATTACAATCCTTACCAAGTATGAGTTCGGCATTGCCGCAGTTGGCATGGGTGTCATAGCAGGGCTGGCAATCGTGAAATTCTCCGGAGGGAAGAAAGGCCTTCCCCTGCAGGCAGCAGCCATTGCCGCCAGCGTAATAGGAATTGCCATCGGCAAGTATGTCATATTCATCCACTTTGCAGGCAAGGCGCTCTCGGAGGAGCTAGGAACGCCAATATCGTTGTCTTACCTGTCATTCTCCAACATTTCCCTCTTCTTGGGAAACATAGGAATAATGCTGAGCTTCTTCGACATCCTGTGGGTGGTGCTTGCAGTGGCAGCAGCATGGCAAATACCAAAAGCCGTTGGCATAAAGCAGTAAGCGCTTGCAGCAACCTTTATAAAAAACCGAAATTTCGCCAGCCACCATGCTGCTCGGACTCGTCGGAAAGCCGTCCTGCGGGAAAAGCACTTTTTTCAAGGCACTGACGCTTGCGGATGTTGCAATAGCTTCTTACCCGTTTACAACTATAAAGCCGAACAGGGGAGCAGGGCATGTCAGGATTCCCTGCGTTGATGCAGAACTCGGCGTGCAGTGCAATCCCAGAGAGGGATTCTGCGTCGGCCACAACCGCTTTGTGCCAGTTGAGGTTCTTGACGTGGCCGGACTGGTCCCTGGAGCGCACGAAGGCAAGGGCCTTGGAAACCAGTTCCTTGATGATTTAAGGCAGGCGGATGCCCTCATACACGTTGTTGACGCGTCAGGCAGCGCCAACGAAAAAGGGGAAATTGACAAGCCGGGCAGCCACGACCCCGTGAATGACGTGCGCTTTCTGGAGGAAGAGATAGACCTGTGGTATTACGGGTTGCTCAAGAAGCAGTGGGAAAAATCAGCCAAGGCAGCCGCCGTGGACGGCAAGGGCAAGAACATGGCAGCAGCCATAGCAAAGCAACTGTCGGGGCTGGGAGTCACCGAGGCAGCCGCCGGAAGCGCAATTGAATCCGTCAGGTTCAGCGAGGAAAACCCATTCAAGTGGACAGACGATGAACTCAGGGAATTTGCCACAGTGCTCAGGCGCAAGACAAAACCGCTGCTCATTGCCGCCAACAAGTGCGACCTTCCAATGGCGGCCGAGAATATCGACAAGCTGAAGAAAGCGTTCCCGCACTATAAGATAATTCCGTGCAGCGCAGACGCAGAATTGACGCTGAAAATGGCGGCCAAGGCAGGGCTCATCCAATATACGCAGGGCGACAGCGGCTTTGCTGCCACCAGCGAATCACTCTCGCAGCAGCAGCAAAACGCCCTGAATTTCATCAAGGCAAGCGTCCTTGACAAATACGGCAGCACCGGAGTGCAGCCGGCAATAAACAGCGCGGTATTCGACTTGCTTGGCTACGTCGCCATATTCCCTGGAGGCGTCAACAGGCTTTCAGACAGCCATGGAAGGATACTGCCGGACTGCTTCCTCATGCCGCCAAGGACGACAGCCCTTGATTTTGCGTTCAAGCTGCACACAGATTTCGGCAAGAACTTCATACGGGCAGTCGACGTAAAGAAGAAGCTGCCTGTCGGAAAGGACCACGTGTTGCAGCACAGGAATGTCATTGAGATTGTGAGCGGGAAATAAAATGTCTACGAAGACAGACTTGGAGGAGATGGCAGCAGATGATAAAACAAGGAAGTTCATTGATGATTTTGTTAATTCAATAGCAAAAATGCTTACTGGAAGTTTCCCGAGAATACCTGAAAACCTTAACCACATTATTCAAAATGCATCTAAGAACCAGGCAGAGGGCAGCCGGTTCGAACTGCCGAATGAACCTTCATACGCAGAAGCAATGATTGCGCTCAGGGAAAAGGCCGTTGAGATATGCCCGAGTTTTGTAGAAAATTACAAGAATCACATGGCCAGACAGAAATTTCCAGCGCAAATTATAAAATCGCATATATCTGCAGTTCTACTAATTTATGCCGGATCCTATATCGGTTGGGGGATAGGCAAGGAATTCAATATTCCTGGGCCATATCCGTTTCTGGGAGTTAATATCCTAGGCTGCGCTGCTGGCTATTGGACGCATAAGTTAGCCAGCGCATTGATAGACCGAAGAGCAAATGCTGAAAAAAAGAACTTCAAGACCCAGGTAAAACAAACATTTTACCAGGCATTGGAGCGCCCGAGATAAAAATCTTTTTCCACCGGTCTCTGACCGGTGGTGGTCAGTTTTCGATTGACTTATTTCTTCGCAGCCGCGAAGCTCTTTATGATGTCAATTATGTACTTGCCTTCGTCAAGCTTGTAGATGACCGGCTCGCCCTTGAACAGCTGCACGAGGTCTATCTCATACTTGCCTGGCCTCACTACCTTTATGGACTCAAGGTCAAGGACAACCGGCTCATCGGACTGGGAAGTGCCAACTATGTCAAGGATGTCCTGCTCAATCTGTGTCTTGTCCTTGTCAGACAAGTTAACCACAATCTGCTTTGCTTTGTTCAGGCTTTCCTTCTTAATGTAAAAGAACAGCTTGCCGCCGCACTTGCAGCCCTTCAGCAACTCCTGTGACAGCTCATCATAGAAAGTGTTGCACCTTACGCATTGGTGGGGCATTTTACTCCTTATCTTTTCCTCTTTTTCTTCCTGTTTTTGTCATGCGTTAGGAGCTGTATCTTGTCCGGGTCCTTCCTTATCTCCTTAATCAGCGAGGCCGGCCCGATTATCGTGAGGCCTTGGCGCTGGCCGAGAAGCATGTCGGCAATGTTGCTCCGGATAGTCCTGCCAATGGTCTTTTTCTTCTCAGGGTAGATGACAGAGAGCTCAATGCCCTTAAAGCGGTCATTTATCTCCTCCATCGTCTTGCGGATAAGCCCTGCCTCCTCTTCCTTCTTCAGCCGACCCTCAAGCACAACAATCTTGTCGTCCTTCACCATGCCGAGAAGCTTCCTGACGCGCTCGCCGGAAGACAACCCCTCTATTTCCTCGTAAGGCACGAATTGCAGCGTCAGCATTTTTTCAACCTACCCTACCAGCGCGAAAAGCGCCTCGTAAAACTGGTCCATGTGCTTTCCATACTTGGCAGAGATTCCGACAACCTCATACTGCGGGAAAGCAGCCTCAATCTTCTTGATGTCAGACTTTTTAAGATCCACCTTGTTGGCGACTATGAGCACCGGGATGTTCCTTGCCTGAAGGTTGCCGATTATAGTGATGTTGACCTGGGAGTATGGGTCGTAAGTTGAATCGAGCACAACAATGACAGCATCCATGTCGTCAAGCCACTTAATGGCGTCAATCACGCCTTTCGTGGCTTCTTTAGCCCTTTCCTTCGCTTTCTTGACACTCAGGCCGTGCTTGACAAAGTCCTCATAGTCTATTTTCGTTGCGATGCCCGGCGTGTCAACAAGGTTGAACAAGAGCTCCTTCTTGCCAGACTTGATGCTTATCTGCTCCTTGACATTGACCTCGCGCGTCTCGTGGGGTATGGAGCTTATGGAACCCATCTCCTCCCCAAGCCAGTCCTGGCAGATGCGGTTTGCGATGGTCGTTTTTCCACCGTTCGGAGGCCCGTAAAGACCCAGTTTTATGTGCTTCTTTTTCCTGAACAGGTCCTTCAGAACTTTCTGGATAAATCGTTGGATGACATTAATCATCGTTACTTTCCCTGACACCTTTTTTCCCCAAAGCCTAAGGCAATATCCTGAACGGACATATAAAAAGGTTTTGCTTCATAAGCTGGCGTCTTTCCTGCCGTCAACTTCAGAAAAACTTATTAAGGCGCTGCCATCTTAATGGCTGTAATGGAAGAGATTGTGCGACGGGACATCATGGAGACGCTTGAACAGGCGGTTTTCTCGCTCAAGGAGGCCGACGCGTTCAGGGTGAAGGAGCTCAGTAACACCGTCATACACAACGCTTCCATCTTCCAGGACGAGGATTCTCTGAGCGTTGCCGTGCTGCTGTACGCCCTCTCAAAAACGATGGAGCGTGGCAGGATAGACCTTGCAGGGATAAGTCAAATCATCGCAAGGGCAAAATCCGCGCTTCAGACGTTCAACATTGACGAATTCCGCCTAGCCAACAAGATGGCGCTCAGGAAAATCTCAGAAACAGATTCGCGCCTGAAGCTGTTCGTCAACAGCGTCATAGAGCAGGCACAACTCAGGAAGGGCTCAAGAATATGCATGCACGGCGTCTCGGTAGCCAGGACGGCCAGCATCCTTGGCATATCAAGATGGGAACTCATGCAATACCTTGGCCGCACAGGATTCCACGAGGACATGCCAGAAACAGTTAACTCGGCAAGCCGGCTTGCACTTGCAATGAAGGTGTTCGGCGCATGACCGATATTGAAGGAAATGGCATCAAGCGCCACACGCACGCCTATTCAGTAGGGGCGAGCTATGTGAAGCTGCTTTCTGAAGTATCCGGCTCAAAAGCGCTTGTCTTTGACGCAGGCCCACTGATAAGCATGACGACGAACAACTTGCTCAGCACGCTTGAGCGGCTGAAGGAGCACTACCCCGGAAATTTCGTCATTCCTGAAGCTGTCAAGAGCGAGCTTGTGGATGAGCCTTTGAGGACCAAGAAATTCATGTTTGAGGCGCTCCAGATACAGCGCTTGATAAGCAGCGGCGTGTTTACCGTGCTGGAGGACGATGATACCAAGGAACTCACCCTTGAGCTGCTTCAAACGGCGAATCGCTGCTTTTCAGCAAAAGGCAGGCCGGTCAGGATAGTCCAATATGGAGAGATGGCAAGCATCGCGGCAGCCAGGCTGCTTGACGCGGAAGCACTTGTGATGGATGAGCGCATCACGAGGGAATTGATAGAACACCCAAGCCATGTCGGCGACCTCATGGAGAAGCGGCTGCACACGTCAGTAACTATTGACAGCCAAAGCACCTCGCTCCTGCAGCGCTACTCCGGAGAGCTCAGGATACTGAGGTCTGTTGAGCTCATAGCCATCGCCTTCAAGCTAGGGCTTCTTGAAAGGTATGTGGCTTCAGGGGAGGAGAAAGACATCCCTGACATAAGGAAAAAGCTGCTGGAAAGCGTGCTGTGGGGGCTGAAGATGAACGGGTGCGCTGTGAGCGGGCAGGAGATTGAGCAGATAGTCGCCGGCTCACATAACTGAATTTATGCGACCTTTTGCGTTAGGCGCCAAAGCATTATTTTCTCGCTGCCTGCCAGTTCCAATGCCAAGCTCAATCGTTATGTGCAATTCTCATTTCTTGATAACCCTAGCCACGAAAAACCCTTCTGTGTTGTTGTCCTGGGGCCATATTCGCAGGCACTTTCGTATTTCGGGGTTGTATTCGCTTTTTTCAAAGCTCAATATCGGGCTGCTGCGGTTGATGTCAAGCTTTATGTCGTCAACCTTCGCGTCATTGTGCTGCTGCAGCAGCCAGTCTATAACCCCCTCATTTTCCTCAGGCTCAACTGAGCACGTTGAATAAACAAGCGTGCCACCTTCCTTCAACAGGGAGAGTGCAGTGCTCACGAGTGACTTCTGCTGCTGGCTAAGCCGCCTTACCATGAGAGGATTCCATATCTGCAAGGTGTCCGGGCTTTTCCTTAGAGTTCCGGTGCCGGAGCATGGCGCGTCAACCAGTATGCGGTCAAATTTAGTCGCAAGCCTCTGCAGCTGCTGGCCCCGGCCAAAGCTTTCAACAACGTTCAAAATGCCCATCCTCTGGAGATTTATGCCCAGGGGCTTCATCCTGTCGCCGGAAATATCATTGGCAACAATGATGCCCGAATTTCCCATCAGCGCAGCCATCTGAGTTGTTTTCGAGCCTGGAGATGCGCACATGTCAAGGACAGCCTCGCCGGGCTGAGGTTCAAGGACGACCGCCGGAATCATCGAAGCGGCTTCCTGGATGTAAAAGTAACCAAGGGTGTGCTCAACGAGATTGCCGAAGTCAGTCCTGTCGCCCTTGACCCAAAATCCTTCCATGCACCACGGGACAGGGTAAAGGACGAAGTTCTGCCGCTCAAGCCGCTGCTTGACTCCTTCAACGGAAGCTTTTAGCGTGTTGACGCGTATGCTCTTGTTCAGGTAAGAGAGCGAGTATTGAAGGAAGCGCTCATATTCCTTGCTGCCACCCAAAAGCTTGCGGTAGCGCTCCTCAAACTCCTTCTTTACAGTTGCCTTTGCTTTTTCTGCGTCACGCAGCGGAGTAAGCATTTCCAACCCTGTTGCCATAAGTGAACAGAAAACAGGATGATGTTAATAAAAGTTGCTTCGCTATTCCTGGCTATGGCCAGCTTAACGCCTGCAAATCTCGCCCTTAATCTCAAGATACTGCCTCGGAGTAAGCCTGACACTCCTTGCACTCTGAAGCTGGCTGTTGATGATGATATTCTGCTGCCTGCTCCAGTCATTTGAATGGTGTGTTCTTACATACTCTGCCCAGTATTCCACGAAATTCATCCTTTCCTCTCGGTTGTCTTTCCCAGGCTTAAGCCATTTCATCTTCAATCATCCTCTGCAACAGCTCAACCTTGCCAAGGTTGATGCGTTCCTTAAATAAATTCTCAATATAAAAAGCATCTTCCAAATCCTTGTCAGATTTAAGATAATAGCGCTTATAAGCAATCTGCCTTTCCAATGATGACAACCTGATTTTGTCATCAGCCATTATCACTGTAAGGGCATCGGCAAATGCCATCAAGGCGGATTTTCTCTTGGCAAACTTCACTTCAAAATTCGGAATTGTTTCGCCTTCATCGGCAAACCTTACCGAAAGGCCTTCCTGGAGATAGCTGTAAACCTCATCAGTGCTTTCAGCATTGAGACACCAGTAACCAGAATTCTTTAACTCGGTATATAGCGCGTCAAACGATTCTTTGTTTAATCCTTTTACGAAGATGTCAATATCCTCAGTAGCCCTGGACCTTCCAAAAAGTATGGATACATACCCGCTGACAATAACGTAGTCGGCATGTTTCTCCAGTATTCTGATAAATTTAAGCACGAACCTGTCCAGGTCGTTTATAGTTTTGTCAAGCTTTATCGTCCTGTTATCTACAAATTCCATATTCCGGATGTCAGTGTTGTTTTCCATATAAATATTGTCAATAAAATATCGGTTTTCCACAATCTGTGATTGCTCAAACGGGTTTCATACCCCACAGCTCTGCTGTGGCATAATTATCCCGTTTGAGGCTTAAAAAATCCCGACACTCATAAACAAATATCCCGCAGCTCTGCTGCGGTTGGGATTTTTCATTGATGGGCGATTTATGGAACCCAAATTGGCAGCAACCGCAATTCCGTTCACAGCGGAATGCGCAATCGGGCAAAGGCCCGATTTGCGATTGGGCCCAGTCGCAGCAGCGACTTGGGAACTGATGGTCTGTGACCAGCGGTGGTCGGTTTGCGATTGACGAAGTATATAAGGCTTGGCCGGAGGAATGTTCAGTGTCCAGTGGCAGGACTTTCTTTGGCATAGCAAAGAAGCCCGATCAAGAAATCCGCCTTATACTCAAAAGCTCAGCCAAAACGAACTAGAGCTTCTTCCCCATGTACGGGCCTTCGTAATCATAGCCCAGCTTCTTATAATACTCGCGTGTGCCGACTCCTGAAATGACGAGCATCCTGCCCATCCCACCCTTCCTGGCAATTTCCTCTGCCTTTGCCATAAGCCTTTTTCCGAAGCCGCGGTGCTGCATTTTGGTTCCTTCACCGGGCTCCTCTCCAATGGCGACTGCTGATGCGTAAACGTGAAGCTCCCTGATAATAGCTGTCGCTGGAGTTATCTCGCCCCTCAGCTGCTGAGATGGGAACCTTAGCCTGCAAAATCCAATGAGCGCATCGTTGACAGGGTCTTCTGCCGCTATGAAAAATTCCTTTCCCTTGCTCCCTTCGTATTCTGTGACGGTGATTTCGCTCTTTCCGCTTGATTTTTTCCTTCCAATCTCCCTGCACCGTATGCAGTTGCAGGTTATGCCTTTTTTCTGCTGGAGCTGCTGGACATATTGCCTGAGGTTTGTCCGGTCAATGCCTGCTGATGTCACGTAAGTAGGGATGTCCCTGTTGACTCGCATTATCCTGCACCATTTTGGCACGAAGCGCTTGAAATCGCTGATTATTTCAGCTGCCTCTGCAGTAGTTATCGGTGTGAACTGCTTTTTCTCCCATTGGGCATAAAGAGGGGTTCCCTTGATGACCAGGCACGGATATATCTTCAGCATGTCAGGCCTGTAGTCCGGGTTGCTGAAAAGCTCCTTCAACCCTCCCAAGTCAGATTTCCTGGTGCTGCCGGGAAGGCCAAGCATGTAATGGGCGTTTATTTTCAAGCCAAGGTCTTTCAACTGCCTGAGCGACTCTTTAGTGTCCTTGATGGTGTGGCCACGGTTTGTAAGCTTAAGCTCCCTGTCGTAAACGGATTCAATTCCCAACTCAACTCTTGTGCAGCCCAGCCCGAGCATGTGATTTCCATGTTCGGCCTTGCCCCAGTCGGGCTTTGTCTCGATAGTCAGCCCAATGCAGCGGATTCTTGATTTTTCGTTGATTTTTTGCTGCCGCAGCAGGAACCCTGATGCTGTTTCGTTTTTGCCATCATAGCCCCTGCTGCCTTTAAGCGCAAGAATCTTCCTGGTAACTCCCGTTACCCTCCCCTCGTCATTGAAATCACCCGGCATCTCAAAGAAACCCTTGTAATGTTGGAGATTCAATTCATTGCTGTTGCCGAAAAACTCGCTGGAAAAATCGTTCATTGCCTTGTAGGCGTAAGCTACGAATTCCTCCTTGTAGTCGGACGGCATCCAAGGAAAAGTCCCTCCCTGCACAATCAGCTCAACCTTGTCAAATGACTGGCCTGTAACTGCGTATTGCTCCAATCTGCTGAAAACCTGAAGGTAAGGGTCAAAGCCAGCCCGGATAGCCCGCATGGTTGCCGGCTCCCGGCCGGTGTAGCTCTGCGGCACGTCTCCAAACGCGGATTTTGGGCCGCCGGGGCAAAACGTGCATCTTCCGTGAGGGCAGCCGTAGGGCTTTGTCATGATTGAAACGCTGGCAATGCCTGAGAGGGTCCGGACAGGCTTTATGCTGAGCTGCTTTTTCAGTGCCTTGGCGTCCTGTTCAGGAACATTAAGGAAAACCTCGACGTCGTTCGGAATCCTGCTCAGGCCATATTTCCTGGCCAGCCCAATCTTTACTTTCGTGGCATCATCCTTCCCAAGCATCCCTTTCTTCAACTCGCCTGCCAGTTCAGAGTAAAAACCGCTTGCCATCAATTGAAAGAAGTTGCCGTTATTTTATAAAGCTTGCAATCAATACTCCTCCGATTGGCTTCCAAGATATCTGAAAGCGCTCAGGATGGTTTTAATATCCTCGCTTGTTGCAACGATAACCTGCTTTTCGGGAACGTCGGCAACGTCACCGGCAGCGAATATGTCCGGAACAGAAGTAAGGTTGCTCATGAAGCGTTCCTTGTCGTCATGAATGACTATCTCGCCCCACCTGTTCTTCTTTGTCAGGCGGTCAAAGCCAACGCTTGGGACATAGCCAATCTCGATGAAGGCGCTCTGCACAGCCAGCTCCTTTTCCAGGCCATTCCGTCTGAGTCTTATTCCCGCGACGGCGCTGCTGCCTGTTATCCCTGCCGTTGCAGCGTTGTTGAACACAGTTATCCTGCCGTTCGTGCCAATGGTGTCAAGTATCATGGCATCGCCTTTCAGCCCAGGGTTTATGTTGATGATGTAAACCCTGCCTAAATACTTCGCTGCAAGAAGCGCAGCGTCCATTGCAGCATTCCCCCGCCAACTACTGCGACATCCTTCCCTGCAAATGGGGGCGCGTCGCATGTTGCGCAGTAGGTGACCCCCTTCCTGTAAAGCCATTCCTCGCCTGGCACGCCAAGCTTTCTGGGTTTCTTGCCTGAGGCAATGAGAACGGTTTTTGTCCCGTAGCCAGCTGCCGTTGTCCTGACAACGAAGGATTTTCCCCTCCTTTTCAGTCCAACAACCCTTTCGCCTTCCATGACGTCAACATTATACTTGTGGACCTGCCTTTCAATGCGTGCATTCAGCTGGTGTTCTCACCAGCGGGTTCGCACGCCAGCTTCATTATAGCGACGGAGCTTAATAATTGTATGCCAATAGTAAGCTCCGTTGCATATAGGAGAGGAAGATATCATTTTGCGAAAATCAAGTTCCTCTCCTGTAGGCAGTCAAGAACCACCTGAGCAGCAGAAGTGGTTGCTGTTCATGCCACAAATCCTACAGGGTAGGATTGTGCATTCCGCCATGGGTGGAATTGCACCGGTCTCTGACCGGTGATTCTTGACAAATAGCAGATAGTTCCGGTCCCGTAGTTGAGGAAAATCCCAGGTAGTTTTCAATGTCAGCGCTGATGGTCGCCTGCCCGCCAATGTTCTCTGCAATGACGGCAAACCTTATCTTCTGCCGCGCCGCGTACACAGCCGCGGCGAGGGCAGCAGGCCCCCTTCCGATTATGACAAGGTCGTACCCCAGCAGCACCTCTTTTCCTATCCACGCTTCCCGGAATTCCTTCCACCCGAAAGTGAACTGTGCAGGCGGCAGACGCAATTACCGGAAGCGGTAGAACACTTGGCGCACTCCTCTTCCAAGTGGAAGCCGCAGCTGCGGCACATCGCCTTGTGGCGGGAGCGGTAACCGCACCTTGCACATAAGTATGCCTTTGTCATATGTCTGGCACTTATGGAATGCGGCTTTTATAAGCTTAATTGTATATTCGCTGCAATAGAAATTTTTATAAACCGAATTCTTCGCAGTTTCGCAGGGTTTAGTGGTAAAACTATAGTGGGGTGGTAGTGATGGATAGGATGAAGTTACTGGAAGAGTTGAAGCAGCGCATAATGTCCTGCAGCCAGATAAGGGATGAGGCGTTAGCTGCGGATATAGCAAGGAAATGGGCGACCGCTTAAGGCGGCATTTCCTCCATTTTTTTAGATTTTTACCATGAGTTGGTGATAGAAAAGTTTAAATACCCCATGTGCCAGAAGGAATCCAAACAGGCATTAGAACAGATTTTGAGTAAAAAAAGGAGGCGGGTGTGATGGTTCACTTTATATCGCGTCATAATAAAGGTCAGGCGGCTATGGAGTTTTTGATGACGTATGGCTGGGCCATACTTGTCGTCC
>Ga0209541_10001737_pt1 | contig 42641 bp, 54 predicted proteins | sample RifCSPlowO2_01_FD_184027 | JGI IMG/M metagenome (GOLD analysis project Ga0209541, IMG submission 184027) | Groundwater microbial communities from Rifle, Colorado - Rifle CSP2_plank lowO2_0.1 (SPAdes) (version 2) | ecosystem: Environmental > Aquatic > Deep subsurface > Groundwater | place...
AATTATAATAGCTGGCCTTACTTTTAAGCCTGTTTGGTCTGAAAATGGGAAGGGGAGCAAAACGATATCTCTTTGGTTCATAAGTACTTTTTCCAAACTTCTTCATCTTTTGGATTGTCCCAGATAGCTTCGAGGGATTTTTGGGCAAGCATCATCCAGCCTATATCCTCCTTCCTTTTTTCGTCTTGTAGGTGTTTGGCTATTTCCTCTTCCTTTCTTATCAATAGGCCACCCTCTTTTTCAATTAACACCAGCCTTGTACCTTCTTTGATTCCCAATTCATCCCTCATCTTTTCAGGGATTACTATCTGCCCCCTCGAAGAGACGTTAATAACCTCTATCATATATTCCTCCTGTACTTATTAATAAGTATAAACTTACTTATAAAGCTTTGCTTCTAGGTTCAATGTTTTGGTCTTGATACAACTCGTCTAGAGGACTTTTTACCTTAATCAAAGTTGGCGCAGCTGTGTGCAGGTAAATCAATGTGGTTTCTGGGCTTTTGTGGCCGAGCAGGCCTTGGACTTCTGAAACTGAATAACCATTTTCGATTAAGTGGGTTGCGAAAGAATGCCTCAGGGCGTGTGGATTTACATTCTTGCCAATTTTGGATTTTCTCGAAGATTTTTTCAGGATTTGCTGGATGGTTCTTGTTGTATACTTTTCTTTTTTATTGTTGGAGAAAAAGCAGTTTTCTGGTGAAAGGTTTTTTTCAGATATTAATCTGATGATTTTTGGCTTCAAACTTTCTGCTATAATAAACAATCTATCTTTGTTTCCTTTGCCTCTGCGAACCCAGCCATAACTATTCTCAATATCCAGATCTTTGACAGTCAAATTTACAAGCTCTGAAACTCGGAGACCGGAGGAGTAAAGGAGTTCTATCATTAATTTGTGTTTTTGGTTTTCAATAGAATTGGCAAGCTTTTTGATTTCGTCCTTTGTCAGGACAATGGGAATTTTCTCAGAGACTTTGGAATATTTGATGTCTATCCAAATCCTTTTGTCCAGTACTTCTTGAAATAGGAACCTTATAGCCATGTGGTAGACATTCATTGTGCTTCCTGCTCTTTCTTTTTTAGATAGGTTTTCCAGAAAAATTCTCACATCTTTTTTGCTGATCTTGTCTAGGGGTTTTCTAGAAAAGTTCAGAAATCGTGATATGCAATAAATGTATGTTTCAGAAGTCCTTTCACTATAATTTCTTCTTTTACACTCTTTTTCAACAGAAGATTTCCAGTCGATGGGTGTGTAGGACATATTTAGTGGTTTGGTTTACTTCAATGGCGATAATTGATTGAGGAGATCTTCATATAACTCCAACTTCTTTTCTTTGCTTAAAGTAAATAGTTTTTTCTTTATCATCACTTCGGATATTGTAAATATATAGTTGGTTTTTATTACACTGTCTTTTATAGCTCCATCTTTTTTTGTCAACTTTATGCCTTTCATTTCGGTATTGCTTGTTATCCCAGCAACAACTATATTGCTAAACTCCTGAAAAAGTATCACAGATGGCCGAGACTTTATTTCGAAGGTGTCGGTAAATTGCAGAGTGGCTAAAACTACATCGCCAGAATTAAACATTTTCCCAATCCTCGTCCTCTTTATTGTCCCACAACTCCTTCATTTTTTGTTGTTGTATTTGGTGAAGAAACTTGTCATATTGATTGTTTTGCTTAATCTTTTCAAATATATTTATCATTTTTTCTATTAAGGTGTTGTATGTCTGTTCTGGATATTCCTTAATCTCTTTTAGGTGTTCCACAGTCTGCTTCTCTAATTGGATTGTTGTGGCTTGTGGCATATATAGGATTCTATAGATTACTATGGGTATCTATATATTTAAAGCTTTTATGTGAGTAGGGGGTTGAGACCCCTGAACTCAGAAAAAGGTTTGGGGACGGCAAAGACTATTCTGCTTTGTTAGGACTTCCTTAAAGAAAAAGTGTAAGGCTTGGACTGTTGTTGTGGTGTCTATCTCCTTTAGATAATATTTTAAGTCCCTCGAATCGATGCTGGAAGACATTGTATTTAGGAAAGACTCTATTTGAGACACGTAACTGTCTATCGCCTTTAGTGGGTAGTTTTGGTCTACCATTTCCGTAACCACCATATTTAATATATCACTGTGCTGGTTTTCTATGCAAACTGTTGGTTGGTTCATAAAACTACCTCATCTGTTTTATTGGCGTTGGAATCTGTATTTTGTATATTTACTTTTTTCGGGCGGCCTCTTTTTGCTGCCTGTTTGAAAACTGTTTGGTTTTCTAGCGTTACGTTATCCATAAAATCACCTCAATATGGTATGTCAGAAACCAGGTATAGCACAACTGGGTGGATTCAGTTGGAAACAGATCTGCGGATCTGTTTCGTCCCTTTACGCACCGCTCATGCATCACTGGTTTCTTTCAGTCCACTTACTTACACGGTGTTTTTGGCTGCCTTTATATCTAATGGTAGGGTAGCGTTCCGCTATTCCGCTAGAATAAAACCGTTATACAGAGGCTGTATTGTTACTGTTCCGCTAAACAATTAGTAAATAAAAAGGTCTTGTTGCTTATATGGACTTTTGAGTGGTGGGAAAAGGGAGTCGCCTGAATCGTATGGCGGCTCTTGTACTCTTCTATTGGGCTCCACTAGACATGGATTTCCGAAAAGGAATTGCTGGCGTGAAAGTGGAACTGTGAATGCAAATGTGGAACCGACACCATATTCACTTTCTACACTTATGTGACCACCCTGAGCTTCGATAACTGTTCTGACTAGTGGGAGACCAAGACCTGTCCCGTATACACCTGTATCTGGAACCCTGTAACCTATTTCAAAAACTCTATCCAGTTTATCGGGTTGTATGCCAATCCCATCGTCTTCCACAGACACATGGACTTTGCCCCCATTGGTTTTGTATATTATTCTAACACTGACATGGTCCCTTGATGGGTGTTTGTATTTCACTGCATTGCCAACTAGGTTTGAGACAACAAAGCTTGCCATTTCAGGATCGGCAAAACACACTACACTTTCTGTCCTTTCGGTGCGTGAATAGGCTCTGCCGTTTACATCCACAATTCCTTTATTATCACAGTATACAACTACAGGACCATTTGAACCAAACCTTTCCATTGCCCGGTGGACTGCCCAAGGAAAATCAAAATCCGTCCTATTCAAAGTAAAGCCTTCTGGTGTTGCAGTCATTCCATAGGCCTTTAACTGGCTTATGATTATGAGCAACCTGTGGACTGATTCGAAAACGCGGTTATAGTCGCCCATAGCTTCTTGCCTGTCCCAATACGACCATTTAGACAGAAACTGTGAGTAGCCCATACTTGAACTTAAGGCATTATTTATGTCGTGGACGAAGATCTGTGTTATTGCTTTTGATGTTGGATCGAGATTTTTGTCTTCCACAAGAGCGCCTACTGTTCTCATGAGGTCAAAGCACCTAGCATTTACTCTGGACAAATCCAATTCATTTAGCTGCGACATCCTTGAAAGGTCTTCTGGCGTGACAGACTCGGTGACTTCAGCTAGCCTAGAAACAACATTCCTCGTGGGCATTTCAACAAGAGAAGCAAATCTGTTAATTATATCTGGAAAGCTGATTTTCCCAACCATATCCCCACCCAATAATATTTATTGGTCTAGCGCGCTTATATTCTTGATGCAAAAAAACGATATACGTGGCCGCAGTGGAAGTTTACTAAATGATAATGTTTTTCTTTTTGATGAGTACAAAATTATCCAAAAGTAAACTGTCAGACAATTTTATATACAGTCCATCTTCCATCTCCAGAAGACGAAATTAGTTTCTGGCCTTCCAACCTTTCCAGATATTTTCTCACAGTCCGTTCAACCACTCTTTCCAGGCTTTTTTCTGCGCAAGTGGCTTCGAACTTTGTGTGCAAGTCGGCTGCGTTGATTTGCCTGGAAGATTTTATGATTCCGTACAAAATTTTCTGGTGGGTGTTAAACCCCTCTAGAGCCTTTTCTATTTCAAGGTCCTTTGTTTTTGGTATGGCTTTGTCTATGTGCGCGTCGAGGATCTTTTGTACGTCCTGTTTTTCAGCAATCTCTGCCGCAATCCTTAAAGTGTTTAATGCTATCCTTGCATCACCACCAGAACATTCTGCGATCCTGTTTATCTGTTCCGGTGAAATTACACCATTCACAAGGCCGTAATCAATCCTGTCCTCTAGGATGTCAGCTATCTCGCTTTCTGAATAAGCTCTAAACTGGATCCTGTCTATTGACAGTAGGCGGCTCCTGATCCTCGAATCAATTGTCGCGAAGAGGTTTTCCGTGTTCGCTATCAGGATTAAGCAGACTTTTTCTATCTCCAATAAATCGTACAAAATTTTCTCATCTTCAAGTTGATCAGCTTCGTCTAGGATGATCACACAAGGCCTGGTTTTTACCTTGTTTTTTAGGATGTCGATCAGCTCGTCGGTTGGTGTGCCCTTCCTGTTGAGGAAGTTGTGGCCAAGCGACTGGAGTATGTTGTAAAGTATTTTGAAGCGTGAGGGGTAAGACCAGCAGTTAACATAAGCCGAGAGTGTGGATGCATAAGCTTTGAGTTCGTCAACCACATATTGTGACATGCACGTTTTGCCTGTTCCAGGCGGGCCAGATAAAAAGGAGTTTCTTGGGATTTCGCCTTCTACCAAAGGCTTAAGGTTGTCCCTAATCGCCTGCAGCTGACCATCCCTATGTATAATCCTTCTCGGGATAAAATGCTCTGTCAGGACGCGCAAATCTTTGATGATTGTGTTGGCTTCGTACATAAACAATAGCGGAATTTTAGCTGTTCCCCTAAGAAGTAATTGGTTGGGGAATTATATTAATGAATTTACGTAATGTTTCTTCTAGAATAATTTGATGAAGAACATAACCAAATACTTAAAATTCACAAGATCAGTCTAAATATAATCATAATCAGTAATGCGGGCTATAGTATGTAGGTTTTGGTTATGTTGAGGAGCTATTAAATGATGGTTATTCTTCTAGAATTTGACAATTCCTTAATTATTTTAACTCCATACCAGGCTGCTTTTCCAAGTCCTCTGCCACACTTATTGCTTTTTCATTGTCTAAATCTTCGAAGTCATGAGGTGATGCAAAAACTTTGGTAACTTCATGTGTGCTTTTTCCATCCTGAGATATTGTAATTGTTTTCTTAACAGGAATAGACATGATGTTAGGTGATGTGTATCTATGTGCGTCAGGAGGTTCAGGAAGATATTCAAAACATGTCTTTTTAACATATCCGCCATCTCTATACACTCTTCTAGACACTCTACCAGAACTATCATATTCATATTCTGTAATATTTCTTATTTCAGCGTCATCAACTTTACCATCACGATTTTCATCAAATCTAAAAGTATTTTTTATCAATCTCCCGAATTCATCCCGCACGTAACTATGTTTTAGACGTGTACCAAGGCCACTTTCACCAATTTCTTCAACTAACCTGCCTTTAGAATCGTATTTATTTGGATCGCGTTTAGTACATTTCTCCAATGGTAAAAAACTCAGTCCTGCAATAAGAGTACCCACTCCTACAAGAACCGCTAGTTCAGTCTTTTCGTTGGCGAAATCTCTTACAGACTTATAGGCATTTTCTATTTTTTCAAAAGCATTTCGAATATATCTCATAGTTTCACTGTAGTTTTATTGTATTGGGGGTATATAAAGCTTTCGGTTTGTTACTACTTATAAGATATTACAAATATCCTTAGGTACTATGATTGAACTTTAGTTGTATAGATTTAAGTATGTCTCCAGTTTTAACTTTGGAATTCTTTCGAATTGCTTTGTGGTTTCGGATTACATGGCAAATAGCGGAATTGTAACTGTTCCTTTATGGGATAATTGGTTGGGAAATTATATATAACTCTGTAGAAGGGATCTGGATAAGTTTAAATTGTTTATAGTCAAATAGTGATATGGCTTTTGAAATAGAACAAGCATTTGTTAGAGTTTATGAAGAAGGCGATACAATACCTAGAGTTTATTATGCCGAATTCCATCCTGGACCTGGTGGTCCATGCAGTACAGAATCAGCACATTGCCGTATTCTAGACGGTCATTATCTCCTCGTTGAATGCGGTGCTAGATTCAGAGAGAGGAATACTGGACGTGAAGATAGTTGCAGTGCACATTTTTTTGGTATAGTCGACATGGATAAACCAGAAATAGCTGATCAAAGAATATATAGGCGCATAAGAGATAGGGCAGAAGATTATGCTCGTGGCTTTGGGGTTGAAGTTGAAGACTCAACTTCTCACATGAGACAACAACCAGCCACATCTTCAGAACAATAAAACTTTTAAACACTTACAAAGTCGGTGATATCAACCACTTTTATTTTGTCTGTTTTTACTTTGGCTTTGTCAGGGACAAACAAAAACATTTCTCTGGGATTAACTGAACTTAGCGTTTCTAAAGCTTTGTCTATATCATCTGTTCCTATCTTATCTTTCCATTTTATTTCAACTGCCACATCAACCTTTTTGAATTTGAGCAGGCAGGCGTCCACATCAAAGTCTTTAGACTCAAAAACGCATTCTACCAATCCAAATTTCTCTGATAAAAATTCCCTGACATTGTCCTCGATGATTCTTGGCAAAAGCTCGTCTATAATCCTTTTTATTTCTTCTTTAGTTACTGCTCTTTCAGAAATGTTGTACTTTTCATCTGAATAGTAATAGAATCTGACTAGAGGAGATGCATGTTTGTAAACAAATTTGTTCTTATTGTATACGCCTATTTTTTTAATTATGCCAAATTCCGCGAGGTTTGCAAGATACTGCTGAATAAGGCTTGGATCATCTTTTTTTATCAATTTTTTTGAAAAAAGGTAGCTTGAAATTTCTGTTGAGACAACTCTACCGCCAGCTACTGCCCTTAAAATGCCCTCGTATACAGCTGATATTGACCTTTCTTCTTCTGTAAAAATTTCGCCAATCAGTGCGGGCATGGTTTTAATGGATCTTATCAGCACCTCTGAAATAAGTTCTCTTGGATTTATTTTTTCAGAAAGATAGTCCACAGCTATCGGCTCCCTTATAAGAACAGCAGCTTCTAAAAGGCTTTTTTTGTCAAGTTTATAGTTTTTGCCCAAAAACCTCACGCAATCATCCAGTTTTATTAATCCTATTGGCGCCTCTGCAAAAAGGCCCAATATGGCAGATTTTTTATCGAGTAGGTTTTTTGAAAGGTTAAGTGTAGAGGATATCAGGATTATTTTCCCATTTTTTTCTGTAAAATGCAGGAAATCAAGAAAAGAATTTCCAAGCCTGTGAAATTCATCTACTACAACTATTTTGTTTTCCTTTAAGCTTCTTTTGAGAAGCTCTATGAAAGTTTCATATGTTATTTCTTTTCCGCTGTTTTCAGCCATGATCCCCTTGTCATTCTTGATGAAGAAATACTCATCATATTGAAGGAAATTTTTAACCAAAAAGGTCTTTCCTGTCTTCCTTCTTCCAAATATAAACAGCCATTTTTTAATCTTCTTCAAGTCTTCAGCTTCTTTTCTAACTATAACCATAGTTAGTATAATGGTGGTTATAGTATTTAAAGATTTTGTATCAGTATAATGACCATTATAGTGGATCAGGAGGCACATAGACAGTCCTATTCAATTTTGGTCTTCCTAGAGGACTTGGGTGGATGACAGAAGCTATCCCTATACCCTAAAAGTAACACTTTTTCTGTCTTCTAAAATTTTTTTGAAGATAATTTCTATGTCCTTTTCATCCTTCCACGCGCCTGCTAAATCCAAGAAAGCTTTGCCCTTTTCGTTGCTTGTTATTCTCCTAACAACATCTGAAAAAGACTCGTCCTCTTCCTTCAACTCCTTAAGCTCCTGGTAGGCATCGTCGGCTATTGAAATTACTTTGACCATATTATATGTATGTATATATAAGCTTACCGGAACTCCAACAATTCCGCTATGATCTATTTTGGGCTAGGAATTATATAAAGCAGGCTTACATAATATACCATATTAATTGGTTGTTATGGCAAAAGGTAGCCCTTATAAGGTTATATTGGAAAGGTGCTTGGCTGTCAGGCCAGGCGAAATCGCTCTTATTGTGACAGATAACAAGAAGAGATCTATAGCCAACCGTCTTTTAGACGAGGCTCAAAAAACTGTAAGAGAGGTTGGTATTGTTGAAATCACAGAGAGGAAGGCTGATTGGGAGGAACCGCCAGATTTTGTTTCTTCATCCCTGAAAAAGTGCAATGCCGCGTTTATTATCACTTCTAAATCCCTACTAAACACAAAAGCCAGCAAGGAGGCTGCTGAGATCGGGGTCAGGATTGCTTCACTGCCAGGGATCACAGAAGATATGGTCAACAGGGCTATAGATGTCGATTATGTCTCCATGGCTAAGCTTAACCAGAGGATTATTGAGATGTTGCTGAAGACAGGATCGGTGACTATACAATCGCCTAGAGGCACAAACCTGAAATTTAACATAGACCCAGAAAGGCACATTTTCAACAATAACGGACTCTACTACAAAGAGGGTGATGCTGGTACATTGCCTCCAGGTAGTGTGCTTTTAGCTCCAATCGAGGGGTCGGCGGAAGGTAGATTGGTGATAGACGGTTCTTTATTTGGACAGATAGTTGACAGCCCTGTTAAATTGGAGATACAAGCTGGCAAGGTTGTTGATGTCAAAGGTGGGAAAGCAGCTAAAAGGTTGCAGGATTTATTTTCACAGCACGGGCCGGAAGCCACCACAGTTGCTGAATTCGGCATCGGCACAAACCCAAAGGCCAAATTGAGCGGAATCCCAATCGAGGATGAGAAAACATTTGGAAATTGTTATATTAGTTTAGGCAGTAATGTCGGCCTAGGTGGCAGGGTCTTTGCTCGCACACACGCTTCTGCCATTCTCAGAAAGCCAACAATCCTTTTCGACAAAAAGAAAATCGCACAAGGCGGCAAGTTCTTGTTGGGGAAGTTGTAAACTATTTTTCTGCGTCCAGCACCCTTCTAATACTCACCAACTTGTAATTCCCCTTTCCCAATTTGGAGTCTAAATAATCAATCAACTGCGCCTCTGTGGACGGTATATCCAGAACAGGTGACAGGATAAAATCGTTTTCTTCCCTTGTAGTTGCCAAAACAGTGAACCCTACTTTAAACGGCATCTCCTCTATCATTGCATTCCTTTTCTGGTTATCTGCATTCAAAAACCGGATAGCGAAGAAGGTCATATCCTAAAAGATACTTTAAAACTTTAAATATAAACCGCAAAATACAATTTATCTTATGTCCAAAAAAGTCCTTATTCTCGGTGCTGGAGGCAGAGACTTTCACAACTTTAACACTGTTTTCAGGGATAATTCAGAATATCAAGTTGTTGGTTTTACTGCTGCGCAGATACCGAATATTGACAAGAGGGTTTATCCTCCGTCACTCGCTGGGAAATTGTATCCAAAGGGAATACCAATATACCCTGAAAATCAGGCAACTGAGTTGATAAAAAAACATAAGATTGATATTGCTGTGTTGGCTTATTCTGATTTATCACATGCTTATGTCATGCACAAGGCCTCAGAGGTTATTGCTGCGGGAGCAGATTTCTGGTTGCTTGGCGGAGAAAGCACATTCTTGAAGAGCAGGAAAAAGGTTATAGCTGTCACTGCTGTCAGGACCGGCTGCGGAAAAAGCCAGGTTTCCAGGGCAATTGTTTCTTGGTTAAGGAAAAAAGGGATCAAGGCTATTGCAATAAGACATCCAATGCCGTATGGGAATTTGGAGAGGCAGGCTGTGCAGCGGTTTGAGAAATATTCAGATTTAGATAAGCATGAATGCACTGTGGAGGAAAGGGAGGAGTATGAACCGTTTATAGAAAACGGGCTTATCCTATTTGCTGGTGTTGATTATGGGAAAATCTTGGAGCAGGCGGAAAAAGAGGCGGATGTGATTTTGTGGGATGGCGGAAATAATGATTTACCTTTTATCAGACCGGACATACACATCGTGATCACAGACCCGCATAGGGCAGGGGACGAAATCAATTATTATCCAGGAGAATCCAATTTGAGGATGGCTGGAATTGTTATAATAAACAAGGTTAACACAGCCAAAAAAGAGGATATAGAAAAGGTGAGGAAGAATATACAGGAATATAATCCCAAAGCAACTGTGCTGGAAGTTGATTCGGTGATCACTGTGGAAAACCCGGAAGGCCTAAAAGGCAAAAAGGTTCTGGTTATTGAAGACGGGCCGACAACCACACACGGTGGCATGGGTTATGGCGCTGGTTATTTGGCTGCAAAACAGTTTGGCGCGGAAATTGTTGATCCTAGAAAATATGCAGTTGGTTCAATCAAAGAGGCTTTCCAGAAGTTTACTCAGCTAAAAGAAGTTTTGCCTGCGCTTGGTTATGGTGAAAAACAGTTAAAGGAATTGGAGCAGACGATAAACAAGGTTCCTTGTGATCTGGTTTTGGTTGGCACGCCGATAAACTTGGCTAAATTGATAAGAGTTAACAAACCATGTGTACGGGTTTACTATAATATGGGTGAGAAAGCGGTGAAGGGGTTGACAAAGCTTCTAGAGGACAAAATTTAAGGTTTATAAACCAAGTCTCTACAATTCTAAGGTATGAATGCTGTAATGGGTTCGCGAAGGGCTAGTGAAGTGGCTGAAGGCGTTTTGAGAAGGCTTGGGTCTTATGGCAGAAGAATGGGATATTCTCATGTAAACTATCATGACAGGGGGTTTGAATCCGCTGTTAGTGGTGTTTATGACCTTCTTGCTAGCGGCGCTAGTGAAACCGAGGTTGGTGAACTCTTAACAACCAAGGATTTTCATGTCAAGCCTCTGGTCAATGAAGCCATAAGTGCTGCCGGAAGCAGGCTCCATAGGGAAAATGTTGTGGGGAATTACCTAAGGATAGCTGGAAACGGATTCTTGGAGTACAAAAGAAGGGAGGGTGACGATGATTTCGATAAACCAGCTGAGGCATTACTAAAGTCTGAAATAATTGGCGCTGTTAGTGGCATGGCTAAGCACGGACTGACTAGTCAAAGGATTTTGTTGGAAATTAGGGGTTATTTGGGAAAAGAATGGGATCCTGCCTTACATGCGGTTATTAGAGAGCTTGTGAATGCAGGCGTCGCGTCTCGTAGAGCAACAACTCCAGAAAAGGAATAAGGGTATATAAGCATAGACTTCCAATATTTTTTATGGACTTGAAGAGTTTTTTGAAAAAGACATTTGGCAAAGATTTGTTTGGTGTCAAGGATGACGATTTGCTCAAGGAGAGGATAAAGGTTGAAAAAGGTGTGGAGAAGATTTCTGATGATATTAAAGGCATACAGGAGAAGATACAAAAGCTGCTTCTAGGCAGCAAAGGCCAGCCGAAGACGCTGAAACTCCTTAACGTCCAGAAAATAAAGGCGCTGAGGTTGGAGAGCAATACAAAGCAGCAAGAAGCAAGTAGACAGCTGCAACTTTTACAGTTAATTTTCCTTGTTGAGGCTATGAGGGAGCGCCAGAAGAGCAAACAGAAAAACAAGATTGTTGACAAGGTTCTGAACACTGATGTTGAGGAGTTGAACAAACTTTTGGCAGACATGGATATCATGAAAGCATTTGAAGAGGGCAAGGTCGACAAGGTGAAGGAAAGATTAGCGGCTATTTTTGGAAAGGAGGACATGCCAGTGGACACAGAGACCCAAGATTTACTAAAGTCAATTGAAGATTTGGAAAGGGTGGATGAAGACACGGCAATGGAGAAGGCAAGAGAGAAATCGAAACAAATTGCAGAAGCTCCGATGAAGAAGAAGGAATTGGAGGAAGAAGAATAACTGCTACTTTTATACTGCCTGCTGACAAATAATAAAATATGTTTGGCTTTACGCTTTTTGATGTTGGTATAACCCTTTTCGCAGGGATAATTGCTGCTTTCATCGGCGCGCTCATCTATAGAAGGATACATCTTGCATTTTGGGGCTTCCTTGCTGGGATCGCATCTGATTGGCCAACATACATTTTAGGTCCTTTGGGCGCGACAAATTTGCACGGAGTTCTTTGGGTTAGCCACATAGGCGGTATAGTCCTGTTTCCGATAATTTTGGTCGTGTTGGATATACTTTTGATGGAAATAAGTTTGATAAAATATCTCAAGCCGTTTTATGTCATTTTGCCCAAACCGTTAAAATCAGCGGTGAGATTTGAAAGGTTAGTTGAGAGGCTGCAACATTATAGCACAATACCAAGGCCAGCAAAAATAGGGGCTGTATATGCTGTTGGCGTGATCGGCGGGCTTATACATTTGGTGATAAACCTTGTTATTGGGGCTTTGTAATTATAGATATTTCAAATATGGAATGATGGTTTTCCACCAAAAAACATGGTGTCAACGAAAGTTTATTTGTTTTTAGAAATATTTTCCCTGTATATTTTTATTTCATTTTCAGTCAGCTTGGAAACAGTCTCGTCAAACATCGAAACAAATATTTTAGCTTCCTGTAACATCTCTCTGATTTTGTTTTCCTGATCAACCTTCATGTAATATTGAGCATCTATTCTTTTACCTTTGTGTTGGTTTATTGTTTTTGTTTTATCTTCTCCCAAGAGCAAAGTTGTTGCTAAAATGGAACATGCGTGGTTTTCGCACTTCACACCTATTCTTTGTAGGAAAGAATAAAGGGCATAATATTCAGCGTAGTAAATTGCAACTGTCGCCCAAAGGAAATCTTTGTCATCCAAATCTTTTTCTGCTCTCAACAAAGAAGATTTTGCTTGTTCAAGATAAGATTTTGACAATCTTTCATTTGGATCAACTATCTTTAACCCGTCTTTTAACCTGAAACACCAGCTCAACTTATTTTGCATAATACTCCCAGATTATATTTACATAATTAGATGGATTGTTTAAGACTATGTGATTTTCCTCTATTTCTTTGATTAGCGGTTCTTTCCCAATTAAAGCCTTTTTGAAGGATTCCTCTTTCAAGCTGTTCTGATGGATTTCATAAGGCAACAAGTGAAAGGGCAGGCTTTGTTCTTTTTCAGAAACAATAAATAAATCCAAGTCTGAATTTTTGTCTGCATTTAGTTTGGCAAAACTTCCAAAAATAATTATTAGCGTGTTTGTATTAACTGATTTTAAAAATGTCTTGAACTCTGAATATTTTTCCAAAAGGCCTTCTGTTTTTTGAATTTCAGCTTTCAATAGGTATGATTTGGTTTGTATGTTATCCAAGTTCAGACTGAAATATTTGTTCTTCCCTTCTATCTTGCCTTTTAATATTCTTTCCTTTTCAAGATTTGCAAGCGCATTCTGACAGGTTTTAAGCGGGATTTTTGTAAGCTTGCTTATCTGTCTCAGATAAAACATTGCATTATAATTTCCAGTGTATAGTGTGATTATTTCCAGTTCTCTGTTTCTTTTCAGATACATATGTATCTATATATATACAATGGTTTATAAGCGTGTGTTTCCAGAATTTGTCAGAAAACTGTGTGTCAGCTGTTCATCATAGAGTAGTAACATAGCGAAAGCTTTATAAATATCGGATGTCTAAAATAAAGTGATAAATATGACAGAAAAGCCAACTTTAGAAAGGTATCTTAATTCAAGGTTAGATGTTCCAACATCTAGAGCGAGCTAGATGCAGATTCAATAGAATTGATTAATGCAATATCTTATGGACTCGAAAAACTAGGCGTGTCTAGAATTGGAGAGAAAATGAAAATGGGGGCAGCTGCGAGTGATTTTGAGCACAGTTTTATATATGATGAATGTTTTTTTGTAGACCTACAAGCTGGTAATTATACAGGAGACCAAATTATTCAATCTATAAGAGAGTTTTATGAAGGGCTAGGATACGTATATATTTGTGAACGCGGTGATTTGGCCGATGAAGAGGCCGATGAAGCCAAACAAATAGTTTTTGGAAATGAGGAAGGTCCTTTAACTGTAACTTTGTTTTACAGGGGACTTCAAGAGCTAGAAACAAAACTCGAAATTTCTGTAGAAAGGTGTGAGATTTAGCCGACCCCCTAAACAGTTATCAGGTGCCGACAATTGAATAAAAATATGCTTTTAACTTAATTATCCAACAAGTTTCTTTTCGCCGTCAAGCATTGTATAGAAACAAATAAGAAGAAGTTTTGGTCTTTGATTGTTAGCTAGATGGGGATGGTTTATAACCAAGTCTATCTAAAATAGGTACAATTTGTTCACAGGTAACAGAATCATCTACTTGGACATCTATATAGTCACCACCTTTACCTCTAATAATATCTGGATCTCCTGGAAATCCAGCATTTCTATATTCTGATTCAAAATCTACAAAAACTTTAAAAAGTTTTATTTCCTTTGTTGCAGCTGGTTCATTTTTTGAATGCACCTGACCATCTTTTCTAATGAAAGGATATTTCATAATTAGAAATAGAGCCTAATCATATAAGCTTAATATTGCCCCCTAAAAAATTGTCTAGAGAAGACCAAAATTGAACGTAAGCGGGTATTCAAGGATTCTTATTTATTTCTTAAACTTCTTTTTGTACACATCTACACAGGCAATAACACATTCGCAGCTATCATGGTTGCAAATAACAATGCCACTGTGTTCAAAACTTTTATCAGTGGGTTCAAGGCTGGACCTGATGTGTCTTTGAATGGGTCGCCGACAGTATCCCCAACAACTGCCGCTTTGTGAGCGTCAGATCCCTTGCCGCCAAGGTTGCCTTCCTCTATATATTTTTTGGCATTGTCCCAGGCTGCGCCGCCAGTTGTCATTGTTATCGCTAATAAAAGGCCTGTTACTATTGCGCCGCCTAGAAGGCCACCGAGAGCAGCTGGTCCCAAAACAAAACCAACAGCTAGAGGCGTTATTATTGCTATAAGGGACGGGACAATTAGCTGTTTCTGTGCAGCTGCCGTGACTATGGATACGCACCTGCCATAATCTGGCTTTGCCTTCCATTGCATGATCCCCTTTATTTCTTTAAACTGCCTTCTGACTTCTGTGACTATCTCAAATGCCGCCTTGCCTACAGCTTTCATTGTGAGCGCCGAGAAGATGAATGGCAACATGCCGCCGATAAACAATCCCATTACAACACGAGGGTCTAAGATATTGATTGATTTCAGGCCAGTCTCAGCTGCAAACGCTGCGAAAAGGGATAAAGCTGCCAGCGCAGCAGAGCCTATAGCCACGCCTTTTGTCACTGCCTTAGTTGTATTTCCAATCGCATCCAGATTGTCTGTTATGTCCCTTACTTTCTGCGGCATTCCTGACATCTCTGCTATACCGCCAGCATTATCTGTGATTGGGCCATAGGAATCAACTGATACTATTATTCCAGTCATGGAGAGCATAGCCATTGCTGCTATTGCGATGCCGTAAAATCCGCCGAAGTAGAAGGACACGAATATTGCTGCAACTATTACGATAACTGGCATTAAGGTTGACATGAAGCCTGTCGCCAAACCTGAGATAATATTTGTTCCAGAGCCTGTTTTTGATGCCTCTGCTATCTCTCTCACTGGCCCACGACCTCTACCTGTATAATACTCTGTTATTATGGCAATTAGGACAGTTGTCACCAAACCCGCGAGCGCGGCGTAGAAAAGGTTGAGGCTTGTTGGGAACAGGTAATTTGTCAGGAAGTAAAAACCAACAGCAGAAAGTATTGCCGTGACAATTATGCTTCTGTTAAGGACTGCCCATATCTTGTCTTTATTGTCTGTCCTTACAACAAGTGTGCCTATTATTGATGCTATTATTGCAACTCCGCCCATTAAAAGCGGGTAGATTGCCCCAGCTGTGCCAAGGGCAAGTCCAAGTATCATGGCTGCAATTACTGTGACAACATAACTCTCGAACAAATCAGCTGCCATTCCTGCGCAGTCACCAACATTGTCTCCAACATTGTCTGCTATCACAGCAGGGTTTCTTGGGTCGTCTTCTGGAATGCCAGCCTCAATCTTGCCAACCAGGTCTGCGCCAACATCTGCGCCTTTTGTATAAATTCCGCCACCAACCCTGGCAAAGAGGCTTACAACAGAGGCGCCGAAGGTGAAGCCTATTATCAGTTTTGGATCGCCATAAAGAAAATATAGAAGGCCGCTGCCCAATAACCCTAGGCCAACAACAGAAAAACCAGTCACTGAACCGCCTGTAAACGCAAGTGATAAGGCATGCCTTAAACCTTTGTTTGCCGCCTGGGCTGTCCTCACATTTGCGCGGACAGAAATATGCATGCCAACATACCCTGCAACTGCAGAAAGGACAGCACCTAGGACAAAGGACACGGCTGTTACGAGATTGAACGCTAGGCCAAATATTATTGCAAGTATTATGACAAATATAAACACTATTTTATATTGCCTGTTCAAGTAGGCCGATGCGCCTTCCTGGATTGCTTTTGCTATTTCCTGCATCTTCTGGCTTCCTTTATCTTTTCTCAGGACTCTAAAAACAGAAACTGCCGCAAACAAGAGCGCGACGATGGCTGTTGCAAAGACGATTATTAAATTCGTGTCCAAAGCTAGCGTCATAGAATACCGTAAATTAGAAAGATTAATAGAATATGTAAAAGGTATTTATAAAGTTTTGCTCGGTTTTGGACTAAAACATTGCAAGGTAAGTCAAATAAAGATCTCCGGAGGCGTTTATATTGGATTTTTAAAGCTTAGTGTCAAAACATCAATAGTTGATTTACTATGGCAGTTAAATTGGAAGAACAAAACAGTGTACTAGTAGCAAAGTTGTCTGGAAGATATCTTGACCAAGGAGAAGATTATCGAGGAGATTTCCAAACAATTTATGGAGACCTTCAGCAAAAACCGAGGATAGTAGTGATCAGTCTTGGAGAAGTTTCTGATATTGATCGAAGAGCGCTTACTGCTATAGAAAAACTATGTTGGAAAGTTGCGAAAGACCTTGGTCAAGAAATTAGATTAGCATATCCAACCGAAGGTGTTAGGAGGACTTTAGATAGAGTCGATTTCACAATTCCAGTATATGAAACTGTAGAAAAAGCTTTCGAGTCTTTCGAAGAGGATGAATTTTTGGAAGATGCTGATTTATTTGACGACGAGCCGCCTCCGACAGTCACTTCTTCGGATGCTGGAAACTCAAGGTGAGCCTAGATTTGTCTAATCGATTTACTCCCTAATCAGGTATTTCTTCTGCCTTAGGTACACTATTTCTGCTCTCTCTGATTTCAACTGGTTTATCAGCTCCTTATCCTGTGTGCAGATTACATAGGACTTGCTAAGAGACAAGAGCTCTTTGTCAACTTTTTGGCCTTTGGACTCCAATATTTTTACACCTTTACTTTCCAGCAATTTCAGGCTCAGTTTTGCGTGTTTAGAATCTTCTCCTGGCCTTTTGGTCAGTGTTTCCATTTCTTTTAACACAGAATCCAGAGTATAGAACTGCGTAACCCCTAACCTTCTGAGCTCCAAAAATATGTCGACCTTGAACTTGGCAGGTATCAAAAGGAAGTTTGTGTCTAAGAGGGCTTTTGTATGTGCCATATAAGACTTTAATATTTACCTATTAAATATATAGCATATGAAGCTGGTAGCCTTGTTTGCTTTAACACTATTGTCACTTGTGGCCTTGAGCGCGTCTGCGTATGCGACATTCCCAACAATAACAGTCCACTCCCCTCAGGCGGTCCTATACAACACAGAAAACATACTTGTTGATGTCCAGACCAATATGTCTGCAAATGTAAGTTTTTCTGTGAACAATGGGGCTAATATAACTTTGTTCAATAGTACCAACAAGGCCAACAGGTCGGATGTTACTGAAACCAGCTTTGCAGAAGGCCAAAACACATTAAGGGTTTATGCAACTGATGGTAACGATACTTCAACAGCCACAGTGAGCTTGACTATAGACAAGACTGTACCAACATTGACAATAAGGGCTCCTGAAGATAAGTCAGTTTCTGGCAAGCCGAATGTTCATTTTGAATTTGTGCCAAAGGATAATGTTGCAGCTTCTTTGCAATGTTCTTTGACAATAAATAACAAGGAAGAGGGAACAATCGATGTGCCCAGCGATTTTAGGGGCAGTTTTGACAAGCTTCTTCCAGTAGGGAATTATACATGGAAAGTTGCATGCAAGGACACTGCAAATAATATAGCTTCTGTGACAAGGACATTAACAGTCCAGCCTAACTGCGGCGTGTTTGTCAGAAACCTTACAATACTAAATAATAATACAATTTCCTTTTTGGTTGAGAACACAGGGACAATAGACCAAGTTGTAGACTACACACTTACTATTAATTTACAGAAGATTTTGGCCAATTATTCCAAGGCAAACATTACAAATAGTTTTTCTGTGCAAACAGGCTACAATTTTGGGTTTGGGGTATATCAGATAGAGGCTGAAGCCAAGGCAGATTGTGGGGCGACAAATTTGGAAAAATTAGGATATTCAAAATCACCAGGCCAAAACACATCTTGTATAATACCAGATGGCGCTAATGGGGAGATAAAATGCGACATAAGTAAAAGGGGGTTGCTGCAGTGTCAAAATGGGCTGTGGAACACTTACACAAAGGACCCGACAGGTTATTGCGTTTCTTGCGGCCATTGTGGAGATGGATTGATAAATTGTGGCGAAACCCAGACAAACTGCCCTCAGGATTATGGATTGGATGTAAGTTGCAATTGTGAAAACAGGACGCTGGTTATTGGTTTGACCCCAAAAACAACACAAGAGTTTTATGACTACTGCAAAAGCCCATGCGGTCTAGAGTGTAACACAGACACCGATTGCCAGACAGGTTATGAATGCATAGACTACAAATGCGGTAAAAGGTCTGGAAGCTGCCTGGTCTCAATAAGGAATTTTGACTATACAAAACAAATAAGCGTGGATCAGGAAGGCTACTTGCTTGGTTCTATTAAAAACACCGGCGTACTTAACGGCTCGGTTGCAGTAAAGTTCTTTTTGGACGATTCACAGAGGGGATCCTTTTCAATTCCATCGCTTTTGCCAGGACAGGAAAATTCCACCGCATTCTACTTCAGAACAACAGCAGGCTCGCACAGAATAAGGATTGAGGCATTATCAAGCTGCGGCGCAATAGACAAGGAGAATGCAACAGTTAATGTATATTCGGCTTCAACAGTGCCTTACGGGACCACACCCACTGTTACAGAGGCCAATATTAGCCAATCAAAGTTGAACACAACAACAGGAGAGGGCAAGGAGATTACACTATATTTACTAAGTTCAACACCACAAGTCATGAAAATATCTGTAACTGGCGTGCCAGAAGAATGGCTTGACTACCCAAAGATGCTTGGGGTTGAAAAAGACAGGATAGTTAGGGTTTTTGTCCAGCCAAGGGATATTGGCGATTACAACCTCACAATATCAGTCGAGGGCAAGGACAAGAACTTCACATTTAGCTCCAATTTGGCAGTCTTGCCTAAAGCGCCTGAAAAAAAGCTCGAAACACAGAACATCATGCTCATAATCGTGGTTTTGATAGCAATCTTCTGCGTTGTTGTTTTCCTGGGCGCTTGGGTGCTGGGCCATTCAGGGCTATAATCACCGAGTAAATATCTCTTTCACAACTTGTGTCCCGTAGCTGCCTTTTTGAAGGCTGAACTCAAAAGTTGCTTTGATCTTGTCTTTGCTTAGCTCGTCTTTTTCTATCTTATAATTCAGGTTTCTAGGAAAGGCCAGTAAACTTCTTTCATCGCCTGTTGGTTTTATTGGCAAGCCTTTAACCCGAAAATTTTCCAGCCTTACTTTTTCTTTTTTTAATATTTTGTCTGTTATTCCATAAACTTCTGGGTAGTTTTCCAGAACAGTCTCATAACCTATTATCGGCAATTTTGTGGTTTTCTTGGGTTTACACATCAAGGCTATCTGGTTGAACAAGTAGGATTGGTATGCATTCACAAAAAGCATCTGCAAGGTTTTTGGCAAAGTCCTGAGCGCGCCCAGATAATCTTCTGGATTTCTATTTAGGTAGTTGGAAATGCTTTTGCCCCATCTAGACGAGTCACCTCTCACAAAAAGTTTCACTGCCATTTCCCACTCTTTCTTCAAGATAAGTTTGCCAATTATGTGGGTGTTTTTATTTGACCCGAACCTCTGATCATCAAATAGGTTTAGCACACCTTCATCATTTATTGACTTCACATTTTTACTGATCATGTTTTGTTTATTTTTATCAATATCCCTTGCAACAATCCTGAATTTGTTTTCAACTAAATCGCCCAACAGGATTGGTTGTGAAGATTTTTTAAAACCAGATAACTTAGCGCCGTCTATTTTTAGTTTTTTTAGCTCACTCACATTTACACCGTAGACAGAGAGTGTTTGCTTTGTAACAGCTACTTTGTCCTTTAGCCCAGCATAGCCAATTCTATCTCTGGGTATTCTCAACTGTTTGCTGATCTCATCTATTACATCAAATAAATTCCTATTCCTTTTTTCCAGGGTAAACCAAATATAGCTTCCAGAACCAGTCGGTTTTTTAGACAAGACCTCTTCGACTAGGAAATCCTCTGGGAGTTGTTTTAATTTCATACACTTCTCTTTCCCATGGATTTTAAAAATCTGAGAATATAACCGTCAGGGTCTTGGACCAAAAACTCCCCATACAATAAAATAGTTTTTCCTTTTCTATACTGCCTATCTCTAGGCTTTATGAATATAGGATAGTTGTGGGTCTTTAGAGCGTGTATAATCTTCTCCATATTTCTTGTTTCTATCTGAAAATTAACCCCGCGGCCAAAAGGTTTAATTAGTCTTCCTGGGAACCACTTCTTACCAACTTCTTCAATCATTATCTGTGAGCCTTCGAGGGAGAGAAAATAGAACTTGTCCTCTGGCCTTGAGTATTCTATTTTGAAACCAAGGAGTTTTGTATAGAAGTGTAGGCTTTTTTTAATATTAGACACGCTTAGCTCAGGAACCAATTTGTTGAATTTCATGAAAATCCTAAAATCTCAGCTATCTTCTCCAGTTCGGGGCCGCTTGTTTGTTTGCCGACGAGAAGGCCTTTGGAGTTTGCTATTATCCCAGATTTCACAAAAGAGGAGCCGAAGTTTACATCTGCTGGTTCAGCCTTCACCTTTAGTGTACTTTCTAAAACTTCCTTTTCTTTGTCTTTTATCCCTTTGTGGACAACACAGCCATTTGAGTTGGCTATACCAAGGGCTCCAGGCAAATCAAGACCTGCAACCTTTGAGACTTCAACAGGCACTTTGAAAAAATCTTCCAGCTCTTCTTTGTGGCCTTTCAGTTTTTCTGAAATTACACACCCATTATCATTTACTAAAACGATGTTACCTAAAGCTGTATATTTACCCTCTAGAACGAGAACCTTTGCATGCTTTTCTATCTGGGATATTTCGTGTGGGTATGCTATTTCCGGAAGAACAACACCGTTTGAATTACCGGCACAAAATACACCGGCCAAGTTTGTGCCAGCAACTGTTGTTATAATCGGTTTTACGCCAAGAGTATGGTTTATATTGTCGGCTATACCATGCTCCAGGTGACCCAACAAAACAAACTTTTCTGTTGCAAAGCCATAAAGACCAATACTGGAATCGCCGTAGAAGTTGAATGTTTGGATAGACATATCAATAATTATAGGCGGGTAATATAAGTATATGGCAAAAGAAGGGACGAAGCAGGCTTTACCTGCTTCCAATTTCAATCGGGAGCTCTACAATCATTTATCACAAACATATGACTCTAGGCAGGAAAATCCGGCCACATTGTTTTTGAGGAAGAAGGAATTAGGATTAATCAGGAGATTTTCTAAGGGTTTGGTTGTTGACTTAGGGTGCGGAACCGGCCATCATCTAAACCTAGCTGAAAATGTTATTGGATTGGACATTTCAGAAAAAATGTTGAATATTGCAAAATCCAAAAACAAGCCCCTCACACAAGGCAACATAAAAAATTTACCTTTTAAAGATGCATCAGCTGACACAATATATTATTTTTTTTCAACTTTGAATTTTGTTGGATTGGATTGTGTTAGAGAGGTCAGCAGGACAGTTAAAACAGGCGGAAAAATACTTTTGTCTGTCACCAGTGTCATGGATATAGACAAATCCAGGTCTTCACCGGAAGCAAAAGTAAAAAAGTTTAGGATAGATGGGAAACCGGTAAACACGAGGCTTTTTGAGAAGGGTGAAATTGTGGAAAGGTTCAGGGAAGAGGGGTTTAAGCTGGTAAACTTTGGCTCAATTTTCAGGTTACAGAAGCCGAGGTGGGGCAATTTCCAACCCTTTTCCTTTTGGGAGAAATTAAAACTGAAAACAGAAACCCTTCTGCCGAAAAAATGGGGGAAAGTTTACTTGTTTGTTTTTGAAAGGCTACTTTGAACAGCTCGAATACCTTTATATATCTAACTCTGGTTACTTTTATATTATATGGCTAAAATTACTGTAGCGCTATTCATATTTACTGCTTTTCTTAGCTTGTCTATTTTTGTAAATGCCCAAGTTGTTGATGATAGCTTGGTTATAGACTCGAATATAGGGGAATATAAATACATAAAACCTCCAGGCTCGCCATACTTTTCAGACGAACAGAGGATCATGTTTGAAAGGGTTGGCTTTGCTGGATATAATCTGAGTAAACCCGCAGCAGCTGTTATTGTTATAGAGGCCAAAAAGATTGCTTATCCAGAGTTTTTTATAGAGAAGCTGAAAAATCAGGTTAACTCTCCGCATAAACTTACAACTTACACATACAAGGGCAGCAATCTATATGGTTTGTATGAGAGTTTAAGGTTGTGGCAGAGTGGAAAATATTTAATCATGATGATGGGACCCGGAATAGAGAATCTTGAAAAACAAGCAGATAAACTCCCAGAGCAAATTTTAGACGCCTATCTTGAAAAATACCCTGTTGATTATTTTAACTGCCCGAAACTGGTCTATACACAGGAAATGCCACCGGACGGCTACCATTATGTTCCTGATTATGATGAAAACGGGTGCGAAAGCGGCAGGCATGTGGAGCCGATTTCACAAACTACACCAATAATTCAGCCAACTCCACAACCAATTGCGACAGCAATACCAGAACCAATAACAACATATGTACCAGTTCCTGTATCCTCTATTGTTCCTATATCAGAAGGGGTAGCCAAGAGAGAGATAAAAAGAAACAACTGTATTGACTCTGACAATGGGGAAGATGTATACATAAAAGGAAAAGTGAGTGGATATCAAGATGAGTCGTACACCAACTATTGGACAAGAATAGATTCATGTAATACCCAGTTAAGTGAAAATGGCTTTACAGGAGACAGTTATCGGGGAGAAGGTGTTATGGAGTATTTTTGTACAGGAGATGGAGTAATAGTTGCTTCGTATATTAAATGTTCTGAAGGTTATGTTTGCCAAGACGGATCTTGTACAGGAATAGATGAGACAGGGTTAAGGTGTGCGGATCCTGATCAAGGAGATTATTTTACAAGAGGCATGACTTGCGGTTATCCTAGATACCCGGCAGTAGGACCAATGAACTGTGTTGTTGATAAGTGTGAAGGCAATAAGATAATAGAATATGGATTAGTTGGTTCTGATTGTGTAGTTGGCAGTAACCCTTCTACTTGTCCAAACGGCTGCAGTGATGGTGCATGCATTTCTGTGAATACACAAGAGACGTCAACAAAAGAAACCAGCACAGGAATTACTGGAAAGGTTGTTGATAAAACTGTTGGAGAAGAGAACATAGAAAGGGCTGCAAGCGCTGCGCTAAAACTAGAGGGTGTAAGAATAACACTTTCCGAGGCTCAGCGCCTTACTGATAGCATAGCTGTTTATTATAGAAATACAGGAGAAGCAGAGAAGTCCACTAGATGGTCTGAAATATCCTCAATGTTTGAGGCAGCAGTTGGAATGGCTGATAACATTATCCAATACCTTAAATCGACTAGGGATACAGAAGGTGCGAGAACCAAGCTGGCAGACCTGAGGATACACATCAAAGACATCTCAGAGAAAATCTTATCAGATTAAACTCGACTTTTGAAAAGGTTTAAAAGTAGCAGTAGAGAATAGTATACTATGTACAAATTAGGCTTGGTTCTGCTTTTGGTCTCTTTGGTGTTAATAAGTGGTTGTACAACGCAGGAAAAAGCTTCTACAAGCCCTGAGCCCGGGATTAAAAAAACAAAGTTTACAGATCCGGCAGGCAGGTTTAGTTTAGATGTCCCTGAGGGTTGGGAAAAACAGAATGTCAGCATCTTTGATGCTAGCTTTGGGTTTCTAGATGAGAATAAAGGGAAGATGAGGTTGATTGGTGTCAACATAAAGGAGAATTTTGACAACATAACAACAGAACACGCGTTGGTTGGCACGAAGGCTGCGCTTGGGTCTTCTGGAACACTCACAGAAATAGGGAGAGGCAATGTGACATTAAACAATGGTAAAGACAGTGCCATGTTCATGGAATTCTCTGCAACATTTTCTGGGATAGACGTAAAAGGTAAACTTGTTATAATTGCGAAGGCTAATGTTGCCTCTGTGATGTTTTTATCCAATTCAGAGGAATATGGTAAATATCTAAAAGAAGCTGACGTGAGCTTGAATTCATTCACAATTGGATCTGTATGAAAGGTGTTTATTTGGTTTTGGTTGTATTTGTGGCTGCTGTATTCTTATCATCAACTTTGGTTAGCGCAGGGGAATTGCACAAAAACCTGAAAAAGGACTTGGAGAAGAGGAAGTCCACAGAAGAGGTGCCTGTTATAATAAAATACAAGACCAACCCAACAACTAAAGATGTTGACTCTGTTAAAACTGTTGGCAAACTGAAGAGGCAGCATAAGGTTGTCAATGCGATTTCTGGCAGGATAAGGGCAGATTTACTGGAGAACCTTGCAAAGGATTCCAATATAGAGAGGATAGAGCCAGATTACAAAACAAAGGTTGTCCTAGACTCTAGCACAAAACAAATTGGTTCAGATAAAGTTTGGGCAAATTCCACAGGCAAAGGGGTTAATATTGCGATTTTGGACTCTGGTATTTCTACTGCTCATCCAGCCTTAACTAATATTGTCAAGAGTGTGGATTTCACAGGTGAAGGCACAGGCGATTTGCTTGGCCATGGGACACATGTTGCTGGAATAGTAGGGTCGCAGGATAGCAAGTTTAGGGGTGTTGCTTCAGGAGCGAGTTTATTTGATGTGAAGGTCTTGAATGGGGAGGGTTTTGGAGAGGCTTCTGATTTGATAGATGGGCTTGACTGGGCGTTGAGCAATGGGGCTGATATTGCTAGTTTAAGTCTGGGTGCAGAGATAGATGGGTGTGATGGCACTGATATATTGTCAGAGAGTGTGGATAGTGTTGTTAGCAAAGGCTTGATTGTTGTTGTGGCTGCAGGAAATTCTGGACCGAATTCCAGCACAATTAGTTCTCCTGGGTGTTCTAAATTAGGATTAACTGTTGGAGCAGTGGACGATGGGAATAAGGTTGCTGATTTCAGCAGTAGAGGTCCGACAGCAGATGGACGGGTTAAGCCAGATATTGTTGCTCCTGGTGTTGGGATTACATCTACATCAAAAGACGGTGGTTTTGTTTCCTTGAGCGGGACAAGCATGGCAACCCCTCATGTGTCTGGTTTGGTTGCCTTACTGTTGCAGGTTAATTCCTCACTAAAACCAGAGGATGTCAAGAATATACTAAAAGCAACTTCAGCAAACTTGGGTCTGGATCAAAATATACAAGGCTCTGGGAGGGTCGATGCTTACAAGGCTTACTCGGCTGTTTTACCAAAGCCAGCTGCACCAGCCCCAACAACTTCACCAAACCCAGAACAGAACCAATCACTGGAAGGCAACCAGACCGAGCTGCCTGAGGAACCAGACAGAACAAACACAACAGACCCCGGTGTTTTGCCAGACAAATTCAACTACGGCTTCAAAAGGTTTTCAGAATTTTTGGACACATTTTTCACAGCGGACAATTTGACAAAGGCGCAGAAACACACAATATATGCTGAGCTAAGGGTGGCAGAGGCGCATGCGATTGTTAGGGGCCGAGCTAGTTTGAGTGTAAACTTTGATTACAATGGAGTTATCCAAAAACTAATAGATGAATATCAGGAAGGGGTTAGGAGGACTGAACAGATTGCAAAGGAAGCAAGAAAAAGGGGCGATACGAGGTTGGATGAGTTCTTGGTGAAGAGGGTAAACAAGCAGAGGGAAAGCCTTGAAGAGATTGCTAAAAAAGAAATTGTTGTGAAAGAGAAGATCCAGAAAGCAAACACAGAAAACAAGGAAAGGGAGAAAGATATCTTGAATAAATTAGCTGAGGCGAAACCAGAAAGGGCTGCCAAGATCGTTGAGAAAATAATAGAAGAAAGGAAAGAATTGTCTAAAGAATACAAGGAGATAAAAGAGAAAACAGAGAAAAAACTAGTTGAGAGAAAGGAAAAGATTTCTGAGAATTCTAAAGAATCACAAAAACCGATAGACACAGAGTCTGATATAAAAGATGAGAAGCAGAAAAAAGACTCTGATACAGATAGACAAAAAGGTAGTCCTGTTGCTGGCAAAATAAAGGAAGTGGAGAACAAGGTTTCCCAGGAGCCTTCAAAGTCTATAGACACATCAGTAAAAAATGTTGTTTCGGGTAGAGGGCTAGGGAAAAGTTAATATTTCCTAAACTCCGCATCCATACTTTGTCAGGAAATTTTGGATTCTACCCAATTAACAAATCTCTCTGCCCTTTTCACTAGCATTGCACACTCGTCCCTTTTAAGCGGCCTTTTTACATCATATCCAGTGACGCTCCTCGAATCCAATTCTTCTGACAATATAGAGAGTTTTGACGAGTCGCCAATTTTTGAGGCCACTTCCTTGTGAAGCAATACAGCTTCCCTATGGTCTGCGCTTGCCCTCTTTTCCAAGACAAAAACTGTTAGCGCATCGTTTGCGTTTATTGTAGCCTGTATAGAATTGAATGCGGCCTCGTCTGGAAATTTATCCAAGGTTTGTTTAGCTATTTCTAAAAATCTTTTGCTTTTTTGAATGAAGCTCTGAGCGCTATCTTTTGAGTAATCTCTTGACATCACGTCACCTCTTCTATGTTTCCAAAAACAACTATTCCATTTGATATCTCTATTATATATTTGTCTCCTTTATTATATCTTTCTTTGAAAACTTTTGTGCTGAAAATGTGTGTGGAGAAGATAATGGAGTATTTCTCTAGATAGTCTGCCTTAAGTTGCTCCAAATTCCTTATAGACTTTGTGTTATCTGATATGATAGCTATATCAATGTCGCTTGTGGGCTTCATATCTTTTTTTGCCGCAGAACCGAAGACAATCCCCACCTTAACGCCTTTTAACTTTTTACAGAATTGTTTGGCTTTTTCTATAAAAACCACATACTCTTTTTTAAAAAGTGGTTCCAAAAGCTCTTGGACAACCAGACTGTCTTTATTTATTTTATAGACTATAGTGTTACCCTTTTTGAATCCCTTTAGGATATTGCTACCCACTAACTGTTTTATTTGCCTATGTATAGTCGCCTTTGGGGCTTTAAGCTCTCTTGATATTTCGGACTCTGAAAATATCCAGTCCTGCCTTGTTATTAGCAGGCGGAGTATGTTAACCTTTTGGCCAGAGTTTAAAATGTGGTTTAGCATGTAAATATCTTGATTTATGTCTTTATAAACGTTTCAAATATGGTACAGCTGTTTCAAATATGAAACGATATTCGGCTACTGCTAATCTATGCTAGTTTTTCTAAACTCCGCATCCACAACCACATGATAAACATTCGGCGCGTAATCTTTCACAATTTTCTTTTCTAGAACTTTTTCTAGTTTGAAACCATTTTCTTCTGCATATTTTTTCAATATTTTAATTGGTTTTCCCCACAATTCTTGTTTTGAAAAAATGTTATGGTAGTGGATCACTCCGTGATTTTTTAGAAAACTGAAGGCTGTTGGCAGGAATTTGTCTGTTCCTGGGAAATAGCCCATTATTATTCTATCCGCTATTCCTTGATAAATTGGTTTTCTTTTTCCCGCGGGTTTTTCTTTTCCTAAAAGAAAAAGGCGCCTATCTGCGCGGTCTGGTAAATTCACTTTTCTACAATCGCCATACACTGGCTCTATATTTTTTATTTTGTTCAACTCTATACTTTCCTTCAAATACCCAAAAGCTGTTTTATTTTTCTCTATGGAATAAATCTTTTTCGCTTTAGTAAACTTTGCAATGTTAAGGGAGAAATACCCAATACCTGCAAACATGTCAACAATAGTTTCCCCTGGCCAGATTTTGGTTATGAGCCTTTTGCGCTCAGAAAGGTTTCCTTTTGAAAACATTATTTTTGAGACATCGAGTTTGTATAGAATTCCGTTTTCTTTGTGTATGGTTACTGTAGATTCGCCTAGAAGTTTTTTCACAGCAGGCTTTCTAAACTCCCCAGAAACCCGCTTTATCTCGCAGACAGTTTTCACATAAGGCAATATTTTTATTGTGGTTGCCGCTATCTGTTTTTTCTGCTGGAGAGAATTTACTTTTGGCAGCTTAAACAACAAAACATCGCCGATAATCTGGTAGCTAGAAGGCAAAATATTTTCAGGCAGATTAGTTAGTTTTGAAAGCGTTGACTTGAAACCCATAAAACTAGCCAAAAACAATTTTACCTAATTGTTCTAATACATGTCTTTCTGGCCTTCTTGTTGAGGCTCTGCAGACTTCATGTATTCCAGCCAATCTATCCTCTGGAACAGCTGGGTATTGTGCTATTACTCTTCTATCTCTTGTTGGTCTTCTTATGGTTGCAAAATAGCTTACGTTGAATTCGCCTGCTGGCTCATCTGCTACAATATAAACATCTACTTCTTGCGGCATATCTACTTTCTCTCCTCTTTTTTTCCTTCAGCTTTCTTGGATTCTGCTGGTTTGACTTCTGGTAATTTTGTTTCCACAGGCTTGGTCTCTGCTGGTTTTTGTTCGCCTGTTTTTACTGTGTCAGTTTTTGGGGCTTCTCCAAGCTTCTCTTCTTTGTGCTTGTGATCCTCGCCTGGTTTGTGATCATGATTGTGTTCTACACCGGCTGGTTTTGCGGGCTCAGCTTTTGGCTTGTCCAGTACAATCTTCTTGACAATCTTGCCTTTCCTTCTCAGAATCTTGGCTGCCATCCCCTTCTTCTCCTCTAGAACAAGCTTTTCTTCTGGCAACATCACAGTAACAATGCCCTTTTCATCTTTGGAAGCCTTGACCTTGACCTTACCCATTGTCCCTTTGGCACCCTGTTTCCACACGCTTTCGTTTAAGAGCTCGGACATCTTGACATCTGTAGCTTTCATGTGCTTGAAAAAGTAGGATTTTATTTCTATTACTGACCGCTGTGTCCTGTGCACCCTAGGCTTTTTCAACCATTCTCCCCTCAAAGGGACTGTCAATAACTTTTCTTCTGCTGGCATAATTAAAGATGATATTGTCCTCTTCCACGATAGGGCACACGAAGCCCATATTCTGATACAGCGTCAACGAGTTCAGGGCCTAAAAGAGCCAAAGATGAATTCCCTTTAATACCACACAATTCCTTTCTCATCTCCAATCTAACTTCCCACATGAAATCTTCTAGTGGATCACTTTGTTGAGATTCTACCATATTAAACCTTTAAGTGGCTCCTTCTCCAATTCCTTCCTTTAACTCTGACTCTCCTGGACCTTGCCCTCTTCAAGCTAAATTTTCTGATGTCTGCCCATCTTGGGGCATCCCTAATCTTTCCTCTGGCTCCGAGCCTTTTCTTCACTCCGGATTTTTTGTTTCGCGACATATTTATCAATAAAGCCTGCGTATAGTGTTTTTCTTTTTGGCTCCGCTTGCATTAACCAAGTACTGTAAGATTTCTTTCATTTGCTGCTCATTAACCAAACCGCCTAGCTTGCCTGATTGTGCAATCTGCATGAGGTAAAGTTCAACCTGACCTGCAAGCTCTGGGTTAGCAAGCCTTACTCGGGCCAATCTTTCAAAGGCGTCCTTTGTCAATATCCTGCTCAATATCTGTTTTTTTAAAAACTCAACCTTAGCCATTTGACTTGGGTCTGGTTGGTCTCCTTCAGCCATATTGGAACCTAATGAGCTGTTTCTGAGGCAGCTTGTTTAAGGAATTCGATGCCCTTCTGGGTTATAAGCCTTTTGACAACTCTTCCTTTCTCGTTCTTTTTTGGTTGCAGAAAACCTGCTGTCTCCAGTTGCTTAACTATCCTTCTGATTATTGCGCCTGATGCGCGGAATGTGTGTTCTGGCTTGTGGCCGCGATTTTTCCTGCCACCATAAGTTTTTTTCAGCCTGCTCACACCGATCCCTGGCTGGTTGTAAGTTTTCCTAAGTATGCTTGCTGCCCTGATAAACCACCAATTTTCCTGTGTTGGGGCTCTTTGCCTGCTGACCCCAGTTTTAACATAAGGCGCCCATTCTGGAGGCTTGAATTCCGGCATCTGCTCGAACTTCTCAGCCAAATTCTCTATAAGCTTGTCCACCGAAACATCTTCTATTTCCATAGTCATAGTAATAGTAAATATAGAGCTATATATTCTTATGCTTTTAAAGGTTTTTCAGGCCTTCTCCTTTCTGTATGGAAACCTTTGTACAGAACCGCAGTTTTTGCAGGTGACTATAACAGCTTGCTGTTTTGGGCTTGTACGCACAGAGGAGTTCTCTGATGTAAAAAAGCTGTTGCAGTTCTTGCAGAACCTTCTCTTGATGGATTTTGGCAGGCGGATTGTGTAACGCATGGCTATTTTTCTAAGCAGCTCGACATACCTTCTGGAATAGGCAGGGTTTTTGGAATTTAGTTCAGCTTGCGCTAGCAGTGTTTTTATCCTCTCTTTTGCTATCCCAGTCTGCCAATCCGGTTTTTTTACCTGCTTTCTTGATCTTTGACCAGACATAATTAGTAAAGTTCATGAAAGTCTACACTTTTTGGAGGATTATTCCGCCAGCTCCCTGTGCTGCGAATTTGTGCATCATCTCAGAAACAGAGTTCAAGACACCTTGCGCTTGCCAGAGGTCCAATTTTATTGTCTGCGGCTCCAGGATTTCAACGCTTGAAGGACCGAAGTTTATTGTGACATAGAACAGAGCCTCGTAACTTGCAGCAATAAACTCAACCTTTACTATTGTTGAATAGCCGACTTTTCCTGGTTTTGCTGGGCTCTCAACTTTTTTAACATCTCCAAACTCTTTTTTGTAAACCAAAACATTTTGCAGCTTTTCCAGTTTTTGCAGGTGGCTTTCCAAAACCTCTTTTGCAAACTTTTCGTCTAGAGCCAAAACCTCAAAGTACATCAAGGCCTTTATCCAGCCGTCCTTCAGCCTTTTCTTCACTTCTTTTTCAATATCCTGCATAGGGAAAAATTGGTTTGGGTATTTATAAGATTGTCAGCTACCTATATTTATTTTCACTTTCACCGTATCTGCCTTTCTTAACATAATGGGATGTTTTCGACCCGTAGACAGAACCACCAACGCTGTCCAGATGCCTTTGCTGCCTGTAAATTTCCGGTGGCGTTGTGCCTGTCGATTCCCAGACGAACTTTGGATGCTTGCTTTCAAAAACAGCGGGATCTATGCTGACTGGAGAGGGCAAAGGGTTGCTTGTTGTGAACTTCCATTTCAATTCCCCTCCTGTTGTTATTGCATAGAGATTGCAGTCCCAAGACCCGAAATAGAGGATGTTATCTTTAATCACAGGCGCGGCAGTCACCATGTCATTGGTCTTGAATTTTCTTATAAGTTCTCCTGTTATCGCATTTATTGAATAGAGGTTTTTATCCATGGAACCGATGTAAAAGATGTCATCATATATCTTTATTGCAGAAGATGGTATGTCTCCTATCTTGTATTTCCACTTAATTTCGCCTGTTTTTCTGTCAAAGCAGTATATTGTTTTGTCCCACGTAGAACAATATGCGTAGCCTTTGTAGACGTTTGCTCCATAAATTATTGAATTGGCATGAAATTTCCATACAAGATTGCCTGTTTCTGCGTCCAAACAATACAACCTCTTATCATTGGATCCGAAGTAAAGTGTTCCGTCAATCATGTGCATGTCAGTTATGACAAGTCCGTCTGTTTTGTACATCCACTTTTTCCCGCCTGTTTTTACATCTAAACAATACACACCATTATTGCAGGATCCGAAGTAGACGCTGCCTTTGTAAAATTCTGGGTGTGAGACTATCATCTCGCCTGTGTGAAATTCCCATAAAATCTTCCCACTTGACTTGTTTATTCCATAAAATGTCCCATCGAGGGAGCCAACGCAGACAATATTTTCATGGATATTGGCTGAGCAAAAAATAGGCGAGTCCAGCTCTGTCTTCCATATAGTTTTCCCATTTTCAGAATTTATTGCATACAATTTTTTATCATAAGAACTGGAGTAGACAACACCATCCTGCACTAGCGGAGAACACATTATTATATCACCGGTCTGGAATCTCCATACTTGTTTGCCTGTTTTTATATCAAGACAATAGATGCAGTGGTCGCAACTGCCGAAGTAAACTTTGTCGCCATATATCGCGGGCGTCCAAGCTATGCTGCCGCCGGCACCGACGCCAAAAATAGCTGCCTCAAGTGCTTCTTCTGTTTTCTCTTCCAATTTGGGATTGGCGGTGAGTTTGTCAGTTGTGGATATGACTAAACCTTCGTCAAGGCTTTTTTCACCCTTTGTATATTTGTCGTTTAGTGTCATCAATTAAAGATTTAACTACTGGAATAAATAGTATACAGATGGACGATACACAGATTGGACGATTACTAGGCAGCATAAAAACGATTGCAGTTATTGGCTGTTCGAGGGATATTAGCAAAGATGCGCATAAAGTCCCTGAATATCTGCAAAGGCATGGATATAGGATAATCCCTGTTAACCCACTCACTGCGCAAGTTTTGGGGGAGAAATCTTACAAACTGGCTTCTGAGATCAAGGACAGGGTTGACATAGTCGTTGTCTTTAGGCCGTCTGAAGATGTTTTGGGCGTTGTGCAGGATGTTTTGAAAATGGAGAATAAGCCAAGGGTTGTTTGGATGCAGTTAGGTATTCAGAATGCAGACGCCGCAAAGCTCGCTGAGGAGAATGGGATGCAAGTTGTGCAGAATAAGTGCATCAAGATTGAACACCAGAGATTGGTTGGATAATTCTTAACTAAACTTCTACAGTTGGTTTTAGTTTCAAATAAACAGGATACCACACAGCAACTCCACCACCACAATGGAATTTACATCCTTCTGCTGGGTCAATTCCCATGCTTTCTAGAAGAGGCCTGCCTTCACTCAATTTTCCATTGTCACCTTCACCTTTTCTTGTATGGAATACCATAAATTCTGGTTCTTTTTGTTGATAAGCAATAAGATGCCCTTTCATCGTTGATTTGAGAAACTGTGCAGCCTTTTCCAAATCAATTACAGGCTGTTCCAGAACTAAACTACCACAATACACATTGACATCAGACCCGCTGTCTATTGTTGATGAAGCTGTATAATCTACCGATACGCCACCTCCCACAAAAAAGTGCGTCCTTCCGTCCCTTCTTTCCTCAAAGCCATCACCATAAGCTTCGGTAACAGATATCCTAAGTTCTCCTAAATATTCATTAAATAAGCCCTCAAAATCTGCATCTCGGATGCCCCTACTCAACCAAGCTCTTGGAACGCCCATGACAACTATTTGTTCTCCTATTTGTTGTTGTGGTGTTTCTGGAGTTGCTTCTTCTATGTGTCTAGCTCCAATAACAGCCCTATATGCAGTCTTGAAAGGTTTCAGTAAATCCATAGCTATTATATGTTGGTAAAATATAAATACGGATTTGTGTTAGTACCAGTTCATTTATCAGAGCCCCCACGGAGGATCGAACTCCGGGCCTGCAGTTTACGAAACTGCCGCTCTACCAATTGTTCGCTTCTTTCTAGTGCAGGTCTTTCTTGGATTTACGCTCAGAAGAAAGAAGTGCTGAGCTATGGAGGCATACTATCTATTATTACTTATATTTATAGCCAGAGCAAAATATACTAATGTGATGGACGAAGTAGATCTTAAACAACTATAACGGATCTACTTCAACCTGCGTTTGGGGTTGTAGTCTAGCTTGGCTTAGGATTCGAGCCTTGGGAGCTCGCGACCCCGGTTCAAAGGCTAGCTTTCTTTTCGAAAAGAAAGCTACCGTACCAAAGAAAACAGTTTACAGATACGGTTGGGTTATTATTAACCTAAGACTGGAATTCCGGGCAACCTCACTGTACCTCAAATAAAACATTTCCATAAGCAGTTGATAGTAAACTTGTCAGGCTATCATATGATTCAGCGACTGCAACAAAGCCAATTTTGCCCGAATTTGCATAGATAACATGGAACTTGTCATCAAGAATATATTTTGCAACAAATTGTTCAACAAGGCCTTCTGTTGCTTCTTTTGGTTCATTTACAACTTCATGTGCCATTGACAGGGCTTGGTTCTTAACAACGTTTTCAGATTGCCCACTAACAAGACTTAAAACTACAATGTCACCGCCTTTCTCATAGGCACCCCTTAAAACCTGGAACCCGTTTGGAGACTCGACGTCTATTTTAGTCATTGTCCAGCCAGATACTGTTGGCAGGGAATTTTCCATTCTTCCAGCAGCTGCCTGTCCGCCACTGTCACCTTCCTTTCCTGCACAACCAGAGATAACCAAAATTCCTATTAACAGCAAACCTATTAATTCAGTTTTCATACAATACCGCCATTCTTGTAAAGATAATAATCCTGATTCATCATTAAAGCCTGCTTGAACTTTGAACAGTATTTGTTAGGCATGATATATGCGCTGAGCCCCTTCCATCCGCTGTCAGAATAGGCTGCATCTTTTCTATTGATTACAAGAACAACCATATATTTTCCATTTGCAAGCGGGCTGCTGATTATTTGTAGGCAGCTGTCATCACCATTGAGATTGCAGCTGAGATTGTCCTTTATTTGCTCGTACAGCTTATCCTGAGAACTATCTACAATGTAGATTATATTCTTCTGTTTGTCAGCATCATTCAGATTGCTTGATTTTTTTGCTTCAACAGAATCTTTTGTTGGAGAATCGCTTGAAGCGAATGCGGAAAGGTATTTTTTTAATCCCCTGCTTGTATCAGTGTCTGTTGCTCTTTCCCATGAACTGGCAATTGCCTTTGCGCCTTCTTGTAAGTTATCTGAAGAATATGATACAACAAGATCTGCTACGCCCCACATTATCTTGCAGTTACCCTCACCAAATAAGGCAGGCCCAATGCCTGAATCCCCGCCAATTGCATAATAATCCTTTATGAGGCCATATCTAGCGTTTCCAAAACCGATTGACACCGCCTTTTGCTTTTCCGTTTCTTTGAACGGCTCTGTTTCATAATCACCAACACCATCCATTTTGCTCAGATATAATTTGTCTGCGCCAGCACCGGCTTTGAAATTGACTAGACTATGTGACTTGATTGTTGGTGCATTTCCTCCTTCCCACACAACCCACTGCTCGCTATCCATATCAGATAGTAGGTAAGATGCTTTTCCATCCACCATCTTTCTTGCAAGTATAAAACCATATCCTTCAAACTCATTTGTTTTTGAGGAGTCTTTTAATTTGCCAAACGGCTTTGCGCTAAGTTTATCTACAAAATTCATTGAGTATCCTTGTGAAATATAATAATCTGCTTTTGAAGTGCCGACTAAAAACGTACCTGGGTTCAATTTCTTCCCGAGAAATTCGGTGTCCAAAACAACTTCAATTATACCACCTTCCTTAACTTCTGACTTATCAAACACCCCATATTGATCTAGCAACAGGGCCGGTGCGTTTTTTCCTGTGCGACCAGCAACAAGATACAGTTTCCCATAAACATTTTCCATTATCCAGTTGATCATGTCAAATGGTGTGGTTTGTCCAAGCAAAACCCCTAACAAACTAAACCCCTGTTTGAGCTGATCTTGGTTTGCAAATATCCTGTTCAAAACAACAACCTCTGTCTTGTACACTCCTGTTTCCCCATTCTTCTGCTTTTCAATTATTTTTGCCAGAGATAGCTTCTGAAATTGCTGCCCACCACTCTTTACTTTTATTTTGATTGGGGATGTGCTTTTCACGCTACTTTTCTCTTCATCGCCCTTTCTATATATCACATCCACTTCGATATTGTCATAACTAGTCCCTTCTTTTCCAGTAAAATCAATATCAATATACTGTTCTGCCCCATGTTTTATCCAGAAAGGCTTTTTGGCCAGAAGTGTGTTTTCCCCGCTAAACAACTTTGCAAACCCACCAATATTTGACTGAAGTCCATTTTTTACAAATAGGCTGAGTTTGACATTTGCTGTCGGATATTCATAAAAACCGTTTTTCAAATAATTTGCATTGCCGTGCAGAACTGCTTCGAGATTACTATCGGCAACAGCTGGCGAACCTTGCCTGCCAACTTCACCTTCACATGGCTCCTTTTGCATTTTACCGTTGCAGCAATATTGCCCATATTTTTCTTTTGTATTATATTTACAAAGCACCCATTTTCCATCTGTATTGACACATGTGCCTTTTTTATCTGTAAAACAGTCTGTTGCACAATTACTGCAATCTTCGTTTGAATCGCAGATACCATTACCACAACCAGAGGTTGCACTTTTCTTTATGCATCTTTTATTTTCACAATTATAACCGGATTTGCAGTGACCGTCATATGTGCAGTCTACGCATTTTCCAACTGAACATATCTGCCGATCTGCATCACAACTGTCGCAGTTTTTTGTTTCGCAGTCAGAGTCGCCATTACATTCTCCTGCTCCCCACTGAGTCGCTGTGGGTGTTGGGCTCTCTTCACAATCCAGGCAGCTTGTTATTGGCGAAGGTGTAGATGTAGTTGTAGCGCTTGGTGTTGAAGTTGGTGTAGAGCTTGATGTTTTAGCTGCGCATTTGTTGTTTACGCAGTTTCCTGATGTGCATAAAGCGTCATCGTTATAGCAGTTCATCCCATTTCCAAATGTTGTGCTGCAGGCCCCACCAAAGCAACATGTCCTGCCAGATGGACAGGTAAGGCTTTCAAGGCTTCTGCTGCATGGGTACTGCACAGAACAGTCTTTCAGACATTTGTACATTGTTGAATATGTCCCATAGCTTGTCATCTGCTTTTCACATTCAGTTGATGAAGATATTGGTGATGGAGTTTGTGTCGGTGTTTGAGTAGGTGTCGGAGTTGGCGTAGCAGTGGTTGTAGGTGTGCTTGTTTGTGTCGGAGTCGGTGTTGAAGTTTGTGTGGGTGTTGGTGTGGATTCGGATACTGTCACCTTTATTTTAAGGCCGATTGTCCCTTCATTGCTGTGAGAGAATCTTACTGTGTTTGAGCCAGAATGAAAAAGGTTGGTTGCATCTATCCAGAGGCCAGATCCAGTTGATTCTTTAACTTCTTGGCCAAGAGTCCCATCATAAATAATCCCACCCGTTGAGGATGACCAACTTTTGAATTCCCAGACTTTATTACTATTTGCCTCGAGAAGACCATACCAACCCATATATTTCTTCATGTTTGTGGGATTGGCTCCGTCATATTGGATTGTCTCAACTTTGACAAAATTACTTGGGATATTTACAGTCCATGTGGCGCTGCCCGATGCAATGGCTCCACCATCAAGAGTGCCGCCGCTGCTTGAAAAATCGAGTGCTGTTGGTATGGCTTGAATAGAAATAGAAAAGAAAAGAATCACACCCAATACCATTATAGATATGACCCCATGTCTCATGATATTTAATTAAATAGCTTTATATAAAAAGATACCAATATAACGGAAGTGCGGATTTATAAGCCGAAATTCCTAAAGAGTTTGTATGCCAGGAGAAGAGTGCATTTTTTGCGCGATGGTTGCAGGCAAAATCCAACCTGCAGCTAAAGTATATGAAGACGGTGAACATTTGGCTTTCCTAGACATTAACCCAAGGAATCCAGGGCATACTGTAGTTATAACAAAAAGGCATTACGAGGTTATTTTGGACGTGCCTGAAAAAGAGGCTGGAAAACTGTTTGAGCTTGTGAGGAAGCTTTCTATTTCTGTTAAAAAGGGCACGCAGGCAGATGGTATTTCTATTTTGCAGAATAATTACAGGGCCAGCGGACAAGCTGTTCCTCATGTTCACTTCCATATAATTCCAAGGTTTAATTCTGAGGGCCCGCCAGCTTTGGAAACAATTTTATCTGTCAAAAAGATGCCGGAGGATGTGCTGAAAAAGATTGCAGACAGCATAAAATCTGGCGGCGGCGAACAACCAAAGCAGGAAAAACCAAAAGAGACCAAGAAGAGGGACTTTCTCGAGGATATATAATTGCAGCTAGATATTTAATTCCTTATATACTATTTATCAGATGGAACCTAAACTTGCTGAGACAAACTGGAATAAGGAATTAGAAAAGGGGATATATGATGAGTGGAAGAAGTCCAAGGCTTACAAGTTTGATTCTAAAACAAAGAAGAAGATTTACTCTATAGACACGCCGCCGCCTTATGTAAATGCGCCTGTTCACATGGGGCATTGCACCACATACATTTTGATGGACATGTTTGCGCGGTTCAAGAGGATGACTGGTTTTGAGGTGTTGTTTCCTTTAGGTCTTGATAGGAATGGTTTGCCTATAGAGATTGCAACAGAGAAGAAATTCAATGTAAGGCCTGGCAGCGTGCCGAGGGAAAAATTCATTGAATACTGCAAAAAGCTTTTGGAAGAGTTTAGCCTGAAATCCACAGAAACATTTTTGCGCTCTGGAATCAGTTTTAGTTCTTGGGAAATTGGAAAGAACCCAGGTGATGTTTATCTGACAGACTCAGATGATTATAGGGCGTTGACACAGTCTACATTCATTGATCTGTGGAAGAAAGGCCTTGTTTACGAGGACAAGAGGTTGAACAACTATTGCCCAGGGTGCAGGACTACGGTCGCAGACAACGAGGTTGACCATATTGATTTGAAGACTTTTTTGAACCATGTAAACTTTACTGTAAAAGGAAGTAAAGAAAAAATAGTGATTGCGACAACAAGGCCTGAGCTTCTGTGCACAGCTGGCATGGTTGTTTACCACCCAGATGACAAAAGGTACCAACACCTTAATGGCAAGAAGGCTATTGTACCAATTTATGATTTGGAGATCCCAATACAGCCGCACCCGATTGCGAAACAAGAATATGGAAGCGGGATAATGTACATGAGCAAGTCTGCAGGCGACCAGAATGCTATCAGGTTTTTGATTGAGATGAAGATCGAGCCAGAGTCTTGCATCACAACAGAAGGGAAGATGGATAAGAACTCCGGGTTTTTGGATGGGATGAAAGTTGACGAGGCGAGAAAGGCGATAATAGAGAGGCTGGAGAAGGATGGGTTTTTGGTGAAGAAGGAGGAGATCAACCACAGCACACCTATTTGCGAGCGGTCAAAGCATGCAATAGAGTTTATCACGATGCCTGAATTCTATGTGAAACAGCTTGATTTTTTGGGGGAAATCAAAAAGGTCTCAGACAAGATCAGCTTTTACTCGAAAAAAAATAAACAGCTTTTACTGGACTGGATAAGCTCTGTGTCAATTGATTGGCCTGTTTCCAGGAGAAGGATTTATGCGACTGAAATCCCGCTTTGGTATTGTAAGAAGTGCAAGGAAGCCGTTGTCCCTGAAAAGGGGAAATATTACCAGCCTTGGAAAGACCAGTGTCCTGTCAAGGAGTGCTCTAAATGTAAGGGGAAAGATTTTGAAGGCGAGACCAGGGTGTTTGACACTTGGTTTGATTCATCTATTTCGCCGCTGTATATTTTACAATATACACAGAACCCGGAATTTTTCAAGAAGGCCTTTCCCGCAACTTTACGGCCACAAGGGAAAGAGATTGTTAGGACATGGCTCTACTACACTTTACTCAGGTGTTACCAACTGACTGGGAAACCTGTTTTCGATGATGTGTGGATACACTATCACATTTTGGATAAGCAAGGAAGGAAGATGAGCAAGAGTTTGGGCAATGTTGTTGATCCAGCTATGTTGATTGATAAGTTTGGTGCAGAGCCTGTGAGATTGTGGGCCGCCCTCGAGGGAAATCTTGTAGACACAGATTTCATGTGCGCAGAGGATAAGATACAGGGAAATGGGAAGTTTTTGACAAAGCTGTGGAATGTGGCGAGGTTCATTTCTGGAACAGGTACCAATATTCCGAGTAAACAACCTAAACTCTGCGCGCTTGATCAATGGATTTTGTCAGAGATTAGCCAAATAACAGCGGAGGCCAAAAAACAGTTTGGGGAATATGACTTCCACAATCCAACTGTCAGGCTAAGACACTTTATCTGGGAAATTTTTGCTTCACATTATCTGGAATTGGTGAAATCAAGGGCTTACAATCTTGAAGGTAAGTTTACCAAAGATGAACAGGAATCTGCTGTCTGGACTTTGAATTATGTGTTGGACATTGCCTTACGACTTTTGTCGCCTGTTATTCCGTTCATCACATACAAGATTTACAAGGACTTGAGGGGGAAGGATGTCCACATGGAGAAATTCCCAGAGATTGAGAAAGTGGAATTTACAGGATTTAAAACCGAAGAATTGATGGCACTCAACTCAGCGATCTGGAAAGTCAAGAGGGACAAAAACATTTCGCTGAAAGATGGGTTGGACAGTTTTGAGATCAGCAAGAAATTCAAGCCATTGGAGAAGGAGATCATTGGATTGCACAAGATAAAGGAGATAAAGTGGGTTTAGTCCTGTGTCGCCTTATAATATCACAACAGAAGCTATTTACTAACTAAGTTTACAAAAAACCAATAATATTCAAACTTGTTAACAAAAAGCTTATAAAGCTGCTAATTTTTGACAGTTAGGTTTATATATTCAATTTACCAAGTTGATAATTATTAAAAATTACATAGAACTTCTATAAAAAGTTTTATAGAAAGCTCGAAGTTGACATTGTCAACTTCCATCATAATATGTTTAAGAGATTAGACACGTTGTCAAGGACATTGGGCGCCCTCGAAGGCGGACACCTTGAAATCAGAGTAGATCCTAATTCTTCCAGTTTTAAGGAAATAGCTATTGCCAGAAAGCACGGCGGCTACGATCTTGTTAACCACACTTTTTTTGAAGAGGAATAAATTACTAAAAAACATTCTTTTGTTACACCTTAACAACCATTGCTGCTGCATGCAATCCAACGCCATATCCACATAGCACAACAAGATTATTTTCTTTAATTTCTCCAGATTTTACAGCATCAGTCCATAAAATTGGCAAAGATGCTATACTTGTATTTCCATATTCAGGTGAACTAACAAGCTGACTTCGCGGAACATCTAATTCGCCTGCCACTGCTTCATTTAACCTCATGTTTGCCTGATGAAAAAGGAATTTATCAACATCCACTATCCTGTAGCCAGACAACTCTATTGCTCCCCCAACTAACCGCGGCGCGTTTCTGAGTACAAACGCAGCAGTCTCTCTTCCTTGCATGAATAACTTATAACCACCTTCTCCATGAGATACCCTTAAAGCGTTTGCATTTGGAACCATGCAACCTTTGTAGCTTAATATTCCACATTCATAAGACGCCTCAACTATCCATGCCCCGACACCATCTCCGAATGACATCGAACCCCGGCTGAGCGGATCTATAAATTCAGATAATCTTGAACCACCAACAAAGAGCCCTCTCTCAGCTTCTCCCCTTTCTATACATTGTCTTATATAATTCAATCCCACCAGGGCCCCGCTGCAACCAATTGGACCTTCCAACATATCAACATCCCCCAATTCTATATCTGTTTCAGAACCAAGATACTCTAGAACTGTGCCTACCATTGAAAACGCATTGCTATTGGCCGGTGTTGCCCTCCCGCAAACAACCAGGTCTATTTTTTCAGGCAGATGTCCTCTCCTTTTTTTATAATCATCAACTGCATTTATAGAGGCTCTGCATGCCATGCTTCCAAAAGCTTCCTCTGGTGATGCGTATCTCCTTGCCTTTATCCCAGAAACATTTTCAATATAACCTGGTTCTAAACCCAATCTAGTTTCCCACTCTTCATTCCCAATAACAGCTTTTGGTAAATCCGAACCAGAAGAAACTATCCTAGCATATCTTCTATCTGCTACCATCCATATTTTTGCCAAAAAGATATATAAATGCCATTCTGGTTTATAATTGTAGTAATTAGACAAAGCTGATATAACCATCTATCCCATTTTCCTTCAACCCCTTCAGCATCCTTTCCCTTCTCAGTGTTTCTGTGGGCCTCACTGTATCAACTCTTGTCCTGCCATTCCATTTCCACTCAACTATATCCCCATGAACTTGGTAATATTGGCCACCAACACAATTCCCCAAATCCAAAACAAGCATTATCTTGACCCAACCGCCAGCATCATAGGTTATCCTTCTTTCTGGTATTAGTGGATTGTCTAGAGGTTGGTAATCTCTCAAAACCATAGTTTAAAGATGTTGGTAAATTATTTAAGGCTTATTTTTCTTGCTCAACCACATGTTCCTTAAAAAGTCTATTCTGGAAATGATTTCTATAAACAGAATTGTGATCAGTATCCCTGTTATTGCGCCGCCAAAAACATCCAATCGGA